>Ga0105047_10011287_pt1 | contig 14505 bp, 9 predicted proteins | sample MAT04_FD_78384 | JGI IMG/M metagenome (GOLD analysis project Ga0105047, IMG submission 78384) | Freshwater microbial communities from Lake Fryxell liftoff mats and glacier meltwater in Antarctica - MAT-04 (megahit assembly) | ecosystem: Environmental > Aquatic > Freshwater > Ice > Liftoff... | reverse complement strand
TCAAAGTCAATGCTGCTAGCGATCAGCAAGTTATTGAAGCTTTAAATCAAGCATCGACTTCACCCTTTGGTATAGGCGATCGCCTCACTTGGCTATCTGATACTACGATCGCTCAAAAGTGTTCAGAAAGTTTATTAGCAGAATTAGAACGCACCTTAAATCATCTACCTGATAACTCCCATTTGATTTTTACTAGCTCCAGTAAGCCCGATGGCAGGATTAAATCAACAAAGTTATTACAGAAAGCTGCCAAAATTCAAGAGTTTTCATTAATTCCCAGTTGGAATACAGGAGAAATCAATCAATTAGTTAAAGATACGGCGAAGTTAGAAGGAGTAAATCTCACTAATGATGGTGTCGATTTTTTGGTAGAAGCTGTAGGAGGAGACTCCCGTCGTTTGGTGATGGAGTTGCAAAAGCTGAAATTGTTGACCGATTCTAGTCAAGTTTTAGATATTAAAATAGATGCGAAGGCGATCGCCCAATTAGTTAATCAAACTGCCCATAATAGTTTTCAATTAGCCTCGGCTATTCGCTTAGGGCAAGTTAGTCAAGCTCTCTCATTACTAGCAGAATTACTAAATAATAATGAAGCAGGTTTGAGGATTGCCGCAACTCTAACTACCCAATTTCGGACTTGGCTGTGGGTAAAAGTTATGCAAGAATCTGGAGAAAGAGACGACAAAGCGATCGCTACCGCCGCCGAAATTAGTAATCCCAAGCGCATTTATTATTTCAAACAAGAAGTTCAACATCTAACTAGCTACAATCTGATCAAGGCACTATCGGTGCTACTGCAACTGGAATTAGGCTTAAAAAGAGGCGCGAATGAAACCGTAGTTCTGCAAACGGCAGTGATCGAACTATGTACTTTGACCCAAAGTTAGTCTCAGTTCTAGTAGAATAAATACTCTAATTACTGTTACAGGGTATGGCAATTATGGCAATGACACTCACCGAAAAAATCTTAGCCCGTGCGTCCAAGCAGACAAAAGTACTACCGGGGGATAATATTTGGGTGAATGCGGATCTGCTGATGACCCATGATGTTTGCGGTCCAGGTACCATTGGCGTATTTAAAAAGGAATTTGGAAGTGATGCCAAAGTTTGGGATCAAGAAAAAGTAGTTTTAATTCCCGATCATTACATTTTTACCAAAGATGCTAGAGCCAATCGCAATGTCGATATTTTGCGTGAATTTGCCCTAGAACAAAATATTAAGTATTTCTATGACATTACTGATTTAGCTAACTTTAAAGCAAATCCAGATTACAAAGGTGTTTGTCATATTGCCCTTGCTCAAGAAGGACATACTCGCCCAGGGGAAGTTCTATTCGGCACTGATTCTCATACCTGTAATGCGGGAGCTTTTGGGGAATTTGCCACAGGAATTGGTAATACCGATGCTGCCTTTGTGATGGGAACAGGGAAGCTATTACTTAAGGTTCCTGCGACTATGCGCTTTACCTTTGATGGGGAAATGCCGCCCTATTTGCTTGCTAAGGATTTAATTTTGCAGGTAATTGGGGATATTGGTGTGGCGGGTGCCAACTATCGGGCGTTAGAAATTGACGGTGAAGCGATCGCTCAAATGAGTATGGAAGAGAGAATGACGCTTTGTAATATGGCGATCGAAGCAGGTGCTAAAAATGGCGTAATTGCTCCCGATCAAACCACCTTTGATTATGTCCAAGCTCGAACTACTAAACCTTTTTATCCTCTATATTCCGATCCTGATTCTGAATATTACTACCACAAGCACTATGATGTCTCGAAGCTAGAGCCTGTAGTTGCCAAGCCCCACTCGCCAGATAACCGTGCTACAGTTCGCGAATGTAGTGATGTCCGAATTGATCGAGTTTATATCGGCTCTTGCACAGGTGGAAAAATTACCGACTTTATCAATGCTGCTCAATTAATTAAAGGCAATCAAGTTAAGGTGCCAACCTATCTAGTTCCTGCCACGCAAAAGGTATACAACGATCTATTCACCGAAAGTATAGATGGCTTATCCTTGGCTGAGATATTCTTGCAGGCTGGTTGTATTGAACCTGCTTCGCCTTCTTGTGCAGCTTGTTTGGGTGGTCCCCAAGATACCTTTGGTAGATTAAATGAGCCTGAAGTGTGTGTATCGACTACTAATCGCAATTTCCCAGGACGGATGGGTAATAAACAGGGGCAAATTTATTTAGCTTCTCCGTTTACGGCTGCTGCTTCAGCTTTAACTGGAAAAATTACAGATCCAAGGGATTTCATGTAGGATGAATGCCAAGAGCAAGCTGTAAACCTAACAAAGCTAAAGAGTGAGAACGTAAATGGGATCGGGAAAACTACTTGGTTTACTTGGGGCGTTAATCTATATTATTTTTACCCTTTTGCCTGATAGCAGCACCCAAATGCTAGCGTGGCCTTGGGTATTAATTTGGCAAGCAGGTTTAGTTAGTATCGCCAGCGTCAGCCTGTTAAATCTGTGGCAGCAAGAAAAGCCATTTTTTTTATTAGGAAATTATTTGGACTGGGCGATCGCTTTATTTTTTATATCTATTTGCCTCACGATATTTGCCCCATTTCCCGCCCAAGCAGTTTGGCAAGGTTTGACTGTTTTGGGGCTTTTTAGCTCTATTTATGTGATTTTTAATTATCTAAAAGCTAGTAAAGATTTAGATAGATTAATCAATTTCCAAGCAATTTTAGGATTAGTCGTAATTATTGAAAGCCTTAGCTTATGGATATTTCAAACCCTATTACCTGAGTTAAATCGATTAAATCAAATTGCAAAATTGGGAGTGAATTTAGGGTTTGATTTTTCTAATATTGAACTGAGAAATTGGGCACCCTTTGGGCATCAAAACTATGTGGCAGGTTATTTACTGTTAATAATTCCTCTATTAATCGTGAAGGCAATTAACCAAACTGGAATTTGGCGCAAAGTTTGGATTGGTGGCATAGTTTTAGGATTAATTAATCTTTATACTACTAGCTCCCGTGGCGGATTTTTAGGTTTAGTTGTGGTCGTGATCGCAGGATTGGTGTTGTTACTTTGGCAAACTTCTATTTCTAAATTATGGGTATTTGGATCGGGAGTGGGAGCGATCGCTATTCTAATTATTCTCATTAATTTTAATAACCGTCTGCAAAGCCTAATTACTGGATTGGTAAGTGGTAGTGGCGAGTTATTTTTTCGGCAAATTACCAGCTATACGGGTTGGCAAATGGGACTGGCTCACCTACCTTGGGGGGCGGGATTAGGATCGGTACCAATTTTGTATCAGAAATATCGTCCGCAGTGGGCAGATCGTGAGGCGGAGATGGTGTTTCAGTTGCATAGTACCCCTGCACAGATTTGGGCAGAGTTGGGAATCTTAGGAAGTATTGCTGCCCTTGTAACCTTGGGTCTTTTAATCAGGTTATTTATTAAATTTCATCGTTCTGAATTATGGCGATCGCACCGAGCTGATCGAGTTACCACCTATGGATTATTTGGGGGCTTACTGGGCTATACCGTTATGGCTTTGACTGATTTTCAACTAGATATATTTGCTATTAGTGGCAGTTTGGCGATCGCTTTTGCGAGTTTGGCTTATCTAGCTCAGGCTTATAACCCCCAAGAAGTTATTGAAGATATAGAAAATCCTCAACTTTACAATCCGCAAGAACTTATAGAACATATAGAGAAAAAATCTGATGTTCCTCAAGTCAATGGAAGGTTAAGGTTATGGGTAGCACTGGTCGGGACATTAAGCATATTTGCGGCGATCGCTTGGCTTACTCCTATAAATATTGCATGGCAGTCTTCGGGAGTGGGATTTATATATTTAGATCGATTAAAAGCAAATCCCCAAACTGCTCAAGAGAATTTTAATAAATTTACCGAACGGTTGCAAATATCTAATCAACTCGCACCTTGGGAGTCTTATTATCCCTACCAGCTAGGTTGGAGTATGGCAGAAATCGGCATTCAAAATCGGCTGATCCCTCTGCAAACACGAGGACTAGAATGGATCGAAAAGGGCATTGCGGTTAACCCCTATCAAGAGTTTGGTTATAACAATGCGGCGTGGCTGAGTTTAGGAAATAAATTACCACAAAAAGCTGAAGCTAATTTTCGTAAAGCTTTAGAATTAGTGCCAACTAAGCGATCGCTACATTTAGGTTTAGGGATTAGCCTTTTGCAACAAAATAAATTAGATGCAGGCTTTGGGGCGATCGCTGAAGAATTAAGGCTAGATCCTATTTTTGTTACAAGTCCCTTTTGGCAAAATCCCGAAAGGCAAGCTCAGCTACCTAAGCTCATAGCCCAATGGCAAGCCGCCGATCCTAAATTAGCGCAAAGAAAGACAACTATTGCGGCAGTTAAGTGGTGGATTGGAGAAAAAGGAGCGATCGCTGAATTACGAAATTCAGGTAATAAAACTGCTATCACTTTGGCAGATGCTTTAGAAAATAAATCACAGATTACAAACCCTGACACTCCTGCGAAACTAGCGATCGCGGCTTGGCTTAGTAAAGATGAATCTGAACGGCTAAAATTTTTACAAACGGCTTGGATTCTCAAAAATCGGGCTATTCCCGATCAGCAATCTAAAATCATCATTAATGCCATGATTGCTCGAATGAAAACCGTATCAAGTTTTGATCAATGGTTACGCCAACCTTTAGCTCCTGATAGCCCCTTAGTCCTGAAATCTCGACGCACTCGTCAAGGGTTTAATGTGCTTAGTCGCCACACCGATGGAGTTACGCCCCAAGACTTCTTTACTGTTGAAGAAAATGCCATGGTTCAATTCTTCTTTTCAGATTTATTTACCTAAGCATCAGAAAACTAAATAATTTTAGGCAGTAGATAAGGGCAGAGGCTAGATGAATTTTGAGGACTGGTATAAGCGATCGCAGGATCAAGCAAAAGATCATAATATTTCCATAGCCGAACTAGATTGGTTAATTGTGGCGATCGCTAAAGTAGAACGGTTGCACTTAAAGTTGAGGGATATAAACCTTAGCGGAGATCAAGTTTTAGAGCTAGATGGACTGTGGCAACAAAGAATTAAGAACAAAACTCCGATCCAATATTTAATTGGTAAGACCCATTGGCGAGATTTAGAACTAGATGTCAGTTCCGCCGTCTTAATTCCTCGACCTGAGACAGAGATTTTAATCGATCTAGCTGTAGGGATGAATGATCCTAATTCTGACTCGATTTGGGTGGATTTAGGTACGGGTAGTGGGGCGATCGCTATGGGCTTAGCTTTAGGTATAAAAAATTCGCAAATTTATGCTGTGGATTGTAGTTTTGAGGCATTGGCGATCGCTCAACAAAATGCTGCGAAATATGATTTAACCAAGCGTATCAAGTTTAGGCAAGGTTTTTGGTTTGAACCTTTATCTAGCCTTAAATCGCAAATTACAGGTATGGTTTCCAATCCTCCCTATATTCCAACTTCTGAAGTTAATTGTCTTGATCCAGTTGTTAGGGATCACGAGCCGCATTTGGCACTAGATGGCGGGATCGATGGCTTAGACTGCATTCGCAATTTAATTCAAACTGCCCCAGAGTATTTAATTAGTGGTGGCTATTGGTTAATAGAGCTAATGGCGGGACAGGCAAAAACTGTGCGATCGCTCCTAGAAACTAACAGTAATTATCAAAATATCCAAATTCATCTTGACTATGATGGCGTGGAAAGATTTGTATCTGCTACCTTAAAATAAATTGCTCGATCGCTGCCACAACCCCATCATTTTCCACATCTGGAGCCACCCAATTCGCCAGCGCCTGTAAGCCTAGTGGAGCATTTCCCATCGCTACACCTACACCCGCATACTGAATCATTTCCACATCATTAAAATTATCGCCAATGGTCATAACCTGCGTCGCATCAAGTCCTAAAACCTGTTCTGCTAGATACTTAACGGCTGTACCTTTATTAGCAACGGGATTAGTAGCTTCAAAAAAAGTGGCTTGGGATTTAGTTAAATAAAGTTCTTGGGTAGTGAACTGCTTACTTAAGGTCTCAAACATTTGGTTAATTTGGGCGGGGTTATCAGTTAATGCCAGAATTTTGGTGGGTGGGTTGTGGGAATTTGCCTTTATAAATTCGGTTAAATCACCTATGGGCATGGGTTCAACTCCCGATCGCTCGGCATAGATTAGAGATGCTGCGGTAACTTCTTTCATATATAGGCAATCATCCATATATAAATGCACAGATAGGCGATCGCTAAATTCCAACTGAGCAAATTTTGCAATTAGAGCTAAAGCTAAAGGTACCTCAACGGGCCAATGTCCCACCAGTTTTTGGGTTTGGGGATCTTTAATATATGCGCCTTGGTAGGAAATTAAAGGGCAATCTGCGCCAATATCTTCATGAAACCGTAAAGCTGACTTATACATCCTGCCTGTGGCGATCGCAACTTTAACCCCTTGAGCTTGGGCAACTTTTACCGCTTGCTTCACGGGCATATTGACCTGATTAGCACTGCCACTGATAGTACCGTCTATATCTAATACCAATAACTTAATTGTATTACCCATATTTATCTCGTATTTATACTTAGAGGTTCAATCAAAAATAGTTTACAGCAATGCCTACCAAAGAGATTTAGGATTAGTTGATTTTAGTGTCCCCAAAACTGTCATAATTTTTAAGCTAACAGAGCTGTTAATGTTGTTATCAAAACTTTTAAACTCACTATGGAATTGACAATAATCCTCACTGACGAAACGGGCAAAACCCTACCATGCAACATAGAAGCAACTATTGCTGTTGATGACGTAGAATACTTTTTGCTGCAACCTGTTGATAACTCTGTCCAGATCTTTGCTTGGGAACAAGGCGAAGATGAAGATGATGAGATCTTGGTAGATATTGAAGAAGAAGAACTAGAAACAGTCTTTAGTACGGCTCAAGCGGTATTATCAGAGCAGAACCTCAAGTTAAAACGCACTGCCTATGCCCTCACCGTCGAAGGAGAACTGCCTGAGTTTGATGAAGATGAGGTATTTACTGTAGATTTGGACGATGAGAGCTTTGAAGAATATCAAGAGCTAGCTAAATTTTTATACGAAGAGCAACCCTATTCCGTATTTACTGCCCTTGATCCACTGATGTTTTTTGCAAAACTGAACCCGAGTGGTGCTTACGAGTTGCTGTCTCAAGAAGAATTAGAAATGATTCAACCCTATATCGAAGAGCATATGATTGATGACGAAGAAGAAGACTAATCTCTTATTACTTGGTACGGTTTTGGCAATATTTGGGGCAGGGGCTTGGTGGCTATGGGCGATCGCTGCCCCTTCTTCGGACTTTACAAATCAAAGAGTTAAATTAGAAATTAATAAGGGCGAATCTACCCAAACTATTGCTTCTAAGCTAGAAAGTGCAGGAATTATTAGATCGGGCTTGGCTCTAAGAATATGGGTTAAATATCAGGAAATTAAAGGCGATCGCTCATCATTAAAGGCAGGGACTTTTGAATTTACAGGTAATCAATCCCTAGCGGCAGTAGTTGAGCAAATCCAGACCCAAGTTCCTCAGGAGATAGTCTTCACTGTTCCTGAAGGTTGGTCGATCGCGCAAATGGCAGAATATTTTGAACAAAAAGGATTCTTTACTGCTACTGACTTTATTAAAGCCACAAAAACTAACCTTGACCGCAAGCCTTGGCTACCCGTAGAAATTGTGAGCTTAGAAGGCTTTTTATTTCCTGATACCTATCAAATTTCCCTTGATCTGGCTACACCTGATGCTGTGATTGAGTTGATGCTAAACAGGTTTGAAGAGGTGGCGTTACCCTTAGCAAAATCGACCGACCTGAGCTTACAAGAATGGGTAACCTTTGCCAGCATGGTGGAAAAAGAAGCAGTTTTAGATCAAGAGCGAGCTTTAATTGCTGGAGTTTTTTGGTCAAGGCTTAGACGAGGCATGAGACTAGAATCCGATCCAACTGTAGAATATGCCCTAAATATTAAGCAAACCATAGATCAACCCCTTACCCTCAAACAAGTTAGAACACCATCACCTTACAATACCTACTTAAATACAGGCTTACCACCAGGGGCGATCGCTTCACCTGGCTTAAAAAGTTTGAAAGCATCTTTAAACCCTCAAGAAACAGACTATTTATTTTTTATGGCTCGCTATGATGGTAGTCATATTTTTAGTCGCACATTTGAAGAACATCAAGCTGCAATTGAGACTGTTTCCCAAGATTTAAAAAATAAGTCTAAAACCAATGAATAAATCTAATAAAACTTAAATGCGGTCAGGGAGACTCGAACTCCCACGGTTTCCCACTACCACCTCAAAGTAGCGCGTATACCAATTCCGCCATGACCGCAAGCTTAGGAATAATATATTACAGCAATAGGTGAGAAAGAATCAAACTTTTGCCTAATTCTCTGGGCGATCGTAATATTAGATTAAACTCTGACAGGGTTATCCAAATTTCACTAGATTAAATGGAGCCAAATGCCTAAAATTCTAGTAATTGAAGACGAACAATTAATTAGAGAAGACATTATAGAGATTCTGACCAGTCATGGGTTTGATTCGGTTGGCGCAGAAGACGGATTGATGGGTATGCAACTAGCCCGTAACTATCATCCCGATTTAATCATTTGTGATATCACCATGCCTAACCTAGATGGCTATGGGGTGCTTCGAGAATTACGCTTAAGCTCTCAATTTGCCACAACTCCGTTTATGTTCATGACCGCTAAGGCAGATCGTGCTAGTCAAAGGTTGGGGATGAATTTGGGCGCAGATGACTATTTAACAAAGCCCATTGGTCAAAATGATTTATTAGAGGCGATCGCTACTCGACTGCATAAAAATTTATATCAAACTAATACCAAAGACCTGATCCTCAGCCTCCAAACTGCCGAAGAAAAATTAAATTACCTCAGTCAAAATGATACGCTCACAGGCTTACTTAATCGCTATGCCTTCAGACAAAGATTTAGTAATGCGATCGCTAACCAAACCTCTTTAGCTGTTTTGATCGTTGATATTGATCGATTTAAGCGGATTAATAGAACTAAAGGCTATATATTTGCTGACCTTTTACTCCAACTAATCGCGCAAAGGTTAGGGCAAGTGATCGGCACCAAAGATAGTCTGGCAAGGCTTAATGCTGATGAGTTCGCCATAATTATCGGGAGTAATAATTTACAAGCGATCGCCGCCACAGTAGCAAGTAATATTCTTAGCTCCTTATCCCAATCATTTACGATTGATAAACAAGAACTTAGGGTTAATCTCAGCATTGGTATAGCCTTTTATCCTGAACATGGGCAAAATTTAGATGCCTTAATGCGAAGTGCTAATACGGCTCTCCAACACGCCAAACTGGGCGGCGGAGATGCTTATTATATCTATACCACTGATATTCAAGAACCCGAAGACTCCTTAGAATTAGAGATAGATTTATATAAAGCCATTGATCGAGATCAACTTCAACTTTACTATCAACCCCAAATCTGTTTAAAAACTGGAAAGATCACAGGGGTAGAAGCTCTACTCAGATGGGAACATCCCCACTACGGCTCCGTGCCTTGGTATAAGTTTATTCCCCTAGCTGAGCGCAATGGCGCAATCATGGAGATCGGGACATGGGTAATTAGGACAGCCTGTAAACAAATGAAAGCTTGGCATAGGCTCTTAAGTTTGCAGAATTTAGACTTAATTAAGGTTGGAGTAAATCTCTCTGCTCGCCAGTTTCAGCAATCAAACCTTGGGCAAATAGTAGCTGACATTTTGACAGAAACCACCTTAGACCCCACTTACCTTAACTTAGAGCTAACCGAAAGTACAATTATCCAAGATGTTGAAGCCAGTATTTCCCGACTTAACTACTTCAAGTCCTTAGGCGTGGAAATTTCCCTAGATGATTTCGGCACAGGCTATTCATCTTTTAGCTACCTCCAACAATTTCCCTTAAATACTTTAAAAATCGATCAAAGCTTTATTCGAGATATGTCTACTAATTCTAAAAATAAAGCGATCGCCATTGCCATGATTCAACTAGGACATAATATGAACTTAAAAGTCTTAGCTGAAGGCGTAGAGCATAAAGCTGAATTAGATATTTTAGTAGAGTCCAACTGTGATCTAATCCAAGGGCATTTATTTAGTAAAGCCTTGCCTGCCATAGAGTTAGAGAGCTTACTACTTCAAGATCAACGCCTAATTATGTAATTTCCCATCCCTTCAGAGCGATCGCCTTGGTAATTTCTCGATGCCATTGTTCTAAGGTTTCCTTAAATTCTGGATCATATAAACCCTTACGCCACATCACTAGGGCATCCTCTTGGGTCACTTCATAATATTTAGGTCTTTTACCAATAATCTTAAAATCAAATTTTTCATACAAAGCGATCGCTGCCCGATTAGACTCCCTTACCTCTAAGGTTGCCCACTCTAACCCTTGAATATAAGCCTTTTGCAATAATCCCCAAACCACATACTTACCTAGACCCTGCCCTTGATATTCTGGGCGCACCGCCAACATCGTAATATGAGCTTCTTCTAAAATTGCCCAAAGGCAGCCAAATCCTAAAATGACCTTTTCCCTATTCATTACCGCCATTAAGTGACTATGGGGACGCTCAATTTCTTGAATGTAACCTTCTAAGCTCCAAAAACCTCCTAAACAGGCTCGATCAATCACCTGAATTTGGGGTAAATCTTCAACAGTAATCTCAACTAGGCTTAATTGCAATTTTTACAAACTTGGGGTTAATTTAGAATTAATTTCGATCTTCTAGGGGAGCGATATGCCTAGTTAATACCTTCATTAAGGTAGACACTACCCTAATGAAATGAAAAAGCTAGAGTGGCAGACTTGAAACTTAAAAAAGCGTAGTATCTAAACCGTTAATTTGGCTTAAACCTACGCTATATCTAGTTTTTGTTATGCCAGAACCCAGACTTGAACTGGGGACACGAGGATTTTCAATCCTCTGCTCTACCAACTGAGCTATCCCGGCTGTTTTTTGCACTTTATTAGGTTAGCATCTACCTATAGAATTTATCAAGACAAAAGGCAAATTTATTGACATTCCTCGTGCTGAACGAAGATTCTTGGACTCACTGTAGCCTGTAGGACTTACCCTAGCATGGTCTTACTTAGTGATACCTAGTCTTGCAACTAGCTTCTCAAGCGTGAATTTCCGTATGCCCTGCGGTATTAATATATTCTAATATAAAGCCGTTCTAGAAGGACAGGGTTTTAAACCCATTTTTCCGATAAAATCAACTAATCAAACCAGTACAAGGCTGCTGAGGTTTAGACACTCGTTTTAGTCTGCTATAGTCTTAACAAAATAGGCTTTTAGAGTAACCTTACTTTTGCCCTGTTGTACTAGTAAATTTTACAACTTGCTCTACTGAGATATCTGAGTCAATCATGTTTTTGGCAATCTGACGGGTATTTTCAAATTTTCCTTTTTGCTCACCTTTTTCAATCGAACTGATTGACGAGGCAGTCAAGAAAATTCCACAATCATCAATCGCACTACTCTAACTCAATTTTTAATAGTGATCTAGAAGGGGGTTTTGCCCCTACTTTAAATATCATGTCTATCTAGATCACCACCGATAATTTAGAGCTATTAACTCCACCTCCATTCAGTTACTTCTGGATTATCAATCCCGTATTCATAAGCATATTGGCGAGCATTAATTTGGAGATTACGGAATTTCTCTTTGGCATAAGCCCCTGCTACTAAAAGATCTGGAATTCGATTAATGGCATCGATCGCTAAGCTATAACGGTCAATTTCATTATTAATTGCTAATTCCATGGGGGTATTGATATTACCTTTTTCTTTGTATCCTCTAACGTGCAAATTATGGTGATTGTGGCGACGATAGGTGAGACGATGAATTAGCCAAGGATAGCCATGAAAGTTGAAGATAATTGGCTTATTCAAGGTAAATAGGCTATCAAAATCCGAGTCGCTAAGTCCATGGGGATGCTCACTCTTAGGTTGTAGCTTGAATAAGTCCACGACATTGATAAAGCGGATTTTTAGATTGGGAAATTCTGCCCGTAGTAACTGAATTGCCGCTAACGCTTCTTGGGTGGGAATATCTCCAGCACTTACCATCACTAAGTCAGGTTCATAGCCTTGATCGTTACTTGCCCAATCCCAAATACTAATTCCCTTTGTGCAATGAGCGATCGCGGCATCCATATCTAAATATTGAAGGTGCATTTGTTTATCAGAAACAATGACATTGACATAGTTTTCACTTTGCAAGCAATGGTTAGCCACAGAAAGAAGACAGTTGACATCGGGCGGTAGATAAATCCGAGTGACCGAAGCACTTTTGTTGACTACTACATCAAGAAAGCCTGGATCTTGGTGGGTAAATCCATTATGATCTTGTCGCCACACTGTGGAAGTAATCAAAAGATTGAGGGAAGCAATTTCTTTCCGCCAAGAAATATGATTACAAATATCTAACCACTTAGCATGCTGGTTAAACATGGAGTCAATAACATGGATAAATGCCTCGTAGGAAGATAGAAGTCCATGCCGTCCAGTTAAGAGATAGCCCTCTAACATCCCTTCCAAGATATGCTCGCTTAATATTTCAATTACTCGTCCATCGGTGGCAAGTTCTCCACCATCGGCATCTTCGGGCATGTATTCGGCGATCCAGAATTTTTTACTGACTTCGTAGATGGCATTGAGCTTGTTAGAGGTGGTTTCATCAGGACCAAATACACGGAAATTATCAGAATTTATTCGCATAATATCCCGCAGGAATTCACCTAAAGGATAGGTATTCTCTGCTTCAATTTGTGCAGGTTTTTCAATAGCGATCGCATAGTTGCGGAAATCTGGCATTCGTAATGCTTTTTTGACCAGTCCACCATTAGCAATGGGGTTAGCACTCATTCTTTGGTTACTCTTTGGAGCTAGTGACTTTAGTTCAGGGATCAAGGTGCCGTTATGATCAAATAGTTCCTCTGGCTTATAGCTGTGTAGCCATTCTTCTAATAATTTTAAGTGTTCGGGATTATTTATGATGCCTGTGATGGGAACTTGGTGCGATCGCCAGAAACCTTCTACTTTATGTCCATCAACTTCTTTGGGACCAGTCCAGCCCTTTGGCGATCGCAAAATGATTACTGGATAGAAGGAACGCTTGGCAATTCCAGTTGTGCGGGCTTCCTGTTGAATTCTTTTGATTTCCGTAATACAGTGATCAACCGTAGCTGCCATAGACTGGTGCATGGTTTCGTGGTCAGAGCCTTCGACAAAATATGGAATATATCCATACCCTCTGAATAAAGCTTCAAGCTCTTCATGGCTAATGCGTGCCAGCAAAGTCGGGTTGTTAATTTTATATCCGTTTAAGTGCAGAATTGGCAGAACTGCCCCGTCACGCAGGGGATTGATAAACTTATTTCCATGCCAAGATGTCGCTAAAGGACCAGTTTCTGCTTCACCATCACCCACAACGACTGCCACAATTAGATCAGGATTATCAAAAGCAGCACCATAGGCATGGGAAAGACTATAGCCTAATTCTCCTCCTTCATGGATAGAACCGGGGGTTTCTGGGGTGCAGTGACTACCAATCCCGCCTGGAAAGGAAAATTGTTTAAAGAATGCCTGCATTCCTTCTTCATCTTCACTTTTATCGGGATAAACTTCTGAATAAGTACCTTCAAGATAAACTGGAGCTAGGACTCCAGGCGCACCATGTCCAGGTCCTGCCAAAAAGATCATATTTAGATCGTATTTTTTAATTGCCCGATTTAGGTGAATATAGCTAAAAGATAATCCAGGACTTGATCCCCAATGTCCTAATAGGCGTTTTTTAATATGTTCAGGATTGAGAGGAATTTTGAGTAGAGGATTATCCCGTAGATAAATCATTCCGATCGCTAAGTAATTACAAGCTCGCCAGTAGGCATGAATTTTCTGAAGTTCTTCAGGGGTTAAAGGCATTCCTTCTACTGTAGATCTTGCCTTGCCATAGCTACTGATCGAAGTAGTCTGTTTCGGTGTTGCTATCATCTAGATTTCTCCGCTTTAATAAATAGGATAATTACTTAGAGTCTCAGCTTTAATTAGGAATATCTAAAGCTATTTTTTGCACTATCGCTTTCCAAATATTTATATTACGCTATGCATTTTAATACTGCATTCTTGATAATATTTTATGTCTATATAATTTATAACTATATAAACTTGATTAAATAATTTAAGTTAGCTAATTTTAGTCTAGAACTACTGGCTAACAAGCTTTGCTAATAGGCACTTTGCGTATAATGAATAACGACATAAAGATTTATTTGAATTTAGATATAGAAATTTATCCTAATATGTTTTCATAAATAATTTGTATATAAATTGGTATAGATTTATTTTAAAAATATCAATAAATTTTAAGAATTTAAACTAGTGATAACCTAGAATTAATATTAATTAATAATTGAATTTTGTTGTTTGCGATCGCTATAAATATTTGACTAAGAACTAATTAT
>Ga0105047_10011285_pt1 | contig 14505 bp, 12 predicted proteins | sample MAT04_FD_78384 | JGI IMG/M metagenome (GOLD analysis project Ga0105047, IMG submission 78384) | Freshwater microbial communities from Lake Fryxell liftoff mats and glacier meltwater in Antarctica - MAT-04 (megahit assembly) | ecosystem: Environmental > Aquatic > Freshwater > Ice > Liftoff... | reverse complement strand
TTCACGGTCCGGCGCCTTTCCTCATGGGTGGCTGGACCGCAAACGCACCGTCCGATCTCGACTGCTGAGCTGTCCTACGTTTCGGGGGGGGGACGCGAACGGTCAGGGACAACGTCAACCCCTTACTCCTGAGCTCAGCGTTCCGCGAATGGAGCCTGGCGTGGCTGACAGGGTGCCATGCAGCGCGCAGGATCACTCGCTGGACGCCGCCCGCGAGACCAACGGGAAATTCGTCGGCGTCCTGATCGACGACACAGCCAGATCTACGTCGAGCTTGGGCCAGTAGAGGTGATCTGCCGTCGGCCAGTCGAGGGTCGTGATCTGCTCGATTGTCGCGGCACGGAACCACGGAAACTCGGCGAACGGCACGTGGAGTTCTTCGCTGCCGAGCAGCAGCCAGAAACCATGCCGCGAGACATGCGTGACTTCAGCGACCGAAGTGGCGGACCCAAGCATCGCGAATCTCCTCCAAGTGACGACGAACAATATCCTCGGCGTCCGCGACCTGGCGCGGAGAGAGCCCGATGACGACGCTGGGGGCGAGGTCCGGCTCGATCCAAAACTTCGCCTCACCATCGGGATGCGCCACATGCACGTGCATGCGCGCTTCCTCACGCGAGAAGAAAAAGAGTCGGAACGGGCCTTCACGGAGGATCGTAGGGGACATGGAGGGAAGCTAGCGCTCCGGGCTGTTGTCGAGCACCACCGCCGCATTCCGTTGCAACATCCAGAGCTTCGCCCGCTTCATCGCCGAGCCCTTGAACGCCGTCGCGTACTCCGCCTGACCCATCGCGAGAATCTCGCGCGCCAGCGACCGTGCGTCCTTGTCGACGAACATGGCTCGCGCCGCAAACGGCGACCCCGCCGGCAACTCCTGCGCAAACTTCACATTCCACGGACACACGTCCTGGCACACGTCGCACCCATAAATCATCCCGCCCATTGCCCCCTGCAACGCCTCGTCGATCGCCCCCCGCAGTTCGATCGTCAGATAACTGATGCATTTCGTCGCATCCAGCACGCGCGGCTCCACGAACGCCTGCGTCGGACAGGCGTCGAGGCAGCGCGTGCAACTCCCGCAGCGGTCCGCCTCGAACGGGTCGTCCACCGCGAGCACCACGTCGGCATCAATCTCCACGAACAACGACGAAATAAAGAAGAACGAGCCGATGGTCGGGTTGATCAGCATCGTGTTCTTGCCGAACCACCCGAGCCCCGCGCGCTGCGCGAGATCACGCTCCAGTACCGGTCCACTGTCCACGTACGGCCGCGCGTTGATCGAGCGGCCGAGGGCCGACTCCAGCCAGTGGTGTAGCGCGCGCGTGCGCTCGCGCAGGAGGTCGTGGTAATCGTCGCCGCGCGCGTAGCGTGAAACCGGTCCGCTGGGTTCGCGGCCGCCGTACTGCGTGGCCAACGCGATCGCGTGGGTCGCTCCCGCGTGCGGTCGGCGCGCATCGCGACGTAACTCGGCGCCCTCGCCGGCGAGATATCCCATCTCGCCGTGGTACCCGGCCTCGAGCCAGGCGTCGAACCGGGCGCGCGTGGCCGGCGGGCCCAAGGTGGTGATCCCCACCAGATCGAAGCCCAGGCCGAACGCCTGCGCCTTGATGCGCCGCGCCAGATCCGCCGCGACGCCGTCGGCCACTACGGCTGGCGTCCCACCCAGCGGACGAACGCGATCACGTCATCGGCCGGCGGAATCGCGTCCTCTTCGCCATACGCCGTGTACATGCGCCACTTCACGTAACTCGTGGCCGGGAGCGGCAGGAACGGAAACCGGCGGAACCAATGGCGGTGGCGGAACCGCCAGGCCACACGGAGTAAGTCGATGGCCAGGAACGGGTTGGCGATCGCGCGCAGCGCGAGGGTCAGGGTAAGCCGAAGCCAAAGCATCTTTGAAATATAATCAAGCGGATCGCCCGAGCGGTCGATAATCACATGTAACGCCGACGCCGGTGCCAATCCCGATAGGGTCCTTCTCTCCGCTTCGTACCGGCATGTCGCACTCCGAGACCAGCACGTCCTCCACTGACCACCCGCCGCGCCAGCGCCCGTGGTGGGTGGACACGTTGACGCTGGTGGGCTGCATCGCGATCGCGGAACTCTGCCTACATCACGCGATCGAGCTGGCCGATCTCGATGTGACCGATTGGACACGGAGCCTCATCGGTGCCACCGGACTGGCGTTGCTTATCGGTCCGTTGTACGCGTGGATGATGTATCGGCGTCACGTCGATGCCCGCATGTCCCTCGACCGTTTCAGCCACTCCGGACGCGCGCCCAACAGCCCGCACACGCGCGTTCGCGTGGCCGTGCTTGGCTCCATGGGGGTCATCGCGGCGCTGCTGACGGCCTCGCTGTGGGGGCAGATCTCGGCGACCGCCCGCCTCGCACAGAACGCCGAGATCGCCAATGTTGCCGGGCGACAACGTTCGCTTTCGCAACGTATTGCGCGCTTTGCAGGAGGAGCCATCGGCCATCCGGACGATGCCGATTCGCTACTCGTCGCAACCGCGAGGCTGCAAACCTACGCGCTACGGCTCGACACGCTCACGGCGGCGTTCGAGGTAAACGCCTTCGCCGCCGCCAGCAACGCGCGCGATGCCATCGCGGCCTCAGCGACGCCGCGTGATGCGTTGGTTGCCGCCACTGGTCGGCTGCTCACCGCGCCATCCGGCAGTGAAGCGCGCCGGGAGGCTGCCGCCGACGTGATACGGCGCGCGGACGCGTTGATGGTCGTTGCTGAAGCCACCGTCGGCGCGCTGCAGGCGTACACCGAGGAGCGGGTCAGGCGCAGCGTACGCGCGTCGTGGACCATGGCGCTGCTCATACTCATCGTGATCGGCGTTGTCACCCTGCTCGTCATCGAGCCGGTGATCCGTCTGCTGAGACAACAGCACCAGATTGCATCTGCCCGCAGCGTCGAATTCCGACGGCTGGCAATGGTCGCCGAACGCACCAGCAATGCCGTCGTGATCACGGATGCCGAGCGACTTATCACGTGGGTGAACAATGGCTTTACGCGATTGACTGGCTACTCACTCGACGAAGCCGTCGGTCGTAGTCCGGGAGAAATCCTGCAGCGTGCGAACACCGACCCCGCAACCGTGCGCCTGCTGCATGACGCCCTGAACGAGGGGACATCGGTGCGCTGCGAGATTCTGAATTTTGCCAAGGACGGCACCAAATACTGGGTCGACTTGGCGATCGAGCCGTTGCATGAGCGTGGCGTGTTGACCGGCTTCATCTCCATTGAAAGTGACATCACGGAACAGGTGAATTCGCGCGTCGCGCTCGCGGAGCAGCGTGCGCGTGCGGAGACTGCACTCGCGGCGCTGCAGCGTACCACCGGGATGCTCGAGGAAGCGCAGGCTGTGGCCGGCGTCGGCTGCTGGTCGTATGACGTAGTCGCGAATCACATCGAGTGGTCGCGGGAAATCTTCCGGCTGTATGGTCGCGATCCCATCGACGGACCGCCGGACTACGTGGGCATGCTCACGGATATCGCTGACGCTGACGCCGCGCGCCTTCATGAGGCAGCGCAGCGCACAGTGACCACCGGCACGCCGTACTCGCTGGTGCTCCAGACCTCACGCGGTGCAAATGGCGTACGGTATGTGCGCGGCGAGGGCCGTGCACGCCACGACGCGTCGGGGAACATATCCGGCCTGTTCGGCACGGTGATGGACGTGACGGCCGCCATCGAACGCGAGGAGGCGCTGCGGTTGGCACAGGAGCGCGCCGAAGCGGCCAGCCAGAGCAAGAGCGAGTTCCTGGCCAACATGAGCCACGAAATCCGCACACCACTCACGGCGATCCTGGGCTACACCGATCTGCTGCGCGACGAAGCGATTCGTCATGGCGCGTCCGACGAGCAGCTGCAGTCGATGAGCACGATCCGTCGCGCCGGCGAACATCTGCTCACGGTCATCAACGATATTCTCGACCTCTCGAAGATTGAAGCCGGCCGGATGGCGATCGAGCGCGTGGAGACTGATCTACCGCGCGTACTCTTCGACGTGGACAGTTTGATGCGCTCGCGTGCCGCCCAGAAGGGTGTGCTGTTGCAGACGCGATTACTGACGCCCATTCCGGATCGGGTACTCTCCGATCCGACCCGCCTGCGACAGATCCTCATGAATCTGGTCGGCAATGCTGCCAAGTTCACGTCAACGGGACAGATCGATATTGAGGTGGAGGTGAGTACGCTCGACGGTGCGCCGGCCGTGCGCATCGCCGTGGTCGATACCGGCCCCGGCATGTCGGCCGAACAGGCCACGAATCTCTTCCAGCCGTTCGTGCAGGCGGATACCTCGGTCACGCGCAAGCACGGCGGCACCGGGCTCGGTCTCACGATCTGTCGTCGGCTGGCGGGTCTGATGGGCGGGGAAGTGCTGCTGCTGAAGACGGCACCGGGCGAAGGCTCCACGTTCACGGTCACGCTGCCGCTCCATGCGGTCGAGGGAGCGCAGAATATCGAGGATCTGCACGCCTGTATCGCTTCGCCGTCGTCGTCGAAAGCAACGGGCGCGTATGCGATCGAACTCCGTGGCCGCATCCTTCTGGCAGAAGACGGTGAAGACAATCAGCGCTTGATCTCGCATCACCTTCGCAAGGCCGGTGCCGACGTCGTCATCGCCGAGCATGGGCGTCGCGCGCTCGAGTTGATCGTCGCCGCGCACGCGGCCGGCGATCCGTTCGCGCTCTTGGTATCCGACATGCAGATGCCCGAGATGGACGGATACACGTTGGCGCGGACGCTGCGCGCGCAGAACCATGCGATCCCCATCGTGGCGCTGACCGCGCATGCGATGGCGGACGACCGTCAGAAGTGTCTCGACGCCGGCTGCAATGACTACGCCAGCAAGCCGATCGATCGCGCGCTGCTGATCGCGACCTGTGCCCGCTGGATGCAGACGCCCGCGACGCGCGAAACGGATGTACCGATGATCGAGCTCTTTCCCCAGCCCACGCTGTATAGCGAGCTGCGCGACGATCCCAACCTGTCCGAACTGGTGGCGGCCTTCGTCGACGGGCTTCCCGCCAAGATCGCGCGCATCGATCACGCGTTCAGCTCCGGTGAAATGCTCGATCTCGCCCGTATAGCACACCAGCTCAAAGGCGCCGCCGGTGGATACGGGTACCCGTCGATCAGTGAGGCCGCGCGTCACGTGGAGCACCATGCGCGGGCCCGTGTGACCGCCCACGGCACCGCCGACCCCGATCTGGATTGGCCGGAAGTTGTCGGGCTGCTGCTCGACCAGTGCCGCTTGGCCGTCCGTACCCTGGAGCATACCCAATGAGCAACCAGCACATCGATCGTCTGACAGCTCCCGAGCGGGAGTTTCTGGCCGACGCACGGGTGCTCGTCATCGATGACGACCCGGATATTCATGCCTTGATCGTGGCGATGCTACGACCACTCCAGTGCACGATCGAGGGCGCGGCCACCGGCGCCGCAGGGCTCGCCGCTGCGCGTGCCGCGACACCGGACCTGATCCTGCTCGATCACGAGCTGCCGGACGGCACCGGTATCGACATTCTGCATCAGCTGCGGAGCGAACCGGCGCTGGCCGGCATCCCGGTGATCGTGGTGACAGGCAGCGAAAGTCGGCAGGTGCTCACGGCCTGCTTCGACGCGGGCGCGGCCGACTATATCCGGAAGCCTTTCGTCGGCGCGGAGCTTCGCGCCCGCGTATGCTCCGTGATCGAGCGTCAGCGCATGCTCGCGCGGCTGGGGCGCGCCGCGCATATCGATACACTCACCGGACTGCCCAATCGCGCCCTGCTGCACACCCGTTTGCAGGCCGCGATCGAACGCACGGCGGCGGAGTCCGACTACGCGTTCGCGCTGATGTTCATCGACTTCGATCGCTTCAAGATCATCAACGACAGTCTGGGGCACGACATCGGTGACCTGTTACTCACCGAAATCGCGTCGCGGCTCCGGCTGAATCTGCGGGTCAACGATTGTATTACACGCGACACGATCGGGTCTACCGTGGCGCGCCTGGGCGGTGACGAGTTTGTCATCGTGCTCGACAATGTCGCCTCGGCCGAGCTGGCGGCAGCGGTAGCCGATCGCGTGCTGACCGCGCTCGAGCAGCCGTATCTCCTGCTTTCGCACACGGTGCGGTCGAGCGCGAGCATCGGCATCGTGCACAGCAGCGAAGGGTACGCGCAGGCCGACGACATGCTGCGCGACGCCGACGTGGCCATGTACGAGGCCAAGAGCCGTGGAAAGGCGTGCCATGCACTGTTCACGACGAGCATGCGCGACGCCGTGCAGAACCGTCTCAAGATCGAGACCGATCTGCGCGACGCGATCGAGCGAAACGAATTGTATCTCGTGTATCAGCCGATCATCTCGTTGGAAGACCGGTCGCTCGAGAGCGTCGAGGCACTCGTGCGCTGGCGCCATCCCGTGCACGGCATGATCGCGCCATCGGAGTTCATTCCGATCGCTGAAGAAACGCGACTCATTCTGCCGCTCTCCGATCAGGTGCTCCGCGAAGCGTGCCGACAGTTCATGGTGTGGCAGCACGAAGCTCCTGAGTTCGCACCGTCCTATATCAGCGTGAATCTGTCGCGGGTGCAGCTGGCTGATCCCGATCTCGTGGCCCGCACCATGAGCATCCTACGAGAAACGGGGATCGCGCCGCATCAGGTGCAGCTCGAGGTCACGGAGTCCCAGCTCATGCAGCATCGCGTCATAGCGGGCGAGCTGCTGGCCGCGTTCAAGGCAGAAGGCTTCCGCTTGGCCATGGATGACTTCGGCTCGGGCTACTCGTCGCTCTCCTGTTTGCAGGAGTATCCGTTCGACGTCCTCAAGGTGGACCGGGCGCTCACCGAGAACGTGAGCCGCGGACGCGGATACACGGCTCTGCTGCATGCGGTGATCACGCTGGCGGAGAACCTCGGCCTCCAGGTAGTGGCCGAAGGCATCGAAACGATCGAGCAGCTCGTGCTGTTGCAATCGATGGGCTGTCCGTCGGGGCAGGGCTATTTCCTGGCCCGGCCGATGGAGCCGTCGAAGCTCGAAGGGTGGTGGTCCGCATTCTCACGCGAGCAGTTCGAGGCCGCATGAGCATGGTGAACATCGATGAGCAAATCGTCGCGAGCGCGCTCAAGCGAGTGACCACGGTCGCCACACTGCCGGTGAGTGCGATGCGCATCATGAAGATCGCCGAAGATCCGACGTCGACCGAGAGCGAGCTGCTTCACGTTCTCGAAGGTGACCCCCCGCTCGCGGCACGCGTGTTGAAAGTGGTGAACTCGGCGTTCTACGGACGGCCACGCCAGGTTGGCTCGACGGCGGCTGCGATGAGACTGCTGGGCGTGAACGCGATTCGCAACGTGGCGCTGGCGGCGAGTCTGAACCGACTGTTCCGCGGTGGCCGCACGGTGCCCGGTTTCGACGCCGGCGACCTCTGGACACATTCGGTGGCGGTCGGTTCGGCCGCGCGCCGTATCGCTGAACGCTGTCGCGGCATCCCCCCCGAAGAGGCGATGCTGGCGGGATTGCTGCACGATATTGGCCTGCTGGTCGAGATTCAGGCCTCGATTACAGAGTTTTCATCGCTGATCGCAGCCACGTCGCAGAACGCGTCGCTGGCATTCGCCGACGCGGAGATGCAGTGGCTGGGCGCCACCCACGAGGAGTTTGGAAAGGCCCTGTGCGAGCAATGGCGTTTTCCCGACGCGCTCGCCAAGGCGTGCGGACATCACCACGATCCGCTGGCGCTCGACACGGCTGATCAACGATTACCGGCGATCATTCACGTGGCCGATGTCCTGGCCGGACGCGCGGGCGGTGGGTTCACGCGCAGCGTAGGGCGTGACGTACCCCGTGAGGGCGTGTGCGACCTATTGGGACTGGGCGCGTCGGACCTTGCCGAGATGGAGGCACAATTGGGCAGTGACATCGAGCAAACCTTGGGACTGCTCGCGGCATAGTCGCCGGTCATTAGCTTTCCCGGGTCCTCAACCCACGATCGCGATGACCCTCGACGAGTATCAGGAACTCGCCGCCCGCACGCTCGGGCGCGACCGCACGCATGAACAGCAGTTGGCCAACGCCGCTCTCGGCCTCACCGGTGAAGCCGGGGAAGTGGCCGACGTCATCAAGAAGCATCTGTTTCATGCCACGCCGCTCGATCAGGACGCGCTCGCGAAGGAGCTGGGCGACTGCCTCTGGTATATCGGTGCCTTCGCCACGGAGCTGGGGCTCAGCATGGACGACATCGCGCAGCGCAACATCGACAAGCTACGCAAACGCTATCCCGAAGGCTTCGACACCGAGCGGAGTCGCTACCGCACCGAATAGTCGGTGCGGGGCACCGAGTGCGATTGCGGCCGCTCAGCGCAAGAACGACCGTCCGTCGAACGGCACGTCGCAGGTCACGCGCAGCAGATCCAGTGCGCTGGGCACCACGTCGGTGGTGCGCTGCGGCACACGCGTGACCGGGCCGTCAAGCAATAGCGGAACCAGCATCTGCTCGTTCAACAGCGCGCCGTGCGTAGACACGTGCGGCGTTGGTTCGTATTTCGCCCGCAGGTCCCAGCCGCTGGCCGCCGACACCACGATGTCACCCGCTCTCGGCGAGGGCACCAGCGTTGACAGTTGTACGAGGGCATCTGCGTACGGCGAGTTGCTGCCGGCGAGCCACGCGTCGTCGGCGTCCAGATCAGCCAGCGCACCGCCAAGCTGCAGCGGATCACCGTCGAGCGGCGCATAGCTCCAGCGCGCGTCGTGCCCTTCACACGATCGCACGATGTCGGCCACGCCGTTGTCTTGGTGAAACACGCGCACGGTGTCCGCACGCATCGCGACGGCGAGCAGGCCGGTGGATGGCCGCTCCAGCATCGCCTCGAGGGTCGATTGCCAACGCGAGCTCAGCGTGGGCCACCACGTACGTGACCGGCGCGCAGGATCGAGGTACACATGCCCCATGGCGTTGCCGCCCACCATGAGCGCCACGTCGGCACCGCGCGTGCCAAGCTTCGGATGCGCGAGCACGTGATGGCCGCGTGAGCACAACCAGCCGTGCAGATCCTCGTGTTCGGTCACGGGGGCATGACCGTGATCCCCCACGACCCAGATGCGCAGGCCGTCGGCCCACCCGTCGGCGGCGGCAATGGCCTGTGCTCTCGCGATCGCGGTATCGACATCCTGAATGGCGGTGCGCACGACGGGGGAATCGCCGCCGAACGCATGCGCCAGTTTGTCCGGACTGAGAATGCCCAGCATGGACAACGTTGGACGCCTCCGCGTGAAGCGACGGAAAAACTCGTTGACGGCGGCTTGCTCCACACGTCGCCAGGCGCGTGCGTCGCCGCGAAAGTGCGCCCATCCGGCGCGCAGCGACCAACCGATGCCGCGTCCCACATGACCATGTGTCGCGCCGCGCGCGATCATCATCATACCGGCCAGCGAGGGCTGGACGAGATCGTACAGCGTTGGACAGCGCGGATCGAGATCCCCGTCCACGTGCCAGATGTCGATACCGGAATAGCTGCGCGCCTGTGCAAACGACCACGAAAGCGCACGGGCGCGATCGAACCAGCGCAGACCGGGCATGCCGACGGAAGCCGGGTGTCGTCCCATGGTGAACGGGGCATACGCGGGACCCGTCACCGACGGGAAGGACGAGCTGATGGTATGCAGCCCCCCCTTCTCACGAAGACGCGCCATGGCCGGGAGGTTGCCGCGCTCGAGCTCCTCGCGAAGTACGTCGGGGCGCACCCCGTCGGCTACTACGATCAGCAGTCGCGTCGTCACCGTGGTATCATCAGACATCAGTCCTGCCAACTTCCACGTGCTCCCCATGGCGAAATCGCGTCAATCACACCCTCGTACAGCAACCGGCAAGAAGGCTTCTGCCGTCACACAAGCGCAAGCCGAGCAGGAGTCGCGCGAAGGCTTGCTGGAACGTACCGAAGAAGGCCACCGGAAGGGGGGCGGTGACAGGCGCCTGATCGATCAGGACATCCGTGATCGACCAAGGCTGACGGAAGACGAAAAGTTGCTGCAAGGCCCCGTAGACGATATGGGAGCGTTCACGCGCTCTGATCCGTGGCGCGTGATGCGCATCATGTCGGAATTTGTGGAAGGGTTCGATGCGCTCGCCGAGATTCACAAGGGCGTGACGATCTTCGGGTCAGCGCGTACCGGTCCGGGAGATCCGCAGTATGTGGCGGCGCAGGAAACCGCCCGATTGCTGGCCCTGCAGGGGTTCTCGATCATCACGGGCGCCGGACCGGGCATCATGGAGGCCGCCAACAGGGGCGCCAAAGAGGGCGGCGGACACTCCGTGGGGTGCAATATCGAATTGCCCTTCGAACAGGGGGCGAATCCCTACGTCGATACGCTGGTGAACTTTCGTTACTTCTTCGTGAGGAAAACGATGTTCATCAAGTACTCGAATGCCTTTATCATTTTCCCAGGTGGTTTCGGGACACTGGACGAACTGTTCGAGGCGCTCACGCTGATTCAGACCGGCAAGATCTATCAGTTCCCGGTCATCCTGTTCGGTCGGCACTATTGGGCTGGACTCGTCCGCTGGATCACGTCGCGACTGGTCGGCGAAGGCAAAATCTCGCCCGGCGATCTCGATCTGCTGTTGCTCACCGACGATCCTGCCGAGGCCGCGCAGGCCGTTATCGACGCCCACGAGGCACAGGCCGCAGCAAAAATCGGATAAAAAGAATCCCGATTGACTTTATCGGGATTAATGTGTTAGCCTGAGTTCACGCTTCATGAGAAGCTTTCTCAACTAACATATCATGACCATCGTTCTTCTGCTCGCCGCCGCCGTCGCTTCCGCTCCGCTCTTGCAGGACACTACCGTCGCCCAGCGCACCAAAGCGGACTCGGCTTTAGCGGACTCCACGAACGCGCAAGCGCTGTCGGTAGTCCGGGTCTCCGCCCCGCGTACCTCTCGCACGCAATATCGGGTTTCCGAAACGCGGTCCTCCACCCGCACGCTGACCCCGCTTCGCGACGTGCCGCAGTCGATCACCGTACTCGGTCCGCAAGTCCTGCGTGACCTCGGCCTGCAAACGATGACCCGCGCCATGGAGTACGTCCCGGGCGTCACCATGGGGCAAGGCGAAGGGCACCGCGACGCCCCCACGATCCGTGGACAGAGCACGACCGCCGATTTCTTCGTGGACGGCGTTCGTGATGACGTCGAGTACTTGCGCGACAGCTACAACGTGTCGCAGATCGAAGCACTCAAGGGAGCGAACGCCCTCGCGTTCGGTCGCGGTGGTGGTGGCGGGGTGATCAATCGGGTCATGAAGCCGGCCGAGTGGTCACCCACCCACAGCGGAACTCTGGAGACGGGCTCCTTCGACCAGCGTCGCGTCACGCTCGATGTCGGGCAGGGGATCACGTCGCAGTTCGCGGCGCGCGTGAACGCGCTGCATGAGACGAGTGGCTCTTTCCGCGACTTCATGTCGTATGAGAAGAGCGGCTTCAATCCCACGATCGCGTTCCGCGCTGGTCCGACAATGGTGCGCGCCGGCGTGGAACGCTTCGTTGACCGGCGCACGGTCGACCGCGGCATCCCGTCGGCCAACGGACGCCCGTCCGCGCTCGACTGGCGCACGTTCGTCGGCGACCCGGAGCGTAATCTCTCCACCATGACGGTGGACGGCGCGCACCTGATGGCCGAGTACGACAACAGCCGTGGCCTCACGCTGCGCACGCACACCCGTGCGGTGCAGTACGACAAGTTCTATCAGAACGTGTTCGCGTCGAGCGCCGTGAACGCGGCCGGTACGCAGGTGAATCTCGGCGCGTACAACTCGGCCACGGGCCGCCGCAGCCTGTTCAATCAGAGCGATCTCGTCTACACGTCGCGTTTCGGCGCGGTGCGACAGACACTGGTGACGGGAACGGAGTTCAGCCGCCAAGCCACCGATAACGTGCGACTGACCGGGTACTTCGACAACGCCACGACGTCGCGCACCGTGCCGCTCACAGCCACGGCCGCAGTGGCGCCGGTGTCGTTCCGCGCGAGTGCAACCGACGCTGACAACGATGCCGTGGCCAACGTCGCCGCCGTGTTCCTCCAGGAGCAACTCCATGTCGGTGACCATGTGCAGTTCGTGATGGGGGCACGTTTCGACCGCTTCGCCGTAGGAGTGAGGGATCATCGCACCGACGTCGTGACGCAGCGCGTGGACTATCTGCTGTCGCCGCGCGGGGGCATCGTGTTCACGCCTGGTCGCACCGTGTCATTGTACGGATCGGTGGGCATCTCATCGCTGCCCAGCGCCGGCGACCAGTTCTCATCGCTCCCGGCGAGCCGAGCTGCGCTCAGGCCGGAGCAGTTCCGCAATCGCGAAGTGGGCCTGAAGTGGACACCGAGCGAGGCGCTCGAGCTGAACACGGCTTGGTACCGTCTCGACCGGACGAACAGTGCCGCACCGGATCCGGCCAATGTCGCCCTGTTGGTGCAGACGGGGGCGCAGCGCACTTCTGGTGTGGAAGTCGGCGTGACCGGTGCCGTCACGTCCCGTTGGGACGTCGTGGGCGGGGTGGCGGTGCAGCAGGCGAGAATTCTGACCCGCACATCGGCCGCGCGCGCAGGCGCCACAATACCGCTCGTGCCTCGCACCACAGCGTCGCTGTGGAACAAGGTGCGCGTGACGTCACGCGCGTCGCTCGGTGCCGGTGTGGTGCATCAGGGCCAACGTTACGCGGCCATCGACAACAGCGTGATCCTGCCATCGTTCACGCGCCTCGATGGCGGACTGTTCGTGTCGCTGCCGCTGTCACTGACCATGCAGGTCAACGTCGAAAACGTGCTTGGCACGCGGTACGCGGCCACCTCGCATGGCAACCACAACATCATGCCCGGAGCCCCGCGCACCCTGCGTCTGTCCCTGTCGGCCCGACCGTGAAGTGAGGACGGGGGCGTGACCGTTGGCGGCACACGTCTTGAACCCCCGCCCAATCATGCCATATTACATGGTTATACACGCGCTCGGCCGGAAACGGCCGGGCGCGCGCCTTTTCTGTCCCGCCTCAGTGGACCTGCGCATGTTTCAGGAGCTCATCGCCAAAATGGCGCGTGAAGTCGAAAAGCTCTCATACGAGCTCAACGTCACGCTTCCCTTTGAAATCCGGAAGGCCGTCGAACTCGGCGACCTGAAGGAAAACAGCGAATACAAGGCGGCACTGGAACGCCAGCAGTTCGTGCAGGCGCGCCTTGGGCAGCTCACACAGCGCGTGACGAAGCTCGCGAACATCGATATCGCGCAGATCGCGACCGATCGTGTCGGCCTCGGGTCGAAGGTGATCGTCGAGGAAGAGGAGACGAAGGTGCGTGAAGCGTATGAACTGGTGTTCGGCGACGCCGGCGAGCTCAAGGAAGGTCACGTGACGATGGCGTCGCCCATCGGCCGCGCACTACAGGGCCGGGCCGTGGGTGAGCACACCATCTTCAAGCTGCCGAAGAAGATTCGTCGTCTGGTGATTGTTGAACTGACAACGATCCACGAGCGCGGCGCCGAAGAACTCGCCTGATTCGTCGCTTGTTGATTTCCCCTGTCGCCGGAGCACTGTGATGCAGCGTGCCGAATACACCACTCGCGGCCCCGTGCCGCAGGACGTCATTGCCTGTGTCGAGCACGAGACGCTCGTGCCGCAGCCCGGTGAGGTGTTGCTGGAAATGCTGGCCGCGCCGATCAATCCGTCGGACGTGCTCACACTCACGGGGCAGTACGGGATGTTGCCGCCGCTGCCGGCCGTGGGCGGCAACGAAGGTGTGGGACGCGTGGCGGCGCTGGGTGACGGGGTCACGTCGGTGGCCGTGGGACAGCGCGTGCTGTTGCCGATCGGCTCCGGCACGTGGGCGTCGCATCTCGTGGCGCCGGCAGCAGGACTCATTCCGCTGCCGCCGGTCGGTGACCCGCTGCAACTGGCGATGATGGCGGTCAATCCGCCCACGGCGTCGTTGCTGCTGTCCGAGTTCGTGACGTTGGCACCGGGCGATTGGGTGATGCAGAACGCCGCCAACAGCGGCGTGGGTGAGTACGTGATTCAGCTCGCCAAGCGTCGCGGTATTCGCACGGTGAATGTGGTGCGACGCGAGGACGCCATCGCGCCTCTACGAGCCTTGGGCGGCGACGTGGTGCTGGTGGATGGTCCCGATCTGGACAAACGCGTAGCAGAGGCCACCGACAAGGCGAAGATCCGGCTGGGTTTCGACTGCATCGGCGGCAGCGCTACCGACCGCATTGCGCGCAGTCTCGCCATCGGCGGTACGGTCGTGAACTACGGCGCGCTCAGTGGTGAGGCGTGCAAGATCGCCCCGGGGTCGTTCGTGTTTCGTGATGTCACGCTGCGCGGATTCTGGCTCGCCTTCTGGTTCCGCAAGGCGTCGCCTGAGCAGCAGCGCGCGCTATTTGGCGAGATCGCGACACTCATCGCCACGGGCGCACTGGTTGCTCGTGTGCATGCCACGTATCCGCTCGCTCAGATCAAGGACGCGG
>Ga0105047_10011284_pt1 | contig 14505 bp, 12 predicted proteins | sample MAT04_FD_78384 | JGI IMG/M metagenome (GOLD analysis project Ga0105047, IMG submission 78384) | Freshwater microbial communities from Lake Fryxell liftoff mats and glacier meltwater in Antarctica - MAT-04 (megahit assembly) | ecosystem: Environmental > Aquatic > Freshwater > Ice > Liftoff... | reverse complement strand
TCGAGAGTTCCCAAGACCGAGAACATCGCCTTGGAAAGCCTGGAGGAGCACCACATTCTCAAGTGGGTGCTGTCCGAACTCGAGGACCTCGACCCGCGGCATGAGCGTTTCGACGCCAAGGTGACGGTCTTGATCGAGAATGTGCGCCACCACGTCGAGGAAGAGCAGACCGAGTTCTTCCCGCTGGTTCGCAACGCCATGGGCCGCGCCGAGCTGGAGGAACTGGGCAAAGCCTTGGCCAGCGCGAAGAAGACGGCACCGACGCACCCGCACCCTCGCTCCCCGGACTCCCCACCAGCGAACTCGCCGATCAGCGCAATCGCTGGTGTTGTTGATCGGGTTGGCGACAACTTGAGCGGAATCGCTCAGGGAGGCGCCGCCGTCGCCCGCGATGTCGTCGCCCGACTCACAGGTTCGACCAAGCCAACTCCGTCGGCAACCGGCTCATCAGTCGCCCGCGGAACGGCCAAGGCCACACGCTCCACCGTCGAAACCGCGGGGCGCGCTGTGGCTTCGACAGCAAAGAGCGTGAAGACCGGCGTCGACTCGACAACCAGCGCATTGTCCAGTGGAGCAAAGGCCACACTTACGACCTCGAAGAAGGCCGTGCAAAAGACGGCCACGGCCGCCAAGAAGGCAACGGCGACAACCGGCCAAACTGCGAAGAAGTCCGCGAGGAACACGTTGAGTGCCACGAAAGCTGGGATGTCACGGACGGTCGCAGCCTCCAAGCGTTGACTGGCAGCGTCGACGCCCGGATGTTCCGCCGGTGCTGGTGAACTGAACCCCCACCGCAGACATCACCTCATACGGCGCTGTTCGTTCCCTGCCCGGGCCGGCAACCCACGCCTCGGGCAAACCGTGAGACTTGGGCGCTACATTCGACCACTGACCCGTTGTTCGCGTGAAGGTACGCAGCACGGCGACTGTTGCCCGAGCCGCAATGCCGAAATGGTGAGGTGGCCACTGAGGTCATTTCCAGAGGGTGATGCTGTCGTAGGTCCAGATTGGCTGGCAGCGGCGGCGGCGGCGGCAATCATCTTGCCGACCTGACCGGGCGCACCCCGCCGAAGCGCGTCGCCGCTCTGCTTGTAGAAGAAACTCACATCGAACAACGTGCAGCTTCCTCCGGGCCCAGCTCTCCTGACGAGTGGACGAGTCGGGGTTTCGCCCCTTGCGTGCGCGGGTACTGCGGGAGGCATGTCAACAACGAAGAAATCGACAGCGCAGAAGCCGACGGCGAAGGCCAACACCCGACGCAAAAAGGCCGATGCCAGCGACCACGTCGGCGAGGGCGGCGAGTTGCACCAGGTGGCGGGCAGCACAGGCACCGTCCTCACCACCCAGCAGGGCGTGCCCGTTGCGGACGACCAGAACACCCTCCGTATCGGTGACCGGGGCCCCGCGGCGCTCGAAGACTTTCACTTCCGAGAGAAGATCTTCCACTTCGACCACGAACGGATTCCGGAGAGGGTCGTACACGCACGGGGCTACGGCGCGCACGGCTACTTCGAGAACTATGCGTCGTTGGCGGACATCACCAGCGCCGACATCTTCCAACGCGCCGGGGAACGAACCCCGGCGTTCGTGCGCTTCTCGACCGTCGCCGGGAGCAAGGGGTCCAGCGACCTCGCTCGCGACGTGCGCGGCTTCGCCGTCAAGCTGTACACGAAGGAGGGCAACTGGGACATCGTTGGGAACAACATGCCGGTGTTCTTCATCCAGGATGCGATCAAGTTCCCTGACTTCGTGCACTCGGTCAAGCCGGAACCGGATCGTGACTTCCCGCAGGCCCAATCGGCACACGACAACTTCTGGGACTTCGTGTCGCTCGTGCCGGAGTCGACGCACATGCTGCTGTGGGTCATGTCAGACCGGGCAATCCCGCGTTCACTGCGTTTCATGGAGGGTTTCGGTGTCCACACCTTCCGGCTCGTCGATGCCAGCGGCAAATCGCAGTTCGTGAAGTTCCACTGGAAGCCGGCCCAGGGCATGCAGTCGGTGACGTGGGACGAAGCCGTGAAGATCAACGGTGCGGATCCCGACTTCCATCGCCGCGACCTTTGGGACTCGATCCAGGCCGGAGCGTTCCCATCGTGGGAACTCGGGGTTCAGCTGTTCGACGATGCATTCGCTGACGCCTTCGAGTTCGACATCCTCGATCCCACCAAGCTGATTCCCGAGGAACTGATCCCCGTTCGTCCGATCGGCCGTCTCGTGCTCGACAGGACCGTCGACAACTTCTTCGCCGAGACCGAGCAGGTCGCTTTCTGCACCCAGAACATCGTGCCAGGCGTTGACTTCACCAACGACCCGCTGTTGCAGGGACGCAACTTCTCCTACCTCGACACCCAACTGAAGCGGCTCGGAAGCCCGAACTTCACCCACCTGCCAATCAATGCCCCCAAGTGCCCCTTCGCCACATTCCAGCAAGACGGTCACATGGCCACCGTCAATCCCGTCGGACGCGTCAACTACGAACCGAATTCATGGCCAGCGGAAGAGCGCGGACCACGCGAGGATCCGACACGCGGATTCACCACGTTCGCCGTCGCCGAAACCGGTGCCAAGCGGCGGGTCCGCCCATCGAGCTTCGCGGATCACTACAGCCAGGCAGCACAGTTCTTCCGTAGCCAACTGCCCGTCGAGCAGCAGCACATCATCGACGCGTTCGTCTTCGAGTTGAGCAAGCTCGAGCGCCCCGACATCCGCGAGCGCGTCGTCGCCAACCTCCGCAACGTCGACGAGGACTTCGCCGCAGCAATCGGCGCACGACTCGGTTTCGCGACGATGCCAGCAGCCTCGCCACCGGCGGCGACGCCCATCAAGGATCTCGCCCCATCGGAAGCGTTGAGCATCCTCGCCAACGGCCCCACCTCGTTCGCCGGCCGAAAGATCGGCGTCCTCGTCACCGACGATGCAAGCGCTACCACGTGGAACAACATTCGCCGAACGTTCACCGCTGAGGGCGCCAACATCGAAGTGATCGCACCCACGATCAGTGGCGTCACCCTCGACAACGGCACCCTACTCCCCGCCCAGCAGATGCTCGGCGGCGGCCCCTCCGTCTTGTACGACGCGGTCGTCATCCTCGCCTCGACCAACGGCACCGCACTACTCAGCGCCCACCCTGCAGCCAAGGGCTTCGTCGCCGACGCCCACGCACACTGCAAGATCATCGGCTACGTACCTGCAGCGCAGCAACTCTTCGAGACCACCGGTCTCGCCCCGCTGGTCGACGCCGGATACATCGACGTCACCGGCCGCGCGGGTGCTGCAGCGCTGCTGAACGCCTGCCGGCAAGGCCGGCACTGGGAGCGCACCGACAAGGCGTGAGGTTCACGGTGCCCGCCAAATGGCCATGGCCCGCCGCTACCCACTGAGAGACGCCCCAACACGCCGATCGCCAATCTGCGTCAACAGCAGCAGGAAGGGCAGGTGCGACAGTTCGATCACCGTCGCGGAGGCCGGTTGTGTCGCAGCGAGAAGCGCTGTGATAGCCAGCGGATGATCACGATGTGCCGGCTCACCCGTTCTTCCGCCTGGGTCTTCTCATCTGGGTTGCCGTCGGAGACGATGAGCAGCTCGTCGGCACGCAGCGGGCGGTGCCGCCAGACGGAGGAGAGGATCACACTCAACGCCCCTGCCACCGGGATGGCGAGCAGCGCGCCGACGATGCCCATCAGCTCGACACCCAGCAGCACGCTGAGCAGCACGACCAAGGGGTTGGCGCGCGCGCGGCGAGACATGATCACCACCTGCAGCACACTGTTCTCGAACTGTTGATACACAACGAAGAACACCAGTGCGATGATGCCGACGGTGGGCGACACGATGAAGGAGGCGGCGACCGCAACCACTGCCCCGATCGTCGCTCCCACCAGCGGGATGAGATCCACGAATGCGACGAACAGCGCAATCACGATGGCGTTGGGAACGCCGAGCACCAGGAGCACGGCGCAGGCCGAGAGGCCGGCAAACATGCTGATCAGCAGGTTGCCGATCATGTACCCCGACACCGAGGCCGCTGCGTCCTTGGCTGTGTCGATGACACGAGTTCGGTAGCGAACCGGCACGACCTGCACCGCTGTGCGTCCGAGGGCCGCCGATTGGGACAGCATCAGGATGGTGAGCACAACCACCGTCACCGTCTGGAGCAACGCCCCGAGGAGCGAACTGAGTAGCGAGGGCAGCGAGTTCTCGATGGATCTGGCGACGTCGGCGAGCGACTCCTGGTTGTCGCGCACGACCGAGACGAGATTCAGCTTGGTGGTGAGGTTGCCGATCGGACCCTTGCCGAGCGACGCTTGTTCCACGGTGCCCGGAAGGTCGGTGAGCACGGCGACGAGTTGGGTGCGCACGGGGAGGATGAACAAGGTGATGAGACCCACCAGGATCGTCACGGTCGCCCCCACCACGAGACCGATGGCCGCCCCCCGTGGAAGACTGAACCGGCGCTGCAGTGCACTCACGGGCTGGCTCAACACGATGGCGAAGAATCCGGCGATCAGGATGAGCACCATCACGTCGAACGCGAGGTATACGAACTCGATCATTGCGATCGTCGCAACGACCGACCCGATCGTGGCAACGATGGTTCGCCACGGCACGTCGTTCCAGCCGCGGCCGGTTCCACGCGCAACCGGGGATGCGCCGTGTGTCGTGGATTCGTCAGCGGGCGGACCCTCTGAGGCCGACGCGCCCGACATTCCCGACGGGAGTATGAGCACGGCGTGCTCTGCGCCGTCGCGATCCAAATGAGCGTGGGTCGGTACTTGCATCACGCCGCTCGTACCCCCACACCACGAAGTCGAAACGCTCCGCCAGCCCGAGGCTTGATCCCCCGGTCCCCGGTTAGAATCGGGGAAGATTCGTGAAGTCTGCGCGACGAATGGAGGGGTGTTGGACCGCCTGCAGTATGTGGCCCTGATGATCGCTTGCTTGGTGCTCACGCTTCCCTTGGAGTTCGCGTTCGGTGCTCGTGTGTGGCGGCAACCGAAGCGCCTCATCCGCTCGGTCCTGCCCGTGGCGTTGTTCTTCCTGGTGTGGGACATGTGGGCCACGAACCGTGGCGACTGGGGTTTCAACCCGCAGTACACGATCGGGTGGACCCTGCCGGGTGGAATGGTCGTCGAGGAGATCCTGTTCTTCACGGCCATCCCGATCTGCACGTTGTTGACCTTGGAGGCCGTGCGCAACATGCTGGCAGGCACCACACCGCTGCAACGCTGGTTGCGGGAGCGCTGATGCCTATCTACCCCGTCCTCGCAGTGCTGGCGGCCATCGTGGTCGTCGCGCTCGAACTCGCCCACTTCCGCTCCGGGATCTTCCGCAGGCGCTCCTATTGGGTGGCGATGGCCATCGTGCTCGGGTTCATGATCGTGGTCGACGGTTGGCTGACGAAGCTGTCAGCCCCGATCGTCTTCTACAACGACGCCAATACCAGCGGCATCCGGCCTGTGTGGGACATCCTCCTCGAGGAGTACGCCTACGCCTTCGCGCTGCTCACGATGGTGATCCTGCTGTGGGATCGGTCGGCACCCTCCACCACCGACACGGCGCGGCCGTCATGAGCATCATCCTGCTGATCGCCCTCGGCCTCGTTGCGTTCGTCGCCATGGAGGGCGTGAGCTACGCAACGCACCGGTGGGTGATGCACGGCCCGGGGATGGTGTGGCACCGCAGCCACCATTCGCCGTCGACCACACGCCTCGAGGCGAACGACCTGTTCCCCGTCGTGTTCTCGGTCATCGGGTTCGGCATGTTCCTGGCTGCGTCCATCCTGGGTTCTGCGCCGCTGTTCTGGGCAGCTGGCGGCGTGACCGCGTACGGGGTCGCTTACACGTTCGTGCACGAGGTCTACATCCACCGGCGAGTCGGCGTGAACGTGCGCGACGGGCGGTACCTCGTCTGGATGCGAGATTCACACCAGATCCATCACACCCTGGGTGGCGAGCCCTACGGGATGTTGTTCCCAGTCGTGTCAGCGGCCCGCCGCGCCGAGGCCGCTCGCCGGGAGGCGCGGCGCGCGAGCACACGCGATATCCGGAGCCGGTTGTAGCGCTGGATCGCGATGAACGGGGCGTTCACCGCGAGCCCATAGACCACCATCACGCCCGAGATCCACAGCGGGTTCCAGATGAGGAAGATCGGCGAGCACGCAGCAGCCGACCAGTGACCGATCTCCGCCCTGCGCGTCGACGCGGCGAACTGCAGCAAGCCGGCGTCATCGAAACCGGGCAGGGACCGCTTCGACACGCCACCCTCGAAGACGTTCCCCGCCTCAGGCAACCGGTCCTTCCAGGAATGCACCCTCAGGACTGTCCACAACCGCCCCGACCGTTCCCACCAACGGGACGTCGTCAACCATGTCTCACGACGGCAGAACGACTCGGGTAACCGATGTGCGAGATAGCCGGTTCCAGCGTGGATGGCGCCCCATGCCGCGATGTCGATGCCAACCATCGCCCAGTTGCCGAGGTGAACGATCGGCACGGTCAGACATCCCTCTCCGTGCGGGCAAGGACCGGGCGACCCCGCCACTCGACCGGTCGCCGCAGCGCCGTTGCCACCATCGAGCGGACGAAGACGGCGATGAAGAACACGACCGGGATGGGAAACAGAAGCGCCGTCGCGACGCCGAACGAACCAACCCTTCGCAGCATCGCAGCGATCTGGACAGTGACGACCGACCAGCCGATCGCAGCGGCGACGGGCGGGTCGCCGCCAGACGCCCACCCGACGAGGCCGGTGATGAAGGCCGCCGAGACAGCGCTCACCGCAACTACCCAGACCACCGCCGGCAGCACGGTTGCGACGGGCGCGCGAGTGGCGCCGACTGCGATGTTCTTGCTCCAGCCCTGGACGAGCGACCGCAGGCCGAGCGGATACATCCGGAATGCGACCAGATCGCCCCCGAGCAGACACGTCACCGGCAGCGCCGAGTCGGCGTACCTGGCGGCGAGCGCCATGTCCTCGACGACCTGGTTGTGCACCGCCTCATGGCCTCCGACGCGCCGGTAGTCGGCCGCAGTCGTCATCAGGCAGGGCCCGAACGCCACGCGCATCGGCCGGGCGACCCGTAGCCCGAACGCACCCGAGCCCATCACTGAGACCAGGTTGAACACCGCTGAGAGCCGCTCGTACGGGCGCCGGACCAGATGGTGCGGCTGCACCGACAGCAGACCGCCCGACTGCTGGTGCTGAGCGATGATCGCGTCGATGGCACCGGGTGCGAGGTTGGTGTCGGCATCGAGGAACAGCAGCACCGGCAACCGCGCTCGTTGCGCCCCGAGGTGACACGCCCACGTCTTGCCCACCCAGCCGATCGGTGGCGGTGGCGCGACCACGACGGTCACCCCGAACGAGGCGGCGATCGCAGCGGTGTCGTCGGTGGACCCGTCGTCGACCACGATCACCTCACCGGGCATCACCGTGCTCGCCGCCAACGAAGCGAGCAGGCCTGGCAGATTGACGGCCTCGTTCCTCGCCGGGATGATGATCGACACATTCGAGGCTTCGGTTTGCGCTTGCCCGTGGCCGAGGCGGCGCGGACGCCCGAGCGACCACGCCGCAGCCACGAGTGCGACGACGGCGACGATCAGGCCCTCCACGTCAGCTCCGATGCAACGCCACGCGCGCGACGGTGGTCAGCTTGCGCAGCGTCGGCACTCGGGCGCGCTCGTGGAACACGTCGTACTCGGCAGCCTCGATTCGGTCGAGGATCTGCGAGTACAACGCCCTGGCCGCCCCAACGCAACGCGCGCTCGCCGGAGGCAGCATCGGGATGCCGAGGTCGGCCGAACGGTAGAGCTCGCGGCAGCGCTCGATCTCGAACTGCATCAGGCGCCGCCAGGCATCGTCGACTGTCCGCCGTCGCGGGTCGGCGCCGAACCGGTCGAGGTCGTCCTGGGGGATGTACACCCGGTCACGGTCGAGATCCTCGGCAACGTCGCGTAGGAAGTTCGTCAGCTGGAACGCAAGGCCGAGATCGCGAGCATGCGAGAAGGCCTTGGGGTCCGCCGGCTCGAGGATCGGCAGCATCATCTCACCGATCACCGCAGCTGACCCGTCCATGTAGCCGACTAGGTCGTCCCAGGTCTGGTACGAGCTGATCGTCAGGTCCATCGCCATCGACGCGAGGAACCGCCGGAACGTCTCGGGGTCGTGGCCGAACGCGCGCACGGTATGCACAACGGCCTTCAGCACGATGTCGTCGGAGCCCCCTCGCTCGAGGTCGGCAAAGAACCGATCACCGAATGCATGCAGCGCTGCGCTGCGCTGCGCAGGCTGCGCGTCGTTGAACTCGTCGACGATGTCGTCGGCGTGGCGGCAGAAGGCGTAGAGCGCCCAGACGTGGTGCCGCTTGACCCGGGGTAGCGCGTACGTCGACAAGTAGTAGGTGGTGCCGTATCGCTTGTTCAGTGTCCGGCAGTGTGCGTACGACTGCTCGAGCGTCACCATCATCGAGCATCCATCTCGGCCACTCGCTGCGCTGCCAGCTTGCCGGAGAGGAGCACCATCGGGACGCCGACCCCCGGCACTGTGCCGGAACCGGCGAACACCAACCCAGGCGCGCGCGACGTGGTGTTGGCCGGGCGGAACGGACCGGTCTGGAAGAAGCGATGCGACAGCGAGAACGGTGTTCCGCGCTCCATACCCTGGGCCTGCCAGTCGAGCGGGTCGACGAGCATCTCCACCTCGATGTCGGTGGGATAGCCGGCGCGGCCGAGAATGCCGAGCAGCCGTTCACGCGCGGGGCCCCGCTCGGTCGTCCAGTCGATGCGACCGTCGAGGTTTGGGACGGGTTCCAGCACGAACAACACGTGGCGATCCGGTGGGGCCATGGACGGCTCGTCGACCGTCGGCACCGTGATCAGGATCGACGGGTCCGGCATCCGCCGGCCCTCGCCGAGCAGAGCATCGAACGAACCGGCCCACTCGCGGCCGAAGTGGATGTTGTGGTGCGCAACGCCCTCGGGCAGTTCGCCACGCACGCCCAGGTGCCACACCAGCGCCGAGGGTGAGTAGTTCCCCTTGCGCGCTGTCCGCGGCATCGGCAGACCCGGCACCAGCGTGCGGTACGCGACCGGAAGGTCAGTGGTGCAGACCACCCGGGAGGTCTTGATCACTTCCCCGCTGTCCATGCGCACGCCGCGCACTGCACCCTTTGACCCGTGAGCAAGCAGGATGCTCTCGACCCGCTGCCCGTACTCGAACCTCACGCCGGCGGCAGTCGCCGCTGCTTCCAACGCCACCGGCACGGCGTGCATCCCGCCTCTTGCCGTGAACACGCCGTTGACAGAATCCATGTAGGTGATGACGGCGTAGATCGCCAGCGCCTGCTGCGGAGCCAACCCCGCGTAGAGCGCCTGGAAGCTGAACATCCGCACCAGCCGCTCATCGTCGAAGAACCGCTTGACGGCCGACTCCAACCGCCGGAACGCGCCCGCTCGCACGAGTGCGATTGCTGGCCCGATCGGGTTCATCAATGTGAAGGGTGAGTTCATGTTGCGATCGATGAAGTTCGGCATCTCGAGCTTGTACAGCTCGGTCAACCATTCGCAGAACTCGGTGAACGCCGCGGCCTCACGGTCGCCACACGCGGCGCGGATTTCCTCGCGCATCGCGTCGTGGCCCTGGCGGAGGCGGATCACCGACCCGTCGGCGAAGCAGGATCGGTACATCGGGTCGATCCGGCGCAGATCGAGGTACGACGCCATGTCGACGCCCAGTGCCGTGAAGCACTCCTCGATGAGCTCCGGCATCGTCAGCACGGTCGGGCCGGTGTCGAAGCGATACCCGTCGACGGTGGCGGAGCCTGCCCGCCCACCCGGCAGGTCGCCGGCATCGAGGACGAGGACCGAGCGGCCCATACCGCGAAGATGGCACGCCGCAGACAGGCCCGCGAACCCGGCACCGATTACAACGACATCAACGTCACTCATCTCATGCCTGCCTGTGTGCGAGGAGCTCGGCGACACCGACGAGCTGGGCCTGGGCTGCGAACGGCAGGTCGGCAACAGCCGCGTGGGCCTGCTCGATCTTGGCGTCGATCAACCGCTCGATGGAGGCAACGGCGCCGGAGGACCGGATCGCCTCGCGGCACGCATCGACCCCCGTGTCGTCGAGGTCTGCATTGCCCAGACCGTCGAGTAGCACTGCGCGGTGCGCCGGACTCGAAAGCTCCAGGGCCCGCACCAGCAACAGGCTGGCCTTGCCCGACCTGATGTCCTCGGAGTTCCCCTTGCCGGTGAGGGATGCGTCGCCGAACACACCCATGATGTCGTCGCGCAACTGGAACGCAATGCCGGCCGCGTCGCCGAACGCGCGCAGCGAACAACGCATCTCCTCCGACGCACCGGCGAGCGCAGCGCCCAGCTCGAGAGGACGGGTGACGGTGTACCGGCCGGACTTGAGCAACGCGACCATCTGCGCTTCTCGATCGGTTGCGTGCGGGCCGGCGAGTCGAAGATCGAGATACTGACCGAGGATGACCTCGTTGCGCAGACGCCCGTACAGCGACCGGATCTCCGCCTCACGACCACCATCGCAGCGCAGCAGATCCAGCAGCTGATCTGCCCACACGAACGCCAGATCGCCGGCGATGAGGGCAGCGGAGAGGCCGAACCAGTCGGCGTCACCATCGGGACGTGTCTGGCTGTGCAGCTCGGAGAGGCGCACATGCGCGCTCGGCTGGCCGCGCCGCAACGGCGACCGGTCGAGGACATCGTCGTGCAGCAGGGCGAACGTATGCAGCATCTCGACCGCAGCGCCGATGTGCGTCAGGTCGTGCTGATCAGCCTCGCTTGCGTGGCCTCCAGCAGACGCGTAACCGCATGCCACGAGACACGGCCGCAGCCGCTTCCCGCCGGCCTCGATCAACGACCGGATGGGGGTGCACAGCTCGGCTGCGGCGGGATCCAGATCGGCAAGTTCGCCCGCAGCCTTGTCCATGAACGCGATCATGAGCTCGTCGACACTTCGGCAGCTCAGGTCGACGGGGGCCGATGCCTGGCGCGCAGTGCGTGACGGTGGCCGGGGTTCAGGAGCGGTCACCCAGTCGAACGGGTTGCCGATGTGGTCTTCCATGCGGCGCACCTGGGTGACCGACCATGGGCTCAACGTGTCGGGGTGGCGTGACGCGCGACTGCGAAGGTCGTCCCACATCACCCACTCCATCTCATCCGCCTCGTCCGGATCGAGCGTGGGCTCGTCGCTCGTAGAAGCCACGTAGACGGGACAGACCTCGTGCTCGACGATCCCGTTGTCCATCGCTGCGCGATAGGTGAAGTCAGGGAGGGCGAGGCGGAGCCGGTCGGGCCGAATCCCTAGTTCGTCGCGCAGGTGCCGGCGAACGGCGTCGTCCAATGCCTCGGCTGGGCGCGGGTGTCCGCAGCATGCGTTCGTCCACACGCCCGGAAAGGTCCGCTTCGACAACGACCGTCGGGTCAGCAGCACGCGTCCATCCGCTCGAACGACGTAGCACGACAGCGCCAGGTGCAGAGGTGTCGTGTCGGTGTGCACCGTCGACTTGCGGGCTGTGCCGCAGGGCCGGCCCGAGCTGTCGAGCAGGACCACGAGGTCGTCTGCAGAGGTCACCGAAGCGAAACGTGCTGTGGGCGAATGCCCATCGAGAGCAGCGGCCCTCGCCACACCGTTGTTCATCGGATGATTATTGCCCCGTCGGCGGCCAATTGAGACGCTCTACGAGACATCTTCCGCCGATCCGCAGTGTTGGATCGGCTGGCGGTTGGCGAAACAACAAGAGGACGGATCCGATCGTCAGATCGCCGGGGCATCGTCGTCAAGAGCAATCAGGCTGTTGTCGAAAGCCTCCAACTGGAGCATCAGCCAGATCCATAGGTGTCGTGTCACGGGATTGCGTGTACCCGATCGCGCACCGTCCTACACCTGTGAACCGGCTCGAGCGGGCAGAGCAGGCAATAGGCGCGCTCCACGCTGCGGTCTCAGCGCTCTGTGTCACGGCATAGAAGGGGGTTCCGTCTATTCCGTGACACAGAGCACGGAGCGCGGAATGACTGCCGCTCGCCGCGACCGAGCGTTGGCCGACAGTGGCTGTTCTGATGGCCACCGACAACCCGGAAGGCTTTGGCGCAAATCATGGGGCACTCACCAGTGGTCCGCCATGGCTCTGACCTCGCCCGCCAGCCACTTCCGAACCGAACGCGGGCGAGACATCCCGCGGCGCCCGCGTCCGGACGTCGGTCGGTCGCCAGGCTCGGACGCGGACCGATCGGGTGGCTACCCTTCGATGGCAATGGGTAGACCACACGTGATGCCGACTCCAGAACGCGAAGCCCGTCTCCGCCAGAGTCGGGCGCCTCAGCTGCAATCAGCGGTCGCGTTCGCTCGCGCGTGTCACATCGGCCCCACGCTGGCTGTCACGGCGTTCACGGGCGCGCTGGCGTGGCGATCTGGCCGCGATCGGGCGGGACTGCTCGGGGTCGGTGCCGCAGTGCTGGCAGGCCAGGCTGCAGTGGGCCTTTCCAACGACTACCTCGACCGACACCGCGACCGCGAGGCCGGCCGGTCCGACAAACCGATCGTTGCCGGCGCAATCTCGCAGCGAGCGGTGGGCGCCGGCGCGCTCGTCGCTGGCGCCGCATGCCTCCCGCTCTCGATGTTGTCGGGGCGGAGCGCCGCGCTCACACACTTCGGCGCCATCGCAGCAGGGCTGTCGTACAACAGATGGTTCAAGTTCTCCGCGCTCAGTCCCGTGCCGTATGCGGTCGCGTTCGGGGCACTGCCGTCGTTCATCTCACTCGGCTCGGTCGCAGGCTCGCTGGCTCCCGCACCGATCACCATCGCCGCGACGCTGCTGGGGGTTGGGGCCCATTTCATCAACACGCTGCCCGACGTGGATGCCGACGAGCAGACCGGCGTGCGCGGCCTCCCACAACGGCTGGGTCCAATCCCCTCACTCGTCATCGGCGCTGGTCTGCTCGGCGCATCGACAGCAGTCGTTGCGGTCGCCGCCCCGGCACTCGGCGCAGTTGGCGCGGTACTGGTCGTCGGCACCGGCGTCTGCCTCGCCGGGGTGGTTGCCCTCGCGCTCACTGAGCGCACGAGGTGGGCCTGGGGGGCGTCGCTGGTCGCCGCGGCCACCACGGTTGGTCTCGCCGTCAGCAGCGGCGTGGTCGCCTGACAAGGCCAAGCTGATCGCAATGGTCTCACAGCCCGCCGAAAGTGCCGGCGGGCGACACGATCACGGCCGAGTGCTTGCCCAACTGCGGTGCCAAGTCGGGGACGCCACACCACGTTGCCCAGCCTTGGATTGGACGATGCGACCTGACCTCGGGCCGACGAGGCGTGCCTGGCGAGACCGAACCAGTTCGGTGAGCACGAGGTGCGGCCCGGTGAGCGCAGCAAGACCGATGAAGACGACTTGCGCCGCCGCCGGCATGGCGGGCTCGACCAATTGCGAGACCCAGGCGCCAGCGAGCAGCGTCACTGCCGTCACCCCCACTGCGCGCCACCAGGACTGACGGTCGATGTCGAGGGTGATCAGGTGGCGAGGAGCGTGCCACAGCGCAAAGTAGATGGCGAACGAGACCAACGGGTGAACGGTGGCAGCCAGGAGGGCAATGGTCGCGATTTCGATGACGGCAGAGTGTCGACGACTCCGCAGTGCAGCGATGCCGGCCACCATCCCTGCGACGAGCGATGGAACGGCGATGAGCGAACCAAAGAGAGAAACCTGCTGACTGGTGAGGGCGGCGGACCCGAGCATCAGATCCGACAGCACCGGCGTCACGACACCAGCGTGCAGGGCCAGCGGCAAGCCGATCGCGCAGCCCGCCGTCGACATTCCCAACAGGTTGCCCGCACGGCCGAGGTCGCGGTGATGAACCGCATCACCGCGACCGAAGTGGTACCACGATGAAGTGAAGAAGGCGACCAAGCCGAGGGCCGGCGCTGCGAGCCACACCAGCACGACGCCGAGAACGCCAGCGAGGTAGAGCCCGAAGAACAACTGCGGTTTGACGAGCCGCGGCCCGATCATGATGTCGAGCGCCCCGTGGGGAAGGCCGACAGCAATTGCGACCACTGCGATCATCCAGGCAACTGCCGAGCTCGGCGTCCAACCACCGAGGGTCGCGGCCAACGTCGCACCAGCGATACACACCGCCACGGTATGACGTTGTTGCTCGAGCCGATGCGAGCGGCCTATCCCGGCCGTGCGATTCATCGCGAACGCCCTTCTGTGCAAGGAACGTCCCGGCACCTGTGGCAGGTGCCGGGACGTTCAGAGGAAACCTGCAGACGAAACGTCAGGAGCTGACGGTCTCGCTGTGCTCGACATAGCCGGCTTCGACGTAGCCGTCCTCTCGGGACTTGGCCAGTGCGATGCCAAGTACGAGGAGGCCGAACAGCGGCTTGGCGAGCACGTCGCCGAGCGAGTACATCACCTGACGGGCGACCTCTGCTGTGGCCTGGTCGTCGATCAGAGACGGGAGCATGTACGCAATGGGGTAGACACCC
>Ga0105047_10011283_pt1 | contig 14505 bp, 11 predicted proteins | sample MAT04_FD_78384 | JGI IMG/M metagenome (GOLD analysis project Ga0105047, IMG submission 78384) | Freshwater microbial communities from Lake Fryxell liftoff mats and glacier meltwater in Antarctica - MAT-04 (megahit assembly) | ecosystem: Environmental > Aquatic > Freshwater > Ice > Liftoff... | reverse complement strand
TTTCATCTGGCGGCCTGTGAAGGATCGGTGTCACCAGCGGCAGCTCCGGCGGATTACGTGGCATCGCTGTTTGACGCTTACGCGGCGAGATTTGATGAGCATCTGGTCGATACACTGAACTATCGGACTCCACAGCATCTGCGGGATGCGGTGCAGCAATCAGGTCACGGTCCATTTGAGAGAGGTCTGGATCTTGGCTGCGGCACCGGACTTAGTGGTGAGATATTTCGATCGACTGTCGGCGGTCTGATCGGGGTCGATTTGTCATCCGAAATGGTAGTGGCCGCGCGACGTCGCGGTGTGTACGAAGCTGTGTATGTCAATGACATCATCACATTTCTGGATAGTCAGAGTGCCGACTACGATCTGATACTTGCCGCAGATGTGTTTGTTTATATCGGAGATCTGAGCGACACTTTTTGTCGCGTCGCAGCAGCTCTGCGACCGGGCGGACTATTCGCGTTCTCGGTAGAAGCGAACAGCGACAACACCTGGAAACTTGGACCTTCACGCCGCTATTCACATGGCTTGACGTACCTGCGACAGCTTGCCGCGACGCACGGAATGACAGAAACGTCTGTTACTGCCGTCGTGCTTCGAACAGACAGGGGAACCGATATTCAAGGTTGGGTTGTTGTGCTGGAAAAGCCGAAATCATCAGTCAATGTGAACGCGGCCCAATAGAAGGGATGAGCGGCACCAAATCGTTCGCGACGCTTGGCGATGCGCTCTAACTGGGCCATGCGAAGCGACTCAGAAACTGTTTTTCCGTCCGCAAGAGCCGAGAACAGATCGCTGACCAGAAGTGCGGACTCACGATCGGGAACTGACCAAAGCGTGGAAATGACGGACTTCGCTCCCGCCAACTGAAACGATTGACGTAAACCCGCGACGCCTTCCCCATTGTTTACCTCTCCAAGCCCCGTTTCACAGGCACTCAAAACCACCAGGTGTGTTCCGTGAAGATTCAGTCCGGCAATCTCCAGTCCCGTAAGCACTCCGTCATCACCAGCCGTGCCGATACCTGCGTCGGGAGCACTGCATCCGGCAAGCAATAACCCACAATTCAGCAACGGGTTCTCAATGGGTTGCAGAAATTCATCCGCTGCTGACTGCCGTTCACTCATCAAACTGATTCTTGATTGCAGCGTGTCGGCCGCTCGCTTGTCCTGGAAAAATCCATGGGTCGCAAACAGAACGACGCTGGGACTCTTCATCGCTTTGACGACACTTTCAAGTGCGTACTGCCCCACGTAGGAAATGGGGGCTGTGTTCGAGTACTTTTCAAGATTTGGTGCAATCAAAGCCGCTTCGATCGCCGTCCCAGGTAAGGGTTGAACATTGGAAAACCTGCTCGGCCCCTGACTTGAACCTGTCGATCGGGTGCGGTCCGCTTCTGTTGGAGACTGGTTTCGCAAAACTGCGAGGATCGATTGCCAAACGGATGCAGGTGGCAGGTCGAATTGTGGATTGGCGAATATGGCTGGCACGCCGACGACCGACTTTTTCTTGTCATCAGCCAGCATATTACGAGTACTGATCAAGAAACGAATCTTGTAGCGTTCGACCAGGAATTTTCCTGATTCATCAAGTGCCAGCGAGTTCCACGGCAACAGCCAAAGATCACTATCCGGAGAAATGATCAGCTCTTCGCAAGCTTCGTCCAGTTTCAATCGTTCAAGCACTTTCGAAGTCATGGACAGTGTCAGCTTTGTGAGTTCTGCCACGGCATCGACTTCGTCAAGTTTGGCCAGTTCAGAAGCCGAACCGCGCGGAGCGATTTTTGCTCGGACACTGGAGACTAATTCATCGATCGCTCGCGCGTCTCCCAGATCAATCAGGCGCACTTCGTCGCGGTCATGCGGTGGAATGATCCAGGCGGCGTAGCGATCAGGATTTGCGTTGCCGTCCGCAGCTCGCCCCAGCGGTGCATACTTGACATACTCGATCAGCACTGAATCGTCACTAAGTTTTGACCGCAGCTCATCCAATGTCTGCCAGTGTTCCGTTTCGCGAGTTTCCTGGCCGGGAGTCTGCAGATTGCGTGCAAGTAACTCTTCCTGATTAGACAATTCTTCCAGCTTTCGTTGCATGTCAACCGAATTCTGGTCCGCAGTGCGCGTCAGCAGACTCGCCATTTGACTTCGAATCAACAGCAACTGATCTCGAATGGCAACTTGTTTGGTGTCCGTCGTCGTCCGTGATTGGATGCTGGAGTTTGCAAGGACTTCATGTGCTTTGCCCTTGTTATTGATCACCCACTCTGCGGACCGCTGGACAATTGCAGGCGTGTCGCTCGCGGCGACGGCGAACGAGATTGCTAGCGAGAATTCAGACGCCTGCTTGGTCGCGAGATATTGCATCTGCTCGCGCTGGGACATGCATGGCAGGAACTTTGCAAGGTAATTCGCGGTAATCTTTCGGGACTCATCGAACAAGTCCGCAGCCCGGGACCTGTCGCCTGTCGATGCAACGACAAGTCCCAGATTCATCAGACTGCTCGCCGTTTTCGGATTTTGATTGCCAAAGCTCTTTCGGCAGATCCGAATCGCCTGTTCATATTGCGCGATCGACGATTTTGTGTCGCCCATTGCCGAATAGACTATCCCCAGATTGTTGTAAGCCACCGCAAGATCCGGGTGGTCGTCGCCGAGCAGCTTGATGCGAATCGAGAGACATTTCGTCAGATTATCCAGAGCCTCTTGATACTCGCCAATATCGCCTTGCAACAGGCCCAGGTTGTTGTATGCACTCGATACTGCCCTGTGCTCTGGCCCAAGCGCTTTGATACGTATCGATAGTGCCTGCTGGTACAACGGTTTCGCCTTGTCCGTCATACCGCGATAGTGCAAAACGCCCGCCAGATTTAGCAGCGAGTCCGCGATTGCGGTGTGGTCTGGATCAAAGGTTTTTTTGTTTGCTGCCAGAGCACGTTCGAAATACGACTGAGCAGCAGAGTAGTCGCCGATCGTTTCTAAGAAATGCCCGACGTGGATAAACGATTCTGCCGTGATCGGATGTTCGTCGCCAAGTGCCTTGCGGCGAATCGCGAGTGATTGTTCGTACAGAGGTCGCGCGGCGAGGAAGTCACCGGAGTCATCAAGTACCCTGGCAAGCTTGTCGAGCGATGCCGCAGTGCTCGGATGCTCCATACCCAGCACTTTTTTGCGAATTTGCAATGCTTCTTCAAAGAGTGATCTGGCAGCGGCCGTGTCTCCCATCGATTTCAGCAAGCCACCGAAATTCGTAATCGCTGTGGCCGTTTCCGGATGTTCGTTTCCGAGGGTTTCTCGGAACAGTTCCACGGCCTGTTGTCCCGAAGACTTCGCCTTGTCAAACTGATTCAACTCTGCATAGATGACACTGAGATTATCCAGACTCAATGCAACTTCGGGAGCCTTCGGTCCGAGTACTTTCTTGCGGATCGCCAGCGACTCCATACTGAACTTCAAGGCGGTTGGATAATCCTCCAGTTTTTGCGAGATCACACTCAAATTGTTGATCGCTGTGGCTGTGTTGATATGTTCATTTCCAAAAACTTTGCGTGCCACCGCCAATGCTTGTTCATAATTGCGCTTGGCACCCGCGTAGTCTCCCATGTCTTCCAGCAAGCCGCCGAGGTTATTGATCGAAGCAGCGGTGTCAGGATGCTCGGCGCCTAATGCCTTCCTGCCGGATGCGACTGCTTGTTCAAACAAAGTTTTTGCTTCGGCATACTCTCCCATGATTCCAAGCAACGAACCAAGGTCATTCAGCGCTTTGATCGAATCCGCGTTGTCGAACCCATACGACTTCTTGCGAATTGCCAACGCCTGCTCAAGAGCGCTTCGCGAAGCGCGATAGTTACCAGCCTCGCGATACAGATGACCGAGATCTGACTGAAGATCCGCCATGGTTATATGTTGAGTCCCCAGAACGCGACCAGCGATGGATACCGACTGTTCCATGAGCGGCAGAGCAGCTTCCAGGTTTTTCTGCTGGTACTGATCGAGCGCTTGACTGCGCAGCTCCCCGGCACGTCGTAACTCATCTTCCGCACTGGCGCGATTCGCAGCACGATCTTGTGCGATCGCAAAATTTGCGACGACGAAGAAGATCGAAATCATGACAGCAATTGCAAAGCGCGCGTTCGCGAGTTCAGTGTGCCATCTGCCGACTCGATCAAAAAGCCCAACCAAAGTATGAACGAGGCGATACCTGTTGCCGAAAAAGATCATCGAACAAACCTCCAATGACTGCAGAGTGTCAATTACAAGGCCTTTTTAAGTCGGCAGTGAGGTCAAGTCAACGATTCTTATTTGAGTGATAACAAGAAACCCCAGCTCTTTGTTTGGGAACGGCTCATGCTTTGTCCGGCCTTCCTTGTGAGTCAAGCGTGTGTTCGAGCTGTTGGTCCGCAGATCGGAAACCGATGGCAGCCAACGCCGTGCCGAACGGTATTGGCGGCGGCCCAAACGCTACCGGCGTTCTATTCTTTGTTGGTTACCGGCATCGGCTCGTCCCAAATGATTTTGCACTGGGGATGAGCAGTCTGCAACAGTTCCACTCCAGCAGCAGTCACGCGTGTGGATGCCAGGTCCACAAGGCCGATTTGCTTCAGTTTCGCCAGTTCGACGCAGGTCTGATCTGTGACCACTGTATTGCTCAGATGCAATTGGGATATTATAGATCGCGAACTGACAAATCGGCCCACTCCTGCGTCAGTGACTTGAGTGCCATCCAGTTCCAGAATCTGAAGGTTTGGAGAAGTTAAAACGTCCAGCAACCGGTCGTCCGCCTTAGTATGACGCACCAGCAATCGCCATAACCTGGGCAGCATTGCCAATGGCAGGAGCCCCTCCGACGAAACCGACGCGGAGGAAAGGTCTGCCTGCTCTGTGCGCGGAAAGGCTGCACAAAACATTTCTACGTCCCTGTCCGTGACGGCCTTCCCTTCGACGACGAATGCGGTGACATCCCCCTTTATCATCGGGATTCTCGGTACGAATGCGGGCTTGGGGAGACCAACCCATCTGAAAGGGTCTATCAGTATATATTGGCCGCTCGCATAACCGCCAAGTTCTTGAACCCTCCGCAAGGCGCGAGTCTGCGGTGACGGGAAGATTATGGGATAAACGATGAAGCCCACGATGACCACGACCACCGCCATGAGAATGCGACGACGATTTCTTAGCAGATTAGTCCGGGGCTCAGCCGTTTCCGATGTTGTTGTTTGCATTGTTGCAGTCATCGACGACTCCTGGAAACTGGCTGTTGGCGACTACGCCATCGGGGAAAGAAAAAGGGCCGCAGCCCAATGGTACTCACTTTGTACTCTGCAAACGAATGAGACTTTGTTTTGCTCAGAAGACTTTCATTCGGCGAGGTGTCGCTTGTGGGCATTCTGGCTCCACCGACCCCGCGTCGATGGACCACAGACTGTTGAGCTACAGCAGAAGAACTCATTCTCCGCTTTGGCCTGCACCGACCCTGCGTCGGTGTAGCCGCGACGAGCAGCCAAAAGTCGCCCAACCACCGACGCGGGGTCGATGGAGGGTGTGCTTCTCGCTGTCCTTGCGCTGTAGCTGGTCAGTCTTGCTCCCACCGACGCTGGGTCGGCTGGAGAGCGATTGGCAATGTCTGATTTAGGTTGCGGGCGAAGTCCGCGCCGAGATTACAGTAGCCCGACCTGTGCGTGAGCCGCAAGGTTCACGAACTTAGTCGCGGGAGAGCGAAAGCTCTTTCGCAATAAACGGTGAGACCGTTTTATACACGGTCGAAGCCTACCCTCAATTCTGCGCAAGCTTTACGGAACGACCCCGTAACAACATCGTTGGAGTTGCTGACCTCACATGATTAGTGCGCCTGCGTTGTTCGATCTCACCTCAAGTCAGTTTGCTTCGCGGTGCATTTCATCGACCCCACAAGCTCGCAGTATCTCCGCATCTCGGCGCATTGCTGTCACAGTTTCGTGATGTACCGATTGGCATGCCGTCGAGCGTCACTATGCCATGGAAGACCTTTCATCCGGTGGCACCCGGAGGCGTCGCGCCGGGGCAATCGGCTGGCTGGCTTGGACAGGTAGCCGATCCGATGCTGATCACTGGCGATCCGAACCAGCCTGGCTGGTCAATTCCAGCCTTGCAGTTGCTGGACGGACTGGACACACTGCGACTCGATTATCGTCGCGCGTTACTCGCATCGATCGACCGGCAACAACGGGCAATGGAAGCTGCCGCAATGACCGGCATGATGTCTCAGCAGGAACAAGCCTTTCGTCTGCTGAGTTCCAGCGATGTGCAGCAGGCATTCGACCTGAACGCGGAAGACGCAGCAACGCGCGATCGTTATGGTCGCAACATTCATGGTCAGTGTGTTCTGATGGCACGTCGACTTCTGGAGCACGGTGTTCCATTTGTCTCTGTCAACTGGCACAACGACGGGCGAAACTTCTGGGACACGCATGGCAACAACTTCAATCGATTGAAGCACGACCTGATTCCTCCCGCAGCTCAGGCTCTGGCGGCAGTCCTCAGCGACCTTTTCGATCGCGGAATGCTGGAAGACACACTCGTCGTCTGGGTTGGTGAGTTTGGTCGTCGCCCGCAGATCACTGCGGCGAATGCCGGACGGGAACATCATCCGTTCTGTTACAGTGGGCTCATTGCTGGTGGTGGCATCAAGCGCGGATCGGTTTACTGAGCCAGCGACGAAATTGCCCGGTTCCCGTCCGAGAATCCCATGTCGCCGCGTGACCTCGTCGCTACGATGCTGCACGCACTCGGCGTCCCGGCAGGCACGACGCTCAACGATCTGACTGATCGACCGCATGTTTTGTACGGCGGTAATCCTGTCCCGCCACTGTTTGGATGATTGAGCAAGCGACGGATACGTTCACTTGCTTGTGCTGCGAGCTTGTATTGGTCGCGTCGTTCTGTGCGTACTTGTAGTTCGCCGTGTGCTCTTGCGAACGGTCTTCGCAGGATTGAGTCTCCGTGCTCGCCATGTGAATGAGCACTTGGTGGAGGTGACGGGATTCTCACGTACTTTCCTGTCGAACCTGACTCTTTGGGCGAACCGGAAAAATCAAACTGCGGACGATACAATCCGAAAGTTGGAGTTCATGAAGTGATACCCGTTTGCAGTTTGCACCAATGCCAGAGAGTCATCCCGTCACCTTGATCACTGTGCGAGTCGCGTTAGCTTGCTATGCGATTGTGGTGGCGATGATGCTGGCCGGATGTCATGGCGAGAAGTGGCGGCAGGTTCTGCGGGCTGTCTGGTCGATCGGATGCCTGGCCTTCGTCTTTCATGTCATTGCAGCATTTCATTTTTCGCATCACTGGAGTCAACGGTGCCATCGTTTTTGAATCCGGTGTGACTCGCCCGACGGGCGTCGTGGCAGTGGCGGTATTTGGATTGATCCTGATCCGGCGCCTGAGACTGCGGCGATCCGTGACGCCTGATTTGTAGAAAAAACGTTGCGTTTCGCGGTGGTTCTCGCGGCCTACGGCTTCTCCGCATCCGAACACACGCAAACCATCTGCTGGCAACCGGGACAGCCTTTGCCATATTTGGCGTAAACCGCTTCGGTCAGATTGATGCCAGCAACGTTGGCAATCGTGGCCAGCCAGGCGAGAACATCGGCGAACTCTTTGGCGATCTCTTCTTTTGGCGATTCGCGGAGAGCGGCGGCAAGTTCACCGATTTCTTCCATCAGCCACATAAACGTACCCTCGACGCCGCGAGCCTCGTCCTTGCGAGAATACATCCGGTCGATCAGTTGTTGAAGTTCATCCAGAGTCATCAATCTACTTTCCCAGTTCGTTCACGATACTATCTGCTCCGTAGACTGACTTCAACGCTTCGCGAATTGCGCTCGAATGCACCGAAACAGAACGGGCCTGCTTATCAGAGTACACATAGTTGCCGGACAGTGACTGTACGTTGCCGTCAAAGATCAGGCCTACAATTTCACCCGCTCGATTGACCACCGGGCTTCCGGAATTACCGCCGATGATATCTGCCGTGCTGACGAAGTTGAATGGTGTCGATTTCGCCAACTTGTCTTCAGCAGTTTTCCAGGAGGCTGGCAGGACATAGTCGGCCTGTCCCTGATGTTGTTGTTCATGGGTAAACGCACCACCGATTGTGGTCCATGCAGGAATCTGCTGGCCGTCCTGTTCGTAACCCACGACGGGGCCGAATGCGAGTCGTAACGTGAACGTGGCGTCAGGATAAGATGACGTTCCTTCCACAGCAAAACGTGCTTCTGCAATTTTGGCGTAAGCCTGTTTATCCCGTTCGTCCAGTTGATCGGTGATTGTTCGGATACGTCGTACTTCAGGGTTGATGATCCGGGCAAGTTGAATCAGCGGATCCTGACTGTTGTTCACAGCGTCGATCCCGCCTGCCGCGAATTTTCTGCGATTCTCCACACTCAGCAACTGCGTGCCCCCGATCAAATCAGCCGCCCGTTCGGCCGGAGACTTACCCGCCAGGATCTGCTGACTTAACGGATCATCAAAACCGCGTTGTTCGAGTGTTTTTGAAATCGAGTCTGCCAGCAGCACCTGATCGAGATCTGTATAAATCGGGGCTTCCGAATACAGTTGCTGCAGCAGGGATTCCCGGCCTGCGTCAGCAAACTGCGGAAGGCGTTCTTCCGATGGTTTCTGATCTTCTTCCGCCATCTGGACAAGTTCCAGTGCGATCCCGAACAGTTGCGAATTTACCGCAACACCTTTTCCGAGCAACTCGGCACGCTGTACGGTTGTGTCAGAAATGGTCTGCCATGCAGAAGCCAGCGGTTTCAACTTTGGATCAGCGTTGATCACTTCCAGCAGCGATTTTTCCGCAGACGCTTTGTCGGCCAGCACTTGCGGATCCTGCAAACCAGCCAGCATCCCAAGCCGCGCCTTTCGCGAATTCTGCACACCGAACAAGTCATCCCGTGCGCGGCGAGCCTGTTCTTTGCCTCGCAAACCATACTGCTGCAGCAGGATCTCCTGGCGACGTAAATGCGTCATCACATACGGCAGATACAAGTCGCGCTGGTACTTGATGGCGTCCATCGTGTAAATGCGGCTGGTGCGACCGGGATTGCCCGAAACAAAAGCCACATCGTTTTCTTTTGGGCCATTTTCCGACCACTTGAGGAAGTGTTCAATCTTTGCGGGCTTGTCGTTTTCGTAGACTCGAAAAATGCAGGCGTCCAGACAATAACGCGGATATTCAAAGTTGTCTGCATCACCACCAAAGAAAGCGATCGCCGTTTCCGGTGCCCACACCAGTCGCACGTCTGTGTACTTCTTGTACTGATACAGATGATATCTGCCGCCTCCGTACAAAGTGGTCACGGTACACTTGAGACCTGTCTCATCCAGTGCAGACTTTTCGATCTTTGCAATAATAGCTCGCCGAGCGGCCACAGCTTGTTCTGTCGTCATATCGCCCGTGACCGAACCCTTAACTTCCGCTGTGACATCTTTGATACCAACCAGTTGGTTGAGTTCCAGATCCGGTGCTTTGAGTTCCTGATCCGGAGTCTGTGCCAGGAACCCGGCATCCATGATATTCCGCTCGGGCGTTGACAGCTTATAGAGAGTATCTGAACCAACGTGATGATTGGTCAGTACCAGACCTGAACTGGAAATAAACGACGCTGATCCACCAACGTTAAATCGCACGCAGGATTTCATCAAATGATCGGCCCACTCCTTTGTTGGAGCGAACCCGTATCGTTTTTTCAGCAATTCCATCGGCAGATCATTAAACAGCCACATCCCTTCATCGGCTCTTGAGTGACTGAAAGTCGGCATGATGATTCCGGACAGCAAAATAAGAAAAACACAAGATCGAAACATGAACCCGTTCCGTAAAGTCGTTTGAAATCTCATCAGCAATTTCCATCGGGAAATACACAAACCTCATCACACTTTACTCGACCATCGCCGCAGAATGAAAGTCAACCGCCGGGACGGGTTGTGGCTCGTGCTTCGTCAACGCCCGGAATTGGGATTGGGTGGTCGGGGCTGGACTGAACGCAGTGAAGAAAGCCCCGGGGTTTCGGGCTAGCGCCCTCCAACCCCGGCGACCCTAATTTTAAGGATTGGCAAAAGCACGAGGAATGTTTCGTCAACGCGGTAGACAGGCAAGTTCGGATTGCCCTGGAGCGAATCACAGGTCGTCAATTTTCAGGCATTCTCCAATTTAAAATTTCAGCCCCATTGACAGGAGTGTACCGATTCGAAAGAATGGAGAAACGTACAGGCGTCTATGCGTATCACGAAATATACCTACCGGACGGTAAAATCTGAGTTTGTGCGTTTTCCGGATTAGAGTTTTGTTTCCTTTTCAACGTTAATTGGAGGTTTCAATGAGAGTCCAGATGTTTCCTCGCCGTCGCTCATCGGGGTTCACCCTGATCGAGTTGCTTGTGGTGATTGCGATCATCGCAGTCCTCGTTTCGCTGCTGCTGCCTGCAGTTCAGCAGGCCCGTGAGGCGGCCCGTCGTACCCAGTGCAAAAACAATTTGAAGCAGATCGGGTTGGCGTTCCACAATTACCATGATGTTTACAATGGGTTTCCAATTGGCATCAGCTACATTCAGGGGCCGAATCAGCCCTTCTTCAACAACCCTAGTCAGGCGGTGGCTTATGACGACCCGAACGTGCATGTCTGGACGGAAGGTCTGCTTCCCTATTTGGACCAGGTAAACGTCTATAATCTAATCAATTTCAGTGCGCCAATTATCTCTCCTATGAATTTGACTGCGGCTGGTGCTACCGCTCCCTACGCCATCAGTACCTATAATAATCAAGCAGCAACTGCCAATGTAATTCCGGCCTTTATCTGCCCGAGTACACCCCGGAATTCAAATCTTGTCACGGTGGATTTTGGTGCGACACTGAACTACGGGCTTCTTGGTGCAGGCATGCTACTCAAGGGAGGAGCCATGGACTACCCTGCCACAAGTTCCTGTGACGACGCAGTCGCAACCGCTTCGGGAGAAACGGCAAATCGTGGATTGATCTCTGATGAACAATACACCGGAATTAAACACTGCACCGATGGCACCTCGAACACATCCTTGGTTGCCGAGCGGGCTGGTGCCCCAACAGTCTATCGTAAGGGCAAGCCAATTTCCGGGACATTAACAAGCGGTGGTGTCTGGGCTGATCCATTCGTCGGAGCCAATTATTTTCGAGGATCGCTTTACGACGGAACGCTCACAGGGGCATCAGCAGCCAGAAAATGTGCGCTGAATTGCACGAACGAACGATTGGGTGGGGGTTATGCCTTCCATGCTGGTTCAGTTACGTTTCTGCTTGCCGACGGCTCAGTTCGTTCCGTGTCGGAAAACACAGACACTGGGGTCATCGGCCGAATTATCTCCTTCGCGGGTGGTAACGTCGTCGGAGAGTTCTAATCTGTTGAGATTCTGTGTGTCTTGATTGACACGAGGTTGGAGAATCTTTGGAGACCTGTTGCTGACTCTTACGAGTACGGTCAACAGGTCTCCTTTTCAATGGTGCTTATTGCTGTTTTTCCGATGAATCGTGCGTGGTTATGCGTCAAGCGTTTCTGTTTATACTCTGAGCTGTCAGATCTGAGATCTAATCTGGCGTACCGGGACGTCAGTCGCCGATCACTTCCGTTTAACCCGACTCGAAGAGGAGGCGGAGCACTCGGCACCTCCTCTGTGCGTCGGGTTAAACAATTAAATCAACACCCGCCTAACGCCTTGACGATCATTAAATTAACGGTCCGAAAAATGTCATCCTGCGCGACCCGGTGGGAACTCGATTAAACAAACACAAACTCCTCCTCAAACGGTAATTGCCGTTCGAGGTATATGTCACTGCTTTTCATTTTGGATAGAGAAATGTTGCATACCAACTTTCAACGATTATTGCTTCTGGTTCCGCTACTTCTTTCAGCGTGTTCTGGTTCGACGGGACCGGATGGACCGCCAAGTCCCAAGACGGCCAAGATAGGCGGGGTGCTATTGATTGATGGACAACCAGCGCCGATCGGGTTCATCGAATTGAAGCTCTATCCGAAAGGTCGTGAACCAAAGCCGGAAGAGAATATTCCGATGTGCCTTGTCGGTCTGGACGGAAGGTACACCTTCAGCTCGTACAGAGATGGAGACGGTGCCGAGCCGGGCGAATACGTTCTCACGATGGAGTATTTGAAGATAGGAGGCCCTGGTGAACTGATTGGCCCGGACAAATTCCTCAACAACTTTAACTCGCCGACGAACGAGGATCCCAGGTTTCAAGTGAAAGTGGTTGATGAAACCTCCGGAGAAATCCCAACTATTGATATCAAAATGTCTGAATTGAAACAGAAGCCTCCGCATCCGTTTGCCAGTTCAAAATGGAAGCGGTAGTGGAAGCCCGGCTCATATATCTCACCGCATCTGATGTCGTTGTTTGACTGCAAGTCGCGGGCGAGCGGTGGGTGTTAGCCCGCCGAGTTGTACCCATGTGGCTCGAAGGGCTGACGCCACTCCGCTCGCCGGGATCAGATCTCGGCGCTGTCTATAGACCACCAAGAAACATCCATTAGGTCGAGCATAAGGAATTCTGGCGAATTCCACTCCACTGAGATTCTTCATTCAGACATGCTAATCAGATAGATCGCAAAAACATGAATACGCCTGCCGACTCACAAGCGACATCGACCGCACAGACTCCGCATCGAGCGAATGTTATTCGAAGGGGATTCTTGTTCATATTGCTTCTCGTTCTGCTTGTTCCAGTGGTGTTGAAGGGGCTGGCGGGGTTTTCCCCTGTCGTCGACGTCAAAAACACAATCGATGCTCTGGGTGGCAGAGCGAATACGGCCGTGGCTGCACCGCAGTTTCTGCAATCTATCGTCGGCAAAGAATGGACCGGATGGAATGAATTCTACGGCGGGGTCAAAGTCATTGGGATCTCGCTCGATCAAACTCCGGTACAGGATGAGGATCTGGTCGTGCTGCAGCAGACACCCCGGCTCCGCACGCTAACACTTCAGAATACAAAAATCACCGATGCGGGTGTCAAGAGTCTAAGCCACGTCGCTTTCCTGGAAAAATTGGACCTGAGCGGGACAATGCTTACGGATGCAGGCATTGACTCTCTACAGCACCTTACCGCTTTGCGGGATTTAAAGATTGGCCAGACGTCAATCACTGATGTGGGAGCTGCCAAACTTGCAGCAATTAAGAGCCTGATCAACCTGGATTTGTCTGAGACAGCCGTCACGGACTCGTCGCTGAAGGCATTTTCAGAAATTCCCGGCCTGAAAACCTTGGTCCTTGATAAATGCAACCTGACAGACGAAGGGCTTGCATCACTGAAGAACTGCAAGTCGCTCACTTCTCTGTCGCTGTCTGGTATTTCGCTGACAGGTAGTTTCCTGAAGGAGTTGAAGGAAGTCCCGCTTGAATACCTGAATCTTGTCGATTCCAGTTGTGATGGTACTGCCTTCACGGACGGGGGGCAGGGAAAGACACTGAAGAATCTCAACCTGGAAAACTGCCCCGTCGAAGATGCGGGGGTGGTTGCCATCGCCAGGTTCCCGGCCATCGAGACATTGTCGCTGGATAATACAAAAATCACTGGTCAGGGGATCGCCGTACTCAAGGACATGCCGCATCTTGTAACTCTGTCGCTAAACTCGACCCCGGTCTCCGCCCAGGAGTTGCGCGCGTTGAAAGATGCACCGAACTTGCAATTGATTAAAGCCAACAAGACCGGAGTGACTCGCGGCGACGTTGATACCCTGACCGCAGAGATCAAGTCTTTTGCCGTCTTTATCGGTTCGTCCGGCGGCGGCGGATGATAGAACTGCCTGTCGGGTGTAGTATCGTGTAGGCCGGATCGAGTTCGCCGCACTTCCGGAACTGCGGTCGGGAAGGCAAAAGGGGACATGCTACTTTAGTGGAAGAAGAAAAAGGGAATAAAAAGGGGACATTGTGTGCCTTCACCAAAAAAAGGTTTCAGCCCCGTTGACAGGAGTCTGCGGAATCGAAACAATGGAGAACCGTACAGGTATGCGTGTTTGATGCGATATACCTACCGGACGGCAACTTCTAAGTCTTTGTGTTTTCCGGATTAAAGTTTTGTGTTCCTTTTCAACGTTTTTTGGAGGTTTCAATGAGAGTCCAGATGTTTCCTCGCCGTCGTTCATCGGGGTTTACCCTGATTGAGTTGCTCGTGGTAATTGCGATCATCGCAGTCCTCGTGTCGCTGCTGCTGCCTGCAGTTCAGCAGGCTCGTGAAGCCGCCCGTCGGACCCAGTGCAAAAGCAATTTGAAGCAAATCGGGCTGGCGTTCCACAATTATCATGATGTACATAATACGTTTCCACCGGTGTACGTATTGTTTGTCGGACCTGAACTGGGGGGTGGGGCTGGCCTGACGAAACGGTGTTAAGCCGCTGAAATTACATGGTCACATTTTTTGGGCCTCGACTCTTTGTAGGCTGCGTTGCGGCGCGCCGTTAAGGTCTTACCGAGACTATTTTCAATCC
>Ga0105047_10011282_pt1 | contig 14506 bp, 13 predicted proteins | sample MAT04_FD_78384 | JGI IMG/M metagenome (GOLD analysis project Ga0105047, IMG submission 78384) | Freshwater microbial communities from Lake Fryxell liftoff mats and glacier meltwater in Antarctica - MAT-04 (megahit assembly) | ecosystem: Environmental > Aquatic > Freshwater > Ice > Liftoff... | reverse complement strand
TCGAAGTCGACGTCGCCGCGCAGACCGTCTGGAGTGCGGGTGGTGCCAATGTCGATGACCACGGCGCCCGGCTTGATCATGTCGGCGGTAATGAGCCCGGGCACCCCGGCGGCCGCGACCACCAGATCGGCGCGGCGCGTGGCGGCGCCCAGGTCGCGCGTGAGGTGATGCGTCACGGTCACGGTGGCATTGCGGTTGAGCAGGAGCATCGCCATTGGCAGGCCCACCGTGCGCGAGCGTCCCACGACTACGGCCTCGGCGCCGGACAGATCGACGTCGTACGCGTCGAGCAACGTCATCACGCCAGCGGGCGTACACGAGGCGATCGCGTCGAGGCCACTCGCGATACCGCCGAGATTCTCGGGGTGGTAACCGTCCACGTCCTTTGCGGGCGGCACGGCGCGAATGACCGGCTCGGGGTCAAGATCGCCCGGAAGCGGCATCTGCACGAGCACGCCGTCGATGGCGTCGTCGTCGACGAGCTCGCGCGTGACGCGGTCCACATCTGCCTGTCTTGCATCCGCCGGCAGGGTGCGGTGCACGGATGCGATTCCCGCCTCCGCACTCGCCCGATGCTTCATACGGATGTAGATCGCGCTGGCCGGATCCTCCCCCACCAGTAGCGTGCCGAGGGTCGGCGCGCGACCAAACTTACGGGTGAAATCGGCCACATCGGCCGTCAGTCGCTCGCGGATACGTGCGGCAACGGCTCTTCCATCGATAACTCGTGCGTGTTCTGTCATGCCGATATTTCCCATCAGGCGGTCGTTTCCCCAGATCTTGCGCTTGCACAACGTAAGTGTTGCGCGAGCCTTTGTATGCGCACCGTAAAACTGGCTCAAGCTCCCGGCACAGCCCCCCGATACGGCTTGTGGGTTGGACCTGGGGAGGGCCCAACCCTTCATACCTCATCGATCAGGAGTAATCACATGCTGGACTACATTCTCGCCCATCTGGGCTTTGGTGAAGGCGAGGAAGGTCAGACGATGGCTGAGTACGCGGTCGTGCTGGCCGTCATCACCGTCGTGATCATCGCGGCACTCACAGCACTCTCGGGTGGCATCAGTGGCGCGTTCGGTCGAGTGACCGCCGTCCTCAGCTAACAACACGTCAGATGTAACACAGGGAGAGGGGAACACCATGTTCGAATATCTGCTTGCACGGCTCGCGCTCGGCGAGGGCGAGGAAGGACAGACGATGGCTGAGTATGCCGTCGTGCTGGCTGTCATCACCGTTGTGATCATCGCAGCACTTACGGCCCTGGCCGGAGGTATCGGTGGCGCATTCGGCCGCGTCACGGCGGTGTTGGGATAGCGCCCGGGTGACAACTCGTCAGCCCGGTGGACGGGGGTCGCTTCGGCGGCCCCCGTTCGCTCTTCCTGGGCGCGCCGTCGGCCCCACGTTTCCCTTACCGAATCCATACCCGAACCTCCTCGATCCGCAGCGAACCCTGCCGATCCATGACTGGATGCCACGCATGCAACGACATAGTCCCGAGGAGCGCGAGCGTGGACAGGCGGCGACCGAGTTTGCCATCTGTGCACCGATCCTGTGCATGCTGCTCATCGGCATCGTCCAGTACGGACAGATGATCTGGACCAACATGGAATTGACATCCGCCACACGCGATGGCGCCCGCCGCGCAGCCGTGGCCCGTGTCGAGTCGAGCCCGGTCACGGAAGTGACCACGGTGGTCAACGATTCGCTTGACACAATCGATCCGGCGCTCGTGAACGTGTCAGTCACCGGCGGCTGGAGCCAGGACTCAGACGTGACCGTGATCGCCACCACGCCGTACACGCTCGACATCATGGGCATCGAGATGTGGTCGGGCAACCTGCGCAGCTCCTCCACGGTACGCATCGGATGAGGCGCCGTCTTGCCAATCGCGAGGACGGTCAGGCGATGGTGGAGTTCGCGCTGGTCGCGCCGGTGCTGTTTCTGTTGGTATTCGGCATCATCCAGCTGGGCTACACGTTCGGGCGGCAGCTCGATCTCAAGAGCGCGACGCGCGATGGCGCACGCCGCGGCGCAGTGAGCGTGGACCGCACCGATGCGCAGCAGCGCGTGGAGACGACGATTCGCTCGAAGCTCGCGCTGACCAAGGCCTCCGAGGTGACGATCATCGTCTCACCGCCTCCGCCATGGATGCACGGTGACCGACTGAGAGTACGCACCTCGACACCACATTCGTACAACATCATGGGCATCGGCGTGTGGAGTGGCAACCTCCGCGCCGAGTCCGTCATCCGCGTGGAGTAGAGGGACATCATGTTCGAGGGCAAGCGATCAGACGAGATCGGGCAGTCGTTGCCGGTGATCGTCCTCATGTTCATCGTGCTGTGTGGCATGGTCGGAATGACCGTGGACGTCGGCTACGGGATGCTCCAGAAGCGACGCTTGCAGGCGGCCGTGGACCTCGGGCTGCTCTCGGGGGCGCGCGACCTGCCCAACGCGACGGTCGCAGCCACTGATGCGACCGCATACGTGCGAACGAATTTCCGCGAGGCGACGAGCCAGAACCTCACAGTGAGCACGAACACGAGCTGCATGGTCGCGGGCTGCGCGAGTCACGATCGGCTGGCGCTCACTGCGCGCACGCGCACCCCTACATTCTTCGTGAAGCTCTTCGGCATCGACAACTGGAACGTATCCGCCACTGGCGCAGCGTGCGGTCCGTGCGACTCAAGCCCGGTCTCCTACGATGTGGTCGTGGTGCTCGATCGATCGAACTCGATGTGCACGAACGCATCGGGCAGCCGCAACTCGAGCTGCCCGGACCTGCAGAACGCCAAGGAGGGGATCAAAGAGTTCCTGACCTTCTTCGACGACGACACGGACCGGGTGTCACTCACGGTGCTCTCCTCCTCCGATACGGCACCGTGTAGTAGCACGTCCACATCGGGTAACTGTCCAGCGGGTCACCGCAACTACTCGCATGCGACGACGAGCGCGCCGGGCGCGGCGCTGGTGACCGGGTCGGCGCGCAACCCACCGGCGTGCGACGGCGCCAACCCCAACTACGTGGCGCGGAGCCCGCGCGTCAACACTACGCAGAACGGCACGTACTTCGGGCCCTACTACGGCAGTCTGGGCGATTTCATGGATGGCACGGCGAGCCAGCACGACGCGTGGGTGGTGGTGCCGCTCAACCAGGGCACGAACTTCAAGAACGCTGACGGCACCGTAAACAACAGCAGTCCGTTCGTCTCCACGCTCGACTGCATCCAAGGCAAGGGGTGGACGCCCATGGCTCCAGCGCTGTACGAAGCGACCGAGGAGCTCCGTCTGAACGGGCGGATGGTGGATTCCACTGGCAACGACGTGTATCGGGCAATCGTGTACTTCGGCGACGGCGGCGGTACGACCACGCCGGTGCGGCGCACTGCCGACGGTCACGTGACGACGACCAACAGCTGGTACACGCCCACCACCGGCAACCAGCAGCGTCCGTGCCAGGACGCTGTGGATCAGTCGCGGCGGGCGTGGAACAGCTTCGGGATCCACGTGTACACGATCGGCTACGCACTGGACGAGGGCACGGCACAGGACTGCCGGGCCAACATCACGCTCAACTCCAACGGAAGCTGGGCCGTCCCGAACGAGTCACCTTCGATCACGGCGGAGCAGACGCTCATGCGGATGGCGCAGGGAGACGGCGACTTCTACGAGAAGGTCGGATCGGGCGATGTGAGCGCGATCTTCGCGGAGATCGGGCACGCCATCACGGCGGGCGGCACGCGCCTCGTCGACTGAGACGCGCGCGCGGATCCAGCCGCCTTCCTCGCCGAGATACTGATTTTTGCCGCTGAGCGGCAAAAATCAGTATCTCGGCGGCGGTGACCGACGGCCTGGCTGACAGACGGACGGACACCCCACACCATGAGCGACGCACCCATCCTCATCATCATCGCTGTGCTCTGGACCAGCTGCGTGTTCGCGGCGCTCCAGCTGTGGACAGGCGGTGCGCAGCGCGCGGCTGGAATGCTGGCCGGGCTGCTCGTGCTGGGCGCTGTGATCATCGGCATGCGCACGGGTTCGTTCGGATTCGCGTGGCTACGCAGCCAGCGGCTCACGTCCGACGCACTCGCGCTCGGGTCGCTGGCGCCGACCGTCGCGCTCGTCGTGACGGGCGCGGTGACGCACCGGCTGCGATCCACGCTGTTCGCGGTGACGCTCGCGGTGGCGGGGCTCGGCGCGGCGGTCTCGGGGTTCGCAGGCATCGCCATCAACCGCTCGGGCTGGTACTGGGAGTTCGCAGCGGTCATCGTGGGTGGGCTGACGCTCCTCGTGAGCGGCGTGGCGGGTGCCACGCGTCCCGACGCGAGCGGAAATCGCCGCCTCGTCCACGGCTGTGAGGCCGTGTTCGGCGCCTTTCTTGTGGTCGCTGGCGCCGTGCTCGCGGCCGCGTGGCGCGCGATGGCCTGACGACGCACAGCTCCGACGCGCTACCAGCGCTCGCCTCGCACGCACTCCCAGCTCGCCGAGATACTGATTCTTGCCGCTGAGCGGCAAGAATCAGTATCTCGGCGGTCGAAGGCGGCGCGTATCACGAATCCCGCTGCGCGTTCGTGGCTGACCGCCGGCGCCACACCACCACTGTGTGGGCGGCCCCGAATTTCCTCACACAATGCTGACGAAAGCTCTGAGCGAATCTGCCGTCTTATGACCTGGGGAGACCGACGCCTCGGCGTATCGCCGAAGCTGCCCTGGACCGCACCGCTCGCGCATCGACACCATGCTGCGAGCCACGCCGGGCCATGCAGCCTCAACGATCGCCAGACGTGATCTCTCGCACCACACGCAGCGGGAAGGCAGCATGAACTACACCCTTCGCAATCTCCTGGTAGCCGCGACCCTCATGATGGTCGGCGTCTTTCTGGTCACGAGCTTCATCCGCGGCGAGCGTCGCGATCTCTCCCGCGGTAAGCAGGAGGTCCAGGTGTTCGTCGCCGCCAAGGACATCCCGGCCGGCACGTCAGCCGCCGAGCTTGAGGACGGCGGGTTCATCGAGTCCAAGGACGTGCTGCGCGAGGACGCCGCGCCGCAGGCCGTTGGCAAGCTCGCCTCGATTGACAAGCTCGTCTCCAACGAGACGATCTACAAGGGTGAGACGGTGAGCTACACGGCGTTCGACAAGACCGCCGGACTCAAGCCCACCGCGCAGATCAAGGGGAACGAGCGACTGCTCTCCATCCCGATCAAGTCGAGCAACGATGTGGCCGGCCTCGTGCGTCCGGGTGACCACGTCGACCTGTTCGCCTCGTTCGGCGCCTCCTCCTCTGAGGGGCAGATCGTGCAATCGAACATCGTCGCGCGCAACGTCGAGATCATCGAGACGCCCGAGAGCCTCGCGCCCAAGGAGGAACCGACCAAGGCCACTGCGCCGGACGCCGAAGGCGACGACAAGCTCTACGTGATCAAGGCGACCGATCGCGAGGCGGCTGACATCTTGTTCGGCCAAAGCGCGTCGGACGACTTCAAGATCTCGATGCTCCTACGCCCGGCCAACGGCGACAGCCAACTCGACATCCCGCCGATCATCGGACCGCTCCCACCCAAGCTCGGCGCCGGCCAGCTCCCGACACTCGTCGGCAAGGGCGGGGTCACGCAGCCCGGCCCGAACCCCGCCGTCAACTGACACCCCGAAAGAAGCAGGTACACATCATGACGAAGCGACGAAGTGAGGGTCACGAGCGAGCTTGTTCGATCATGACCGAACGAGGACGTTCGCTACGAGCGACCTTCCAGAGGAAGGTTATCTCGTGAGCGATCAACCGATCCGCATCTTCATCTCGGGCGCCTGTGCAGGACTCGCCGAGGCGCGTGATGCCCTCGCCAGCCACAAGGACATCGAGCTTGTCGGCACCGCGAGCGAGCCGTCCAAGGCGGGCAGCAAGCTCGCCTCCACCGGCGCGCAGGTCGTGCTCCACGCGCTCCAGCGCCCGGACACCGTGCCGACCGAGGAGATCGCCCGCATCCGCGAGCACACGGCAGCGCCGATCGTGCTGCTGGTGACGCGCTCCACGACGTCGCTGCTCGACGAGGCCGTCGAGCTCGGGCTCAGCGACGTGCTGTTGCTGCCCCAGCTCACCGATAACCTCGTGTTCACCGTGAAGAAGGCCCACACGATGGGTACGAGCGGCGGCGCGCACGGGGCCGGCGGTCAGCGTCGCACGGCTGAGACGAGCCGCGTTATCACGCTCTTCTCACCCAAGGGTGGAGTCGGCAAGACGGTGCTCGCCACCAACATGGGCGCGATGTACGCGAAGCGCCTCAAGAAGCGCACGCTGCTCATCGACCTGGATCTGCAGTTCGGCGACGCGGCGATCATGCTCGGGGCCGACCCCCGCGCGACGATCCTCGATCTGGTGATGAGCCACGGCGACCTGGACAGCGACAAGCTCTCCGGCTACGTCACGCACCACGAGAGCGGGCTGCACATCCTTCCCGCGCCACTGCGCCCCGAGGATGCTGATCTCGTAACCGAGGATCGTCTGGCGAGCGTGCTCGCGGCGGCGAAGCAGGCGTACGACATCGTGCTGCTCGACACGGCGCCGAACTTCACGTCGACGGTGCTCACCGCGCTGGATCGCACGGATGAGCTATTGCTCATCGCGAGCCTCGAGGCGACGTCGCTCAAGAGCGTGAAGGTCTGCCTGCAGACGCTCAACATGCTCCACTACCCGCTCGAGCGCTGCCACATCGTGCTCAACCGATCAGATACGAAGGTCGGGCTCAAGAAGGATCAGGTGGAGACGGCGCTGGGGAAGTCGATCCGCTTCGGGATCCCGTCCAACAAGGCCGTGCCGACCGCCATCAACCGCGGCGTGCCCGTGGTGATGACCGATCCCAAGGCCGATGTCACGCGAGCGCTGCGCGAGCTGTGCGTGGCGCTCAGCCCCGAGGCAGCGAACCTGCCCGAGGAGCGCGAGATCAAGCTGAGCCGCAAGGACCGCAAGCGCCTGGCCGCTGACTCACAACGCAACGCCGCGCGCGACGCGCAGGCGGCGACTACACCGATGGCACCACCGCCATCGTCCGCACCCGCCCCCTCCTCTGCACGCACGCACACGACCACGCACGACCACGACGTCGACCTCGATCTCGACCTCGATTTCGACTTCGACCACTCCGACGCCGCCGCCTGACGGGAGCACCACCTTGTCACTTCACCGCCGACTGCAATCGCTCAACGTTGAGGCCGCCTCCGGGGCCGGTGCGTCCACGACTGGTCCGACAAACCATCACGGCCAGGTGGGCGCGATCGAGGATCGCGACGAGGCCAACGACCCGTTCGTGGAACTCAAGACGAAGATCCACAAAGAGGTCATCCAGTCGGTTGGACCTGCCCTGTTTCGCAGCGAGCGCGCCGAGGGTTCGGGTGCTTCCAACCGCGAGGATCTCGCGGCGGCCGTGCACGAGGCGGTCGATCAGATCATCACCGCTGATTCGACCCCGCTCACTCGTCAAGAACGCAACCAGCTCATCCAGGAGATCACCGACGACATCCTTGGCTACGGGCCGATCGATCCGTTCCTGCGTGACGAGACCGTGAGCGAGGTCATGGTCAATGACCACCGCACGGTGTACATCGAGCGCAAGGGCAAGATCACCCTCACCAACGCGCGCTTCGTGGATGAGCAGCACCTCGAGCGCATCATCGACAAGATCGTGTCGCAGATCGGGCGCCGCATCGATGAGAGCAGCCCGATGGTCGATGCGCGCCTGCCCGACGGCTCGCGCGTCAATGCCATCATCCCGCCGCTCGCCGTGCGCGGCTCGTGTCTCACCATCCGCAAGTTCCGCAAGGACCCGCTCAAGATGGAAGACCTGATCAAGTACGGGACCCTCTCGCCCAAGGGCGCGCAGTTCTTGGAGCTGTGTGTGAAGGGCGCACTCAACGTCGTGATCTCCGGCGGCACCGGTTCCGGTAAGACGACCACACTCAACGTGCTCTCGGGGGCGATTCCCACCGAGGAGCGGATCATCACGGTCGAGGACGCGGCCGAGCTCCAGCTCAAGCAGGAGCACGTCATCACCCTGGAAAGCCGCCCGGCGAACATCGAGGGCAAGGGCATGGTCAGCATCCGCGACCTGGTCCGCAACACGCTGCGCATGCGTCCCGACCGCATCGTCGTCGGCGAGTGTCGTGGACCGGAGACGGTCGACATGCTCCAGGCGATGAACACGGGCCATGACGGCTCGATGACGACGATCCATGCGAACAACCCGCGTGAGGCGCTCAGCCGTGTGGAGACGCTCGTGCTGACGGCGGGCGTGGACCTGCCGCTGCGCGCGATCCGCGAGCAGGCTGCGGGCGCCATCGATCTCATCGTGCAGGTATCGCGTCTGGTGGACGGCTCGCGGCGCATCACGCACATCACCGAGGTCGGCAAGATGGAGGGCGAGACGATCACCCTGCAAGACATCTTCATCGCAAAGCCGGATGACGAGGGCGCACAGTCGGGAGCGACGTCGCGCCTGCTCGGACACCTGCAGATGACCGGCATCAAGCCCGGGTTCCTCGACAAGCTCGCGCAAAACGGTGTGACCATTCCCATCTCGTTCTTCGCGAGTGACGAGGATCCGCGCGGCGCGGGCGGCTCGTTCGGTAGCGGCGGCATGCGAAGGAGTGCATGATGCAAAGCGGGCGACTGACTGACATGCGCTGGCGAGGGACGCGCCTGCGCGCAGCCGGCGCGGTGTGCGCGATCGCCGTGGCGGCGCTGTGCGCGGTGGGCGGCGGTGTGGCGGGCGCAGCGGACACCGATGCGACAACCGGACCGGCGACGGTTGCGACGAGCGACGCCGAGCGCGCGCTGGCGAGCGGCGGCGGGATCACCATCACCGAGGTGGACGCGAGCCGCTTCCCGACGGTGCGCGTGGCGTTCGGTGCGCAGAAGGTCGACGGCACGGCACCGAAGCTCGGGTTCTTCGAGAACGGCGGGGCGCAGTCGGGCGTGCACTTGTACAACGGCGCGATGGGCAGCTATGAGGATCAGGTTCGCGCGGACGTGATGCTCGTGTTCGACGCGTCGTACTCCATGAACGAGGGCGACCGACTCACGGCGGCTGTCGCTGCGGCGCGCGAGCTCATTGACCAGGCGAACACGGGCGACCGCATCGGGTTGGCGACGTTCGGCGCGCAGGCGAAGGTCATCCTCAAGCCGACCGAGGACCACGCACGCGTGGAGCGGGCGCTCGACGACATCCAGCTGAGCAACGCCACGCGCATGTTCGACGCGGTGGAGAAGGCATCGCAGGCGTTTGACCCCAATGCCAAGCAGGCGCGTCGCGCGATCGTGCTGCTCTCCGATGGCACTGATCTGGGGAGTTTCGCTTCGGTCGATGACGCGGCCGGCGCGGCGCTCAAGGCGAACGCACCGATCTTCTCCGTGGCGATTCGTGAGAACGTCAAGGATCAGCCGGCGGACCTCGCCAAGCTCGGCAACGGCACCGGCGGCGAGCTGCGCACGGTAGCGGGCACCGCAGGGCTCGACACGCTGTTCGCCGAGCTCGGGCGTCGCATCCTGCAGCCGTACTGGGTCGAGTACCGATCCGATGCACCTGACAAGAGCCAGGTGGAGTTCGGCATCGCTGCGGGCGGCGCGGGCTCGGGTGTGGACGCGAGCACGAAGTTCCGCGCAGCACGCCCAGATTCGCTGTCCGACGGCGCGCCGAGCGAGTACGTCGCGCCGCAGAAGGCGGCGCCGGCCACGCCTGCTGTCTCGCTTCCGGACGGCCCACTTGGCATCGCCATTGTGACGGTGCCGTTCGCGCTCCTCGTGTTCTTTCTCGTCTACATGTTTCTCGCCAAGCGCTCCCGCCCGGACGTGCTCGCACGCATCGAGCGCTACGCCGCCCGTGCGAGCGCAGATCCGTCCGAGAACCGCGCGCAGCAGAAGGAGCGCGTGTCAATCGTTCGGCGGATCGCGCAGCCGTTCATGAACATCAGTGATTCCTTCCTGGGCAAGTCAGCGTTCTTTGAGCGCACTCGCGTGCGGGCGGAGCAGGCGGCGATCGCCATCAAGCCTGCGGAGCTGTTCACCGCCATGCTCGGCGCGGGCACCTTCGGACTGATCATTGCGATCATGTTCGGCGCCAAGCCGCTGCTGTTCTTGCTGCTCGTGCCGACGTTCTCGTTCATTCCCAACCTGTGGTTGCGCATGCGCGCCCGCAAGCGCAAGCGCGCGTTCGAAGATCAGCTACCCGACGTGCTCGGCGGGCTCGCCTCGTCACTCAATGCGGGTCACTCCTTCAACCAGGCCCTCAACGCGATGATCAAGGACGCGCCGAACCCGACGAGCGAGGAGTTCCAGCGGGTGATGACGGAGGCGCGCCTCGGCATGCCGACTGAGGAGGCGCTCCAGCATATGGCCGACCGTATGGGCAGCGACGACTTCGAGTTCGCGGTCACCACGGTGAACATCCAGCGCACCGTGGGTGGCTCGCTCGCGGACATCCTCGAGATGGTTGGCGACACGGTGCGCAACCGCCAGCAGTTCCGCAAGAAGGTGAAGGCACTCACGTCGATGGGCCAGATGAGCGCGTACGTACTCCTGGGCATGCCGATCTTCATTGGCTGCATCCTCGGCGTGATGAGCCCGCAGTACATCGCGCCGCTGTTCACCACCTCGGCGGGGCATTTCATGCTCGCGGCAGGCTGTATGTCCATGTTGCTGGGTTACGTGTTCTGCATGAAGATCGTCCGAGTGAAGGTGTGACCTAGATGCTGTTTCTCATTCTCGGTATGACGGTGTTCGCCAGTGGCGTGTACCTCGCAATGGAGAACGCCTCAATCTCGCGCAAGCAGATCCAGGCGAACACCAAGCGGGCTGGCGCCTACGCGCAGATCAAGCTGGAAGACGATGAGTTCTCGCGCAGCGCAAAGGAGCGACTCATCGATCCGTTGACGATGCGCTTCTCTGCGCTCGCAGTGCGCATGAGCCCACAAGGCAAGCGCCTCGAGCTGGTGCGCAAGCTGCGCAATGCGGGTGTGAGCGTCAGCCCGCAGGCGCTGCTCGGATTCAAGGGCGCCTTCGTGTGTATCGGCGCAGCGACGATCGTGCTGGGCGGCGGCGCGGGCAACCTACCGCTCCTCATGATGGGACTGCTCGTGTTCATCATCGGATTCATGGGTCCGGACTTCTGGCTCAACTCCCGCGCGCGCAAGCGCCGTGATGATATGGAGCGCCTGCTGCCCGACACGCTCGACCTGCTGACGGTGAGCGTCGAGGCGGGGCTCGGGTTCGACTCAGCGGTCGCGAAGGTGTGCGAGAAGATGAAGGGCCCGCTCATCGAGGAGTTCGATGCGATGGCGCGGGAGATCCGCGTCGGCGAGACGCGGCGTCAGGCGCTGCGCAACCTCGGCGATCGCGTGGATAGCGATGACATCCGCACGTTCGCGCGGGCGATCATCCAGGCCGATGAGCTCGGCACGTCACTGGGTCGCACGCTCAAGGTGCAGGCGACTGACATGCGCATCCATCGTCAGCTAGCGGCTGAGGAGAAGGCGATGAAGGCGCCGGTGAAGATGCTCTTCCCGACGGTCATCTTCATCTTCCCGGCAATGTTCATCGTCATCCTGGGTCCGGCGTTCCTCAACATCATGAGCGCGTTCGCTGAGAGCACGTGAGCGCGGCGTGCGCTGACCGGCGGCGACGCTGGCGATAGCGATCGTTGCGCCGAGCAGCTGGAGCGGCGTGAGCGACTCGCCGAGCGCCAGCCAGCCGATGGCTGTGGCGCCGATCGGGCCGAGCAGGTTGAGAAAGCTCAATCGCGCCGCAGGTAAGCGGGTGAGGCCACGGAACCAGAGCCAGTTGGCGAATCCGGTGCAGACGAGGCCGAGCCAGAGCACTCCCAGCGCGTTGTTGGCAGTGAGCGCGGGCGGCGATCCCTCCGTAGCGAGGCTCAGCACTGCGAGCATGATGCCGCCGAACAGTAGCTGCCAGGTGGTCGACACGAGCGGACTCACGTCAGGGTCGGCCCAGCGCTGCGCGAGCACCATGCCGACGCCCATCGATGCGACGGCGGCGACGCCGGCCAGGATCCCGATGAGGTCGAGATTGGCCCCAGGGCCGAGCACGAGCAGCGCCACACCCACGACGCCGGCGATGCCGGCACCGACCTGCGCGCGACGCGGCGCGAGGCCGAGCAGGGGCATGGCGAACGCGAGCACCATGAGCGGTTGGAGCGCGCCCATCGTGGCTCCGACGCCGCCGGGCACGCGATATGCGGCCGTGGTGAGCAGCGCGAAGAACGCTCCGATGTTGAGCAGTGCGAGCACGTTGGCGCGTAGCCACCAGCGTCCCGTGGGCAGGCGCCGGATGAGCACAAGCATGAGAAGGCTGGTGGGCAGGGCGCGCAGCGTCGCGGTGAGCAGCGGACGGTTGGGCGGCATGAGCTCGGTGATGGCGATCCACGTCGAGCCCCACAGCACCGGCGCAAATGCAGTGGTGAGGGCAATGGAACGTGTTGAGGTGGCGCCGGTCATCGAACTACCTTCCCGGGAAGCTCTCTAGGTTCACCGTAGCATATAGCTTCCCTGGAAGCTAATATGCGGGTATGCCAACGCCGCCTCCCCCCCGCGACGCCGTCGACGAAATCGTCACGCAGTGGAATCGCGAGCGGCCCGACCTCGATACGTCGTCCATCGAGGTGATCGGCCGCTTATCGCGCATCTCAGCTGCCATCGATCGATCGATGGCAGCGCACTTTGCCCAGCACGGCATCCAAGCGGGCTGGTACGACGTCCTCGCGAGCCTGCGTCGCTCTGGCGGGGAGTGCGAGCTCACGCCGAGCGAGCTGCTCGCCACGATGATGCTCACGTCCGGCGCTATTACCAAGCGCATCGACAAGCTCGAATCGATCGGCCTCGTCGAGCGACGCGCCGATCCGAGCGATGGGCGCGGGGTTCGCGTGCGCCTCACGCCGGCGGGCCGCGAGCGCGTGGACGCGGTCACCGTCACCCACCTCGCGAACCAGCGCATGCTGCTGGAGACGCTCACCGCGCGGGAGCAGCAGCAGCTCGCGGCGCTCCTGCACACGGTCGGCTCGGGGCTCGACCTCGACGGCTGATGCGGGCGGCCCTGTCACACCGTGCCCCGTTCACGCCCCTGGTATGCTCGCGCGCACACTCCTGGCGCCGTGGCCGAGTGGTTAGGCAGAGGCCTGCAAAGCCTTGCACACCGGTTCGATTCCGGTCGGCGCCTTGCAGCGAACTCGACGCAGTGCAGGGTACGGGCAGGACACAGGTCAGCTCGCTGCACGCGCTGCACGCGCTGCGCGCCGCTGTTCAACGTGCCAGGCCTCACCCGGCACGGAAAACACCAGACCGAGCTGCACGGCCAGCGGGGGACGCCTTGGGCGTTTGCCAGCCCCACACCGTCCATGTAGGCGTCGGCGGCCTGGCCGATCTCGCACATCGGCACGTTGCGTCAACCTGAGTCCGAGCATTGCGCGGGTCAGAGACCCGCTGCCTGCAGCGCTACGTCGAGCTGGGCAACGCGTTGTGCGTTCGGAGTCGACGCCCACAGTCGATGCGCGACATCACGCAGCGCTCGTCCGGCATCGCGAAACTCCGAGCTGGGTGTCATCGAATCGCTCTTGAACGTCTCGAAGGCGAACTGCTCAAGCGCGTCCCATCCCGCCGACTGTTGGAACCTATACGCGGCTTGGCTGAGCACGCCAGAAGCGACGTGCGACTCGGCTGTACCGGCTGCAATAGCGGCGTTGAATTCATCGATGTGGCCCATCAGGTGCGGCCCGTCCGAGGAGTTCGAGCTATCAGGCTGGGATATGTCTCGATACTGTCGAGCGGCGTCCTGGAACAACCCTTCGCCGATGCGCCAGTCCCGGGTCGTGCTCGCTGCGACGAAGTCCGCCATCGCTTCTGCGACGGCGAGGTTCTCAACGCTGAACGTCGTATCCGCGCTCGCCGGCGATGCCCACATGAGCGCATGCGCAAGTTCGTGCGCAACGACGTCCTGCGTCCCAGTAGACCCTGCGGCCGATTCCGGAATGGTCACCGTTCGGCCGACATGGTCGTATCCAGCAGCATCAGGACCGTTGCCGTCGCCAAGAACTACGCTCGTCCCGGCCAACGCGCGCGCGACGGCGGCGTCACCTCCGATGGAACGCCAGTGATCCATGGTGTGCCGAAGTTCGGACAGCTGCGCGGCATCCGGGTGATCGACTGGAAGTGGTGCGGTGAGATCCCCGAGATACGCCGCCGGATCCTGGAAGCTCGCGTACACCCGCACGTCCGCTGGCCCGATCGAACGAGGGTCGACCGACCAGGTGGGATTCGAGCGAGCGAGCGCGAGCAAGTTGGCCGTGACTCGCAACGCCTGGGGATCGAACGCACGCTTTGACACCGTCTCCACTGCCCGCCGAACCGCTGCGACACCGCCCCATGCGTCATCGGGTCCAGCGCCTGACGTCAGCGATGTGAGCGCGCGGACCGATTCAGCCAGCAACGGTTCGTTGACACGCATCGCCTCCG
>Ga0105047_10011281_pt1 | contig 14507 bp, 11 predicted proteins | sample MAT04_FD_78384 | JGI IMG/M metagenome (GOLD analysis project Ga0105047, IMG submission 78384) | Freshwater microbial communities from Lake Fryxell liftoff mats and glacier meltwater in Antarctica - MAT-04 (megahit assembly) | ecosystem: Environmental > Aquatic > Freshwater > Ice > Liftoff... | reverse complement strand
TGAGCCAGTAACACCTGTCGCTCCTGTTGAGCCAGTAACACCTGTCGCTCCTGTTGAGCCAGTAACACCTGTCGCCCCTGTTGAGCCAGTAACACCTGTCGCTCCTGTTGAGCCAGTAACACCTGTTGCCCCTGTAGCCCCTGTTGCGCCATCCAGACCTGTTGAACCTGTTGCTCCTGTTACCCCTGTTGCTCCTGTTGCACCATCAAGACCTGTTGCTCCCGTTGGACCTTGAGGACCAATCTCTCCGTCAATCCCATTTTCACCGGTAATCCCTGTTTCCCCTCTTTCTCCCGTTTCTCCTTTAAAGCCGGTTATTCCTATTCCTGTAGGTCCTGTAGTTCCCGTAGGACCTGTTGAACCCGTTTCACCTATCGGACCACCTGAAGGGCCGGTGGCACCTGTAACACCTGTGGTACCTGTAGCACCTTTTGGTCCTGTCGTACCGGGAAAACCTCTAGGACCCCTAGGACCTCTAGGACCTCTGGAAGTTTGATGACGGTGATGATGAAAACAATCAATGGCTTCACTGACGCATTTATTAAATTCTTCGTTCGAATAGTTTTCTTCGCCATAGCAATCGACAACATAAACTCCTTCAAGTTCTGTCGGATTGCAAATAAACAAGAAACCATTTTGTTTTATTGTAATTCTTTCCATTTGATCAAAAGCTGAAATTTCTTCTACTTCTTGATGAGGAGGAGCTGCATTAAGATGATCACTTGACCAATCTAGATTCGCTTCTTCATCTTGAATAGTCGCTACCCAACTCATCCTTTGAATAAGTTTTAAACCCTGATAATTATCAGAAACCAACAATAAATTTTCATAAGGTTTTTGCAAATCTCGCGCATTGCTACTTGCATCTGACAAAACAGAAACTGCTAATAATCCTAAGAAATAGGACAGTGATGATTTAACGTTAAAAATAACTACCTCTCATTAGTACGTTCATACTTTTTTTTCATACTCCATATAATTCTTAGTTAAAAATTATAGTTCACTGGATCAATAGACATTAATCCTCGGCACTTTTTAACGACTAAAATAAATTATCGACCTCTAGCAGTTTTAAAAGAGACCATTGCACATTCGATTTTGCTATGTCATTTTTTAAAATTTTTAAAAAAAATTAGTTATAGGTATATATATATATATATAATATTTTTTAAAGAACAAAAAAATCGATAAACTTTTGAAGGATTAGGAGGGACTTAAAGGTTATATAATTTAATGATTCACCTTATGTAAAATTTGAATGATCCTATTTTATCTACCCTGAGGATCTTAGAGAGAGCTAAGGCTATCGACTTCAGCCCCCTTTCTCAAATCCCGCCTATATCAAAAATCAGTATCCGAATTTTATTGAAGGTGAGTTAATGAGACTAAAGCGCGAATTTTTTTCAACAAAAGTCTTAAATCAAATTCTTGATTCAAACCATATTGCAGAGATTGCAATTCCTCTAAAATTCGAAGGAATTTTTCGAGATTTTTTTTAGAGGAAAGAAGTGAAATATCGAATTCGGGATATTCATAAACTTTTAACTCCACTAGTTTCCAAACCACAGCTTTTTCCAACATTTTTAAAGCTTTTTGAGAATTATTTTGACAATTTTCCGCCTGCGCTAAATAAAATTTGCTTTGAGCTATTTTAACTTTAGGTCGTTTCATTTTTCGTTTATGCCACTCGTATTGGCAAGCAAGAAAAATCAAACCCAGGGGAACGAAAGCGAGCATCCAACTTCTTTGATAATAAGGTAGCTGCATGTTTTGAGCAGTCAGTTTCGGGGACTCTAAGAAAATCGGTTTCATTTTTTGCGAAAATAACTGTTTGATTTTCTCTTCATCGGGAGGAACTTGTAAAGGTAATTCTCCTTTTATGCTTATCTCTTGACCGATTTTTTCCATATTCAAAAGAATGGGAGGTGTATGGATAATCAGATAATTTTTAGAAACCGAATCAAAAGAGGATAATTCGATCGAAGGCATTTCAAAAGCTAAAAGATCTTGCACTCTTAATTCAAAATAGATTTTTTTAACAGCTTCTTCCATTTCAGTTTTAACGGCAAGCTCGTCAGAATAAAAGATTCCACTAAAGCCCGGTTGGCACATTAAAGGCGGTAACCGAAAATCGGATAAATTGCCAATTCCGGAAACTGTCAGAAGTAATTGAATTTTATGCCCCACTTGCACTTTTTCAGAAGAAACTAAAGAAAGTGTAGCCTCAATTTTACCGATTGCTCCATTAAATGAAGCAGGTTGATTTTCCAGCGAAAATAAACTTACCGTAATTTCTACCGGCAGGGCTTCTGCATGCAACAGTTGATCTTCATATTCTTTTTTTCCAAAAAAATTAACCCGATAGGCATAACCCTGCGCAAAAGAAGGTCCAATCTGATATGATCCGATAGCAACAGCTTCGATGACTTGTGAAATTTCTTGAATGGTTAGAGAACCTTGTTGCTCTTCGTGGATTTGAGCATCACCTATTTTAAGAAATGCCTTTGTGTGAACAAAAGGAAGCTCCGATTTTGTTAAGTCAATGCTGCGATTAAAAGAAAGTCGATACACTAATGTTGTCCGCTCTCCGGGATATAGTTTAGAAGATCCTTTAACAAACGCTTCGAGCCGAAATAATGCAGGATCTTTAGAAGTACTGGATTTAACCGCAGGCGCAGAATTCACGACGGAATAACCCGTTGGCAAAGAACGGTAGGTTCGGTTATCAATCTTGACCGATATAGGAGGTAAAAGATGAACTCCGGATTCCTCGGCTGGTAAAGTAAAGCTGTAAATCGCAATTGCTGTGTTCCCTGACAAATAAACATTTTTTAATAATGAAGTCTCCAAATAGTTGCCATTTATTTCAAATGATCCGGCATCGATAGCAGAGTTTTTATCGAATGTAATCGTAATCGTGCCTGAAAGAGGGAAATGAATATGTCCGGTATTTTCATTAATACTCGACTCGATTGTGACTTCTGCAAAAAGCGTAAAAACCGCAAAAGTAAAGATACAAAAAAAATAAAATTTTAGAAAGTAAGCAGTTATTCTTGGACGGTCCCTTAGCTGCAGGTTTACCATGTGTGGAGCTCTTGATCGATCATTTTTTCTTTCGTCGTATCTTGAGCTTCCATTTCTTCGATCGATCGGAACAGATCCTTAAAGCGATCGACTTCCTGCTCGTTACGTTTTGAATTTGACAATGATCCTTTTGAAGGAGGTGGTGATAAAATTTCAAGGGCTTTTTTCCAATTTTCAATTGTACTCTCTTGCTCTATCATCGCCTCACGAGGTTGATGAATTAGGCCAAGCGCTGCTGAAGCCGTCTGATTTCCTTTACTAAATAAGGGTAAAACCTGATCCCAAGGTTGATCTTGACAACGCTCCAATAGACCGTCTCTTTGGCTGAACATTTTCTTTTGGAAAGAGAGAGAAACGCTAAAAAACTCTTTGCCGGCTTGGATAACATCTTCTTGAACTTTCTTTAGAATCGACTCTGACAGCGTGATCTCTTTAGATAGATTTAAAAACAATCGAGTCATTTTCTTCACTTCCCAAGCTTGCATTAAGGCCTGCTTTAAAGCAATTTCAGGGGAATCGGTAGCTGGTAAGTTCAAATTTTTAATTTTCTGAAAAGAAGCAACTAAAAAAAAGTAAGCGGCTTGTTGTTGTTGAGTTGAAAAATAATCTAAGCTTTTTGCAAGGTAATCATTTGCTTCAATTAAGGTTTCATTATCGTTTTTTTTGAGCTCTTCTTGATCTTTTTGCAGTGCTATTAAAGATGAAATTTTTAATTCTTCTTCAAGTAAAATTAAACGATACTTGATTAATAACTTAGAAACACGATTTTTCTCCGAGCGAAGCTCCATTTCTGCAATCGGCTTTAATGATAGCTCTAATTCATCTTTTGCTTCGTTTATGTTCTCTTTCTGCAATTCAACAAGAAAATCATGAAAATGAATCATCGCTTGATCGAGAACTTCTTTCTGTTTTACCTTTAAAGAGAGTGTTTGGATCTGATTCCATAAGGGAAGTAAACTTTCTGCTTCGTAAATAAAGTAGCGCCAGTACGGGTTTTTTAAATCGGAAGAAATGTTCCACGCAATAATAGAATGAAAAAGATCATCGAACTGCTTTAAACTTTGAGTCAAAACAAAAATCGAGTCGTAGAAATTCTTTTCATTTAACAAGTTTTGGAGCTGCTTCATTTTATTTTCCCCGATCGCCGATTTGACTTTGTCAATACCTAATGAAACGGCATCAAAAGTTTGACAAGGAAGAATATCCTCTCCTTCAAATTTCTGTAAAAGACAATCCGACTTTCGGGTGGCTTCAAATTGCTCTAAACTCGATTGATAATATTCCATTTGCTCTTCAAGTTCGAATGGAAGCAGATGCAGAGTCAATGCCTGAGCCTGGTTAAAATAAGCCAGTGCTTTATTGAGGCTGATCTTTCTAAAAAGCTGAGGATTGACTATCGAATCAAAAGGGATTAAACGATAAAAATCTAAAGCCTCTCGATTCTCATACTGAGCTAATTTAATGGTTCCTAAGTTGTAAAAAACCAAAGCCTGCTGCCAATTTGGTAAAGATCGGGTCAAAAGATCGCGATAAATTTGGCTCGCCTTTTCATAGTCTTGTGCGTACATAAAGGCTTGTGCTGCCTTACCTAAATGCTCTACATCATCCCCAGCAATCAGTGGAGTGATAAAAAAGAAAAAACAAAAAAAGAAAGAGAATTCCTGTTTAAATTTCCGAAACAAGTAATCCTCCTAAGAAGAATATAATCGCAATTCCAAGGGGGATTTGATAGTATAAATCTGAAATCTTTTCGTCTTGAAGAGCAGGAACTACCTTTCGCTCATTATTCGCTGAATGCTTTTGTTGCATAAAATTTTTCTTTAAGTCGCTTAAAAGGCGACTGCTTATGGCCCAATTATTTGCGTGGGAAGCTTCATAATAATAGCCGTGCGTATGATCGGCCAGTTTTATTAATAGCTCCGATTGCAACCGAGAAGTGACAGCTTGACCTTGCTCGGTAGTGACATTTGGAATCGTAGTCGGTTCCGGCTGGCCGACCCCGACTGCAAAAATTGTTAAGTTTAAAATTTTTGGATCTGGAATCGCCTCTAAAATAGCCGATAAAGCTTGCATGGAAGTGTTCTCTTCTCCGTAAACTTGATTGTCTCCTCCATCGCTAAGTAAGACAACAGAATGGCCATGGGCAATTGAATCTGATAAAATTTTATCTTTTAATTTCTCTAAAACAGGTTGAAAACGAGTACCTCCGACATCACCTTCATTGATATGGATTCCACGTACGATTAAACGCGTAAATAAGTAGTCTAAAGTTTGAGGTACAAGGGGTGTAAGTGTAGATGTGAAGGCATAAATGGCAACATTCGTATTTTTTAATCGGCTGATCAAATTTTGTATAATCGCCTTAGCGTCCTCTAAGCGTGATTGGCCACTCTCACCATCCAGGACACCCATCGAAGCTGAGGTATCGACTAAAAAAATGATTTCATGTGTTTGAACTCCGAGATGAGCAGGAGTTTGAGTTACCGGTAGATAATGTACATTTCCTTCCGGAGACATTAAAGCAGCACAAGCCAAAATCCAAATCGCTACCCACAACCCCATTTTGATCGATTCAATGATTTTTGAACGACCTTGAAGTAAATGAGGTAACAATCGACTTTCAGCATAGCTTTGAATTTGCCTTTGCCGATATTGATAAAGAAAAAATTGCAAAAAGAAAATCAATGCAACAAGAATTATCAAAAAGGCAGCTTGAGGGAATTGGAAATCAATTTCTCGCATACCTATATCCTTAAGGAACAGTCTTAAAATATAATGACTCTAAAAGGCAAGCGAAAAAAAAGCAAATCATTCCTGCTCCAATTAGATAGCGATAAAATGAAAACGTTCGAGAGGCGCTCTTTTCTTGATCGGTGAATTGCGGAATTTGACTTTTTTCTAAATCATTAATCGTTGCATAAATTTGATTTAAATCTTTGTCATCACTGGCTAAGTAAAATTCTCCGCCGGTTAAGTGCGTGATCTTTTGCATTTGACGACGATGCGGTGCATATTTTTCTGTTGCAAAGGCCGAGTCGATATTAATCACATAGAGCTTAACATTCTGGCTCTTTGCAAACCGAGCGGCATCTTCTAGCTCGATTGTACGTAAACGATTCCCCTTATCGAGATTACTAGGATCTTGCATCCCATCAGAGACAGCAATAATCACTGAATTTTTGATTTGATATGGCGAGGGCTCAATTTGATTGAGTTCTTCAGCATAATGACGTGTGGCAGCAATGAGATGAGAAGCTTTGAAGATGGCATATCCCAAAGAGGTTCCATCATTTTGTGGGTTATCGACCACTTGCAGTTCCTTAAGATCTTGAATGAGTAACTTATGATCCAACGTTAAAGGTGCGACGACACGAGGTATTCGTGCAAAATATATCAGTCCGATGAGATCATTGGAACGTGCTTCAATAAACTTCTCCGTCACTTCCTTTAACAAATCGATTCTAGGGATTTGTTTACGAATACCTTTATCATTCAACAAAACATTTTTTGCCATCGATCCGGATTGATCTAAAAGTAGATAAATGGCAATTCCTTCTGTGGGGATAGCTTTCGGAGGAGTCGACGAAGATGCATTTTTCTCTGGTGATTTGCGAGAAATCAAATGCGGATCCAAAAAAGCGCTCATTAAGAAAATTAAAGAAATCCAATACAATCTCTTTGGAACATAATGAAATTTTTCCCTCATTGTTAAACTTTTCGAAAGATTTTTTAAATTTGAAAAAGCCAAAGAAGGAGTGGGTGAAAAATTCTTAGAAAAGTATCTTTTAATGAGATAAACGATCGACAAGGCTAGGACAAGAATGACGAACGCAATCCAATCAATTTTCATTAAGCATACTCTTCCCTCTTTTTATTAAAATTGCTCAAAATAATCACAAGTCCTAAGGGCCTGTTTTCAAATTCAAGTGCCCTCCGGATTGCGCTAAAGCCTCGCGGATGGAAAATTGCAGCCGGGTCAATATTAAAAATATAGACACGGCTGCAATTTTCCGTCCGCGAGAGCTTTCAAGCGATCCGTAGAACGCTTCAATTTGAAAACAGGTTCTAAATCGGATCGGATTTTTTTTGCAGAGTTTTTGCTATTAAAGCAGTCCAACCTGTCTGATGGCTTGCCCCTAACCCTTCTCCGGTATCTCCATGAAAAAATTCATAAAACAGAATCAAATCACCCCAATCTTCATGCGTATTGAACACGCTATCATTAGCAAAGATGGGACGTTTTCCCTTAGAGTTTTTCAGGAAAAGTTTTAATAATCTACCCGATAATTCTTTAGCAATCTCTCCTAAGTTCATTAACTTGCCCGATCCCGTAGGGAACTCGACTTTCAGAGTGTCTTTATAGTAATAGTGATACTTTTGAAGAGATTCGATAATGAGGTAATTTAGAGGGAGCCAGATGGGCCCTCGCCAATTGGAATTCCCCCCTGCTATTTCGCGGTGTTCGGAATCACCCGGTTCATAACGAATGCAAAATTCTTGTTCCCCTATTTTTAAGTGATAAGGGTGTTCTTGATGATATTTTGAAAGTGATCTTATACCGTATTCGGAAAGAAACTCATTCTCATCACAGAGATACCGCAAGGTACTCACTAAACGCTCTTTTGTCAAAATGGACATCAAATGTATGGGTCCGAGTTCTGGATCGGTCTTGCAATCTATCATGCTTGTATAGTTCGATCGTTGGCTAAGAAACCAATTCATTCTTCTTTTGAAAATGGGCATAGATTCTAAGATGACTCGCTCGATTGTTTCAACAGCAAATAAAGGCAGTAAGCCAACCATCGAGCGAATGCGCAAAGGGATGGTGTCGTTAGGAAGATGCAATGTATCATAAAAAAACCCGTCATTTTCGCACCAAAGAGAGTAACCTTTAGTTTCCGGCAAAATCATGGCACTTGCAATGCGTAAGTAATGCTCAAAGAATTTAGTAGCACAATCTTGATAGTTAGGGTTACTCCTGGCTAATTCGATCGAAATTTTCATCATTAACGTGCAATAAAATCCCATCCACGCTGTCCCATCCGCTTGGTCAATATAGCCTTCAATCGATAAATTGCTGCGGTCAAAAATGCTGATGTTATCCAATCCTAGAAAACCGCCTTGAAACACATTATTACCGTGTAAGTCTTTCTGATTCACCCACCAAGTAAAATTGAGTAAAAGTTTATGAAAAATCACTTCTAAAAATTGCGTGTCTTTTTTTCCCGATTGTTTGCAATCGATTTTATAAACACGCCAAACTGCCCAAGCTAATACGGGGGGATTCACATCACCAAAATTCCATTCATAAGCCGGTAATTGACCATTGGGATGTAAGTACCATTCACGTGTCATTAGAATCAGCTGCCTTTTCGCAAAATCGGGATCGATCATCACTAAGGGAATGCAATGAAAACATAAGTCCCAACTCGCATACCAAGGGTATTCCCATTTATCGGGCATGGAGATAATGTCAAAATTTGTTAAGTGAATCCAATTTTTATTTCTGGATATTCCTCTTTGAATCGGGTGAATTGGATCACCCTTCAACCACTGCTCCAAGTCATAATAATAGATCTGCTTAGTCCATAATAAACCGGCAAATGCTTGTCTTTGAATGAGCTTTTCTTCTTGATTAAGGCCGGCGTCCTGAATTTCAGCGTAAAAAAGATCGGCCTCATTTTTCCTTTTCTCCATTGTTAAATCGAAATTTTCAAAAGGCCGGGCTTGGATTTGATCGCTTAACCGCAATTCAACTGTCCAACAGGAATTAACGGGTACATTTTTAAAAAAATGAGCGGCACACTTGGTTCCCTTTTTTTCCAAATTAACAGCTTCATTTTCTTTTTGAATGAGAAAGCGATGAAAAGCATCTTTTACATAAGGTCCGTCATTTGGAGTTCCAAACAACAACTCGTTATTTGTCTCATTTCCAGTAAATAACCATTCATCAGGCTGATTTGCATACAAAAAATAATTAATTTCTGCTGGATGCAGTATTTCCACATACCCCTCATCTACATAACGTAAAATCGGCTTAAAAATTGTATCATTCATAGGCCCGGCCTCATAGCCCCAACTCCAAGTATTTCTAAACCATAAGGTGGGTAATAAGTGCAGCGGAGCTGCTTCCGGTCCTCTGTTAAATGCAGAAACTTTAATTAAAAGATCATTACAGCCCTCTTTGGCATACTCGATGAAAATATCAAAATATCGGTTATCATTAAAAATTCCAGTCTCATCCAATTCAAATTCTTTTTTAAGCGAGCTTCTTTTTTGATTTTCTTCAATCAGCCCGGAGTAAGGAAAAGCTTTTTGAGGGTATTTATATAGCATTTTCATATAGCTGTGCGTCGGTGTAGAATCGAGATAAAAATAATATTCTTTTACATCTTCACCATGATTACCTTGTTTTTGATTTAAACCGAAAAGACGCTCCTTAAGGATTCCATCTTTCTCATTCCAAAAGCTTAACGCAAAGCAGTGATGTTGATATCGATTACAAATGCCTGCAATCCCATCCTCGTTCCAGCGATAAGCTCGACTTGCGGCGTGTTCATAAGGGAAATATTTCCAAGGATCACCGGTTTCACTATAATCTTCTCTAACCGTACCCCAAGCTCGTTCACTTAAATAAGGCCCCCAATTTTTCCAGTTAGCCTCATGTTCATGATGAGCAAAAAGCCTTTGCTGTTCAGGATTTGACATTGTACCTCTGTATCTTTTCCACTTATTTCGCATTTTTGAATATTAGAGAGAAAAGATCAAGAAAAGTTGAAGAGGCGGACTGCTTCACTCGCTTTACGCAAAATTAGATTGGTAATTTTTAAGTCGACTTTGCAAAATTTTGACATCCCCTTCGCGCGAGAGGCAAACTTCAGCGTAATGAATTGAGTAGGAAGGGGATGTCAAAATTTTGCAAAGTCGAGTTTAAAATAACTTATGAAGGTTTAAAAAAAGATAGAATGTTTAGGTCAGGCGGAATAGAATCAAAATCACAAAATATATTTTGTGATTTTCATAAAAACTCTTAGAATTCTATAGACTCGCGTTTTGAAGCAATGTATGCACCCAAGAAAGGTAGGCCTAATGCACTTCCAACAAAGATTATAGCGGGACCTGCAATTATAGTAACTAGACCTACAGAAGTGGCAAACGCCGTAAAAGAAACTAAAGGCCCAGCTAAAGAGATAGATAATCCCAAAATATTGCTTAGCGCGTAAGATGCCAAGTACCCTGCAGTCATTGCTATAAATGGATTGAAAAGCGGAGAATGTCGACTGACCTTTTGAGCTAAAAGATAAGCTCCGCATGTCATTAAAGGAAATGCTCCAAACACAAATCCATGCGCGACTGGTATCGTCGAAGCGCAAAATAATTTAACACAATGCCCCCCTAAATAACCTACAGAAGCAAGCATTACTGTTCCGACCATTAACATTTTTGTAGAAAGTTTTTCTATTTTTGGAATTTTCATAATAATTAATCCTCATTTTTTTATTTTATTAATTCATAGTTTTTCTAAGTTTTTATTTATCAATAGAAATAAGTTGTTCAATCTCATTTTTTAAAGCTTTTTTTATTTCTTCATTTTTTAATTGATTTTTTTCATCAAACGCATCATGTGCATTAGCAACAGAAACTTGAAGAGAGATTACTTTTCCACCAAGGGCTTCAATGATTGTTTGCAGGTGTTTTAACCCGCGGGCACCTCCGCCTCCGCCCGGTGAAGCACTCATAATAGCAAACTGCTTATCTTTGAATGCTTCTCGTGAACCTTGACCTTCTTCTGTTCTTGAGGCCCAATCCAGGAGGTTTTTAAGAAGAGCAGGGATAGAAGCATTATATTCGGGAGAGGAAATGATAATCGCGTCGCTATTAATAAAAAGCTTTCGCAAACGCTTAACATCGTTTGGCATTCCCATTTTTTTTTCTAAATCTTCCGAATAAAGGGGAATGGAGAAATCTTGCAAATGAATAACTGTCACCTCCGCATTTAACTGCCGGGCGATTTTAGCGGCTTCTTCCATCAGCCGGACGTTAAATGAACCCTGTTTTGTACTACCGGCCAGTGCCAAGATTTTAATTTCAGCCGGCAAGCGAGCCACAAATAGTAAACATAACATAAGCAGTAGATTTTTCATTTAAACTTCCAAATAATTTTATAAGTACTGTGCATAAAGTCTAGATATAAGTAAAGGTTAAATTAAAGGCTATTGCGTTGTGAAGAAAGTTTAATAAATTGTATTTTTTATTTTTAATGGATGCCTTGATTTTCATAAATAGTATCTAAGCTCGACTTTGCAAAATTAAAGTGCCCTCCGGATTCCTTCAAAGCCTCAGGGATCGATAAATTGCAGCCGGAGTTTGGTTCTCTTGGGAATATGCACCCAAAAATTTGCAAACTCGAGGTAAGTCAGGCTTTATAAATTGCCATAAATTAAAATAAATTATATGAATAGAATAAATGCAAGTACTTTAAGGAGCTAAATATGGCGGATATCATTGATTTAGTAGAATATCTTTTAACCAAGATGGGCCCAATAACTGCCTCAAAACTGCAAAAATTAGTTTACTATTGTCAAGCTTGGCATCTTGTTTGGACAGAAACGCCTTTATTTTCCGAGAAAATAGAAGCTTGGAAAAATGGGCCTGTTATCCCAGCTCTTTATGCTGCTTATAAAGGGCATTTTAAATTGCATGCGGGTTTTTTTTACGAAAAGCACCCTGAAAAGCTACCTTGCGACTTAAGCGATAATGAAAAAGATATCATCAATCGTGTTTTGGATTTTTATGGTCCGCGTGATGCGCATTGGTTAAGTGAGTTGGTCCATATGGAAGAACCTTGGAAACTAGCTAGATTAAAGTCCGGAAACCACGATCATTCAACGGATGAAATCTCTCATCATTCGATTTTCGAATATTATTGTTCTTTGTAGGATCATTATGACACATACCCCTAAGATTAAGGAAGCTCCTCCTTTTAGACAGCCTAAGCAGATCTGTGATCCCGTCTCATTTGACAGAATGACTTTAAGAATTCGGTTTGATTTAATGGATTTTGATCATGATTTATGGGGTTGGGAAAAGTTATCTCCGGACCAATACGTTCATTTTTTAAAATTTATTCATGCTTTGGAAAAGCAAACTTGGGCAGAGATCAAATTAGCAGCGGGAGGAAAAGCGCATGGGACTAACAATCATGCTTTGGAGATCGTGAAGTTTAATAAAGACGCTCAAAAACGTTTACATGAACTGAATTTGGAAACAATCATCGGAGACACACTTTTTTCGTTGCGACTGAATAGTATCACACGAATTTATGGCGTAAGAAACGAAGAATGTTTCAGGCCGATATGGCATGACCCACACCATGATCAACCTGAAAAAGCTGCTTATCCTGTTATTTAGATTCGTTTAACATCAACTCATAGTATGGGCGTTGTCTTTTCCAAAGCTTATTTTGAGTTTCAGAAAGGATATCTTCCCAGTTGAAAGCTTCATGTGAAGCCATCTTTTCTTTAAAAAACTTAATATAAGAGTTCGTAAAACAACTTCCTTTTTCATCCGTGCCCTCAGAGTAATAGCCCGGTGCAGCAGCAGAGATGAGGATAATGCCTTTCGTTTCTTGAAAAAGCCTTCTGATATTTAAAGGGTTGACAAGGGGTAAGCGTTCTATTTTCGATCCCCTACTCATTAAAATAGGCATCTCTTTCGGCTTCAAAATATTGTTGCAGCAATCAACGAAACAGATAATCAAACGCGGTTGATGTTGCGTGAGTATTTCAACAATATCGAAAGCATTTATTCCACAATCTCCATGATTAAAGTATAGAAAAGGCCAGTTCTCAATTCGACTCTTTTTGGTATTAAAACCATGTCCGGAAAAATAAAGAAAGATAATGTCTTCCATTCCGACGTTTAAAGTCTTCAAATCATCTAAAATCGTTGCATTGGTGCGTTTTCCTACATAAATACTTTGATTGAAATGCTCGACTGCATCAAGAGCTTGAAACACTTCGGCAATGTGATTTTGCATATGAGATAAATCTTTTTTTATTACTTTTTTCAATTCATGATCATCTGTATCCCCGATGAGGATAGAATGAAAAGTAGCAGCATCTAATGGTAAATGACTATAAAAAATTGATAAAAACATCAATTGTTTAAAAAAGTAAGTAAGTATCCTGTTCATAGTTTTCCTCTATTAAATTACTATTGTTATTCAAATGGCAAAAAATGCGCCCACTTACACTAGAATGAAAATGAATTTGTTTCAATATGATTTTCTCTCCTTTGGAAATTTATAGACAAACGAACCTCGGAATTTCGAGACAAGTATCATCTGAAATCCTCGAATGGAAAAGAAAAATAATCAGTGGTGCCGTTCCCTGTAAAAACTTCACGCTGATTCAAATATGTTGATTTTTGCGGACGAGGTATTTTACCTCTTCCGAGATATTCAATTAGCCCCACTAAAAGGCTGTTTAAAAAATCCGAATGCCTATATTTGAGATGATTTTTGCACCAGTTGCGATGCCGATTCTTGACCCATATTGTTTAATATAGCTGAAGAATCGGCATTGCAGCTGGCGCAAAAATCATCTCAAATATAGGCATTCGGATTTTTTAAACACCCTCTAAGGCTCTCTCGCAAGAGACACCCAAAAATTTGGAAAGTCGAATTAACGACCAATTAATATAAAGATACCAGCTAGTAATGCCAAAATTGCCAACACTATAGAAGGTATCCCTAAAGTTGCGAGAGAAGATAAGCCGACTAAAATGAGATAAATACCGAGTAAAACAAATCCGATATTGAATGGGCGTCCAAACATAAAAAACCTCAATATAAATAGATGAAAACAGTTTATTTTAAATTAATTTCTTACCATATGAGAAGTGAGGATAAATTGAAAAGGGAAAAAATAATTAGCTCGGCTTTCTAAATTTGCAAAGTTGAGATTAGGTAGGAAACCCACCTAAGATGCAGATAATAGCGAGATCATATAAGGCATGGACAGAAGCAATCTTCGGAAGCGAAACTTTTTTTTCAACAAGAATAGAATAAATAGCCCCTCCTATAAATTGCGGAAGAAGCATTCCGGGTTGATTTCCATACGCAGCAGCGTGAGCTAAGGCAAATAAAAAAGAGGTGAAAACGACGCGTACAACCTTTGAAATGGTATGGTCTACAGATTTAACGTGATCCGGAGCAAATTTTTTTAACATCATTTTTGGTAATTTTTGCAACAAAACTTGTTGGATCACCCCTCGAAAAACAAATTCTTCTGTAATTCCCGCCGCAACAAACAGGGATAAATTGACCCTACCTTGAAGCCCGTGATTAAACGTGAAGATATAACGAGGAATGATTTTTTTCAGAAAGTCCGTCAATCGAACAGTGGGGACACAAAGAGAGG
>Ga0105047_10011280_pt1 | contig 14509 bp, 10 predicted proteins | sample MAT04_FD_78384 | JGI IMG/M metagenome (GOLD analysis project Ga0105047, IMG submission 78384) | Freshwater microbial communities from Lake Fryxell liftoff mats and glacier meltwater in Antarctica - MAT-04 (megahit assembly) | ecosystem: Environmental > Aquatic > Freshwater > Ice > Liftoff... | reverse complement strand
TCGGGTGCATCCAACAACAAGATCAACTTTATCGACATCGCGCCGGCGTCGACATCGAACGTCGCGCCGACGGTGACACTGACGGCTCCGCCGAACGGGGCGACCTTTACAGCCGGTTCGACGATCGCGCTCTCGGCGACGGCGCAGGACTCTGACGGTACGGTCGCCCGGGTTGAATTTTATCAGGGGACTACGAAGCTCGGTGAGGATACGTCGTTGCCCTATACGTTCGGCTGGAGCAACGTCGGTGCGGGCAACTACACCATCTCCGCGCGGGCGGTTGACGATGGCGGGGCGACGACCACCAGCAACACGTCTAACATCTCCGTCACGTCTTCCAGCACGCAGACGCCGTTCTCTGGTTCGCCAGTCAATATTGAGAATCGCATCGAAGCCGAGAACTTTGACAACGGCGGAGAAGGGGTCGCTTACCATGACTTCGACTCCGCCAATCAGGGAAACGCTTCGGGCTATCGCAGCACATCAGTGGATATCCAGACGACTGCCGACACGGGCGGCGGTTATTCGGTCGGCTTCGTACATGGCGATGAGTGGTTGGAATACACCGTGAACATTCCGTCGGCAGGTAATTACACATTTGAAGCACGCGTCGCCAGCGGGGGCACAGGTGGGACGTTCCACGCAGAGTTTAACGGGGTCGATAAAACAGGCTTGCTGACCATTCCCAACACCGGCGGATGGGAGAACTGGCAGACGATCTCGCGCACGGTTTCGCTGTCGGCGGGCGTTCAGATCTTACGCGTGTTTGTGGATTCAAACTCGCTAAACATCGGCAACTTCAACTTCTTCCGAATCGCGAGCGTACCGGTCGGCGGCGGACTGGTCGCGCCGGCGCAACTGTCGGCCGACAATGTGTTTTCGGAGCAGATCAACCTGGCATGGATAGATCAATCCACCAACGAGACTGGATTCAAAATTGAGCGCAAGACTGGCGCTGCCGGCGCGTGGGCCCAAGTCGGCACCACCGCTGCAAACGTCACCGCGTACTTCGACAGTAGCGTGGCGAGCAATACGCAATATTTCTATCGTGCGCGTGCGTACAACGCTTCAGGGAACTCCGGATACTCAGCCGAGACCACCGGGACGACTTCACGCGACCTCTCCTGGAGCACGTTCGGCACGTCGCCCGTTGCGCGCATGGAGCCCGGCGCGACCACCATCGGAAGCAAGCTGTATATCCTGGGGGGATTCATCACGCGTTTCTCGCTGCAGGTCAACAACGACATGTGGCGATGGGATGTGGCCACGAATACCTGGACGCAACTGGCGGATTTCCCCGGATCGCAAACGCACTTTGCACTAACGAACGACGGCGTGAATATCTACAAGGCTGCCGGTCAGATCGGGACGGGTGGGCCCGGATCGACCGGGGATGATCGCGTCTGGAAGTTCAATACAGCGACGAGCCAGTGGAGCGCACTTCCCTCGCTGCCCGCCATTCGCTTTGGTGGGTACATGGCCTATTTGGATAACACGCTTGAGTTTTTCACCGGCGATGATGCGGGGCGCGTCAATCCGCAACCCGAACATTGGCGATTGGATCTGGCGAACCTTGCTGCCGGTTGGGTGGCACGGGCGCCTGTGCCGCTTCCGGGTGATCATATTCAAGGTGCCGTATTGAACGGTAAGATTTATCTCGTAGGGGGGGAGGAATCCCACGGCGTCGATTACATCCAACATCCGTACATGCAGGAATATGACCCTGCGACCAACCTCTGGCGCCAACGCGCGCAACTGCCCGGTCCCGGCGATGGCTTATCGCACGCCGAGGCGACGACGTTTGTGTCGGATGGTCGCATCGTGGTGGTTGCCGGAATGGTGCGCGATAATACCAACAGCGCCGACGTGCGCGTGTTTGATCCGACGAGCAACAGCTGGTCGAAGCTGGCGGCCATGCCTCAGCCTCGCAAGGGATCAACCGGGATCCTCTGGAATGGCCGCTACTATTCGGTGACTGGCGAGCAGCCCGGCGAGATCAGCGATGACATATTTGTAACGGATTGGCCGACCTGATCTGTTGCGTTACGCAGGTCACCACAGATAATACCACTGGTCGCGGATGTGAAAGGATTCTCCCGTGCCGGTTCTACACGCCCACCCAGTCTCAAAACCCTCCGAACCCGCGGCCGTGCCGGACGAGCTGGCCCGCATCCTTCGCCTTGAGGTGCCCGTCATTGTAAAGCTGGCTGAGCGAAAACTTAGTCTCATGGAGATTATGCGGTTAGGCACCGGCGCCATCATTGAGTTCCAACGATCCAGTGAAGAGCCGTTGGAATTGCTCATCAACAACAAAGTGATCGGCGTAGGCGAAACCGTAAAAGTCGGCGAAAACTTCGGATTGAAAGTCACCCATATCGGCGACGTGAAGTCTATCATCCAGTCGCTGGGCAACGGCAACCTGTGATGAGGTGACGTAACAACATTTGCATTCGGTGATATTGCACGCTCTCGCGGTTTGATCTCTCCAGCCGCGCCTACCAATGTGCCTCCGCATCCGATAGATTCGTCTCCTACCATGCCCAACGCGCCCATCGTTTCTGTCGGTATCATCATGGGCTCCAAGAGCGATTGGGACACGCTCCGCCATGCTGCCGACACGCTGCAGTCGCTGGATGTTTCCTTTGAGACGAAAATCGTCTCGGCCCATCGCACGCCCGAATTGCTTCGTGAATACGCGACTGCTGCCGAGGCGCGCGGTCTGCAAGTGATCATCGCCGGCGCGGGAGGTGCTGCCCATCTGCCCGGGATGGTGTCGGCGTTCACGATCCTGCCTGTGCTGGGCGTGCCGGTGCAGTCGTCGGCACTCAGTGGCATGGATTCACTTTTATCAATTGTACAAATGCCCGGCGGTGTGCCGGTGGGGACGCTCGCGATCGGTAAGGCCGGCGCCATCAACGCCGCTTTGCTCAGCGCTGCCATCCTCGCGACAAACCGCGCGGATCTGCGCGAACGCCTCCGCGCTTTCCGCAAGGATCAGACCGATCGCGTGCTCAACGATACGCTCCCATGAATCATCGCGTGATACTTCCCGGCTCCACGATTGGCGTTCTGGGAAGCGGACAACTCGGCCGAATGTTCGCCCTCGCGGCCCGTCGCATGGGCTACCGCATCCACACGTTTTCCCCTGATGTCGACAGTCCCACGGGTCAGGTGGCCGACGTGGAAATCTGCGCGCAGTATGAGGATCTCGATGCGGTCCGCGCGTTCGCCCGCAACGTCGATGTCGTAACATTCGAGTTCGAAAACGTCCACAGTGCGACTGCTGAAGCCGCAGCCGAATGCGTGACCGTGCGACCGGCGGGTCAGGTGTTGCACACGACGCAGCATCGACTTCGCGAGAAAACGTTCCTTTCGCAGCACGGCTTCCCTGTCGTCCCGCACGCGACCGTGCGATCCGAGGCAGATTTAAGCACAGCCCTAGTACACCTCGGCACACCAGCCGTGCTCAAGACAGCGGGGTGGGGGTATGACGGCAAGGGTCAGGCAAAGATCCGATCGCTCGATGACGCCACCGCCGCCTGGAAAAATCTCGCGACACACGAGGCCATCGTCGAGGCGTTTGTGTCGTTTGATCGAGAACTGTCCGTCGTCGCCGCCCGCGGGATCGATGGGGCGATTGTCGACTACGGCGCGATAGAGAACGCGCACGTCAACCACATCCTCGACGTCTCCACCGCCCCCGCGGGCATCAGCGCGCAGATAGCGAATGCTGCCCGGGAGATCACCCATGCTGTTCTAAAATCTCTGGACGTCGTCGGCGTACTCTGCGTGGAATTTTTCCTGACTCGATCGGGCGAACTGCTGATTAACGAGCTCGCGCCCCGACCACACAATAGCGGGCATCTCACCATTGATGCGTGTGTGACGAGCCAGTTCGATCAACAGGTCCGCGCCGTATGCGGTCTGCCGCTCGGGTCGACGGCGTTCATCCAACCGGCCGCCATGGTCAACCTGCTTGGCGACGTGTGGACAAGCGCAACGCCCGACTGGGCCAAGGCACTCGCGATGCCGGGCGTCCATCTTCATCTATACGGGAAGACCGATCCCCGGTCGGGCAGGAAAATGGGACACATCACCGCGACGGCATCGACCGTTGAAAAGGCCCGGGAGCTTGCTCTCGCTGCCCGATCGAGTCTCAGCCGGTAATGAGGACGTTGTGCGCCGCCCGATCAAGTCTGATTCGAGAATGAAGGCGTCGCTCGCTCCACGATCCAGTCTGATCCGACGACGAAGAATTGCTCAGTCGCTGTCTTTCGCTGGCATGAGCGACCTGCCTATATCCTCACAAAGACACGGACGCGTCGCCCGTGCCCCGAACGCTGCGATGCCGCTTTATCTATAGCGATCGCAGGGGTCTCGTCCGATAAGCCCTCATCTGCTCACACTGCTGCTGCATCTGGTCGATGGCAGGAGCGTGAGGGAAAGACCTATTCAGCTGATCTGCGCGTTCGTCCTTTGGACGTGCGCGTTCGCAGTCGTTTATACGCAGGATCCGCTTTACTCTTCGAACCAGAATACAAAGTTCGTTCACGCTCTCGCGGACGTGAATGCCGGGACTCTGCGCGAGGACTGGTTGGCGAGCACGGTCGATCCGTTTCCCCTTTTTACCGCGCTGGCATCGTTCACGCTGACTTATCTTCCGCCAGAGACATTCTACGTCTTCATGGGACTGATCCTGGCAGCGTACCTTTTCTCTGTCACCAGCATTGCGACAAAACTTTACAACCGGCCCGAGTGCAAAAATGCGTGGTGGGTATTTCTGATCGGCATGACACTCCTGCATTCGATGCTGGCCAGGCATGTCGTGCTGTGGGCGACCGGTCACGATTTGCTGTGGCTCGCCCAGTCGGGCGTGGCCGATCAATACATTTTGGGAAGCGTGTTTCAACCCTGTGTGTTCGGCGTGTTTCTCATCACCAGCATCGCATTCTATTTGCATGGCCGACACGTCACTGCCGTTACCTATGCGGGTGTGGCAGCTATTGTCCACCCGGCGTACCTCATGATGGCGGGCGTTCTTGTTGCGACGTACACAGCGATCGAATGTGCCTATCGACTGACCTGGTTCCAGAACCTCAAGCGTCGCGCTTTCACGACCGACGGCACGCTCCGTCTCGACGATGGATCGGAAATGTCCGTCTACGTGTCGCATCTCCAGCGTGGAGAAATCCCTGCCGGCGCGGAGACGGTGCTGGCCACACCTCCCATGAAAATCAGTGCTGCGATGGCGATGTTCATTGCGTGGCTTGGGCTGTGCCTGCCCGTCATCATTTACCTGGCGATCTCGTTTACGCCCGGGACGCCTGCGGTCCACATCCTCGCGCGTGAGATTCTTGTCAACGTGCGCATTCCACACCATACGATCGTGCGCGTGTGGCTCGACAACGAAGCGATGGTCCGCATCGCGTGGATGCTGCTCGGGCTCTGGTGCGTTCGGGGGACGCGACTGTTCTGGATCATGGCGATCCCTTTAGCGGGGATGCTCGCGTGCACGGTCGGACAACAATGGACGGGCAGTTCATCGTTGGCGGCGCTGCAGCCGTGGCGGGTGTCGGCTATGCTGATTCCGCTGGCGACTGTGGCGATTTTTGTGAAGGCTGCGCGGCTTGGGGAATGGCTCACACGCGGGCGCTTTATCGAGAATCTCTGGACACGCCAGGTTGGATATGCCTGTGTGATATTGGCTGCGATGTGGGGCGTGAAGGTGCAGTACGATCGGTTTGACCGCTTGGCTGCGGACGAGTCGGCCGGTTTATCCAACTACGTGCGTCACGCTCACAAGCCCGGCGATTTATATGTCATCCCATCGAATCTTGAGCGCTTTCGATTGGCGGCCGAGGTGCCCGTGCTGGCCAATCGCAAGTCACATCCCAATCAGGATGGTGAAATCGTCGAGTGGTATCAGCGACTCCTGCTCACTGACGAGGCATATGCGGCAGACCCGGTGAAACGCGTAACAGCCATCGCGACCATGCGCGAATGTTACGGTGTGACGCACGTTGTATTGCGTGCCGAAGATTCAAGTGGCGCGGGGGCTCTCGGCGATTCCTTAGGCGAAACGATCTTTTCGGATGACGCATTTGTCGTTGTGAAGCTCGCACCCACAGCGGCGGCGACGCCCGACCAAACCGCGGGTCAAAGCTGGCTGCGTCGTTGGGCAGCGGAGTCAAGCCAGAGTCTCAAGGCATCGGAGTTGTCGTCGGTGAGCAGCGAATCCAGGTGATCCAGGGTCGCCCGAAGCTTGCCGATGGCAGCGTGGACGTTGTCTCGATTATCCAGAAAAATATCCCGCCACAGCGCCCCGTCACCCGCAGAGATGCGTGTCGCATCCAGAAAACCCTTGCCCAGCAGCTGGAGGCTTTCGTCGTCCTGCATCGTCACCAGCGCTGCTGCCACCGCGTGCGGGAGGTGACTTACCTCGGCAAGGCGTTGGTCGTGTTCCTCGGGAGAGATTTGACGAATGGTCATGCCCAGCAGCGTCCAGAAGTTGGCGACTGACCGAAGCGCCGCGGGTTCCGTATGGGACGCAGGCGTCAGGATGCAGACGTTCCCGCGGAAGAGGTCAGCCCGGGCAAACTCGACCCCGCGTTTTTCGCTACCGGCCATCGGATGCGAACCGACGAAATGCACGCCTTTTGGCAGGAGTCGCTCGGCCAATCGGACGATCGAACGCTTCGTGCTTCCCACATCAGTGACGATCGCTCCCGTTTTCAGTCCCGGCGCAAATTGCTCCATCAAGTCTTCAAACAACCCGACTGGCGTGCACAGGATGACCAGGTCGGCCCCATCGACCGCGCGACGGAGGTTCGGTTCACCACGATGAATGGCGCCACAGGCAATCGCGCGCTCGATGGTTGAGGGTCGATGCCCAAATCCAACGATTTCTGCGTCGGGCATCGCCAGGCGGATGGCTAATCCCAGTGAGCCTCCAAGGAGGCCGACCCCGACGATGGTGACGCGGCTATGCGACATGATTTGAGGAAAGTAACGTGCCCGGCGGTGTCTGTCGATTTCAGCACCCGGCGAGGGTCGTGTGATCTCACCTCGAAGGGTAAAAGGGGCGTACCGTCGAGTTGTCTCTTGACTGGCCGCGTAAGCGTCGGTCCAGTCGAGTTGGACTAGAGGGACGGAAAGCCGTCGGTATAAATCTTCGTGAGACGCTATTCATTCAGTAATAATACGAATAAAGTCGCGCGGAGAGTTAGTTCGGTAAAATATTGCAGTCACAATACTTACGTTAAAAAATTCTGATTTTTCGCTTGCAATGTTTTCGTGGTGGCGCATAATTATCTGAATTAGAGGGCCGTTCGGCTCTCTTGCGAAGTCAAGTCTTGTCTGGGCATTCAACTTTTTCGGAGGGTTCCATGAACCGTGTTCTCGTCTCGTCATCGTTCGCGCTCGTCGCGGCTGTCAATTCGGTCAGCTTTGCCGGTTTTTTCAATGACTCGGCAAATGTCAATGTCCTTCGCCAATACGGTCCGGGCGACGTGCAATTGGTGACGCACACTAATTCGGGGACGGGCGTGGGATTCATCAACCGAGATGCCCCGAACGACGGCGCACAATGGAATACGGAGACTGGTGGGGGGTTTAACGCGTCGAACCAGACAATCACCCAGTCCTTTGCACTGGGGGGTCCGAACGGCGGGCCGATCAACTTCAATGGTTCGCCAGTCACGATCGGGTCATACTCAGCTGAGTGGGACGGTGGAGGGCGTGCAGCCGGGACGTTGTCACTCGAATACTCGCTCGACAACGCGACTTGGTTCACTGCCGACGCGGCATTTTCACCTGCGGGGAGTGACTTCTCCCACCGCACGCTCAGCGCCGGCCCGGTGACGGCCAGCTATGTGCGATACAACGCCACTAATACCAATGGCGACACCTCGTTCGGCTTGACCGAACTGCGCGTGTACGCTCAGACCGGTCAGAATATTCGTCAGGATCGTGGATATAACATCCTCCACGACCTCCGCGATGCTGGGAAAGCCTCGGTCGCCGACAGCTCCACCGCAAATCAGTGGATCGCCCGCAACGGCGGTAGCGCGGCTGCTATGTCCGACGATCTGGTCAATGGCCAGGAAACCAAATCCCAGAGCGGCACGGAGTTCAACGCCGCCAACAATACGGGTGTTCGATCCTACCTGCTCTATCATTTTGATGACGCCTACCGAATCGACTTCGGGACCCTCGGTGGCAGCAAGGGACAGGGTTGGCACGATTTTGAAATCTACGCGATGAACGGCAACGGAAGCCTGGTCAGCGTGCAAGGCGCGCTAGATGGTCTGTCCATTCCGAACGTCGGCAGCATCACCGGCCTCGGGTGGGTTCTCCAGAACTCTCACGGCGCAGGTGATGTCGGTAGCCCCGGCTACGACTTCTCCTTCGCAACGCCCGGCAGCTACACGGACGTCTTGGTCGTCTGGGATGGTGGCCAAGGCGGCGGAATGCGCGAACTGCAGTTGTTCGCCATCCCCGAGCCGGCTTCAATGTCCCTGCTTGGCGTTGTGATGCTTGGTGCAGTCCGCCGTCGCAGTCGCGTCTGAATGTCAGAATCTAATGCTATCTTTTTGTCGTCAGTGTCTTCGTGACATTTGCTCGTCGAAAAGAGTAGCCAAACCGCTCCCCGGGTCCCCTCCACCCGGGGAGTGGTCGTTTTCGCGTGACCCCTGAACATTGCGAGGGACCCTGCGATGGGGTAGGCTTTTACCGCCCAACCGCGCGATGGGGCGGGTGGAGATGGTGTCTGGCATCGCAGGCGAGGACGTGCGGCAGGGAGACAGGCATTCCCAATTCAGCCGGTAGCAATCTATGGCCGAAAACGTCACCGTCGACCGTGTATCAACCGACGCCCCGCTGGTCACGCGCGACCTCGCCCCCCGGGGCACGCCCCGTCATGTCCTGGAATTTGAAAAGCCCCTTGCCCGCCTGGAATTACAGATTCTGGAACTGGAAGGACTTCAGCAGTCCAAGCAGGTCGATTACACGTCCGAGCTACGGCAGCTTCGGATGAACTACACGGCCCTCCTTCGCAAAACGTACGATCACCTGACCGCATGGGAGACCGTGCAAGTGGCCCGACACCCGCAGCGGCCTCAGTTCCGGGACTTCCTGGAACTCATCTGTCGAGAGTTTCGTGAATTGCACGGCGACCGGCACTTTGGCGATGACTCGGCCATCATCTGTGGCCTGGCGCGGCTAGCCGGGCACAAGGTCATGCTCATCGGGCATCACAAGGGGCGGGACACCAAGGAAAAAATCCACTGCAACTTCGGGATGGGCCAGCCAGAAGGCTACCGAAAAGCGCTCCGATGCATGAAGCTTGCCGAGAAATTCGGACTTCCCGTCGTCACGCTCGTCGATACTGCCGGCGCTTATCCCGGCGTGGGTGCTGAGGAGCGCGGGCAGGCTGAATCCATCGCGAGAAATCTCATGGAGATGGCACGGCTGCGTGTGCCAATCGTCAGCGTCGTCACTGGCGAGGGGGGCTCGGGCGGGGCTTTGGGCATCGGGGTGGCTGACCGGATCGGGATGATGCAGTATGCGTGGTATTCGGTCATTTCGCCCGAAGGTTGCTCAGCGATTTTCTTCAAGGATAACAGCGGAGTCGAGCAGGTTTCCGAATCGTTACAATTGACAAGCGGAAAGCTGAAAAAGCTCGGCGTCATCGACACCATCATCCCGGAACCGCTGGGCGGCGCGCATCGTGACCCGCATACCGCTGCCCACAGTCTTGAGCAGTTCATCGCCAAGACCTTAAATGAACTGACAAGCAAGCGACTGAAAATCGACACGCTTCTCGAACGTCGATATGAGAAGTTTCGCGCCATGGGAGAAGTGTTGGAGACCGGCCGAAAGTCGGTGTCCAAGGCTGCGGGCTAACTGCGAGGTTCGATGAAAGCCTGTCCTCTGATCGCCGGCATTTCCTGTTTCGCCTTCCTGCTTTCCTGCAACGTGGCATGCCGTTCGACCTCGAGCGAGGAAACACGGGAGCGACTTGCGACACGTCAGTTTCCGCCGTCGGTGCGGATCGATCCAGTCAAACGAACGGTCACGTTGACTGCGCGAGCGACTGCGGTGGATGAAACGGACCCGATCGAATTCTTTCTGATTCCCGCAAGCAGCGGCAAGGATTACGAAGCGCTCGCGACCATCGAAGCGAAGCCTAGCGACGTGCACGCGGCCCTTCTGGCGGTCGGATTGGTGCCCGGCCATCCGACCCGTCTCACCCATCGTCAACTCTGGCCACGCGGGGAGCGGGTGACAATGACGTTCACCTGGGAACAAAGCGGCCAGACCCTCTCCGCCTCGGCAGGTCAGTTAATCATCGACACCCGCACAACAAAGCCGCCGGCTGACGACAGTCTCGTTTTCACCGGTTCATACGTCCTGCCCGCCGGCTCGGATCGCCCGCACGAGTTGTTCGCTGCTGACGTGTCCGATTCTCAGTCGATTGCATCGACGTACAACGATCCCACCACCGTGCTCGATGTCCCACGGCGCGCGCAACAGAGCGACGTGTACGGCATGCAGATACGCAACCCCGCCTACAAGTGGTCGCCAGGCCAATCGTTGACAATCACGCTGTCTGCCGCAGATCCGACACAAGTGCCTGTCCCGTTGGATTGCACGATGCGTATCTCAAAAAATGCCGACGACGGAGCCACTTTTCAACTGATCCACTCATCCGGAGAATCCATAGCGGGTTTGCACGAATGCTTGAAGACACTCCGTGATTTGGAGACGTCCGGTCGTGAAGTTTTCGTCCATATTCAGGTCGATCCGGAGATGCAGTTGGGTGACGTTCGATCCGCCTGCGCAGCCCTGCTGGCGTTGGAGGATTCCGAGAATCTGCGACTCGAGCCTCCGCCAGAAGGCTCGCTCATATACGACGCCTTTTTCCCAGAAGAAGCTTGGCGAGACCGGTCGCGGCGACTGTCACCGGCGCGGGAGGTGTTTCTGCAGCGCGTTGACTCAGGCATCGTCCTCGACCCTGCGGACCAGCACTGGATGCCCGACGAAAACGGACCGGCGAAAATCCCCGCGTCGGCCACGCCTCCCACCAACCGCGGGTTTCTTTCTGCTAGCGATTTGAAGGTTGAGCTCTCTCGTCGCGATACGGACAAGCCGCTTCCGCTGCTGGTGTATGCCCCTGCTGACATGCGCTATCAGCAACTCACAGACGTGCTGGCCGGTCCGATTAAAAGTGGACGGATCATTTACATCTTCCTGCCCGCGCGCCCTGCGACCCTGCCCGCGCGGGATCGGTGAATCATTCCAGTCGAATCTTCACCGTGACCGGACGCTCAATTTTGATGGGCAGTTCGACGAGCACATGACCGTCCGGCAGACGTAGCAACTCTGTAGCAAGTCGCCCCTCGACTGTGACGATCACCTTACCGGGTGGTAGCCCGCTCAACTCCAAAATCGGTCTGGCCACGCCACCAGGCCCGGGCGTCATTTTTATGTCTAGGCGCGGGCCAAATGCCACGACCTGGTACACGCCCTCGCGTTCGGCGTAGCCATCATTGTTCGCGTCGCCGGCTGAGTTGTAGTCCACTCGCCCCTGCGCTTCGTTGATGTCCAACTGCGCAGGCGAAGTGTGCTGCTGGATGAGGATGTCGTCCAGATCGCCGTGACGGGTGTATGTGCCGTATTGACCGTCGGTGTAGACGCGGCCGTCCCGCCAGACCGTCATGAAGTGCTTGGCACCCGCCGACCGCAGGCGAATGCGCCACGCGTTGCCATCCACAAACGTCCATCCATTTTCGGATGCTTCGCTCGCAGCAAGTCGCACCTGAAAGCTTCCCATCGTTCCGCCAACAATCTCAAACCCGCGACGGCGAAAACTGAACGCACCGGCAAAGTCATCGCCGTCATCGTCGGTGCCCACGAGGGTGGACTGGTTGTCGACGAGCGTCACGTCATCGATCCAGACCGGCGACGTCGCCTGGATCGTCAGGACAACAGGCGTCGGCTGCGCTTGTTCCGGCTGTTGGTGGGCACGCATATCGGTCGACGGTCCCCAGTCGACAATCTGCTGCGTGACTGCCGACCAACTACCGGGCTTCAAATTGATCATGCGAGATCGCTGTCCATAGGTGATGCCGACGGTCGCGTCGCTGTCGCATCGCGCGAAGAGACACACCAGCGTCCAATCGGCAGGGAAAGGCCTTCCGGTCATGAGGCTGGGTAGATTCAATTCCACGCGTGTTGCGGACGGGGGGATTTTTAAGGATCGACGGCCGGTCTGTGCGTAGGTTTCATCCAACACGATATTGCCGTCGGATTTTACGAAAACCAAGTCGACGGGAGATTCAAACGTGAGCAGATCACTCACCCGCAGACGCTTCTCCGGTTGCGTAGTTGCCAGCCCCGATCGCGGCGAAGTCTTCGGCGGTTGCGAAGTTGAAGGGCATCCGGCGCACAGGGAGCCGAGAATCAGCAGAAAAGGTATGCGCATGAAACTCGAGAGGCGGACGACGCCTCGCCGGCCGAGAAAGCGAAGTCCCATCAGGCGGGCGCGCGAATATGCAATATTCTGGGTCGACACTACAGCACCTTCGGAAAGAGTGGCTGACCTTCCCCGAGCGTGTGACCCGCCGGCAAAAGTTCGCCAAGGGTTTTCTGCCATTCTCCTGGCTTTACGACGATGTTCATCTGCGCCAGTCCCTGCGACGCCTTTTCCGGAAGCACGGGCAACAGCAGTAACAGCGCACGAGAGATCGCCTGCGCGCTGAGATTCAGCACCGTGTGTAAGCGGGACAACTTCTCCGGATCCTTCGCGAGCTTGAACGGCTCGGTCGAGTCGATATAGACATTCGTCGCGCGCGCCAGTTCCACCGGCAGCATCGCAGCCTGCTGCAAGGCTATCGCGCTATAAGCGGCATCAACCGCCACCTGTGTCTCGTTGATGCGTGCGATCAATTGCAGGTCGCCCGCCTCCGACGGCGCGGCCGGTGGCAGGACGCCGTTGCAGTATTTTCCAATCATCTTGATCGTGCGGTTCAGGCAATTTCCCAGCACATTGGCAAGCTCGTTGAACGTCTTGACCAGGTCTGCATCCGTCCAGTCCAGATCATTCCCAAACGGGGCCGCCCGCAACAGGTAATAGCGCAGACCATCCAGCGAATACGTTGCGACCTTCTCTCGCACCTGCTCGAGGCCGACGAAGTTTCCCATCGACTTGCTCATTTTTTTTCCGTGGCTCGTCCACCACCCGTGGGCAAAGATCTCCTTGGGCAAGTCCATCCCGAGACTCATCAGCATGGCCGGCCAATAGACCGCATGAAACCACAGGATCTCCTTACCGATGAGATGAACGTCCGCCGGCCAGAATAATTTTTTTCGATCGTCATCGAGCGCGGTTACGTAGTTGCTGAGGGCATCGATCCAGACATAAATAACATGCTTAGGGTCGTTGGGCATCGGGATTCCCCACGACAGACTGGACCGGCTGATCGACAGATCATCGACGCCCTGTTTCAACTTGCTGACGACTTCATTTTTCCGTGCCTCGGGTCGGACGCGCAAACGGTCGGACTCAATCGCCTCAAGCACGGCAGGGACATATTTCGTCAATCGGAAAAAATAAGTCGGCTCGCTATACCGCACGAGAGCCCGCCCGCTGACGGCGCTTTTGTATGCCTGATCCTTGGCGGCTGTCTCGGTGACAAACTCCTCCTGACCCTCGTCATACCAACCCTCATACCCGCCGAGGTAAATATCTCCGCTGGCAAGCATCCTGTCGACGATTTTTGCCACGCCCAGCTTGTGACGATCTGATGTCGTCCGAATGAAGTCATCATTGGAGATATGCAACTCCCGCCACAGCGATTCAAAGATCGCGACATTGCGATCCGCGAGCGTCCTGGGATCGACCTGCTGCTCGGCTGCAGTCTTCACCATCTTAATTCCATGCTCGTCCGTGCCGGTGAGGAAATGGGTCATGTCCCCGCGCAGGCGGTGATAGCGCGCGAGTACATCCGCACAAAGTGTCGTGTAAATATGCCCCACATGCGGCTCGCCATTGGGATAGTAAATGGGCGTCGTGATGTAAAAGCGAGTTTCCATGATCGCAGGGATACTAGAGAAGGACGGGTGATCGCACAAAGCAATGAGCGCGTGGGGACATCCAGGATGGCATCGCTATACCGAAGCGGGGCGCGCCGATCGCATGACAGATCAGTGGGCGTGCTGACGATGACTCGTCTAATGTTTGGATTTGCGCATACTCATCGCTGAACAGATTGGTGAATGCATTCGTCCGCAGCTACTAACTCAGCGGTGAACAGTTCTCCCACATTTCGTCGTGTCTTCGCGGCAGTGCGGTTGAATTTTTCAAGTGATGGGTCGCCGACGGCTAGCGGTGCACCAAAGCAAACGGGCTGCCCGATTTTGAAGTCGGGCAGCCCGGTCGATTTTATACAGAAGCATCTGTCAGCGAGTTATGCTGACGGACGGTTCAATAACGGCCACCACGGCCGCC
>Ga0105047_10011279_pt1 | contig 14509 bp, 10 predicted proteins | sample MAT04_FD_78384 | JGI IMG/M metagenome (GOLD analysis project Ga0105047, IMG submission 78384) | Freshwater microbial communities from Lake Fryxell liftoff mats and glacier meltwater in Antarctica - MAT-04 (megahit assembly) | ecosystem: Environmental > Aquatic > Freshwater > Ice > Liftoff... | reverse complement strand
CGTGATTGCCGCATCAGACACAATCATCGTGCCAAACGTCGCCTTCGGACGAGTGATCACCGCGACCATCGTTCGCAGCCACGCGCCGCCCTTATTGAGCACGCCTCGCACCCCACCCTTCACCGCCGCCTGCTGCCACGGCGATCCCGTCCGCTGCTCCGGCACTGATTCGCGCACCAGCTTGCCGCACTCGGGGCATGGCGCACCACCTTCACCCTTGCCCGCAACTGCACCCACCAACTGCGTCAGCTCATATCCGCACTGTTCGCACAAAATCGCTGCTGCCACGTCTGAGCTTAGCCATTATGCCGTCGCATCCACACCGGTCAGAAACCGCTCGATCACCCGCGGCACCTCCGCCGCCTCCAGCACCCCACGCTCCTGCTCATCACGCGACACAATCGCCGCGGCGGCCCGACGCTGATTCGCCGTCAGCACCTCCGCCGATGCCCGCTCGGCCTCCTCACTCTGCCGCAGCCGCTCATCGCGCCGCTCCTGCTCGCGGCGCTGCACATCCGCCTCCTCACGCAGCTTGCGGTTCTCCACAGCACGCTTTAGCGACTCGTCTACCACTTGGCCGATGGTCTCACTCGCCGCGGCTTTGGCAATCGCCACCAGCAGGCGAGGGCTGGCCGAGTCCATATTGTCGATGCTCGAGATGCTTGCCATATCAACCTGTCGGTCAGCCCGCGCGAGCGGTCCGCCAGTGGGGCTGATAACCCGCGGCGGACGCGATGGCTCACGCGGTCTGGGGGGACTCAGCCACGCGTTCCGGATATGCCACCTGCTTTGAATATGCCAGCAGTGCGGATGATGCGGGCGCACCGTCCGATCAGTGAAGCCACAGGCCAAAACCGACGAATTCACAGTCAGCACCGGTAATATGAACTGGCCCGTGCAGCGATGGCGGGCCTCTGCCCGTATACCGATTGACGAGCTCTATTTTCTGACTCCAGACCTCTGCAGCGCGATGGCCAAGTTACGACTCACTGATTCTGATGATGACGGCCAGGGCGGTGGCAAGCCCCGCAGCGCTCGCTCTATCGGGCCTTCGTTCGCGCAAGGCCTGTCCGCACGCACCTCGCGATGGTGGAGCTCGCTCTGGCATCAGGGAGATAATCCGCTCTTCTGGGCCTTGCCGCTCTTCTCCGTGGCTGGCATCTCAGTGCGTCTCGGCCTGCTCTACGTGCTCTTCATCGTCATGCAGCTTTCCAGTGCGAGCGCCAGCGGGGCCATCTATCACGTCGCCTTGGCGATGGGCGGTCTGGCTGTCATCGTTCTGCTCCATGAGTTTGGCCACTGCATCGCCTGCCGCATGGTCGGCGGGCAGGCAGACCGAATCCTGCTCTGGCCCCTTGGTGGCCTCGCCTATTGCCAACCTCCCTTCACGTGGAGAGCTAATTTCTGGACCACAGCCGGCGGGCCGCTGGTCAACGTTGCTCTCGCGCCGATCCTGGCACTTGCTCTGCTTCTCTCCGGCGTGAGCTTCACTGCACTCTATAGCTTCAACCCCTTGCTGCCGCTCGCGGCCCATGGCGAGTTTGTCATGTCATGGGCTCAGCGCGGGCTCTGGTGGCTCTATTACGCTAATCTGATCTTGCTGGCCTTCAACGTGCTGCTGCCTATGTACCCGATGGATGGTGGCCGCCTGCTGCAAGCCCTGCTGTGGCGGAAGATCGGCTACCGCCGCTCCATGAGCATTTCGATCAACATCGGCCTCGCCGCGGCGATCCTTGTGGGCTGCTACGCCATCTTCTCCGGCGCCATGGTGCTGCTGGCCATCGCCATCTTCGGCGGCATCACCTGCATGAGCGAGCGAGCTCGCTTGGCCTTTATCGGTGGCGACGGGTACGCAAGCGACAACCCCGACAACGACCCTAGCGAGGCATGGAAGCGGCAGGGCGAGGATGCGAGCACAGACCGCGCCGACATATCGGCCTCCGCGGCCCGCATGGCCAGACACGCCGCCGATCGTGAATCGCGCGCTGCAAAAGTGGCTGCGGAGTCCGCCGCGGCGGAGCAATCCCGCAAAGAAGCCATCGACCTGATCCTCGCCAAGATCAAGGCGACAGGCATGGGCAGTCTCTCCAAGCGTGAGAAAGCACTGCTGGCTGAAGAGACCAACCAGAAGCGGCAACTCGGTTGAAGCGAGGTGCAAAGGGAACGAGCCGCCCTCGCAGATGCGAGTCCACACGGCAAAGGACCGCTTCTCTCGTGTGATCCGCTCGTGGTCTGAGCAGATGGCTCTTAAAAACAAACCACGCCAGCATTGCTGCTGGCGTGAGTGTGCAAAAAGTAAACTTGTGCGAGATCGGCCAACTCACGCAGGCAGCGCGGGCGTGCTGACGGAGCCATCGCTCCGCAAACCATCACTGCGACCGTTCGTGCCAGAAGCGTTGCGGGCTCCGCGCCCCGCCGCGACAATCGGGCAGGCCACCGCAACCGATGAATACGTGCCGGTGAGCACGCCGACCAGGAAGCAGAATGCAAAAGCTCGCACGGCCTCACCACCGAAAATATAAAGCACCAGCGTGGCGGCGATCGTCAGGCCCGAGGTAATGAGTGTGCGGCTGACCGTCTCATTGATGGACTGGTTGACGATGGCAATGCTCGCGAAAGGCGATTTGCCCTTGGTCTCACGGATGCGATCCATGATCACGATGGTGTCGTTGAGCGAATATCCCAGAATCGTCAGCACTGCGGCGACCACGTTCAGATCAATCTTGAAGTCGCGCAGCCCGATCGCCTCCGCAAAGCCGGGGAACAATTGCAGCGCGTACGACGATGCCGCAATCGCGCCGACGGCCACAATGCAGTCGTGCAGTGTCGCGGCCATGGCAGCCAGCGAGTACCTGAACGAGCTGAAGCGGATCCACACATAGATGATGATGAGTACCGCCGAAAGCAGCGTGGCCACGATGGCCTGTGCGGCAAACGTTGCGGCAATCGAGGGCGAAAAGCTCTCCATGCCCGCCAGTGTGGTTTCACGCGACATGGCAGTCGTGACAAATTTCCACTCGCCGCCGCGCACATCGTTTTTCCATCCCTCCGCGTTGGATTCAAACTTGATCTGCGGGTCGATGAACAGTACCGCCGCAGCTGTAACCGAAGTATCGTCACCATCGAGTACGATGATGCGGTGGCGCCGCGCTACCGCTGAGGCAAATTCAGGGTCGTTGGCAAGGGCGGAGAGGCGATTTTCAAGCATCGCCTTTGTTGGTCGCCGCTGGCCCGCATTGATGTCAGTCATGAACAACGCGCCGCCGCCCACATAGTCGGAAGCATCCGCCTCCATACCCGCAAGGGCGGCAAAGGCCGTCGTCTCAAAGTTCTCCCGCAGTGAGCCCTTCACGGTGATCGGCAGAACCCGTCCCTCCGCCGTGCGTTTCTCATCGGAGCCCGCAAACGCGACCGACTCCTGCATGTCCAGGTCGTCGGCGAACGCCGTCGTCACGGCCTTGGTCACCGTTTGCGTATCGGTCATCGTCGTCTTGATGATGAAGCGCGATGAACGATCATCCTGCGGGTTGAGCATGATGACCCCGGGGTTCATCTGCTGCAGGCCGACCAACTCGGCATCCTTGGCCACCAGTTCGTCAATGGTCTGCTCAAGCCGCTGCTGAATCTCCGCGCGAGTGCGCGTCAACGGCTTGCCCGTCGCCGGATCGGTCTTAAGGGCAATCGTCACCTTGGTACCGCCGCGGAACTCATTATCCAGCAGGTCAGCTCCGCGGCTGTAGATAATCGCGATGCTCAGCAGCGTCAGGCCCACCGAGAAGATGACATAGAAGGTGGTGTAACGCAGCCAGTTGATGTTCGGATGCAGAATCCGATTGAGCGCGGGGATCGCCAGTGGCAGCATCGACATCTTCTTCCACTTCAGCTTGTCAACGACAAAGCTGTTCATCAGCCGGGCGATGTACAACTGGCAGATCATCGTGGTGATCGTGCCGATGGTCATGGTGATGGCAAAGCCCTTGATCTCGGGCGTTCCGGTAAACGTCAGCACAATACACACAATCAAGATGGTGTTGTTGCCGTCAAGAATCGCACTCAGCGCCTTGCTGTACGCCAGGCGCACCGCCGTGCGCAGGTCGTTGCCGCGCATCAACTCCTCACGCATTCGCTCGTAGATCAGGACGTTGGCATCCACCGCCATGCCAAAGGTGAGAATCACACCGGCGATGCCCGGCAAAGAGAACTTGGCGGAGTTGAGCGACATCGCCGCCAAAATCATCAGCAAGTTGATCATCAAGGCGATGATCGCGATGCCGCCACCAGTAAAGTAGTAGCAGATCATGAATGCTGCGACGGCCAGAAATGAGACCACTCCGGCGTAAAGCCCGCGATCAAGATTGTCCTGGCCCAGCTCAGGGCCAATGGTATTTTCGCTGATCGGCTCGGGTGAAAGCTTCGCTGCCAGTGAGCCCGCCTCCAGTACGCGCACAACGTAGTTGACCTCTTCGTTGCTGAAAGTTCCGGTGATCTGCCCCTGCTTACCGATCTCCTCTTGGATCGTCGCAATCGTGTAGATCTCATCGTCAAGCAGCACAGCCATCGGCCGGCCCTTGTTGTTGGCCGTCAGCTCGCGCAGCCGCAGCGCGCCCGAATCATTCATGGTAAATGCAATCGCCGGGCGACCCACACCGTCTTGCGAGAATCGTGCCCCGGCGACTTTCCACTCACCCGTGCCCGCCAGCATGGTGGCATTGCCCACCGTGTACAGCAGCACATAGATCTCGCCGTCGTACACCTCTGCCACGTTGCTGCGCTTGCTGCGGAAGTAGGCCGCCGGATTGTCAGTAAGCTCTTTGAGCTCCTCGGCCGAGTCGTACCACGACTCGAGCTTGTTGATCTTGAACCACGCAAACTCATTGCTGCGCACCGCGCGAGGTCCGTTCTGCCGAAGCTCGGCACGCAAACGGTCCTCATCGGGCACCATCGAGTTCGACGCAATTCGAATCTCCAGCACACCCGCGCCGCGCAGGAGCCGCTTCAAGTCCGACGGGTCATCGAGTGTCGAGCGGTTCTTCTCATAGTTGTTCCAGGTCGCCACCACCTCATCAAGCTCCGTGCTTGCCGCAGGATGGTTCTTGACCAGTCGCGCAGTCGCCTGCTTGCGGGGCGAATCCTGCCTGATCTGCTCGCCGGTTGCTTCTGAGCGAATCGAGCGATCCTTGGCCCCAAGCTGCAGTGCCCGGCGAACCTCGGTCGCCGGAATAGCCGTCGCCAGCGCGGCCTCGCGGGCCTTGGTGTACGCAATCTCTGTTTCCGCGGCCTGCTTGGCAAGGCCATCCAGCGCGCCCTGCGCATCGCGCTGCCCCTGCTCCAGCGGCGCAAGCGCCTCGCCCGCCGCGCCGGTTTGCCGCATGTTGTTCAGCGCCGCAGTCGCCGCATCGACCGCCGAGCGCAGCTCGGGCTGCCGGCGCCGGAAATCCTCCGTGCGCACCGCGATCATGTCATGCGCCTGCCCTGCCTTCTCCAGCAGTTCCAGCCGCGCGGCATCATCGCCCGCAATCGTCTTGATCTCAGCCGCCCGCGCTGACCCCACCTTCATCAGCCGCTCAAACTGCTCGGCAGTCAAAGCTCCCGACGAAATCTTTGCCAGTGCGGCTTCAAACTCAGCACGCAAGGCCTTGACCTTTTCGCCCGGCAGCGGCATCGTCACTTCAATGCGATTGCCGCCCTGCCTCACCATCGTGATGTCGAGCACGCCCGACGGGTCAACGCGCCGCTTGAGCAGATCGATCATCCGCGGCACGGTGTTGTCCGGGTCGTCGGGCTTCAGCTCAACTTGATACACCAGCGAGACACCACCCGCCAGGTCCTTGCCGCGCCGCAGCTTGTCCTCAGTCGGAAGGATCGACCAGATTGAAATGCCAATCAGGCACAGCACAAACGCAAAGTGAAACCAGAGATTGCGCATAAAATCGTCTTTGCTACCGAAGCCGTTCACGCCGCGGCGTGTCTGCCGCCCGCATCAAACCAATTGCCCAACTGCCCTCCCCGCGTACCACCGCAAAAAGCCGCGCTTTTACACTGATGCCTTGGCTGGCGACTGCTTGATCTCCGTCGTGCTGCTCGCACCCGTGCTGCCATGCTTGCGCAGCACGCTTGAGATGGCCGCCTTGGTCATGCGAATCCGCGTGTTGCTGCCCTCATCAGTGCGCAGCACCACTTCGTCGCCTGAGATTTCCGCAATGCTGCCGATGATGCCGCTGTAGGTCTGCACCTTGTCGCCCGAGCCAAGCTGGCTGAACAACTCGGCGCGCTTCTTCTTGTCCTTGCGGCTGGTCATGAAGCTCGTAAAGAGCATGAAGCCCATGAACAACAACAGAAACGGCAGCATGTACGTCAGTGGGTTTGAGCCCCCGCCGGCATCAGCGGCTCCCAGCGGCTTGGCCGTCCCCGGTGCCACCGTACCAGCGGCCGTGCCAGCTGCCGGTGCCTTGGGTTGGCCAAGAACCTGTGATGCTGCGGGAGCACTGGTGCTAGCCGCAGCAGGCGCTGCAGATACCGCCGCAACCGCCGGTGTGGGCGCAGCCGGGGATGTGGGCGCAGCCGGGGATGTGGGCGCAGCTGCGGCAGTCGCAGAAGCCGGGGCGGTCGAAGAAGCAACAGAAGGGGAAGCTTGCATAGGCGGAGTCAACCAGAGTCACAAATGGACAGCAACGCCCGGCGCAGTTTGCCGCTGCCGAGCACGATTTGCCTACCCTGCCGCAATCCAAACAAACATTCAGTTCGCACGGCCGCGGCAAAGCAGATACAGGGGGCAAGTTTAGGCCAAAAGCACGTCCAGAATAGCGGAAAAGTATACCTTACGTCTTATAATAACGATCGTTTCAACGGTTTTTCAGCCCCGCCGCCACAGCATCGGCCGCCACCGGCCAGCGCCGGGCAAAGCCAGTCCAGTCGTCCGTCGCAATCGTTGCCCGCAGGTCGTTCATCAGTCGCTGAAAGTGCCGCAAGTTGTGCAGCGTCACCAGAATCGGCCCCAGCATCTCCTCGGCCATGAACAGGTGCCGCAGATAGCCGCGGCTGAATCCGCCGCCCGTTGCCGCATGTGCCGCATTTGCCCCGGTTGCCCCAGTTGGCGGCTGACAGGCGTGGCAATCGCACGCAGGCACATCCTCGGTGCCGGGCCAGATGGGAGAAATGTCGGTCGCAAACTTGGCGTTGCGCAGCCGCATCTGCCCTACGGGCGTAAACGCATTGGCATTGCGCCCGTTGCGCGTCGGCAGCACGCAGTCGAACATGTCCACACCCGCCATCACCGCCGCAACGATGTCGCGCTCGTAGCCCACACCCATTAGATATCGCGGCTTGTGCGCTGGCAGCAGCGGGGCGGTGTAGCGCACGATGCGCGCGATATCGTCCGAGGTTTCGCCCACGGCCACGCCGCCAATGGCATACCCCGGTAAGTCGATGTTGCAGATGCGCTCGGCTGACCAGGCACGCTGCGCCAGATCAGTGCCCCCCTGCACAATGCCAAAGAGCGACTGCGTGTGCTGAGCGCCCGCGCTCTCGTGCGCGATCTTGCAGCGTTCCAGCCAGCGCACCGTGCGCTCATTGGCCTGCACCAATCGCGCCTGATGGTCAATCGCTGGCTGCGCTTTGCGATCTCGCACCAGCACGCGCGAGAGCCGCGGATCAATCTTCGCTGCGCGCACCTCACTCGCACCATCACCCCCGCCTTCGCCCCCAGCCCGCGGCGGTTCTGCCTCGCCCAGCGATGGTGGGCAGTCGTCAAACGCCATGATGATGTCCGCTCCCAGTGCGTGCTGCACCGTGGTGGCCCGCTCAGGCGAGAGATGCACCGATGATCCGTCAACGATAGACTTGAACGTGACGCCCTCATCATTGATGGCGTTGATGTTCGCCATCGAATATGCCTGGTAGCCGCCTGAATCAGTCAGCATCGGCCTGTGCCAGCCGGTAAAGCGTTGCAGCCCGCCAAGTTTGGCCACCGTGTCAGGCCCCGGTCTCAGCAGCAGGTGATAGGTGTTGCCCAGGCAAATCTCCGCGCCTGTTGCGCCCAGCAGCTCGGGCACAATGCCCTTGACTGTGCCGCGCGTGCCAACGGGCATGAAAGCGGGCGTCAGAAACGAGCCGTGCCTGGTCGTCACCTTGCCGCTGCGGGCCTGGCTTTGCATGCTGCGATGAAAGATTGAAAACGCCAGCGCCATAGGGCCCAGCATAAGGCCGCTGCACGAAGATCGCGCCTCACACCAGCGCAGGCGCAGGTCCAATCGCGCTACTTCGCCACGGCACCCTTGCTGCGCCGCGATTGCCACCAACCCGTCACCATGCGCATCAGCACGAGCGCCACGGGGAAGGCAAACCCACCCACAACCGCCACCGCAATCGAGTACGGCAGCACCCCGAACCGCACGACGACGTACCCCAGCCCCGCGTATCCGGCAATGATCACCGGCACCGGCCAAAGCCCGGTTCGGGCCGTCACCACATCAGTGGTTTTACCAATCTTTTCGGCCTCGCGCTTCAGCCGCTTGAGCAACTTTCGTGCCCACACAAACTCTGTCGCCAGGAGCCCAAGCCCCGCAAAGAAGACGATGCTGCCACCGGGGCCAGGTAATGGGCCCACCACCGCCGCCGAGCACATCAGCAGCGTGCCCGCAATAAGAATCGTAATCTTGCGCAGGTTGCGCCGCGTGGCCATCGCCGCATCGACCAAGTCCGCAAGCGGCGCGGGCCGCTCCTGCACTGGCGGCGCAAAACCGCGGGAGACCATGTACCGCCATGATGCAAAGCTGGCTACTGCAAACACACCGCCGACGACGGCGACGGTCAGCCACGGCGGAGAGTTCAGCGCAGGCGCGGCAAAGAGCTTGACGGCAAAGTACCCCAGCAGCACAACAAGCGCCAGCTTGACATAACGAAAGCTGTGCAGCACTGGCTGCATCGCCAGATACAGCGAGCGCAGCATCACGACCACACACGCCGAGGATGCGAAGATGATAAACGGATCGTGCGTGATTGAAAACGCGACCGGAACCGAGTCAAACGCATAGGTAAAGTCGGAGAGCCCGCAAAGCACTGCCAGCAGTAGTGTGAGCCGCCCCTTCTGCGCAGCATCCACACCATGGTCGCTCACCCCAGCGGCCTTTAAGCCAAAGAGTCGGCGGATCAGACGGATGCCGGGGCGACGATCAAAGTTCGTGTCACCATCAGGCAGCAGCATCGTCCGCACAATCGCTGCGATCACCACGCAGCCCAGCACCACCCCGAAATGCTCGTACACCCGATAGGCCGCCGCCGAGAGGTAGATCATGCCAAAGCGGCACGCCAAGCCGATGCACAGCCCAAAGAAGAGCAGCCGCGCCTGGTCGGCCCGCGCCACGCGGTAGTATCGAAACAGCAGCGACCACAGCAGCAGATTGTCAACGCTCAGCACCAGTTCAGTGATGTAGCACGTTACAAACTGCAGCAGTGCCTGTTCCGCCGCCGGGCGCTCCCCGCGCACTGGCTCTATCAAGTCGCTGGGGATCGGCAGTGGCAGACTGCTCTCGAGCAGATATGGATGATCCCTATAGATCAAAGCGATGGTGATGGCCACGCCGATAGTGACCATCAGCCACATCAGCACCGAAAAGCCCGCTTGCCCATCGGCCTGAGCGGCTGGCGTAGCGAACGGTATCTCGCCGCCATCCCGTCGCCGCGACCAGCGTGTAAACAGCGACTCGCCGAGGATTCCGACGATCAGCAACCCCAGCAAAATGAGCCACAGCAGCAGCATGATTGAGTTCAACTTCGTATCAACGCCAAAACCGTTTCACGCTCAACCCTCTTACGCTAAACTTTGCCCGCGTTCAACGGCATTGGCCCTGCCCAACGACCACGAAGCGTTCGACAGTGAGGTCCTCTGCACCCATCGGACCATAAGCATGCAGACGCGAGGTGGAAATTCCGATCTCGGCGCCCAGACCCAGCGCGCCGCCATCGTTGTTGCGTGTCGAGGCGTTCACCAGCACGCAGGAGCTGCGTACCTCGCGGCAGAAGCGCTCAATCGCACCCGCATCGCGCGCGACAATCGCCTCGGTATGGTCTGACGTGTACTTGCCAATGTGCGCGATTGCATCGGCGATGCCACTGACCGTGCGTATTGCCAGTGTCAGATCGAGAAACTCGTGGCCAAAGTGCCCCGGCTCCGCGCCGCGAACCAGATTGCCATCAAGTTGGGCGATCACCTCCGGGCCAAGCGCTGCGATCGTCGCCTCACAAAGCAGGCACGTGACGCCGCTCTGCGTCAGCTCCGGCAGCAGCGTGGTAAGCAGGGCCCTTGCGATCGGTGCATCCAGCACCAGGCACTCCGTCGCATTGCAGGTGGCCGGCGCGCTCACTTTGCCCGAGTGCGCCAGCCGCTGCGCCAGCCCCAGGTCGGCGCTTTCGTGTACGTAAAGATGGCACACCCCGCGAAAGTGCCGCAGCGTGGCAATGCGCGAGTGCTCGGTGACAAACTCGATCAGCTCGCGCCCGCCGCGGGGGATGACCAGGTCAATGCTCTCGCGCTGCTGCAGCAGCACCTTGAGCAGCTCGCGGTCCGAAGTATCCACAATCGTCAGTACGCTCTCTGGCAGCCCCGCCTCGCGCAGCGTGCGCTGCACAATCGCGCCAAGCACAGCGTTGCTCTGCGCCGCTTCGCGTCCGCCCTTGAGCATCACCGCGTTGCCAGACTTGAAGCACAGCGCAAAAGCGTCAATTGTCACCCCTGGCCGCGCCTCGTAGATCATGCAGATCACACCCAGCGGCGTGCGCACCTTGCGCACCTCCAGCCCGGTTGGGCCAGTCCACGAGCGGGTAATCTCTCCGGCCACCGGCGCCTGATTCGCCACCGCCTCGCAGTTGGCCGCCAGTTGCAGCACATCCTCGCGCTTCAGCGCGAGTCGCGCTAACTTGGCCGCGCTCATGCCTGCCGCCCCACCTGCAGCCGACTGGCCCGCTGCCAATGTGGCCGCCGCCGCGGCGACATCCCGCACGTTTGCCTCAACAACCTCACGCACGCTTGTGCGCAGATTCATTGCGAGAGCGAACAAAACCCGCCGGCGCGAGTCATCATGAAGCTTGGCCACCGCCGACGCCGCTTGCCGCGCGTTGTGCGCAGCCGCCACCATCGCGCTTCGCCGCGCATTCCACTCGATGGCTCCAGCATTATCGACCAAACCCATAGTCGGGAGGTTATTCGCGCAGCGGTGGCTCGTCTGTGCGTGTTCAGCACGCCTCGCGCTTCGGTGCGGCCTTGCCAATACCATCGCGCCACGATGAAACTTCCACGCCTGACTCGCCAAGTCCCCTCCCTGCTCATCGCAGCACTAACACTCGCTGCCAATGGTCTGCTAAGCGCTGGTTGTGTATGCACAAACCGCACCGCCGGGGAGCTGGCCTACGAACGCCGCGGCGACGAAATCATGGTCGCCGGACAGTTGTTTTCTACTGGCGGCGCACCCGTAGTGCTCTGGACTGATGCCGGCGGATACGACGCATACCGCGTGGAGAAGCGCTTCGGCCCGTTGCCACGATCAAGCTGGCAGGCCATCGCCAAGGATGGTGGCCCTGACAGCGCGGTGCGCTACAGCCCGCGATTCTTCCGCTTTGCCGACAAGCAGCCAGAGTCTCCCCCCTTCATCAAGCTCACCGATCAGCAGATCAGCCAATTCCGCGGCGGCGGTTGGGATCTTCCCTCCCTCCAAGGCGTGGTCGATCAGTTCGTGCTGCATTACGACGTCTGCGGCGTCTCGCGAACCTGCTTCCGCGTGATGCACGATCAGCGCTACCTCAGCGTCCACTTCTTGCTGGATATTGACGGCACAATCTACCAGACGCTCGATGTAAAAGAGCGCGCCTGGCACGCAACCAGCAGCAACGACCGCTCGGTGGGCATCGAGATCGCGAACATGGGCGCTTACGCCCAGACGGAGAAGACGCCGTTCCTGCGCTGGTACGGCTTTGATGCCGATGGAAAAGTGCGCATCACCGTGCCAGTGGAGCTTGGCGATGGTGGCGTACGCACACCCAACTTCGTGGGTTATCCCTCGCGGCCGGGTCTGATTGCCGGGCAGATAAACGGTCGCGACGTGCGGCAGTACGACTTTACGGAGGCGCAGTACACCTCGCTCATCAAACTCACCGCCGCGCTGAATGGCGCGCTGCCCAAGATCATTCTCGACTACCCGCGGGATGCCACCGGCAAGCTGCTGACACAGCAACTGCCTGATCCAGAACTGCATGCGTTCACCGGCGTGCTCGGGCACTATCACGTGCAAGATGACAAGGTCGATCCAGGCCCAGCGCTCGATTGGGACCGCGTCATCAACGGTGCCCGCGCAGCCCGCGGCATGTGCGCGCTACCCGCCGGCAACGCACCGACCAAGGTGCTGCCTGATGAGGCCGCGCCGTTTGTCGCTCCGGCATCGCCAAACTCTCCCGCAGCACCCGCAGTTCAGCCGGTCCCCGCAGCACCCGCAACTACTGTGGGTCCCAAGGCAAGCTGATGCCCCCGATGCGTCCGTTGCTGCTGCAATTTGAGGAGCTGGACTCTACTTCTCTATACGCGCGTCGACTGGTTTCGGCGGCGCAGCCACTTGCGCTCCAAGCCCATCTCATCGTCGCGAGCGTGCAAACCGGTGGCATCGGCCGCCACGGTCGGCCCTGGCATAGCCCCCTCGGTGGCCTTTGGATGACGCTGCTGCTGCCCCAACCCGCACGCATGCCCGTCACGCTCGCGCTGCAAGTCGGCCTCGCCGTCCGCGGCATCGCGCAGCGCGCCCTTGGCCCGGCAACGCCCGTTCAGTGCAAGTGGCCCAACGACATCATGGCCGCCAACCGAAAACTCGGCGGCATTCTCATCGAGACAGCCAGCGCGGCCGATGGTCTGCCGTGGCTGGTCATCGGCATCGGCCTCAACGTCAACAACACCTCGCAGCAGCTCGCAGCCGAAGTGCGCGCCTCTGCGTGTAGCATGGTCGAGTTCGCGGGTGAGCAAGTTGACCTGGCGATTCTAACTCAGCGCCTTCTTGCAGCCCTGCTGGCCACACTGCGCACCCCCGCCGATGATGCCGCCGCGGTCGGTGCGTTCGAAAGTGTGATGTGGGGCCTGAGCAATGAGGCAGGTGTGGCGACGAATGTCACACTACCCGATGGCTCACGCACCTTCGGCACCCTGCTGGGCATCGATGCAGCCGGAGCGCTGCGCTTAGGCCAAGCCGATGGCACCGAGCGCACAATCACCAGTGTCTCCGCTTACGAGCGCGCCTGATCACTCGCGCTTCATCGTGTGCACGCCGGTTGGCGTCTCCACCAGCACCACATCGGCATGATTCAGAAACAGCCCGTGGCCGACAATGCCTGTCACCGCCGAAAGACTCCGCGCAAGCCCTGCGGCATCCAGCCCGTGCTTGCCAAGCACTGCCCAATCAAGGGCAACGTCCAGAATCAAGTTGCGGTCATCGGTGAGTACCCGTGCGCCCTCTTTCTCGCGCACCACACTGCCCAGCCCAAGTGCCGCCAGCACACCCAGCACCCGACCATGCGCCATCGGTAACACTTCCAGCGGTAACTTGTATCGCGCGCCCAGTGTCGCCACCAGTTTGCTGTGGTCTATGCAGTAGATCCGTTGCGGCTGCTCGGCCGTTCCCGCCGCCACCATTTCCGCAGCGATCTTCTCGCGCGTCATCGCCCCGCCAGCGCCCTTGAGCATTGACAGATCCGCCAGTACTTCATCGGCCCCATCGATGATCATGTCCAGCCCTTGGCATTCGCCCAGCGGCCGCACCGTCAGACCCAGTGAGACCGCCAACCGCTCCGATGCCTCGCTCGTCGCGGTGCAGTCCAGTTTCAGGCCCTCAAGTTGTGCGCGCTTGGCAATCGCCGTGATGCACCGCGCTGCTGCGCGCCCCGTGCCCAGAGCAATCCGCATGTTTGTGCGCACACACGCCGCCGCCGCATCTGCCAGCGCATCAGCGCCCACAACTGGCATGTGTGTGCTCATTTCGTCGGCTTTCCGCCCTGGTCGGCGCCCGGTGCCCACAGCACATCGCCCCGGCCATTGTCGTTGCACACCCTGCCCAGCACAAACAACAGGTCCGAGAGACGGTTGAGATACTTGATGATCTCCGCGTTGGTCACCTCCGGCTCCTCCGTCAGCAGCGAAACGCAGCAGCGCTCTGCCCGGCGCGTCACCGTGCGCGCCACATGCATCGCCGCGGCGAGCTCGCTGCCGCCGGGCAACACGAAAGAGTTGAGCGCGGCCAGCGACTCATTGAACGAATCAATGAGCGCTTCGATGCGCTCAGTCTGCATCGCGGTGATACGCAGTTTCTCGCCGGGCTTTTCCCCTTTCGCTGGCGGGCAGCACAAATCGGCCCCCACATCAAACAAGGCATTCTGCACGCCTTTGAGCAGGTCGCCAATCCGCGCCGCCTGCGATCCCGGTGACGATCGCGCCGCGATGTTGACGACCACGCCGAGCGCAGCATTCGCTTCATCGACCGTG
>Ga0105047_10011276_pt1 | contig 14512 bp, 8 predicted proteins | sample MAT04_FD_78384 | JGI IMG/M metagenome (GOLD analysis project Ga0105047, IMG submission 78384) | Freshwater microbial communities from Lake Fryxell liftoff mats and glacier meltwater in Antarctica - MAT-04 (megahit assembly) | ecosystem: Environmental > Aquatic > Freshwater > Ice > Liftoff... | reverse complement strand
TTTGGACAGCGTGGCGAGGTACTCTTCGTCATGCTCGACATGCTCGAGGTCGAGTTCGGCATGGATCTCTCCAAACCGATTCGGAGGCCGCAACCCTGACCCGCGTCCGATGGGAGATGGGGGATCGGCCATCACAATCTCCGCTCGAACGAGTCCCAGCCAAAAACGAAACGAAAAAAGCCCAGTGGGAGCAACCACTGGGCCTCTTGTGTGTCACTCGGACCACAGTCTATCAAACCGTTGCCGTTGTCGGCATCGATTCGACGACAGGATCCTTCCAGCTGAACTTACTCTCGATGGCGACGCGGGTCAGGTGCCGAAGCATCTGCCGATCCACAATCGGACAAGGCAAGTGCGGAGCTGCCAACTGGGTGTTGGTGGTGTCGAACTGGGGATCTTCACGCCAGTAGGAGTTGTAGACCTCCATATGCTGGAAGAACATGTCCTCGTTCTCGGAGGAGTCTGATCGTCGGTCGCCCGCACCGTAGAATTCGACGCCATAGAAACCGACTTCGGCTTCGAGGACATCGCGAATCAACCGCATGGTGATCGGAACGCGTGGGGTCAGGTGGTACGTCTTTCCGTGATGCTCGGACTCACGAACAATATGAGCCATCACAGCTGAGACCCAATCAACTGGCACGAGGTGTTTCCGCTCGTTGCCGTTCATGTTGAAGTGGACCTGGTTGGCGACGGCCAGGCCAGTCTCGTCCTTTTCCGTCTTATGATCGGCGAGCGACTTTGCCAGGTTCACCGCCACGTAGAAGTTGTGATACGTGGTCGTCATTCCGGTAACGCTGTCGCCAATGATGATTCCGGGACGGAAGAACGTCACCGAATCAAAGTCCTTCGCATCGCGGACAACCTGCTCCGCTTCGACCTTACTCTCTTCATAGCAGTTGCCGTACTCCTGGCCGACATCCAGCTCATGTTCGTAGGCCAGCCCCAGCCGCTTCCCGGCCACATAAGCAGTCGACACATGGAAGAACTTGCGGATCCCTGCCTGGCGGCAGAACTCAATGGCGTTCTGGGTGCCACCGACATTCGACTTCCAAGGCTCGGCATCGCGCCCCGTGGTCACGAACGACAAACTGGCCGCATTGTGCAGCATGCCGTCACAGTTCTCAGCCGCCCATTTAATCTGTGCGGGACTGAGGCCGAAATCCGGAAGGGAAATGTCACCGGCCAGAACCACAGGCCGTGGCAGCTTGCGACCGAGCCGCTCTTCCCAGCTGCGCATCGCTGCTTCGATCCGAAGTTCCGGAGACTTTCGACGGCTGGGTCGGACGAGAACGGCGAGCTTGACGCCCTTCTCCATCAGATCCCGCATGAGATAACGCCCCAGTAATCCGGTCGCGCCAGTCAGTAGCAGATGCCCCATCGAATTTCTCTCCATTGTCGAATTTCGGCAGTCGAATCTCGGCCCGCCCTCTGCGGATTGCAGAGTTCACTCCGAAGACCAGCGGAACGGAATCGACCCGTAATCGCTGCAAACTTCAGCATCTGGTCCCCAAGGACCAAACGCCGAATTGAACCTGTGTGGTGGGGGAGATGGCGTCGTGCCCAGATTGAAAACACAATTCCGTCGAGTAGAAATCAAACCATCCATCTCAGTGAGCCTCATTGACCCGACTGATTTCAGCCGCTCACGGCGACTGGATAAAGTGTGATTTCCAGATCAATACGGTCGAGGAGTCCCTCCTCGCGACAGTCAGATTGGGGGAACCCCCGCACTGACCTCAGCCGTACATGTTACGGGGGCCAATCACGGCTCTCAAATAAGATTCCCGATCAACTGATCGGATCTCTTGTCAGAAAGCATGGCTGATCCCTACGTCCGCTTCAATCTCCCCAGTGTCGCGAGCCACTTGCATCAGAGCCCATTGATGCATTAACGACTCACTCTGCTTGCTTGAATCGGCTTCCACAGTCGATGACATTCGAGCGGATACCAATTTTCCCAAAAGCAGAGGGGAGTCTGGCGTGAGGTTATGCTGCCTTTCCTGATCGTTACCATTTTCAGAGTTTTTGGGAATCGGGGGGAAGTTTGACTTGAGGTCGTCCCATGCCTTGAAAGAGATCGTCACTGGGGGGCAAAATAACAGACGCTCCCTATAATCGGGGGCTCGTTCGTCAAAGGCTGGCAGTGCTCCATATTATTCCTGGACATGGCTGGTCCCTCTTGAGTTTTCGGAGATCGCAATGAACCTGACCCCCGAGCAGCAGAAGATTGGGAAGCAGAGTTTTTCGGATGCCGTGGGACTGACCCGCCGCGACCTGCTCAAAGGGGCCGCCGCTGGAGCGACCGGACTGGGGGCGATGTACTTCGGATACCAGGAGTTGCAAGGAGCCCCGGTCAAGGTCGCGTTTATCGGGACCGGCGACGAAGGCAACGTCCTGCTGACTCAGCACCCACCGGCTTACATGGAAGTCGTCGCGATTGCGGACTTGCGTCCGATGAACCGCGAACGGGCACTTCAGGGAGACGGCGACGAAGTCCGCGTCGGCTTAATCAAGAAGCTCGGCCCCGCCGCCGCCGCCAAGGTGAAGACGTACAACTCCCACCTCGACCTCATCGCCGCGAAAGACGAACTGGGCGTGGAGGCCGTTGTGATCGCGGTTCCGCTCAACCAGCATGCCCCCATCGCCAAGGCGTGCCTCGAAGCCGGGCTGCATGTTCTGTCCGAAAAGTTGATGGCTCGCACCATTACCGAGTGTAAGGAACTGATCCGGCTGGCCCGTGACAAGAACCTGCTGCTGACGGTCGGTCACCAGCGGCACTACAGCGTCCTCTATGACAATGCGGCCAACCTCGTCCGCAGCGGTCTGCTCGGCGACATCAAGTTCATCCGCGCTCAATGGCACCGGAACAACTCATTCCCCAACAGCGACAGCTGGGTCAAGAAAGTCGACAAGGACGATGCGGAAGGGATGAAAGGACTCGATCTCACCAAGTTCGGGTACAACGACCTCAATCAACTGGTGAACTGGCGTCTGTTCAACAAGACCGGCGGCGGCTTGATGGCCGAACTCGGGAGCCACCAGATGGACGCCTGCAGCATCTTCCTGGGCAAGGTGCATCCCGTGGCAGTGCAAGGCTACGGCGGCAAGAATTTCTACGGCATCCCCCATGTCGGTCCCTCGGACAAGTGGAACGACACGCGAGAAGTCTACGACAACATCTACGTCACCTTCGAGTTCCCGGGGCGACACTACCAGGAAGACCAGCGTGACACGGCAATCGTGACCTACTCGTCGATCAGCACGAACAAATTCGAGCCGTACGGTGAGAGCGTCTTCGGCAGCCGGGGCACGATGATCGTCAAGACTGAGAAAGAAGCGATGCTCTACAAGGAAGAGGGCCGCGGCAGCGAAGGGGGCGGCCCTGACCAACGGTTGTGGGTGGTCAACAGTGCGGTCTCCGGCGGTCCTGTGCTCAGTGCTTACGAAACGAACTCCGGCCCCGCCAAGGCGTCGGGCGGCGGTTCGGACTGGGCCACGAACATCAGCCGGGGCTACACCGAAGAAATGGAGCACTTCGCCTACGCGATCCGGAACTTCGGCCCGACCTACTACAAGGACGGCAAGCTGTTGCCTGCCAGCGAAGGAGGCCTGCGTTGTCCTGGCACTGTGGCCATGGCTGACGCGATCATGGCTCTCACGGCCAACCTGGCGATGGAGAAAAAGAAACGCATCGTCTTCAAAGATGAGTGGTTCAATCCCGACAGCGACGCAGTTCCCGAGACCGATGAGCAAGTGGTCGGCTGAGTGACGGAACGGCATTCGCAGGAAGTTGGGCGCTGACTCTCGCTGTGGGTGTCCAGCTTCCCTGGGTCGCACTCCCACCGGGTAGACGCCTTGAATCCCCAGAAGTGGTACTCCGGCCCGCGAATCGTTCGCTGCTTCCTGGCAGTCGTCGGCACTTTCGCATGGCTGTGCGCCGCGGTGGTGATCCAGCAGGGACTCCTGATCGGGAGCCGCTCGCCCCTCTTATGGGGCACAGCTGCGACTGGACTACTGGCCGGGCTGGGAGCTTGGGGCGCAAGCCTGCGAATGAGTCATTCGCAGATCGAGACAGCTCAACGGCAACTCGCGGCGTTCCTCGATCAAGATCAGCCGGTCTCGGAAGACACGGTCAGTCGGCTTTGGGGAGGGAGGCTTGTTGTCTGTGGCGGCCTGCTCTTTGCCATTAATACCGTTTGGGTGAGTCGACACCAGGACACTCCCGATGATGACGACCAGGGGGCCTTCTTAATCACGGCCCGAGAGATTCACGCTCGTGGGGGGATTACCCAGCTCTGGAGCGATCTCTGGTCGGGACGCTTCGAAGAGTCCAATCGCCACCCGTTGCTACTCGCCATTCAGTCACTCCACCCGACCGACTCTTTCGCGCGGGCCGCCTCGATCGCCTTGGCGGGCGTCACATTCGGCATCACACTGGCTCTCGTCTGGCACAGGCTGGGACCATTGACTGCGGGGCTGTTATCTGTGCTCCTGGCAACGAACGGAGCCTGGCTCTATCACGCTCCACGCATGGTGTGTGAATCGCTTTTGACGGGGCTGGCCGGATTGCTGTGGTTGATGTTTTATCCTCCCCGTGAGCCGGTCCAATCCGAGACTTCCCCGCCCTTGAAATGGCAAAGATCGCTCTGGGCGGGTGGACTCGCGGGACTGGTCTATCTCACCAAAGGGACCGGGCTGCTGTTATTCGCAGGGGCCGGGCTCGCGTTCCTGGTGATGAGCGTCACTCCCTCGAGCCAGCGTCGTCACTGGCTCGCAGCCTTGGCATCGTTCACTCTGGCCTTCGTCGTCGTCGCGTCTCCGCTGCTGGTGCGTAACGCGATTCGGTTTGGATCGCCGACCTACAACATCAACTCGTACCTGCTCTGGGTCGACACTTATGAGTCACCGAACGACATGGCGGAAAAAATGACGCTGCAGGGGGCTCGTGCAACCTATCTCGCCACACATACCCCCCTCGATATGCTCAAGCGGGAAGCCACTGGTCTCGCCTGGGAGGCATTCATCGGTCTCCGAACGCTTGGCCCCGCTCCCTGGAACGATTCTCGCCTGCTCTTCGGAGTCCCGCTCTTCGTGTTGGGGCTGCTCGGCCTGAGTCAGACGCCGCAATTTCCTGCATGGGTTTTGATCCTGTGGACCGGGATCGTCTGGGGGGCCATGGCCTGGTACGTCCCGATCGCCGCCGGGGACCGATTCGTGATGCCGCTGCTGATCCCATGGCTCACTCTGGCAGCGAACGGACTGGTTCGGATCTCCCACACGACCAGCGATGCCTCCTCAGCCAATCGACGAATCGCGATTATCGCCCTCCTGTGGGGAGTGACTTCCACAGCTTTCGTTTGGACCCGCTCGGAACTCTGGAACTGTTGATGGCGAAAGCCACGCTTAGCCTTCACCCAGGACCGTATTCAGCAGGTAACTTTCCGCAGCTCGAAGTGAAGAACCCGGTGTCGAAAAGTGGGACAACGTCGACAGTGTGACACCAATGAGCACCAGCACAGTGACGATCACCTTGCCGACATCTTGTCCCTTCAGGCTTCCCAATTGGTCCGGGTCGCCAGACAGGTAAGCCGAAGCGGCGAAGAACTCTTCCCCAATAAGCGTGTAGTCACAAGCAGCGACGAAGAACGGCAGCTGCGCCGGCTGCGCCGTGCCTGCGATTTGGATCGCGCCGACGGCGTTTCCAGTCTCGGAGAGGATGAGCGATTCCGCGAAGAATGCTCCCAGATAAAAACACGCTGCGGGCTTTTCCCGGACCATGATCCCGGTCAGGTGAGCGACATACCCGAACTGTTCGTCGGTCACGTAATAGATGCGGTCCTCGTTGAAAGCATCCGGCCGGCCCGCCGCATAAAACGCAGCCGCCACCGTCTCGCGAGCTGCAGTCATCACGAGCGAACGACTGGTGGGAACATCAAGCTCGCAGTCATACTCCGCAGCCTTTTCCGCGACCCGCCCGAGGATTGTCAGCCCGGCGATCGTCTGGATGTCATTGATGTCCTGGACACCGGGGACGAACAGACACGCCTGCCCCATTTCGGTCGCGCGTCCGACCGCATCCTCAATCGCATCGAGACCCGCAATTTTGCGAATCTTGAGTTTCACTCCCCGGCGAGCTGCGATGACATAGCCCACCACCGCTCCGCAAATCGCGGTCATGACAATTGCCAACCACATGCGGCGACCATCAAACCATTGCCGCGTCGCAATGCCGGGGGACTCCAGTGGCGTCTCTACAAACGTTGATTTCTCACCTGCCGGATTAATCGCCACCACACGAAACCAGTAGGGGGTGCCAGTCGTCCGTCCGGTGATTCGAGTGGAAAGTTCACCCGAACCATTGCCGCTCTTCACGCGGCTGACTTCCGTGTACTCCCCGTGGAATTCACCCGAGACGAGCACGAGGTACTCGAAGGCCAGCTCCGCTTTCTCTGCCTGCGGATCGTCAGCTGAAGCAGAAAACCGAACGTCGAGTGTGGCCCCCCCGTCAAACGGGTGATCCACGACGGTCAGGTTCTCCGGCGGCTGCGGGGCGGCAAATGTGGCGGAGCAAGCCGCAAAAAGCAGGCCGATCGCGAGCAACACCCACATTGAGCACCTGCGGCAAACATGGCAACTCACTCGTGTTTGCATCGCTCGCCTCCCAGTTTTCGAAGTCGCGAAAGCACTCTGGTGGGCCTGCCGCCCCAAGCGGATGTTTCCGCCCTACTTCCCCGGCGGAGTAATTCGGTCCATCCCCATCCACTTCCGCAGGACCGGCGGCACGACCACGCTGCCATCCGCCTGCTGGTGATTCTCGATCACTGCGATCATCGCGCGGGTGCAGGCGACAGCTGTGCCGTTGAGCGTGTGGACGAACTGAGTCCCCTTCTTTTCGGGCACGCGAGTTCGGATGCCCAGGCGACGGGACTGGAAGTCCGTGCAGTTCGAGGCGCTGGTGATCTCGCCGTATTCGCCTGCCTCCCCACGACCGGGCATCCAGGCTTCCAGATCGTACTTCCGATAAGCGGGCCCACCGAGGTCGCCCGTGCAGATGTCGAGCACGCGGTACGGGACTTCAAGTCCTTGGAAGATCTCTTCCTCGATCCGCACGACCATCTCATGAAATGCGTCGGACGATTCCAGGTCCGGAGCTGTGAATCCAAACATCTCGACCTTTGTGAACTGGTGAACGCGATAAATCCCGCGAGTCGCCTTGCCGCGTCCGCCGGCTTCGGTCCGGAAACAATGGGAAATTCCAGCGACCTTCAACGGCAGCTTGGCATGGTCAAGAATCTCGTCTTTGAACATCCCACCCAGCGTGATTTCGGCGGTCGCGACCAAAGATAAATCGGTGTTGTGGATCGAATAGATTTGCGTCTCGGGCCCACGAGGCATGTATCCGGTGCCGTGCAGCACTTCGTCCCGTGCCAAGTCGGGAGTGGTGTAGATCGTGAACCCTTCGCTACGCAGCTTCTCGACCGCGTAGTTGACCAAGGCCAGTTCCAGCAACGCTCCGGCATTCTTGAGAAAGTAAAACCCGTGCCCGGCAACCTTCGTCCCCGCTTCGAGGTCGACCATGTCGAGCGCTGCCATCAAGTCCACATGATCGCGGGGTTTGAAGTCATACTTCCGCTTCGAGCCCCACTCGCGGGCGGTGATACTCTCGTGCTCCTCGCGTCCAACCGGTGCCTTCGGGTGCGTCATGTTCGGGATCTGCGACTGCTCCAATCGCAACTGCTCCTCGACGGTGACGAGGTCGGCCTCCGTCTGAGTAATCAACTCACGGAGTTCCTTACCACGCGCGATGAGACCGGGCTTGTCCGCAGCTGCGGCCTTGGGAATTTGCGCCGAAAGATCCTTCTGCTCATGCCGCAACTGGTCTCCCGCGGCAATCAGTTGACGCCTGCGATCGGCCAGAATGACGAGCTGGGTCAGATCGAGTGGAACGCCCCGGTTGCGGCAATTTTCTTCGACGGCGGCGCGGTTGTCACAGACAAACTGAAGATCAAGCATCGGGGGAACTTTGGAAAGCACATGCGGAGCGCGGGACATCCGTGGCCCCGCCGAGACACGCATTTGAGAACAAGGCGTCTGTTTTCGCCAGTGAAGATGTCCGGCGAGACATTTCTCCTCGACGAGTCGGCTCTCTCGACACCGGGCTGACACACCCTTCAAAACGAAACAGGACGGCTGCGATTTCTCGCAGCCGTCCTGATCGTCACTGTCGCAGCCGGCCTCCACGCACTACGGCGTCTCGGCCCATCGTCCCTGAGCGGTAACCCTGGTGAAGGGTGATTCGGTGTGATGTCGAGCACGTCTCCAACGTGCCCGTCAGCAGATGCTTAGAACCGGCGGCCTTGAACGCGGACGGCACTCGGGCCGACGCGTGGTGAAGTCGCCTTGGCCGATGGTCCGGAATCGGGAACCGGGACCAAAGACGGAGCAGGTGTCGGCACGGTCACAGGAGCGGGTTGCTCGATGATCATCGGCTCTGGCCGGGCGGTCTCGTACTGGATCGATGGAGCACCCAAGTCCCCGTTGATGACTCCCTCGTTCAACACCTGGCCGGTCCCACAGCTGTCGCAAGAGGTTTGCGGCACCATGCGGCAGACTTCGTACGGCACTTGACGGCAGACGGACTTGGCGACCATCCGTGTGTAGCAGACGGGCTCGTTGCGGGTCACGCAACGGGCCACCTTGCGAGTGACCGTGTATGGCACCTGGCGAGAGACACAGTAGGGAACCTGCTGCGTCTTGATCTCGTTCATCATGCGGCACGTTTGAACCGGAACCTGACGGCTCAGGTTCTCGGTAACCATGCGGCAGGTCTGGTAAGGAATACGATCGACCTTGTTCTCGGTGACATAGGTGCAGACTTGGACCGGAACGTTCTCGCACACTTCTTCGGAAACCATACGCGTCACCGTGTACGGGATCGTCTCGTTGATCTGCTGTGGCACGGTGCGGCACACCGTGATCGGACAATTCTGACGCACAACGCGGCACGCATAAGTAGTGCAGGGCACCTGACGCTCACACACTTGTGGGCACCAGACCCGGCGACAGGTCGAGTAGCCCGGACACTGCACCATGCTCATTCGAGGACAACCGGTACAGGGGTCGATCGAACAACGTGGCCAGACCGGACCGGGCATGTTGACCTGCTGGGTCTTCCACACACCGGTCACTTGCCGCACGGTGCGGTAGGTGGTGACTGGCTCGCGGACGGTGTAGCAGCGTTCCTGGTTGATCGTCTCGTTCACTTGCTTGTAAACGGTGCGGCAGACCTGGCGGCTGCAAGTTTCGGTAACTGGCTTGCACACCACTCTGCGAACTTGGCGATTGACTGTTTGGGTGACCGGGCGACGCACTTGATAACAGTGTTCGCGAAAATTGGTCTCCATGACCTGCTTCTGCACACAGTAATTCTCGGTGCGGAAGCTGGTTTCCATGACCGGCTTCTGCACGGTGTACTGGACTTCGCGAACCGCTTGCTCCATGACAGTCCGGTAGCAGGTCTGTGCGACATCTTCGTACAGAACTTCCTGGACCTGACGATTGCACGTCACGGTCTGAGGTTCCCAAACCGTCTCATTGACAGTTCGGTAACACGTTTGCCTTTCGACTTTGCATGCGGTGTAGCACGCAGTCGGCTGACAAGACGCAACGGGACAACAGCTGTAGTTAGCAGCTCCACAGAACCAACCCGCCGAAGCGGACGAGGCCATGCCTGCCAAGCAGGTCATAGCCGCTAAGAGAATACGTTTCATTGCCGGATGCTCCGACGAACCATCGAACTAGCGCGATCCGTGCCATCACGCTCGCCAGTGATCCATACTGCCGAGGGAGAGTTCGAATCTCAACAGAAACTTGAGTGAAATTTGAACTCGATCACTCGATCCTACCTCTTAGCATGTTGCAGAAAGAGAAATCCGTCTACATTTCGCGACAGGAAATGGGAGCTAATTGGCAACAACCGTCAAATCCGACAAGGTCACCCCAGCTTGCGCGGACGGCCTTCTCGGCAAAATACATCAAAAGGGAAAGCGGTACCGCGGCGGCCCATCGAGACTGCAATGCTCTCGACTGTCCGCGAGAGAAAGCAGTTGCCACGCTTACCAGAACGAAGACGTGCCTCCGGGGGGCATCGACTTCAAGCAGGCACTTCGCGGGTCCGTTATGTTAAGCTGAATCTCTGAATCGGCTGGCTCTCGTTCACGTTCAGGCGAACGTGGTTCCATCGAAGGGCATACGTCTTACAACAAGGACAGGTCATGTCAGCTCGCGTGGTGTGCCCGCACTGCGGCAAGGCGATCAAGTTGCGAGACCGTTCGCTCCTGGGCAAGAAGGGAAAGTGTCCCGGCTGTGCGAAAGCGTTCCTGTTGGTCGAGCAGGAAGCTGATGAGGAAGTGATACCGCTCGCACTCGCCGACGAAGAACCGGCGGTCGGGACTGGAGCCCGGTGGGTGCCGGATGAACCAGTGGCCCCTCTGGAATCGGGCTCCACTGCGGCTCTCGCCTTGCCCGATTTCGATTTTCACCTGGGGGCTGACGTACCAGTTCGGGCGCCCACTTCGAGTACCTCCTCCCCCGCTCGCCCGATTCGGAAAGCCAGGAACAAGACCCCGGCCTGGATTGGAATCGCAGTTGCCTCCGTGCTGGTCGTGGGGGGCGGTCTCTACTTGAGCTTGCAGACACCTCCGCCAGCGGGACACGCATCGGCCACGCCCGCGACAGGCACCGCAGTCGCTGTGTCCCCGGCTCCCGCGAGTGTCTACTCGCGCGAGTCGTTGACCGCCGACCTGACATTGGTCGCTGAATTCAGGCCGACTCAGGGCCAGCCGATCCCGCTCAATCTGCTGACGGGGGCGAACAATATCCTGATTCACCTGCGGCCCGATCGAATCTGGGGGACAGGGCAAGACTCGATGGAACTCAAGGCCAGCCTGACAGAAGATGTCGCAAGCTGGCTCGAATCACAAATCCAGAAGATCACTCGTCGCCACCCCGATCAGATTGAAGAACTCCTGATTGGAATCAGTGCCGTCTCGAAAGTCGATCCACCGCAGATCAGCACCGTGTTTCGCTTGAAGGCCCCCGAGAAACGGTCGGCTTTGGTGCTGGAATTCAATGGCATCGAAATCTCAGCGCCGGGGAAACCCGTGGTGACCCAGAAGGATGGGTATGCCTTTCACATCAAAGACGATCGCACGATTGCCATCTGCCCCGCGGATCTCGGCGGCGATCTCGCCGATGCAGTGGCCACTCCTTTGGAGTGTGTGACCGACGGGATTGCAGAGTTGCTCACAGCCTCCGACCGAGAACGGTCATTCACTGTATTCGTGGATGTACCGGACTCACTGACATACGCCGACCAGCTGTTCGAGCCTTCAACGATCCCCGCGATGACCAACGTTCTGGAGTCATTCGGTCCGGACGCGGAGACAGTGAGCTGGAGCGTGAATCTCGGCAGCACGTTCCACTCGGAGATTCGGGTTCGCCCGAAAGGCAGCCACTCGGGAACCGCCAGGATCAGCACTGCGGACTCATTAAAGAAGGACTATGAGCAGAGACTGCCCTCAGTGGTGGAGCACGATCTGCTCGACGCCGTGCGGACGATGCGACCAAACCGTTCGGGGTTCCGGCAGATCATCGGGCGATTTCCCGCGATGGTGGAAGCCTTTCGACTGGCGACGATTCTTCATCCGGGGCCTAAATTCCTGACCATGACCACAGTGCTGCCCCTGAAGGCGGCACCGAATTTGGTATTGGGAACCGTGCTGACCTGGGACGAGTCGACTCGGACGAACTGGGGTTCCAGCGATCCCGAGAAGCCAATCGCCAGCCGGGAAGCCAACCTGCCAAAGACAGTCCTGGGGCGACTCAAAACCGAGTTCGAGATCGAGTTTAGCCGCAAGCCACTGGCCGATGCGTTTGCGTATCTGGGGGATGAAACCCAGGTGACGTTCGTGATTGACGGAGACGCTCTCAAAATGGCAGGCTACACCAAAAACATGCCACAAACGTTTTCACTGGGAAAGGCACCTGGAACCCAGGGAGTCTACACGATCCTGACCTGGCCCATGCAGGAGAAGATGTGCCTCGTCGTCGACGACGCCAAGATGGAAGCGCGGATCACCACCATCGCCGCAGCCGAAGCGAAAGGGTTGAAAGTGGTCCCGGTCGAGTCGTTGAAATAGACCTGTGCTGCCCACTGAACAGGTGGAAACCAAACTCTCGGATCTCACTTCGCTGGCGGGATCAGCAGTTCGGGTTGTTCGAGAACTAAATAGTGCCCGTGGTCGGCAGTGACGATCAGCACGGTCTCGTCCCAGTTGCTGTTCTTCTCGACCCAGTCGGTAATGACCTTCACAGCCATGTCCCCACTCACGACTGCTCCGATCGACGTGTCGATGTTGTTGTCGTGGTTGGCCCAGTCGACATCGCCCGCTTCGACCATCAACCAGAACCCCTTTTCCCGCTTCTGCAGGACCGTCAACGCAGCGGTGGTCATTTCGGCCAGAGTTGGGTTTTCGGTGATGTCCTCGGGGGAATAAATCTCGGTTTTCTTGCTTCGCCCCATCGTCGGTGTGTAGTCCCCATCCGCCGTCCGGAAGGGGAGATGCCCATGAGGAGCACCAAAGAAGCCGAGAAACCGCTCATGCTTCTCCGCGGCCAGCTGGGCTTGCTGCAACAGATACTCGCCACCGGCCTTGCCCGCAGTACGCTGTGCCACGCGGTACTTGCCTCCGTGAGTGACATCGACTGCTGATAGATCGGCATCAGTCAGGAGGAGTTCCCGGGCACGAAGTTGTCTCCCTGGGCGTCTTTCTTGGGATCCTTGATGCGGGTCTCACCGAAGCCCGACCCGATCAGTACGTCGACACCCGGCATTGTGTCATGGGGATGGCTCACGGAGGGCACACCCAGTAAATCGCGGGTCAAGTCCTGATAGTCGTCTCGATGGACATTATGAGAATAGGCCGCTGCGGGAGTCGCGTGACTGATCGGCACGCTGGTCACGACTCCGACGAGATACCCCTTCTGTTGAGCCTCGTACCCAATCGTTTTGACGGGTGTCCCCGTGGGGTCGACATTCACTGCATTGTTATAGAGCTTGATCCCGGTCGTCATGCTCGATGCGGAACTGGAGGAGTCGGTGTACGCATGCACGGGAGGCGAAGTTTTGTTCCGTGAGGTTCCGTATTCATTATTCGGTGGTACGGCCCACGGAGTCCGACCGGCCAATGCAGGATCGTATCCTCCACGGATCTCTCCGCCAGGATTCGACACGGTCTGGTCATTGACATTCGGCTTTGTCCCCTCGTTGTGCGGGCTGGTGACCATGTAGCTGAACTGGGTCTTGCCATTCGCGGTGTAGTCCTGGAAATGCAGGCCGGTCCCACGTCCTTCGGTGTACTCCACTTTTCGTCTCTGGTAGATCGATGCAGCCCGCGTTGTCTGCCAGTCCATCCCGTCGAAAACGACCAGGATGATCTGCTTGCGACCTGCGGCGAGGGCGGCCTTTTGGATGTCGTAGATGTTCGTCTGATCCATCCAGTCGGCAGTGGGGTCGACGGTGCCCTCGGGAAGATATCCGTACAGAGCCTGAACCTTGGCAGGATCACGGTACGGGCTCGACTCGCCGCTGTAACTCAGGAGATCGATCCCTTTTCCGGAGCCTTTTGTGCCGAAGGCGTAGACGGGGATCAGGCGATTCGAGTGCGAACTCCACTCCAGATAGTTCTTGGGTGTGATCCCCCAATGACCGAACGGAGAAACCCCCGCCGTCACTGCGGACTTCTGCAACTCCTTCAGGTAGTCCTCTGCGAACCCATTCCGAGAGGAGCAGCTGAGCAACGCCAGCAGAGCAACAATCCAAGTGCGAATCATGGGACATCTTCAGGCAAAGAGGACGAGGCGTACCTCAAATCAGTATTGCCGATCTTGCCGTGTACGAAAACCATTCGATGGAGATTTTTCGACATTTGGAGAGTGACTGCCCGCCCACAGGACTCCCACTCCACACAGGGATTAGCCGCGACTCTCCACCAGATCGGGGCGAGGCTTTGTTCTCTTTGGGAGAGCATCTATGATCGCTGTGATGTGGTTCGACGAAGCGCTGGGCACGCCGCCGCCGACCCTCGCGATCCTTCTCTGATGGACATTCGAGCATGAGTTCCGGGCAACGGGTGGTCATCGTCGGTGGCGGAGTGATTGGGGCGGCGAGTGCGTACTACCTGCGCCTGGCTGGTCAAGAAGTCACGATCCTCGACAAGGGGCTATTCGGCAAAGGATGTTCGCACGGTAACTGCGGCTACATCAGCCCGAGCCACGTGCTGCCGCTCTGCAAGCCGGGAGCGATCTCGAAGACGCTCAAGTCGATGTTCAACAACAACTCGGCGTTTTATCTACGTCCCCGTGTCGACTTCAAACTCTGGGCCTGGCTGCTGAAGTTCGCCCGATACTGCAATGAAGCGGACATGCTCGCCACGGGACGGGCGCTCAA
>Ga0105047_10011275_pt1 | contig 14512 bp, 7 predicted proteins | sample MAT04_FD_78384 | JGI IMG/M metagenome (GOLD analysis project Ga0105047, IMG submission 78384) | Freshwater microbial communities from Lake Fryxell liftoff mats and glacier meltwater in Antarctica - MAT-04 (megahit assembly) | ecosystem: Environmental > Aquatic > Freshwater > Ice > Liftoff... | reverse complement strand
GGTTGAGCGATGGGTTGAGCGATGGGTTGAGCGACCGGTGTCGCCATCACCGGCTTGGGTGTTGGCGGTGGCGGTGCGGATGGTGCGAAACTGGGCGCTGCGGCTGGCGAGGCTGGCGGTGCGTAGGGGGGCGGCGCAGCTGCACCTACCTGTAATTCCGGCGCGGATCCCATCGCCAGCATCGTTTCCAGGCTGCGCATAGACTGCTCGGCCACCTGCAAGAAGGCCATATGGGCGTCGACCGTTTGACGCTGAAGTTCCTGGAAGGCGCCCACCCACGCCAGTGCTGCATGATTGGCAAGGGCAGGAGCTGGGTCGTGCGCGACAGATGGCGCAGGAGCCGGGGTCGGCGGTGCGACCGGCCTGATTGGTGCTGGGGGTGGGATGCTCGGGGTCATAGGCGTTACGGGCGCCGGCGCGGGTGGAATCGGCGCCGTGCGTTGTGGTGTGGGCGCAGCCTCACTGCGCGGTGGTGCGGCGATTGTCGTGGTCTGGTTCCCTGGCGGCATGCTGTTTAGCGCCGTCTGGATCTGCATGCCGCCGTTCTTGGCGACATGCTTGTCGGTCAGGGTGGGCAGCGTCTCCCGTCGTGCAGGATTCGGTGCGGCCAGTGCGGCGGCGCCGCCGGCGGGGGGATAGGGTTTGGCGTAATTGACACCGCTGATGTTCACGGTCAGTTTCGGTGACTTGCGCGTGCGCGGGTCATTGCCACACGCTACGCCTTCCCACAACTGGGCGAATTGCAGCGGCACGCCGGCAACGACCAATTGGGCTAGCCCGTGCCACAGGCTGGTCAACCCGTGCTGCTCTTTGCGGTCCAAGGCGACGGCATGATGGGGGCGGTCGCCCAGGCAACTTTTGACCAGGTTGGTGAGCACCGTGGAGGGGCCAACCTCGACAAAGGTGCGCACGCCGGCGGCGTACATCGCTTCCACCTGTTCGGCAAAACGCACCGGCTGTGCGATCTGGTTGGCCAGCGTTTCGCGCACCACCTCAGGTATGCTGGAATAGATGGCGGCTGTGCTATTGGCATAGACCGGCAGCGTGGGCTTGTGCACGGCCACATGTTCCAGAAAAGTGCGGAACGGCGCCGACGCCGGGCGCACAACCGACGAGTGAAAGGCCGTGGCGACCGGCAAGCGCTGGAAGCGGATGCCGGCGGCGCGCAGCTTCGCTTCGGCGGCCGCGATGGCGGTCTCGATACCGGAGATGACGATTTGGTCCGGGCTGTTGTGATTGGCGATGACGACGCCGGTGTCCCAACTTGCCAGCAGCGCCGTCACCTCGTCGGCGGCATGTGCGATGGCGGTCATTGCGCCCGGGAACATGGCGGCGGCCTCGGCCATCAACTCGCCGCGTTTACGTGCCACGGCCAGGAAAGCCTTATCCGTGAGCACGCCGGCAGCGTAGAGCGCAGTGACTTCGCCAAAGCTATGGCCGCCGACGGCGTCGGGGGTGATCCCCAAAATGGAGAGCAGCGCCAACTGGCTCAGACTGGCGACACCGATGGCCGGCTGTGCCCAGTCGGTCGCACGCAACCGGGCTTCCTGGTCCTTGCGGTCGTCGTCGCTAAAGACCGGGTGCGGGAAAACGACGTCGTGCAGGCGGCCGCCCTGTTCAAATTCCAGGTTGGCTGCTTCATCCCACTCGGCGCGGCACTTGGCGAAGGCCAACGCCAGATCGCTGCCCATGCCCACATATTGGCTGCCTTGACCGGGAAAGAGAAAGGCTATCTTCCCCTCGGCGGCGTTCGCCGCGTTGTCGGTGTAGTACCAGCCGGTGGGTGACCGTTGGCCGCTCGTTGGGTTGCCCTGGATGGCATCGATCGCGGCATCGAGCTTGGTCTGTAAGTCGACGATGTCTTTGGCGACCAGCGCCAGCCGCGTGCGATCGGTGGTGCGATAGGCTAGCTGGGTCGCGCGTGCCAGGAACTGAAAGCTGTCGGGATCGTCAAAGCCGCGCGTAAGCTGCTGGGCGGCGACCACGATCTGAGCGGCGTTGGCGCCGCTTAGCACAAACAATTCAGTGGGCGACGGGCGAAATTCCGGTTTGCGTGGCTGGTCGCCGGTGTATTCTTCCAGTGTGACGTGGAAATTGCTGCCGCCAAAGCCAAACGAAGACACGGACGCCCGGCGCGGATGGGCGGCATCGCGCACCCAGGGTCGCGCCTGGGTATTGATATAGAAGGGGCTTTCGGCGACGGCCAGGGTGGCGTTGGGTCGCTCGACTTTGATGGTGGGGGGCAGCGCCTTGTGGTGCAGCGCCAACACCGCCTTGATCAGTGCGGCGGCGCCGGCGGCGCCCTTGGTATGCCCGATCTGCGACTTGATCGAGCCGATGGCGCACCATTGCTTTTCGTCGGCGTCTGCTTCGGCAAAGACGCTGCTGGCGCCGGTAAACTCAGCCACATCGCCCGCTTTGGTGGCGGTGCCGTGGGCTTCGAGCAACTCGACGGTACGCGGCGAGTAGCCGGCTACGGCGTAGGCCCGGCGCAGTGCTTCCGCTTGCCCCGACGCTTTGGGGGCATAGACGGCAGTACCTTTGCCGTCAGAACTGGAGCCGATGCCGCGAATCACGGCATAGATGCGGTCGCCATCGCGTTCGGCGTCTTCCAAGCGCCGCAGCGCCACCATGCCCAAGCCTTCGCCCAAAATCGTGCCGTCCGCCTGGTCGGAAAAGGGGCGACAGTCACCGGTAACCGAAAGGGCAGGCGTCTTGCTAAAGCACATGTACATCAAGATGTCGTTGAGGGTGTCTACCCCGCCGACGATCACCATATCGGCCTGATGCAGGTGAAGCTCGCTTAACCCCATCGCCAGCGCCGAGAGCGAACTGGCGCAGGCGGCATCCACCACGCAGTTGGTGCCGCCCAAGTCGAATTTGTTGGCGATGCGTCCGGCGACCACGTTGCCCAGCAGGCCTGGGAAGGAAGCCTCCGTCCACGGCACATAGGAGTCGGCGATGCGGGTGCAAATGGCCTGCGCTTCGTCTTCAGGAATCCCGTTTTCGCGCAGGGCGTTGAGCCAGATTGGGCGTTGCAGGCGGGAACCCAGGTGGACGACCAGTTCGGTGGCGCCGGTGGCGCCCAGGATTACGCTGATGCGGCGCTTGTCGACGTGTTGGAAGTCGCCTTCGGCGGCGTCTTCCAGCACTTGCTGGGCCACGATGAGGCCGAGAAGCTGGCTGGTGTCGGTCTGCTGAACGACATTAGGGGGGACGCCAAAGGCCATGGCGTCAAAGGGCACCTCACTCAAGAAGGCGCCGCGCTTGCCATAGGTTTTGTCGGGGGCGGTCGGGTCGGGGTCGTAGTAGTCTTCGATCAGCCAGTAATTGGGGGGGATTTCCTTGATTTGGTCGCGACCTTCCATGATGTCGCGCCAAAAGCCGCGCGCGTTGGTGGATCCCGGAAAGAGGGCGCTCACACCGACGACAGCAATGGACGGGGAGACGGAATCGCGGTGTTCGTTATGGTTACTCATCAGTCGTATTTTTATCCTTGTCGATCTAGGAACCTACTTACTGACGTGCGTGGCTCTGGCGGAACCAGGGCCGGTTGCTAATACGAATTTCTAAGGACGAAAACCCCTATTTATTGCAATGGTCGCGGACGGAACGCAAACGCTTGCGCGGGTACGGCCACGCCATAGCTACGCAATTGGGATGCACGGGTGACGTAGGCAGCGCCCTCTAGTAGATTGCGTGCCACCTGGACAACAGTGCGCTGCGCGGGTGATTCGAGGAACGAGCCTTTGGCCCATGCGTTAAAGGCGCCCATCGCCGGGCCACACCAGATCTGGTAGTCGAGACGGCGGTCGACGACACCGTCGATGGGCCAGCGACTGGAACGCCCCAAATACGATCGGAAGACCAGGGCCATCTTGTGTTTGGGGTCGCGTTCGGCGCGCTCGATTTCGTGCGGGCCGCGTATTTCAAAGAACTTGCGTGCCTCGGCCCACACTTCCGCCGCCGGCTGGCGCAAAAGCTGTTTCTCCACGCGCGCCAGTTCTTCCGGGGGAATCGCGTCCAAAGAAGGGAAGCGACTGTACAAGCTGTAGAGCGTCGACGCGCGCGATGCAAACAGCGTGCCGCGCTTGAGCACCTGCACCTTCACCCCCAGTTCGAACATGTCGGCTGAGGGCGCCATGGTCATGTCGGCCAGTTCGGCCTGGGCCAGCAGCGCCTTGGCATCGTCCGATACGCCAGCCTCCCGGCAACTCTGGTTCACGGAACCGGTGAGGACATAGGCCGCGCCCAGGGCAAAGGCGGCGGCGACGGCGTCTGGCGTGCCCAACCCGCCGGCGGCGCCCACGCGAATCGGGCGTGTGTAGCCGAACCTGGCCGCCAGTTCATCGCGCAGTTGGGCAATCGTGGGAAAGAGCGAGCCGAGCGGCCGGTTGTCGGTGTGCCCGCCGGAGTCGGATTCCACCGTGATATCTTCAGCCACGGGCAGTTCGCGGGCCAGCGTGGCCTCCGCCTGGCTGAGTTCGCCCGCCTGCAGCAGGGCGTCGAGGATCGCCTGGGGTGGCGGCGACATGAAGTGCTGTGCGACTTCCGGTCGTGAGATCTTGGCGAATACATGGTTCGCCCGCTGAATCTGACCTGACGCGTCACGCGTGACCCCGGTGTAGGCATAACGCACCACGGCGGGTGTCAAGTACATAAAGGCGGATGCCTCGACGCGGCGCACGGCGCGGCGCAGCAACAGGGCCGCCAGTTGGTTCTCCAGATCTGGTTCTTGGGGTGAGTGGATCAGGTTGCAGCCCCAGGGGAGCGTGTCGCCGAGCGTCTCTGCGAAGGTGACGAGGGCGCTTTCCACGCGTGCCAGGCCAAGGCCCCCGGCGCCAAAAAAGCCCAGCATACCGGCGCGCGCCAGCTCGATGACCAGCGTTTCGGAGGCAATGCCACGTGCCATGGCGCCGGCGACATAGGGAAAGCGTACGCCATGCACCTCCAGAAAGGCGCGGTCGCCAAGCCATTCGGGATAGAGTGCCGGCAACACGCCGAGACAGGGGTAGCTGCCGGCGTTCTGGTCACTAGCACTGGCGTTCGTGCGTAACTCGCCGTCTACGCCGACACCCACACGGCCGGCTGGCGTTTCGCGCACGATGTAGGCAGGAGAGCGATAACGGGCAATGGCGTGGGGCAGGGCATCCGCGGCGAAATAGGCTGTGCCGTCGATAGTGCGCCAGGTTCCGATGATGGGAAGTCCAGTAGTCAAGGTTGGTTCTCCATGTTGCTTGGCATCGCTCGGTGGAAGGTCGGAAGCAAATAACCAACGAGAAGCGACAGGTTATCGCGGCGCGTCATAAGCCGCGTGAATTATGCAAAACTGATTGACTCTACCACACTTATGGCCAATAGAGTAATCGCGTCGATACAGGGTGTATTTTCACATTGGGGGCGTATGCGATTTCTTGTGAACCGTAGCGGCGGTATGGAAACCGCCGTTGGTGGCTGTGGCGCATGATCTGGGTGGGTACAGGAACATGGGGTGGGTCTAGGACGTTTCTGACAATAGTAGTAGAGTAACAACTCATCGATTGTCATCTCTCACAAAAGGGAACTACCATGAAAAGACAAAGTGTTTTTGCCGCTCTGTTGGCCGCAATTGTGCTGACCCTGGTCGTAGCCGTCGTGGCGCTGGCAGCACCGGCGACCGGTGACCCCAGCGGTGTCTATGTTTCCAACGTCTACCCAGCCGCTGATGCGTCAGGGCTGGTGACCGTGCTGGCGCTCTATCCCAACAACAACGCGCAGGAGTACAGCTACTATCTGGGCAAGGACGCGCCGGTTGTCGAGGTAGGTACATGGGAAAGCACCGGCGATGCCGTGACGCTGACGCTGACCGGTACGCCGGAAAAGGCATACGACAAGCCCAGCGTCACGGTCTACCAGCGCGACGGCGATGCGCTGGTGGACGGGTTATTTGTGTTGAACAAACTCACCGAAGTGACGCCGGCCGAGATGGACGCCGGTACCGTCGCCGCACCGAGCGACGTCGCGCCCACCAGCGAAGACCCCAGTGGCACCTACGTCTCCAATGTCTATCCGGCGGCGGATGCGTCGGGAATGCTGCAAGTGTTGTCGATGTTTGACAACAACGTCGCCCAGATGTCCAGCATCTACCTGGGCAAGGATGCGCCGATCGACGAGATTGGCACATGGAAGTTGACCAAGGACGGTGCCGTCGCGGTGACCTTGACCGGCACCGCCGAGAAGAAGTACAGCAAGCCGGCCGTCACCACCTATACACGCAGCGGCGATGCGTTGGTGGATGGCGTTTTTGTGCTCAATCTGCTGGACACAATTACGCCGGAGGAGATGAACGCAATGGTCGCGGCGCAGGGCACTGATCCTAGCGGCACCTACGTGTCCAGCGTCTATCCTGCCGCCGATGGGCCTGGGTTGATTACCGTGCTGGCGCTTTTCCCCAACAACAATGCGGAGCAGACCAGCATTTACCTGACCAAGGGCGCTATCGGCGAAATAGGCACGTGGGAACTGGGCGCGGACAACGCGCTGACGGTGACGCTGACGGGTACGCCAGACAAAAAATACGAGAAGCCGGCCACCTCAGTGTACAAACTCGACAGTGAAACGTTGACGGACGGTCCCTTCGTGCTGAACAAGTTGCACGAAATCACGCCGGCCGAGATGGATGCGATGACCGCGCCTGAACCGACGGTCACGCTTGAACCAGTGGCATTCTTTCAGTCGGACGTGATGCTCGCCGCCGATTCACCGGGCCGCGTGATCAGTCTGACGGTCTACAGCGACGGCACGATTGCCATGAGCACCGACTTCATGAACGACGAGCCGCCGATCGAAGAAGTGGGCACATGGGAAATTGGCGCCGATGATCGGCTGACCATCTCCATCACGGGCGCGCCGGACGGTGAATACGCCAAACCTGACGTTATCATCTTTGAAAAGCAGGACGATCAGATCGTAGCGGTTGAGTACGACAAGGCCATGTGGGGTTCTGAAGGACTGACGTTGACGGAGAAGCCGCTTGCGGAGATGAACAAGTAGCCGGGAGACTGGCACTGATGGCGGTATAGGCCGCCGGTAGATGGGGTGGGATGGACGTCATCCGCTGCATCTGCCGGCGGTTTTTGTTTGGCCAAGCGATACAGCCCCTGCGCATCTTAGGTGGCGAGAGAAGGGACGACAGTAGGGCCGTTACTCGCGACACAGCGAAAGCCAACCGTACCACACCGGTCCAGTGAAGGCGCCAGGAGTAGGAATTTGTGGTGGTGGTGGACGGGTTGTGGCCCGCCTTCTGGATACCATTGGGAACCGAGCGCTGTGTAGTAGCTGCCGCCACGGATGAAACACCATCGGTGCCAACCGTCGCTGCAAACGACGTCGATCCATTCCCAGACATTGCCCACCAGGTCAGAAACACCAAATGGGCTGACGTTCTGAGGATAGGCCGCGACGGATGTGGTGCCGGTGCCATTCCCATTGCAAAAGGCCGGATCAAAGGTGTCACCCCATGGCCATTGGCGGGGAGTCGGTCCTTGTGCCGCCCACTGCCACTCAATATCTGTCGGCAAGCGTTTTCCGGCCCAACGCGCATATACCTGCGCATCTTCCAGGCTGATCCAGACTACAGGATGATCTGCCAGCGATTCAGGAAAACCGTCCTTCCAATGGCGCAAGAAGTTGTGTGCGTCCGCCGGTCGATAGTCGCATGCTTGCAGAAACGCCAAGAACTGACGATTGGTGACCTCGGTGCGGTCCACTAGAAAAGTGTTCATACGCACGACACGCGGCCCCTCATCGTAGAGAATAAATCCCCCTTCGCGGAAGCGGTGCGTGGCATGGTAGCGGAACTCCCCGGACGGTACGGACACCATATCATCGGTGGCAACAGCAACCTGGCCCATGGATCAATTCTCCGCAAGTATGTGGATTTGGTCCAACACACGACGCCCACGCATCAAGCGAATGTGCTGTGCGCCCCGCACAGCCGGCAACGGCATCCAGTGGGTGGACGGGGCAAAGGTCTCGGTCTCGCCCCCACCTTTATCGATCAGCACAAACTCGTTGCCGTCTGACTTGCGAAGCCGAAAATTCGTGTTCTTTGCATCAACTTCGATGATTGCCGGATACTCGACGATGCAGCCGACACCAATCGGATCGATCTTCCCTGTCAATGTGACTTCCCCGATGACCTGGGCCGTGCACCTATGCCAGACATCGACCATGTGATGGTCCGGACGCGGGGTGAAATGCAATAGTGGACCTATGACTGCGCTTTTTGCCTGATTATAGAATGTCCACATGCGTTGTGTCCCCCCTGCAAATTCGTTGGCGAACAAGTCAGGGTGAAGTGTTTCTACCAAGGGTGTGGGGGAGTCACCGTTCAGCGCATCAAGATTCTCACGAAATATGGTGCGGCACTTCTTCAATAGGGCTGCTTCATAGGGTGTATACGGTAATGTGAGGCCGAAAATGTCCATCCATACGACCCATCCCATGCCGTTGAAGAAAGCGCGTTGGGTGATGCGAATTCGGTCGTCAGCCATCGCGTGTCGATTGATGACAAACAGGCGATGTTCCGGCAACACAAAGCGCCAGAGATCAACCATCGGCATGGATTCTGGGGCAGCACTCCAGTTGCCTTGCATCCCGTCGCGTGTGTAGGACTGTTCCCAACACCCCGTGACAATCTCCAATGCCTTGCCTTGTGTGCGCAGTTCGCTGCAAAAGACAACACCGGGCTTATGTCGGTCGATGGCCTGCCGAAATTGCGGTGTGATCATGCCGAGGGTATCCAGGAACACACCGTCCGCTTCGAGATCGACGATTAGGCGTGATAGTTCTTCTTCGTCAAGGGCACCCGCGTGCCCATGCAGTTCATGTGATCGCTCCCATGGTAAATAGGGCACAAAGAAGCGGACACCGCGTGAGCGTGCGCGTGCCGACATCGCGCGCAATGCCGGGCGACCGCCAGGCATGTCGTCGTAGAATTCCCATTGCGTACGCTCATCAATGCCGACACGTGGATATCCTCCCCAGATCAAGAAGCCATCGTACCCCCCAAAGTCCTGCTCCCCCTCATCGAGAAATCGATCGACGTCGAAAACCCCGTGCTCCAAGTCAAGGATCTCGCGACCGTATAGGAATGTGAAATGCTGAACGAGTTGTTCGTTGTACCATTTCAAATCTTCGCGCGCATACTCCGTAAGGTCGAGATACTGGCGCAAATGTGTGCGCACCAGACCAAAAGCCGCTCGCCAACCACCGGTTGTGAAGAGAATCTGCCCTTGGTAGACCGTCCTAGGTTCTGAGCCAACGTTTGCCTCAAGCCCCGGCGAATCCATCAAACACGCCGGCGTGTATGCGTTGCCAAGCATACTGCCATCCTGTAATACAACCAGCGCTCGGTTGCCATCGGTTGTGACCAGCGGAGCTTGATAATTCCGATAGCGCAACAGGGGATTTCCCTGCTGGTTTTCGAGTGAGAAGAGGTCTATCCATCGTGTGTGTGGACCTACAGAGAGCCGGCGCAGGAACGGAAAGTAGAGTTGTATCCGTTGATCTGTTCCGCGCAGGGTTATGGACCAAACAAAGCGATCTGAGTGTGTCTCGACAGTAATCTCGACAGTGACATCACCGCTGGATGTGCGCAAGACCAACTGATAGGCATTGTTCTCCAGGGCATTCACCAGGGTAGGAGAGATCGGTTTCCCATCAGCAACAAATCTGCAGAGCCAAGCCTCCCCATCGTCTAGGAACGGAGAGGAGACGGCAAGGTATGTTTCGCCTATCTCTGAGGACGTAGGGCGGATGCCAACGCGCCAAGGTTGAACTTGGTTGGATTCCAGGGTCGGCGGGCGAGCCATCTCTATTCTCTCAGCCTTTCATGCCCGTGAGGACAATGCCTTTGACAAAGTAGCGCTGAAATAGCACGAAGAGCACCACTGTGGGCAGGATCGACAGCGTTGATGCAGCCGTAATCGCTGGCCAATTGGGCGAACGATATCCCGCAAACATGGACAGGCCAACAGATACCGTCATCTGTTCCAGTTTGCGCAAATAGAGCAGAGGACCGAAGAAGTCGTTCCAGCTTGCCACAAAAGCGAATAGCATGACTGTCAGCAGAACAGGCATGGAATTGGGCACGAAAATTCGCCAAAGGATGTGTAAGGAACTGGCGCCGTCGACGCGGGCAGCATCCTCCAAATCCTTGGGGATCGTCAGAAAGAACTGCCGGATTAGGAAGATATAGAACGCGTTCCCTAGAAAAGTGGGCACAATCAGCGGAAGGTAAGTATCCAGCCAGCCTAACTGTCGGAAAATCACGTACACCGGGATCATGATCACTTGATAGGGAAGCATGAGAGTCGCGAGGAGGACGATAAACCAGAAGTTTCGGCCCCACCAGGTTAAGCGCGCAAATGCAAACGCGACCAGCGTAGAGGAAAGCAAGTTCCCGATCACACTGAAAATGACGATGAAGATCGTGTTGCGAATGAACAAGTTGAATGGAATCGTAGTGCCCCAAAGCAATCGGTAGGCATCGATTGAGATTGGATTGGGGATCCACGTCGGTGGGAAGAGGTACGCCTGTCCCGGTGTCTTGAAGGATGTTATCACCATCCAATAAAAGGGCACGATGAATAGTGTGCCAAGTACGATGAGAACACCATAGCGCAGTATTCCCTGGACACTGGTGCGCAGCAGTTTTTGCTGGCTAGCCTGTAAACCTAGATTCATGGCCTACTCTCCAGCCTCATAATATACCCAGCGCCCGGCTACTTTGAACTGGATTAGTGTCATGATCAAAACCGCCATAAAGAGAACCCACGCCAAGGCAGAAGCATAGCCCATGCGGAATTTCACAAAAGCCTCTTCATAAAGATTGTAAACATAAAAGTAGGTCGCGAAGTTCGGACCGCCGCGTGTCATGACATAAGCTTGGGTAAAGGCCTGGAATGCGCCGAGCACCCCCAAGATCAGGGTATAGAAGATGGTCGGGCTCATCATCGGCAGAGTCACACGCCAGAAGGATTGAAAACCGCTGGCGCCGTCGATCTCGGCGGCCTCATATAGATGCTGGGGTACCGATTGCAGACCGGCCAGATAGATGAGCATCGTTGCGCCAACGCTCCAGAGCACCATAATGGTCATCGCTGGCAGCGCCCAATGCTCGCTGGCCAGCCACATCGGCCCCTGAATCCCAAACCAACTTAACATATAGTTGATCAGACCGAACTCAGGATTAAAAAGCCAGCGCCATAACACGGCAACGGCCACACCTGAGGTGACAGCCGGTACAAAAAAGACTCCTCGAAAAAACATCATGATGGGATTTTGTTTGTTGACGAGCAGGGCCAAAATCATGGCCAGGGTCAGAGCGGCCGGCAGCGACATCACCGCATAGGTGGCAGTTACCTGTACACTCTTCCAAAAAATATCATTCTGGAGTAGACGGACATAGTTCTGAAATCCCACAAACTTCATCGACGTAACCATGTCCCACTGATTCAGGCTGTACCAGATGGATGAAAAAAATGGTCCCACGGTAAAGATAAAGAAGCCAAGCAACCAGGGGGCAGCAAATAGATAGCCTTCCAGATTGGCTAACAACCTGCGCCGTTTGATCCGCAACCGCTTCGGCACGGCAACTGACGGCTGGCTAACCTTAGAGACGGTCGTTTCCGAAACCCCCATGAGTCCCCCTTTTGCCAAAGATCGGATAACAGGCACACAGGTTGTGCCTGTTATCCCTTCACAATCCGCTTCACGTACGATGCTGAACGAATCGCCTGTGGTTCTACAGATTATCGGCGCGCCATTCAGTGAGGGCTCGGTCGATACCGTCTGACGCTTCCTGTAGAACGGCCTCGATATCCGTGCGTTCACCCGAATACAGTTGGCCGAGAATTTGGTCGGCATAACTCATAAAGCCGGCCTCATTGTTGTCCCAAAGTTTGGCGTAGGGCAGTGTGTCTGCGTACACCTTGTTGTGGACTGGCGGCGCGTTGTTGAGGAATTCCGGGCTGCGGTTAACCTCCTCGAGCGCAGCGACCGCCATGCCAGTGGTCACGTTGGCGATTTGAGGCTCCTTCGTCGTGAGAAACTTGAGGAACTCCCAGGCCAAGTCTGCTTTCGCAGATTTGGCGTAGACACCGTAGTTCAAGATGTACATCACGGATGCCATGTGCCCATCGGAGGGAGCCGGCAACGGGGTGACGTCCCATTCGAAGTCCTCAATTGTGCGGAAGGTGTTGAGCCATCGCCCATACGGGTACATCGCAACTTTGCCTGACATGAATCGGTCAAACCCAGAGACTTCTTGTGACATAGCCGCCGTGGGTGAGACCTTATGTACATTGCGCAAATCGAGCCAGTACTTGATCACCTTCGCGGTTGGTTCTGCGTTGATCGTTGCATGCGTTTCCGGGGTGATCTCCTTATTGTTGGAGATATAGCGCTGGTCATAAGCGAGGTGCCAGTTGGGAATCATCCAGGAATCCATACCGAAGCCGTACTGGTTTTTGGATTCATCGGTGAGGGCCTTAGCCGTTTCAACCAGGCTGTCCCAATTCCAACTCTTGTCCGTGACATCAGCCGTAGGATAGGGGACGCCGGCTTCGTCAAACAGTTTCTTATTGTAGACCACGCCAGCAACTGAAACCTCAAAGGGCATCGCGACCATCTTGGTCTTGTAGAGATTTGCCTCGACCGCTTCTTTCATGTAGGGTGCGAAGTCGAACTGATCGCGGCTGATGTAGTCATCGAGGGTCAACAGTAGGCCCTTATTGGCAAACGTGTACTGGAAAAAGTCGTTTAGATAAAGCACATCAGGCGGGTTGCCACCGGCAATCATCGTTAGTTGTGAATCTGGACGCGCCCCAGCGATGACGTCAATTTCAATGTTGACATCTGGGTTTGTCGTCTCAAACATCTCCCCAATCTTTTTACGTACCTCGATCTCGGTAACATCTTGGCCAGAAACGACCCGCAGATCTGTCTTTGCGCTTGCAGGCGCTGCATCGCCGGGCGCGCTCCCTGTACTTGTGGCTGCCGGCTGGCAAGCCACCAGAAATGTTCCCGCCGCAGTAGTCACTGCGGCCATCTTGAGAAACGCGCGGCGGCTGATCCCTTCGGACATGGTTCCTCCTCTAGTCTTTGGCGAAAGTTGCACAATGGGGGATAAGAAATACAGAGGTACAGCGAGGTACAGTATAAAGGACATAAACTGATATGTCAAGCAGCAAAAAAACGGGACTGTCCATCTGGCTATTGCCAGGGCTTCACAACGGCGCGACAATGATCGTGAGATCAAGGAGGGTTCCATGCTCTACGACGTTCTCATTATCGGCGGGGGGATTGTGGGGTGCGCGGTTGCGCGTGAACTGTCCCGCTACGATCTGCACGTTGCCTTGTGCGAGCGAACAGCCGAAGTCGGTTTTGGCACCACCAAGTCGAACAGCGGCATCATTCATGGCGGCCACCACGCCGACCCCACCACGCTCAAAGGTAAACTTGAATGGGCAGGCAATCAGCTTTGGGATGGCTTGTGCACCGAACTGGGTTTTGGCTTCCAGCGCGTCGGTGAACTGACGGTTGCCACGCAGGAAACGCAATTCCCCGTGCTCGACAAGCTGATGCGGCACGGGGCGGCGCAAGGCATCCCGGGCATGGCGGTCTGGTCGCGCGAACGCATTTTACAGGAGGAGCCGGCGCTTTCGCCCGACGTTTTGTCCGCGGTTTTTGCGCCACTGACCGGTGTGGTGAACCCTTACGAGGCGTGCTATGGATTGGCGGAAAGCGCGTTGCGCAATGGGTTGGCGCTCTTTCTCAACGCCCCGGTGACCGCGCTCACCCGTAACGGCGACCAATGGGCCGTCAAGACGCCGGGCGCCGATCTGGCCGCGCGCTTTGTGGTTAACGCCGCAGGTCTCTACGCCGACGGCGTTGCCGATCTGGCCGGCGTGCGCACATTCACCATCCATCCGCGTAAAGGGGAGGAGTATCTTCTCGACAAGCGGCTGCACGGCCTGGTGAAACACGTCATCTTTCCCTGTCCATCACCCGTCTCCAAAGGCATTCTGGTCATTCCCACCTATGACGGCACGATCATGGTCGGCCCTACGGCGCATGACACGCCGGACAAGGAGGAGTTCACGACGAGCGCAGTTGGTTGTGACGAAATATTTGCTGCCGCACAGCGTATCGTGCCCGGCGTGAGCGAACGCGACGTGATCGCGCAGTTTGCCGGTCTGCGTGCGGCTGTCGAGGGCGATGAGTTCATCATCGGGCCCACGACCCAGCGCGGGTTCATCAATGCCGCCGGCATTCAGTCGCCCGGACTGACCGCGGCGCCGGCCATTGCCAACCTGCTGTGCGACATTCTGCGCGACGAAGGGTTGGTTTTGCGCGAACGGCAGGATTTTGTGGCTGGGCTGCCAAAACCGGTGCACTTCCATACGCTTCCCACCGACGACCAGATGGCTTTGGTTGCGCGTGACGCGCGCTACCGGCGCATCGCCTG
>Ga0105047_10011274_pt1 | contig 14513 bp, 10 predicted proteins | sample MAT04_FD_78384 | JGI IMG/M metagenome (GOLD analysis project Ga0105047, IMG submission 78384) | Freshwater microbial communities from Lake Fryxell liftoff mats and glacier meltwater in Antarctica - MAT-04 (megahit assembly) | ecosystem: Environmental > Aquatic > Freshwater > Ice > Liftoff... | reverse complement strand
GCAAGGTGCCAGCCCAATGGTACTCGCTTTAGGGAGGGCGAGGCTCCTGCCGAGCCGTTTGGCCATTCGATGCCCAATGTTTCTCGCGGCTCAACAGGAGCTTCGCCCTCCCAAAGAATCAACGTTGTTTCCAAGCCCTAGATTGAATCGCCGGCGGTGATTTCGTGGTCCATGTCATGGGCTGGGTTTGCTGAGCACGGTTTTCCGACAACGACGGCTGGGACACGGGCGACAGTGCAGTGTGGTGGGACATTTTTCCGCACAACGGAGCCTGCGCCGACTTTCGCGCCTTCACCGATTTCCACGTTGCCCAGAATTTTTGCGCCGGCACCAATCAGGACTCCGCGACGGACCTTGGGATGACGATCACCAGAAGATTTCCCCGTGCCGCCCAGAGTGACTTCATGGAGGAGCGAGACATCGTCTTCGATGACGGCTGTCTCGCCGATCACAATGGAAGTTGCGTGGTCCATCAGAATTCCGCGTCCGATTGTGGCGGCCGGATGAATATCGACGCCGAACGCTTCTGACATTCTGTTTTGCAGATACAACGCCAGCAGTTCACGTCCTTCGCCCCATAACCAGTGTGCGATGCGATAGCCGATGAGGGCATGAACGCCTTTCAGAAACAGGAGTGGCACAAGGTTGCACGTGACGGCTGGGTCGCGTTCCCGAACGGCTCGGATATCAGCGCAAATTGCATCGGCGATCGAAGGGTCTTTATGCATCGCTTCCAGAATAATTTCACGCAGTTGCATGGCAGACAACGTACTGGATGACAGTTTGCCCGCAAGGTGATAACTCACTGCGTCTTCGAATCGCTCGTGGTTGAGAACCGTGGCGTGCAGGAAACTGGCGAGCATCGGTTCCGAGCCGGCCCGTTCAGACGCTCGTTCCCGGATCGACGACCAGATACAGGTTTCAGTGTTTTTCGGTTTGGAAGACATGGTTTTTTGGCTGTGAATTACGTGGATTTGGAAAGGAATTGTGGCGGAAAACCAAAATGCAGGCAAGTCCTCACAAGATCACACGTCGCGAGTCTGGCCGTCCGACAATCAGATGAGTATGATCATTCCGGTGGCATCGTCACTGTTCAGATGCCGGGATATCCAGCAAAATGCAAAGGCGAGGTTATGAGAAATCACATTCTGCGTTCCACAATGATGTTCGCTGCCGGGGTTGTTGTCATGGGAGGGAGCGCGTATTTCTGGCCGCAACCCGAAATCAAGGCTGGCATGGCCAACGGAAACGATAAGTTTACGATGGTCTCTGTGCCCTTGTCTGAGGTAGGGGAAGCAGAAGCTGTATTCGTGCTGAATCACCTGACCGGCGTCATGACTGGCGGCGTCCTTTATAATCAGACCGGCAAATTCGGATACCGCTTTTTGCACAACGTGGCAGCGGATTTCCAAACGTCTGCGAAGACGCCCGAGCCGAAGTATGCCATCGTCTCCGGGATTATGAATCTGCGGGACATTGGCGGCGTCCAGCCAGCGTACGGAGTGATTTATGTCGGGGAACTCTCTTCCGGAGCGGTGATCGCCTATGCGTTTGCGCGTCCAAACACGCGTAATGTGAATACTGTCATGCCTTTGGTGAAGCTGGACTTTTTCAAGTTCTCTGAGTCAGTCGGCCAATAGCGACTTCCCGGTCGCAGGGATCACCCTTAATTCACGTAATCATTGCCAGCACTTCAATCCATCAATATGCTGTGTTGCTGTCGTTGGCACGTGTATTCTCAATTGATATTTTTCGTGACGAAGTCGGATTCGATTCGAAAAAGGATTCTGCATGGACGGATTACAAATGCTGACCACGCCTCCCCGATGCCTCTTCCGAGTGAGTGTGATCCGGGCCAGGGCTTGCTTTTGCGTCTTCGGCGCAGGACTGGTCGCTGGCCTGTTGCAGGTGAATTCCGGCGCTGCAGTTGCCGAAGAGCCCGTTCTCGAATTTGTGGAAGGCCTGCGCGAACGACAATATTTCGATACGGCTCTGGAGTACCTGGACGTCGTTCAGCAACGATCAGAACTGTCTGCCACGATTCGCGATCTGATTGATCTGGAACGTGCGAAGACATTGCAGGCGATGGGAGCATCGTCACGTGTCCCTGAAGATCGCGATCTGTACCTGCAGCAGGCGAAAGAGACCCTGCAAAAATTCACGAGCGCTCACAGTAATCATCCCCAGGCGGCGTTTGCGAATTCGATGCTGGGTGAACTGTTGCTGGAACGCGCTCGCACGCTGATCTGGCAGATGGAAGGTGCCGAGTCACCTGACAAACGGGCCGAGTATCAACTCGCGGCTCGCAAACTGATCGATGAAGGTCAGGTGATTTATCAGACCGCAAACGATCAGTACAAAGCAGCGCTAGATCTTTTTCCAAAAACCTATATTGACCGGACAAAAGATGAAGAGAAATACAACGCACGACGGGACGTCGATTTTAAGTATCAACGTGCCTGGTTCAATCTGATTCGCTGCACTTATGAACGTGGACTCACCTTTGACAATGGCACCGAAGAGCGCAAGAACACTCTCACGACGGCCGCGAATCTGTTCGAAGACCTTCACAGTCATTATCGCGAAGAACCCGTGGGTCTTCACGCCCGTTTGATGATGGGGAAGTGTTATCAGGAACAGGGTGATCTCAGCCGCGCGCTGGGGATCTACAACGAGATGCTGGGGCATACTTCGAAAAGTGATACCGTCGAACAGCTCAAAGCCATTGCTTTGCATTATCGGTTGATTTGCCTGAATGATCCACAGCGGAATGACCACCAGCTTGTGGTGCAGCAAGCCACGATCTGGCTGCAGGAAAACAAGACAAAAATATCGAGTTCCGATGGTCTGGGGATTTTGTGGGAGCGTGCAATTGCGGCAGAAAAACTGGGTGCCGCGCGTGACCTGGCGGAGAAAGATCGCGAAGCGACACTGCGGTTGGCGCTGAACGATGCGACGACCGTCGCCCGTTATCGTGGCCCCTATCGCGAACCCGCGAACGCCATGAGTCGCCGAATTAAGGCGGCTCTGGGTGACAAAGACAAAGAACCAAAAGACTTTGCTACCGCCTTCCAGCGTGCCTTCAACATGATCGCACAGATTAAGGTGCTAAGTGACGATGTTGCCGCAGCCGCAGAACAAAATCAGCGGGCTCAAAAAAAAGCCGCTCTCGAATCGCATTTGACAGAGGTTGGTCGACTGCTGCAGATGGCTCTGGACCTGCGGGATTCTGACAGTGATCCGAAAGCAGTGGCTCAGGCGCGTTATCTGCAGAGTTTCGTAATGCTGAGGCTGGGCCGCCCGCTGGACTCCTTGATTCTGGCTCGGTACTGCATGATTCAGGACCGCGCCGCAGATCCGGACACCGCAATGAATGCCACAGAGGTAGCGATCGAGGCGGCGGTATCGGCGTGGAACATGGCCTCGAGCCAGGATCGTGATTTTGAAACCCGAGCCCTGGAAGATGTGTGTCTGAAGATTCTGGAACTGTATCCGCAGTCCAGTCGTGGCGGTGAAGCGCGGATGCGACTCGCGGTTGTGTACCGCACCATAAACGAGCCTCTGAAAGCAGCCAAATGGTATCTGGAAGTGCCGAACACCGATCCACAATATGCAGCGGCGCGTATCGGGGCCGGTCAGTCGTACTGGGCCGCTTGGGCGCAGAAAGCGGCCACTGCGACAGAAAACCCTGAAGATGTCCAAACGCCGCCCGCAGAAATGCAGACCTGGAAATCCGAAGCACTCAATCTGCTGACTCAGGGCATTCAAGTGACACGCGACAAAGTGGGCCCGGATGCCAATCCGTCCGAAGAACTCATAAAAGCAGAAGTTTCGCTTGCCAGCATTATGAATCTGGACGGTGATTTTCAGGGAACAATCACGCGACTGACGAGTGGCGAAGCGAACTCTGTTGTGGCTGCCATTGAAGTCGCTGATGGAGAAGCACGGCCCGACGATGGAATTCAGAGCAAGTCGTTCGCGGGACTGACGTATCGACTGCTCTTGCGTGCTTATGTAGGGACTCAGCAGATCGAACAGGCTCTGGGTGTAATGACGCAGCTGGAAAATGTCGGCGGTCAGGATATCCTGGCGGTGTACACTCAATTGGGTCTGGAATTGCAGGAAGAACTTAAGCGATTGCAACTGACTGGCGACAACGAACGTCTGGCTCAAACCCGCGATTCGTTCGAAAAGTTCCTGCTGAAAGTCTACGAATCGCGAAATAAGTCGGACTACAACTCATTGCTGTGGATCGGTGAAACGTACTTTGGCCTTGGTCAGGGCGTTGCCGCCGATCCGATCGCAGCGGCTGCCTACTATGCCAAGGCTGCCGATGCGTACAACGAAATCATCAGCGGTGGGCTGGCGACAGAGGGGAATCGCACGGCTGTGCAATTGCGGCTGGCTCGCTGCCGACGCCAACAGAAGCAATTTGATGAGGCATTTCGCGTGTGCGATGAAATCCTGAAATCAAATCCGAACGTTTTGGACGCTCAATTTGAAGTGGCTCATGTGCTCAGTGACTGGGGATCGGAGAGTGAGCCGACAAAACTGCTGGATGCGATTCAGGGAATCAAGTCGCCGGACGGCAAAGCCGGACACGTCTGGGGCTGGTCATTGATGACGCGAAAATTGCAGCAGTCGCTGGAGAGTATTCCGACACCGGAAATGCGGGAACGATTTATTGATTCTCGTTATCAGCTGACCAACAGTCGCCGTCGATATGCGAAAACGAACGCTCCGGATAGTGACAAGCAGCTGAATTCTGCGCTGGCAGAAGTGACAAGTTTTGTGCAGGTGTATCGGGACCTGGATGATGCTTCTTTTGCGAAGTTCGACCGACTGTATCAGGACTTGCAGGCGGACAAGGGTGACGCACCGGTTCCACTTGAGCGCGCGTCCAGGGCTGCCGGAGCCGTCGCAGAACCTGAACTTGTTGACGACAAGACGAATGGAACGCCAATCGCGACAAACGCGGCACCCGTGACAAAGCCCGAAGAATCCGGCCGAAACGGTTTGCTGTTGGGGGCGTTGATTACGTGTCTGTCCGTTGGGATCGCCGTGGGAATGTTCGTCTTTATGCGCCGGCCGAGCAGGCGGCCAACGATACCGGGCTCCGAGAAGGCACCAAAGTTTTCGGCTCTGGCAATGACCAACCCGGGAGCGATCAATCCCGCAGCCATGTTTCCGGATCCTGGCGACGATCCGGTGCCTGGTCTGGACTTTTCCGGACTTGCAGCCGTCGCCGCCGGGCCGAGGCAAAAGGCTGCTGCGCGACCGACAGGTGCCGCCACGGCAACTCGCGCAACCAGTCCTGCGGTTGCCCCGAGAACCAAACCGGTCGCGCCAACAGCACCGTCGCCTGGCGCGGCAGACAGTGAGGCTGCTTCCAGACAGCGTTCCCGTTCGGCGACGGAAGATGGAAGCGCAGCAACGTCCTCAGGCCCTACCCCGGTTACCCGACCGGCGACTCCACGTCCGCCTGCGGCGCGACCCACCGCACCTGCCACGGGTGCAGCTCCCGCAGGAACTCAACTGCCAAGTGCAAAACCTGCTGCCCCGCGTCAACCCGCTCAACAACCACCACCTGCAGGCAAATCACCCGGACCGCCTGCGCCCCGTCCGCCCCAACGAAAACCCCCGGTTCCACCGGACAATAAATAACCATGAGGCTCGCTGAAGTGCAGGCTTCAGCATCTCCGGCAAATCGCAGCCGGGCTGAAACCTGTCCGCCAGCGGGAACACCAACGGCATTCCGAATTCTCCAGGAAGATTAGTAACTTATGGCCTCTAAATACATGTGGTATCACAAGTCGTTTGGCAATGTGCTGCTTGCCGTTCTCGCGGTATTGACCGGTAGTGGCGGGACTGTGTTTGCCGTCGATCAGGTGACTAAACGCAGTGATCGGGTCACGTTTCCCGGCGAAATCACCGCGATGACGCTTGAATCTGTCACGATTAAATTGTCAAACGGACAGACTCAGATAGTCCCTGTCTCAGATATTTTCAGTGTGCGATTTGATATGGAACCAGCGCTGCTGGCTCAGGCGCAGTCAAACGAACGGAGCGGTGCTTTGGATGTCGCACTGGAAAAATTCCAGACGGTGAAGAAGGAGTATGCCGGCGATGACAAACGCGTCATTGCGAATGTGGAATTTCTGATTGCACGCACAATGGTCAAGCAGGCGCTGGCAGATCCTTCGAAAGTACCGGTTGCCATCGCCGCAATTAAGAAGTTCCGCGCGGAACACAAAACCAACTTCCGCTATTACGAAGCCCTGCTGCTGGAATCTTCGCTTGCCACGGGCGAAGAAGCTCAGGCACTGTTGAAAGAAGTTCAGGCTTCACCGGTCAAAGGCTATCAGCTGCAGGCAGGCGTGCAGCTTGGACAGGTCCTGCTTGCCGGCAACGATGCGGCGGGCGCGATGTCGGCATTTCAACAGGTCATTGAACAAAGCGCAGGAGATCCGGCGTCCTCGACCGCCCAGTTTCACGGATTGCTGGGAAAGGCGGCTTGTCAGCAAAAGCAGGGGCAAACCGATGAGGCGATTGCCACGCTGGACGGAGTCATCGGGCAGGCATCGGAATCTGAATCGCAGACTTTGGCTCAGGCATGGGTTCTGAAGGGCGATTGTTTCCGGGCGAAAAATATGCCAAAAGATGCTCTGATGGCTTATCTCCATGTCGATGTCCTGTATCCTTCGGAACCAGCGGCCCACGCCGAAGCTCTGTATCATCTTGTCGCACTATGGGCTCCTGCCGGACATCAGGACCGTTCAGACGAAGCGATGGCAAAACTATCGACAAAATATCCGAACAGTCCATGGACAAAGCAGGCGGGCACAATTCCGCAGGCTGCGGCAAACGAATAGCTACACAAATCCGGATTTCTTGCATCTTGTGCCACTCTCTGAAGAGTGACGAGACGCTTTAGAGTCGCTACAGTTCCCATTCTCAATCTGCTGAAATTTTTCATTGGACACGTTTGCCCCTTTGAGGACATCCCGGAGATTCTTCGAAATGCGTAATGTCTCTGCATCACCCGCCGGATTCGGTGTACGAAAATCCGTGCTTTTTCTGCTTCTCGCTTTGACCGCTGCATCGATCTGGCCAGCGTTCGGAAATTCCACGAGTCTGTTCGCTGACGAAGACACTGCTGCACCAAATACTGCTCCCGCAGCCGAACCCGCAGCTACGCCGGTTGACAATGCGGCTGCGGTTCCCGTGAAATCCCGCAGTTTTCTGGCATATATCGCTCGGGCCTGCGGCTGGTTCTGGGGACCAGCGTTCTTGCTGGTGTCATTTATCCTGGTCGCACTCATTATGATGAATCTCCTTCAGGTGCGACGCGACGTGCTGCTGCCGACGCAGTTCGTTGAGGAGTTTGAGCAAAAGCTCAATGCGAAGGACTTTCAGGGCGCTTATGAATTCGCCCGCAGCGATGATTCGTTTGTCGGTCGGGTCCTTGCCGCAGGGATGGGGCGGCTGAGCCGAGGTTATCCGGAAGCTGTTGAAGGGATGCAGGAAGCCGGTGAAGACGAAAATATGGCGTTGGAACACCGCTTGAGTTACGTCGCGCTCATCGGCACGATCGCTCCGATGATGGGTCTGATGGGAACCGTGCAGGGTATGATCTCCAGCTTTGAAGTCATCGCCCAATCGACCGTATCCCCGAAGCCATCGGAGCTGGCCGACGGGATTTCAACCGCGCTGGTGACGACGCTGGTTGGACTGGTGTTGGCAATTCCCGCGATGGTATTTTACGGCATTCTGAAAAACCGGATTCAACGGTTGGTGCTGGAAATCGGCATGGTAAGTGAAGGCCTGATGGGGCGATTTGCTACCGTCGGAAAAACCAAGCCATAGTCTCAGACACGATAACTTTGTCGGCAGAACCACCTCATGAAATTCCGACCTGCCAATGTTGTTCCACCTGAACTGGACATGACGCCGATGATCGACGTGGTGTTTCAGTTGATTGCGTTTTTTATGCTGATCAATAATTTCGAGCAGGCAGAAGCTGATGAACGCGTAGTGCTGCCAAGGGATCAATTGGCAGCACCGCCACTCGTGCATAGACAGCACTCTTTTTTGCTGAATTTCGGCTATTTGCGCGATCAGAAGGGGGTCATCATTGATCCTAAGCCGTACTTTTTCTTCGGTGACGAAAGGGCAGAGCTTGCTTCCGTCCGGGCACGGCTGCGTCAGGAATCGCAATACTATAAAACGACTGGAACAGACCTGGCCGAAATCACCGTTGAGATTCGTGCCGATGCTGAGGTTCCCGCGGGACTTGTTCAGGAACTGATTCAGATGTGCCAGGAGGAAGGCATCGCATTTCAGAGATTTGCACTGAAGGCAACACAAAAGGCGACCGAGTATTGAATCTGCATTGTAGCGCGCAAAGTATTTTCAGGTGATTGGCTGTACTCGATATGAAGTTTCGTAACCGATCTAATCTCACCAGGATCCAGCTCGACATGACACCGATGATCGATGTCGTGTTTCAGTTGATCATCTTTTTCATGTGTACCCTGAAGATTTCTGAGCCAGAAGGTGACTTTGAAATCAGTATGCCGCTTGGTGCTCCCAATGCCGCAGCTGACAGCGATGCGCAGCTTCCACCATTTAAGGTTCGTCTCCGGGCTGGGGCTGACGGTCGGCTGGCGGAACTCACATTTAATGGAACAAATCTTGGCAGCGGCGAATCGGCGTTTGCAAAGCTGAACTCTGAAGTTCTCAGGGCTGTAAATGCTCTGGGGGCGATTGGCAAGGAGCAACAGGAGAAGCAGGAAGTCGAGATTGACTCGGATTACAACCTCAACTACCGCTACATTATCAATGCCATTGGAGCATGTTCCGGACGAATGCAGAATGGCGTCACAGTGAGATATATCAGCAAAATCAAGTTTGCCCCGATCCGGCAGCAACAATAGCCGCACCCCGTAACTTGACTCGAGTCGAGCCGAGCCGCAGTCAGCCACCATGCCGAAAACCGAGTCACCGTCCGCCCCATTTGTCGTACTCTGCTCCACCGACCTGATGCTCATCAGTTCTGTCGGTGGTGCTGCGGAAGCAGGCGGTTTCGCATTTGTGTCCGTGAATTCTTTGCAGGCTGCCATCGACAGGGCCTCGAACGTGGGGAGCATCGTTTGCCTGGATCTTGCGGCTTCGTTCAGCGATCCGCACGAATTCGCGATGATCGCACCGCCGGATTTGTTAGCGCGCACGATGGCATTCGGACCGCACGTTCACACTGCCAAACTCGACGCCGCCCGGACCGCTGGAATCCGTCGTGTGATGAGTCGCGGACAATTCGTCTCCGGCCTTGCGACGCACTTCCGATCGTTCGAAAATAAGTGATGTACGAGGATGTCGTTCAACTGCTCGCATTCTTAATCATAATCTTCCTCTTAATCATAATCGATTCGGAGCAATCTCGGCGACCGATTGTTTCGCTCCGCAAACGACTTGGCATCCAGAGCGGGAGTAGGATTAAGATTAAGAGTAGGATTAAGATTACGAGTCTGTTACGAAAGACTTCCTGCACACAACGCAGCGAGGTCTTCGAAGTAGCGAGGGTAGGTCTTCGAAGTGCAACCGGGATTGAGGATCTTAATGCCGGGCACTTTCAGTCCGAGCAGCGAAAAGCTCATCGCCATCCGATGATCGTCATAGGTCTGAATCTCCGCAGGCTGCGGAATTCCCGGATGAATCCGCAAACCGTCGGACAGTTCTTCGGCCTGAATCCCGGCACGTTGAAGTTCCGTCACCACGGCGGCGATGCGGTCCGTTTCTTTGTGACGCATGTGACCCACATTGCGGATCGTGGTGGGAGAGTCGGCAAAAACCGCGACGGCAGACAATGTCTGCGCCGTATCGCTGATTGCATTCATGTCAATGTCAATGCCGTGCAGCGGACGACCGGTGACCGTGATGCGATCACTCTGCCATGAGACTTCGCATCCCATTTGTTCCAGGGCGGCCGCGAATGCGACGTCGCCCTGCAATGCCTGTCGGGACAATCCTGTGACGGTCACAGAGCCGCCGGTCACGGCCGCCGCTCCGAAGAAATAACTGGCGGCGGATGCGTCTGGTTCGATTTCGTAAGTCCCGGGGCGATACGGTTGCGGCTCGATCAGGAAGGACGACAGATCATCCGGATACCGCACGCTGGCTCCAAACGCCTGCATCATCTGCAGTGTCATCGTCACGTATGGTCTGGAGACGAGTTCGCCTTCAACGCTGATGTGAACTGTTTTGCGGCACGCAGGGGCAGCCATCAGCAAGCTACTGAGAAACTGACTGCTGATATCGCCGTGAATCGAAGTGGAACCGCCCTGCAAGGTGCCGCCACTGCCATCCACGACAAGTGGAGGACAATCACTGTTTGGTTGTTCGAATCGAATGTTTGCGCCGAGTGGTTTGAGGGCACGGACCAGATCTCCGATCGGTCGTTGTCGCATTCTTTCGACGCCGTCCAGACGATACCATCCGGTCCCCAGCGCACAGAGAGAAGTCAGAAATCGGATACTGGTGCCGCTGTTTTCGAGCCACAGGTCTGCAGTCTCAGCAGGAACACGACCACCCAGGCCATGGACCGTACAGCAACAGGCGGCGAGATCCTGATCGACGCTGAACCCCAGCCGTCTCAAACTTTCGACCATCACCCGGGTGTCCTGACTGTCCAGTACACCGGTCATTGTCAGCGGACCATCCACCAACGCCGCCATCACCATCGCGCGATTGGTGATGCTCTTGGAACCGGGCGGGCGGATCACACCGTGAACGGGAGCTGTCACAGGTTGCAGTTCAATGAACGTCATGAGTGTCGAATCTCGTGCTTTGTGAGGCTTTAGAGCGTAGGCTGGACATTCTTGTCCGACCGTGATTCGACGGGCAGGAATGCCCATCCTACCCCAGAATTTAGCGTTGACAAAGCACTAACCTTCTGCAGCTTCCAGACCTGGGGCCGAGATGGCGGTGGCCTCCTGCGCTTCGCTCTGATCCGATGGGGCTGCTTCCACGACGATTGTGCCTGCTCCCGCCATGAGTTTCGGGCCTTTGCGGTTCGCATCAATGATCTTATGCATGTGCTCGGCTGACATTGTTTCCATTTCGATCAAATCTGCCGTAATTTTTTCCAGTGTGGTGCGCTGCGACGTCAGAGTGTCCATGGCAGTACGATACGCTTCATCGACCATGCGCTTCACTTCGATATCGATCTCACGCAAAGTTGCTTCGGCATGAATCGATTCTGAAACGATCCCGCCTCCGCCATGAAGAAACGGTGAGCGCTGGGCTTCGCTGTAGTACATGCGGCCCATGCGTGGACTCATGCCGAATTCCGTCACCATTCTGCGAGCCAGATCGGTGGCTCGCTGCAGATCGTTCTGGGCTCCGGTGGACGTTTCGTTGTAGATGATCTGTTCGGCAGAAATTCCGCCCAGCAGCACAGCGATGCGGCTCTGCAGTTCGGATTGCGTCAACAGTTCGCGGTCATCTTCCGGCAGCTGCAGCATGTAACCCAGTGCGCCCATGCCGCGAGGAATGATGGAAATCTTGTGTACGGGATCTGTGTGCGGCAGACTGGCAGCAACCAGAGCGTGTCCGGATTCGTGGCAGGCGACGCGGCGTTTGACGACTTCCACGATAATGCGAGACGTCTTTTCCAGACCCGCAATCACGCGTTCGATACCGTCTTCGAAAGCTTTCATCGTAACGCGTTTGTCTTCACGGCGGGCCGACAGCAAAGCCGCTTCGTTGACCAGATTGGCGAGGTCTGCACCGACGAAGCCCGGCGTGAGTTTCGCCAGACGCTTCATATCGACATTGTCCGACATCTTGATTCGTTTTGAATGCACGTTCAAAATCGCCTCACGGCCTTTGATGTCCGGCCGATCAACGAGCACATGGCGGTCAAAACGGCCCGGTCGCATCAACGCCGGGTCCAGCGTTTCCGGTCGATTGGTGGCTCCCATCACGATCACGCTGTGATCGGTACTGAATCCATCCATTTCGACCAACAATGCATTCAGCGTTTGTTCACGTTCGTCATGGCCACCCGGAGCACCGCTGCCACGTACCTTGCCCAACGCATCCAGTTCGTCGATAAAAATAATCGCGGGAGCCCGCTGCAGTGCCTGCTGAAACATGTCGCGGACACGCGCTGCTCCCACGCCGACGTACATCTCCACGAAGTCCGAACCGGACAGACCGAAGAACGGCACACCCGCTTCACCGGCAACGGCCTTGGCGAGCATCGTCTTGCCGGTGCCTGGAGGGCCCACGAGCAGCACGCCGCGCGGAATGCGCCCACCAAGTGCCTGGTACTTCTGTGGCGTTCGCAGGAATTCAACGACTTCTTTCAACTCCTCGACCGCTTCGTCAATGCCCGCCACGTCATTGAATGTGACATGTACGTCTTCCTGAGCATACAAACGACCGCGACTACGTCCAAACGACATCGCCGAACCAGTCCCGCCGACACGGCGCAGGACAAAAATGAAGGCTCCGACAAACATGGCGGTGATGACCAGCATCGGCAGCATGGCGATCCAGTCGGACGGCAATTCCGTGCCAGAGAACCGGATTTCCATTTCATTGAGCTTGTCCTCAAGCTTCGCTCGACTCACATCACTGATGCCGATCAGCGGAACCTGGAAGCGTTTGAATTCACCGCCTTTGCCTGCCAAATCATCTTCGCGAGACGGGTATTGCCAGGTGAGCGCAGTCTGGGACAGCGCCACTTCAAACATCTGGCTGGAGTTCAGGGTCTTATTATTCAACTTCTGCATCACATCGCTGTACGACATGCGTTCGCCGCTTCGGCCTCGCGCGGCGACAGAGATCACGACGGCTGCGATGAGCCCGATCGCGATTAAATACCACATTCCGTTATTTGATTGATTGCGGTCTTTTCGCGGCGAACGACCGGACTTGCCGGAATTCCCCGAATCACTTCCAGACGACTGATCCTGCTGACCTGACATTCTGCACTTTACCTGCGGAAAAATCCGGCTGACCGTAATAGTTGCGAAACCGCAAATTCAACGGCAATCGGAATGGATGTGTTCAACGACAAAGCAAACCTTCCTGACGTGCAACTCTAGACGTGTCTATTGTAGCGGTCAACCAGCGATGAAACGACAGCAGCCAAAGTTTTGATTCCTGAGGGCAGGTTCGTGCGGTCTGGGCGAAAGGAATGCATAAAACACGGGCGGAATCCAATGTCAGGATTCCTTTTTGCGGCTATCATTCGGCAGAATTCCTTGACTTTCAGAAAATTCGACCGCTGCGACGTTCGCTCATCGCGAATTGTTCACACGCCGGTCAGTGGAGGACGCATGGTTCGCGATTTTACAACGGAGAGTCTGTCGCACGATCCGATTCATGGGTACATCCCCTTTATCTCCCGCGTTGGTCTGCCGACCGGCGAAGCTGCCGAACAGGATCTGATCGACCATCCGTGGGTGCAACGGATGCGGCAGATTCACCAGTTGCAGACCGCGTGGTGGGTATTTCCATCGGCCGAACACATGCGGTTTCAGCATGTGCTGGGCGTCATGCATCTGGGATCTGTGGCCGTCAATGCCTGGTACGATTCACTCGTCGATTCCTGCCGTAGTGTCCCGTCTAAGGCGTGCGTCGAAAGCATGGTGCGGATCGCCGGTCTGCTGCACGACGTCGGACATGGTCCGTTTGGACATTTCTTTGACGATCATTATCTGGCTCAGTTCGATCTGACGCATGAAGACATTGGAGGGCATATTATCGAACACGAACTCGGCGAGATCATTCGTCGCATTCGTCGCAATCCCAATGGCAGGCTGCAACCGCTGGAAGAAATTGATCCAAGACAGATCGGCTGGCTCATTCGACGTCCGTCGGGAACTGCGGAAGATCAGGAAGGACATCCGGACTGGCTGCGGAAACTCCGTTCGCTGTTCAGCGGCATCTACACAGTGGACAACATGGACTTCGTGCTTCGCGATGCGTACATGTCGGGCTACAACACCAAGGCGTTCGACATCTCACGCCTGATTCATTACAGCTTTTTCACCGAAAACGGCCTGACGATCCATGCACGCGGTCTGCCGACGCTGATCAACTTTATCGAAACCCGGGCGAACCTGTTCCGTACGATCTACTTCCATCGCACGGTTCGCGGCATCGACATCGCGCTCGAGGACTATTTTGCGGAGACGATGCAGAAGATGTTTCCAGGCAACCCATTACTGCATCTGAAGGCTTATCAGGGACTCACGGAAACATCGTTCCTTGTCGATGTTGTACGCTGGGCCGACAGCGACGATCCGAAACTCCAGGAACTGGGCAAACACTGGAAGGCGATCATCAACCGCGAAGAAATGTGGCGGATGGCGTGCGTACGCACGATGCACTTTCACAGTGGCCAGGCCGAAAGCACAACCATCTTTTCCGAACCGGATCTGGTGGAACGTCGAGTCCGCGACTATCTGCCGAAAGCCATCAGTGATATCCCGCTGCGGATC
>Ga0105047_10011272_pt1 | contig 14516 bp, 12 predicted proteins | sample MAT04_FD_78384 | JGI IMG/M metagenome (GOLD analysis project Ga0105047, IMG submission 78384) | Freshwater microbial communities from Lake Fryxell liftoff mats and glacier meltwater in Antarctica - MAT-04 (megahit assembly) | ecosystem: Environmental > Aquatic > Freshwater > Ice > Liftoff... | reverse complement strand
TGGAACGACCTCTGGATCGCCGCCTAACGCCACGGCAAAATCCAGAGGTTTACCCGAATTATGTCCGAAAATACCTCGAATGCGTCCATGCCGACACCGCCCAAGTTGCTCGATCAATTGCGGGCCGGGACGCGGCTGTTGTATGACAGCAAGCGGACGGAGGACGCCTCAGTCGGTTGGTCGACCAAATTCATCTTGTTTATCGGGAAACGCCACCCGAACTTAATGGGTGTCACCGAGATCGAAAACGGTTTTGTGTAGCACTGCCCAACATCGAATTTATTCGGGCACAACTGCCGAAACGATTGCCGGTGGTTGAGCTTCCCAGGTCTTCAACTTACTCGTCATCGGCAAAGACGGGGTCGGAGTTTTCGACGCCGAGGCGCATGGCGAGTTGTTCGAATTGGTCGGCGTAGTCGTCTGAGGTGTGGTGGAGGTGTTCGGCTTCGCTGAGCAGTTTCAGCGTCGGTCGCTGCTTGATGCCGTGGGCTTTCAGGATGCGTTGGAACGGGCGGACGTTGGCGGCGTAGATGGTGAACTGCTTGTGTTCGTCGAATTGGACTTCCATCGGTCGGCGGCCGGCGAGCACCGCGACCCCGGTGCAGCCGTCGTTGAGCAGCAGGTCCTCGTAGTCGCAGAAGTGGCTGGCGAGCACGGGCGTGTCGACGTGGCGCCGTTCGCGGTCGATGTGGCCGCTGCGGAAGTCGTCGTCGCCGTGGCTGCTTTCCAGGACGACGTGCGCCGTTTCGCCGAGCGGTTTGAGCAGGTCGAGGAAGACGTCAAAGAGCTTCTCGGCGGAAACGGCAGCGCAGAGCATCGGCATGCGGATGTTGTGCCGGCGATCGCGGTAGACTTCGATCTTGTAGCCTTGGCGCGGGCGGATCGGAACATCCAACGACGGACGGACGGCTTCGGTCAGTGTGAAGCGGCCATACTGTTTGACTGAAAGATGTCGGGCGAGCAGATCAGTCACGAGGCGGCCTTTCTCAACAATCCGAACGGCACGAAGCAATGCCTCGCCGGTGAGCGAAGCACCTCGGCCGGGAGTCGGGTGCGGTCGGCGGCAACGGTGTCGGTCAAGAGGGTGGACCCTGAATGCTCGAATGTAACTCCGGGCGGTGTCGCGTGCGGCGACCGTTGGAGGATTATAGGCAACCCGACCTTCGCAGGCGCACGTCCGCAACGATTGTAGGACAGGATTGCATTGGAAGAGTCCGGCTGCGAAACTGAGATCGAAGTCGGGGCCTGCCGCATCGATCTCGTGTCGAGTTCCGTCGATGATGTCGAGTGAACCTGCAACCTGGAGTCGAGTCATGGGCAAGTCGATTCCGGCCGTGGCGTTCTGCATCCTTGCGATGGTCGTCGGTGTCGCCGCACAGGAGCCGCCGCCGGGCACGATCGTCATCCGCCCGAAGGCTCCGTCGCCGGCGAACGAGCAAGACAAACCGGGCTTCATCACCATCCGCCCGCACAAGCCGGACGGTACGCCCGATCGCCGGCCGGCCACGCCGGCGATGCCCGGCAGCAGCAAGCTGATCGGCTCCACCGAGGCGACCAAGGTTCAGCCGCCCGCGGAGGCCGCGAAGGGGCCGGAGGAGGATGGCCGCATCGTTCACGAATCGTGGGATGTGCTGTTCGTCCGCGGGTTGAAGGCGGGCTACTACCACGTCCTCGTCCGCGAGTACGTCAAGGACGGCAAGACCTTTCTTTACGGGATGAAAACTCAGAAACTGACCTTCAGCCGCTTCGGCCAGCCCGCCGAACTTTGGGGGGAGGATTCGACCTTGGAAACCCCGGCCGGGGAAGTGCTGACCACGCGGATGCGCCAGGGGCTGGGCCGCGAGCAGAAGCTCTCGTTGGTCGGTCGGACCGAAGCCGGCAAGCTCATCGTCACCATCGAAGGTGTGGCCACCGGCAAGGAGACAGTGCCCTTTCCCGCAGGCGTGCTCGGCGTCGCCTCCGAAGCGCGACTGATGAAGGACAAGAAGCCGAAACCGGGCGACCGCTTCGAATACCTCTGGTACGAAGGCCGAGTCAATGCCGTCGTCAAGTTCCAGGTCGAGGCGAAGGCCATTGAGGACTTGGTCATCTATGAAGGCCGGCCGCCGGTGAAGGCCCTGAAACTCGAAGTGACCATGGTCCCGGTTGGAGACTACGAGCAGAACTTCACGTCTTGGATCGATGCGACCACCTTCGAGCCGCTGAAGGTCGAAGCCGATGTGCCGGTGTTGGGCGGCAAAGCCATCATTCTGCGGACCACCAAAGAGTTTGCCACGCGGCCTTCGACCAAACTTCCCGAGTTGAATGAAGTCCAGTCCGTCCCGCTCGCCGCCGGGGTTCCGGGCATGCACGAACTGTCGTCGGTCGTCTACCGGGTGACGCTCGAAGGTAAGCTGACACCCGAGCGCGCCTTTAAGGCCGACGATCGACAATCCATCGCCAAGGCTGCGGCAGCCGATGTCAAGACGTTCGAGTTGACGGTGGCCGCCCGTCGCACGCCTGCCGCATCCGGTGAAGCCGCGAATCCGCCGGCGGACTACCTCTCGGATTCGTTCTTCATCGATTGGGACAACGACGCCGTGAAACGCGTTGCCAAGCAGGTGACCGCCCAACTTCCCGTCGATGCCGACACGTGGCAACGGGCCAAAGCCGTGGAGACGTGGGTGAACCGGAACATGAAGGCCGTCGAGTTCTCCCAGGCGATGGCGACGTGCAGTGCGACGGCAAAGAACCTCACCGGGGACTGCACCGAGTACGCCATGCTGTGCGTAGGGCTGTGTCGCGCCGCCGGAGTGCCTGCCCGCACGGCCCTCGGCCTGATCTACGCACCGACGCGGGACGGCAAGGCGGTCTTCGCCTTCCATATGTGGTTCGAGGTGTTCGTCGAAGGCCGTTGGCTCGCACTTGATGCCACGCTGGGCAAGGGGTCGGTCGGGCCGGGGCACCTCAAGATTGCGGACGCAAGTTGGGCCGGGGAAAAGTCGTTGGCACCGATGTTGCCTGTCAATAGTCTGCTCGGAGCGAAACCGAAAATCGAAGTCGTGCGGACGACGCCGTGACGCTCCGTTGAAAACCATCTGTGGGCGAATCGTGAAAATTCGGAGTTTCGTAGCTTCACCATCGGTTGGCGTCTATACTCCGTCATTAATCGGCGGGGTGGAAACCACTCGGCTTCCCAGGTATTCCATCGATGGCCACGACGACGAAACGGCTGACGCAGGGCGAGGTTTTCGCATGACCGGACGGCAACCCGAGACCGGGTTGATCGAGCATCTGACTGCCGAACGCGAGTCACCCGCCTGGGTCGAACTCTTTCCATCGTTGCGCGGTCACGATCCTGAATCATCCCACACGCCGATCGGCCTCCACATCATCGATACGATCGCCCCGTATTTCGAAATCCCGGACCTGTTCGAATGCTCGTGGGGCCTGCCCGAGTTGTCCGCCGTCGCCGGCGCCGTCGGCACGGCGGATGTCTATGCCGTCAGCGCCGCGGCGGGCAAAGACCAGCTCGCGCTCACGGTGGAGATCGTGGCGGCGCTGCGCCGTCGCGGCAAGGAGGTGCTGATCCTCACGCCCGAGCCGATTTATGCGGACAACCTGCTCCCGAAGTTGAATGAAGCGAAGTGCGGCGAAGTTGTGCGGGCACTCGGCGCCGGCGAACCGGCCAATCAGCTTCCGACCGCGTCGCGCCCGTTCCTCACCGATTCCGTCACCGAAGCAGGTTTTCAGGCCGTCTATCTGCGGGCACTCTCGGATCTGCAGACGCAGCGAACCGAAGCGGCAAGCCTTCGCGGTGCTGTCCAAGCCGCTGCCGTCGTTCATCAGTGTGCATCGGAATTGGAAGCCTGCCGTGCGCGCGCTCCGGCCGAGCCGGTGGCTCCGGTTGTTCCGAACGGCGATGAACGCGAGCGATGCCGATCCAAGCGCGAGGAACTCGCTCGACTAAAAGCCGAACTCGAAGCGGCATCGATCAAGAAAAAGGGTCTGCTCGGCGGGTTCAAGGCCTTGTTCGCCAAGGATTCCACTCTGGAAGTTTGTGCGGAGACCACCGCCCGGATCGCCGCCTGCGAAGGCGAAATCCGCGACCTGATTGCCGCGTGCGAACGCCGCGAGGCCGAACGCCGCACGGCCGAGTTGCAATATCAGGAAGAAACGACAGCATGGAATACCCACCAGCACGAACACAGCGCGTTGCACTTGCAGTGGACTGCGGCTGTAACGGCGTTGTCGGGGTTCGGTTTCGATTCTGGAGAAACAACACTCAAAGCCGACTCGGCGACGTGTGAAACCCGATTGGCCGCCACCGAACGACTCGTCGCCGATCTCGAGCGGGATCGCGTGTCGATCCGGAAACAATTGGCGGCGAAGGTCGGTTTGGTCGTGTCGCCCTGTACGGCCTTGGGGCTGGATGCTTCCTTGCCGCCGGATCGCGTGTTCGACCACGTTCTCGTCATCGATGCCGAGCAGCAGACCGAAGCCGATCTGAACCGCTTCGCAGCCCGCGGTCGGCATTTTGTCCTGCTCGGGGATGTGACGACGGCCCCGCGATCCTCGTGGTTCCAGTCGTTCGTCCGCCGCCATGCGGATGTGAACTGGGGCCGCGACTGCGGCAAGCTCGTCGCCCGCCTGACTGCAGCGGATACGACTCACACCGGCCGCCGCATCACCGAGCCGCTGGCCGATCAGCCCGCGATTCACATCGAGTTCCTGGTGACTGCGCACGGCAACGAACCGGCTTCGATCTCGTTTCCGCCGCAAACCTCGCCGGCTCAAGCCAAAGCCTTCCTGGCCCGCGAACTGGAATTCATCCGCTTCCGAACCCTCGGCCGCGGCACTCGTCGCGATTCTACGGCTCACAAACAGGTCGTGTTCAGCCACGTTGAGCCGTTCCTGCTCCATGCGGACGATTGGGTCGATCTCGGCGATGGTGTCTCGGAATCCGTCACCCCCGGCGGCTGGACGGCGGTCGTACGCTTCGAGCCGCACTGGAGCGACGACGAGATCGAACGCTACCTGCAGGATCGCATCGCCGCGATGCCTCGGGCCGCGATTCTGCCGCAGCCGCTCTTCATTCCCGAACGCAAACTACCGAAGCGCGAACCCGCGGTCGCTGCGGCAAGGTAGCAAGCATCAAGGCTTCGCGGTTTCCTTGGCCAGCATGGCCAATGCGTCCTTTTGCTCATTCGCGAAGCGGTTCGACAACGCCGGAATCCACTCATCCGAAACGTTCTTGAAGTGCACCAATTTGCCGTCGGCAGTCTTGCGGCCACGTTCCGCATAGACCGCTTTGACGATCGCTTCATCCGCGAGTTGATCGATGCTCGTAACGGCAATCAGCGGCTTCAGGGAATTCACGATCAGTGAAGCGTTCGGCCCGTGATGCACTGCTGTGGACCAGACCACGTCCCGCAGGGCTGCGGAACGCTTTGTGAGGTCCAAACCCAGATCTTTATTCAGCTTCGCAGCCTGCGGGTCGTAGTGCGTCTCGCGGATGAACTGATGCTCCTTGGCGTGAAGCCCCTTGGGGTCAGCCGCGGCCAGTTCCTTCCACTTGACGGTAAACTCGGGTGTGCCGCCTTTCAGCCCAGCGAAGTCCTTGGGGTAGTACTTCGCGACGAACTCGTCCGCCCGGCCGCGTTTGGACGCAAGCTGATAGCTGCCGTAGGAGACGCCGCCGGGGTCGCCCTTGCCGGTACTCACGGTGGCCGGCCCGCGACCGCCGGATTCGTACTTCTCGGAAAGTGAACCGAGTTCGGCCGGAACTTCAAACGAAGCGGCCAGCAGGACAATGACTGCGATCATGTTCAATTCCCGGGGTAGACGATCAAACTCCGGCAGTGGCCGCTTCGAGCACCGGCCGTTCGGCGTTGCGGTTGCCGCGCGGCAACTTGACGACGAGCACCGAGCAGGTCGCGTCCCGCATCACCTTCTCGGCGACGCTGCCCATGTCCGCCCCGTCGAGGCCGGTGCGGCCGTGCGTGCCGAGTACGACGACGTCGACGCAGGCATCGGCGGCATACCGCACGATTTCGTCCGCCGCATCGCCTTCGAGCAGCACGTGCGAGACGGGGATGCGGGCGTTCGCCGGGCGGATCTGTTCGAGTTGGTTGCGCCAGTAAGCGCGCTCGGCGTCCGTCCGCCCGCGGCTATCCTCACCGGGCGTGAAGACGTAGACCACCGTCAGGCTTGCCCCGTAGGCCTCGGCCAAGCCGAGGGCATGAAAGTAAGCCGCGTTGGAATACGACGAGAAGTCCGTCGGGTACAAAATGTTCTTGACTCGGATCATGGCAAAATACTCCCGGCAGCCCGCGGCCGGGAGAGAGCCGCATCGTGCCTTTCGCATTTTACGCATCCGGGCCGCCGGATACCACTGCGGGATTCGGACTTCACGCGACCGACACGTCTTTCCCGCAAAAGTCTTCGATCTCGGCGGCGACCATCGACTCGGCATCCGGCTCCGCGAGCATGGTCCTTCGCAGCTTGGTCGCCGCCTCCCGATAGCTCGGTGTTTCCAGGAGCTTCTTCAACAGCATCGAGACTTTAGGTTCCCGGAACTTGGGTGCGGGCAAGGTGACGGCGACGCCGAGTTTCTCGAGCCGAGCGGCATTGTCCGGCTGGTCGAAGGCCATCGGCATCAGGAACTGCGGCAGGCCGGCCCGCATGGCCTGGGCGGCCGAGCCGATGCCGCCGTGGTGGATGATCGCCGCACAGCGCGGCAAGACGGTGCTGAAGGGCACGTAGTCCGCCTGCAGGATTGTCCCCGGCAGGTCCGCGGGAATCTGACTGCCCGCCTTGGCCAAGATCAGGCCGCGCACGTTCAAGGCCTTCATCGCCGCGACGGCCGCCGCGAAGTATGGCCCGCCCTGACGCATCGCCGAGCCGAAGCTCACCACGACCGGCGGCGACCCGGCCTGCAGGAACGCTTCGACTGCATCCGGCAGCGGCTGTTCTTCCTGGTCGTAATGGACGAAGCCCACGTGCCTGAGATGCTCGGGCGTGTCCCGTGCCGGGCCGTACCATCCGGGGTACATCGCCAGCAGTCGTTGCGGCGAATGTCGCCACGGGCCGAAGATGCGCCGGATCGGTTTCAGCCCGATGTCCGCCCGCAGCCGGTCCATCGCCGGGGCAATCATCGGGTCCAACACCTGCCGATCCGCATACCAAAACAGCGCGCGCCGGAACCAGTGCGGCCACCAACGCGGGATCGTCATCATGGCAAACTTCGGCGGATCGGCGATGCTGAGGATCGCGGAGGGTTGCAGGTGCACACTCAGGAACGGGATGCCGAGTTTCTCGTGCGACAGCCGTGCCGCCAAGCCGAGCGTGCCGCCGAGCAGCACGGTGTTGCCGCGCTCGTAGTGGGCTTCGATTTGCGCATACGCCGCCCGCAGCAACCGCTCCGGCCGTTCGCCTGCGAACAGCACCGACAGTGCCTTGGTCGGGTGCCACAGATCGGGATCGTGAATCAGGGCTTCGTAATCGTCCGCCGTGCCGGTCGGGGCGAAGCCGAAGCCTTGCCGCTCGGCAAGTTCGCGGAACGGCTCGGATGTGATGAGCACGACCTCGTGCCCGCGCTGCTGCATCGTCCGCCCGATGGCGATGAACGGGTGGACATCGCCATGGCTGCCGACCGGTGCGAGGAGGATTTTCATGGGGATAGGTTACGGACTCGGCGAGGCAAACACGTTTGGGCAAGCCTCCGGCATCGTCCGGCACTCGCAAAACGGAACGACGAAAACGGGCGGCGGATTGCTCCGTCGCCCGTTCTGGAATGCCGCAGCGGACTGACGTCCCCCGATGCCTTTTTACGGCAGCGGGTTGAAGCGGAAGTCCTGGGCGATGTTGTCGTCCGGGTTGCTGGAGGCCGCGACGTTGACGCCGCCGTTGAAGGTCGACGAGAACGGCAGCAGGTTGATGATCTCGGTGTTGTCCCGCGTGTTGAAGATGCGGACGCGCGGGGCGTTGCCGGGGCCGGCGCCCGTGATGATGTCGTCCAGGCCGTCCTTGTTCCAGTCCACGGCTGCGACGCGGATACCGCCGCGGGTCGAACCGATGAACGGGTTGCCGACCGTGGTGCTCGGAAGCAGCGAGGTCGGGGCGACGCTCGGTCCGATGAGGGTGCCACCGGACGGGAAGGCCAAATTGAAGTTGCCGGGGCCGTTCGGGGTACCGCCGCCGGAGGCGGTTTCGTCTACCGGCACGGCGAATTCGCGGACCAAGCCGACGGTGCGGCCATCGTATTCGCGGACAACTCCGGGGCCTCCGCCGGCGCCGACGAGGATGTTGTACTTGCCGTCGCCGCGGGTGTTGCCGGTGGCGATGAAGATGCCGTTGCGGTCGTTGACGTCGCCGCCGAAGAACGACGAGATCGGCGATGTAAGCAGGCGACCGCGGTTGCGGACGCCGTCGTAGATGTTGATCTGGGGGCCGCCGCCCACGCCGGGGGCGGTGATGATGTTTTCGCGGCCGATGCCGTTGAGGTCGCCGGCGGCGACGCGGACGCCGGTGCGGACTTCATCCGAATAGGCGAAGAAGTCCGCGATCGTCGTCAACGTGTTGACGCCCGCCACGGTGAAGACGCTGACGCGCGGGCCGCCGCCTTCACCGGCGCCGACGATGATGTCGTTTAAAGTATCCCCGTTGTAGTCCCCGACAGCCACGTAGCCGCCGCCGCGGAAGTCGACGTCGAACACGAACTGGTCGATGATGTTGGCACCGTCCTTGCCGTCGTACACGCGCAGCCGGGCCGCGCCGCCGGTGGCGGGCATGGTGACGATATCGTCGATGCCGTCGTTGGTCACGTCACCCACGGCCACGCGGACGCCGCCGGTGAATTGGGGTTCGTACGGGAAGAAGTTGAACTTCTGCACGGCCGTACCGGCGAGGTACACCCTGACGTGCGGGCCGCCCCCGGCGTCCGCACCGACTGCGACGAGCTTTTCGTTCTGTTCGAGAATGTTGATGGTGACCGTGCCGGTGGCGGTCGGTTCACCCGTCGTGCTGGTCACCGAGTATTGGAAGACGACCGGACCCGAGTTGATCGGGATGCGGTCGATGTTCGGCGTGATGAACGTGAAGGATCCGTTCGGATTGAAGATCAGCGACCCCCGCGGCAACGGCACCGGGCTGTTCGCGTAGATCGGGTTCGCCTTGATGTTGGCAAACAAAACACTGCCCGGGTTCGTGTCCGAGAAATCGTTGGCCAGCACACCTTCAGGTACGAGCACCGTCAGCACTTGGCTGGCGCGGCTGTCGTAGGCGTCCGGATTGGCGATGATCGCCGGGACCTCTCGGGATTCGAGGCTTTCCAACTTCAACTGAGTGGACGCGCGATTGGCTTTGCGATGGGCCTTGCGATCCGTGGGCCGAGTAATACCGAGCATGACGTGGTGGCTCCTACCTGAGTTTCCGGGGTCTGTGTACGATCGGTACGGCGTGGCCGGACGCTCGCGCGGCTGTCCTTGCCCACGAATCAATACCTTCCGCAGACGCACGAGGACGCTGCGGGGTCTATCGCTTACTTTCGGCGGTCGCTTCTGAAGGGAACCACCGAAACGCCCGATCCCGCAGCAGGTAAGTCCCGTTGACGTCGGGTGGCACCGAACGGGGAAACTCCCGCTTCTTCGCCGATCTCACCGATCCGACGAGGCAAACGGACGCGAAGATGTTCCGTTCGACGATTTTGCCTCAAGTCGAGCCCGTCTCAGGCTGCCCGCAGCGCGAAGTCCGGTCGGTCCAAACGGAAGTGCGGATTGTAGTACGGATCGCCCTTTTTCAGGAACTCGCCCCACTTGACGTGGAACAGATCGTACTCGCGTTTGAAGCGGGCCTGCTTCTCGTCCGTGTCTTCCGGGCCGCGCGTTTTCGATTCGTAATGATAGAGTTCCGCATCGGGCGTCCATACGATCCGCAGCCCGCGCTTGAGAATCTGCAGGCACAGATCGACGTCGTTGAAGGCGAGCACGAAACCTTCGTCGAACCCGCCGACGTCGTCGAAGACTTTTTTGGGCACCAACAGGCAGGCACCCGTCACGGCGGCGACGTTCTGCGTGAACAGCAACCGCTGCATATGACCGGACGCCGAGCGCGGGTAGTTCATGTGCCCGTGGCCCGCGACGCCCCCCATGCCGACGACGATGCCCGCATGCTGAATCGTATCGTCCGCATAGTAGAGCTTGGCGCCGACCGCGCCGACGCCGGGCTGCACGGCGAGTTTCACGAGCGCTTCGACCCAATCCGGGTTGATGCTCTCGATGTCGTTGTTCAGAAACAACAGCAGTTCGCCCTTGGCCTGCGCGGCGGCAAAGTTGTTGACCGCCGCGTAGTTGAACGGCTTGTCCCACGTCAACAACCGGACCTGAGGTCGCGTTTCGAGCGTGCGATAGTAGGCGAACGTCTCCGGGCGAGTGCTTGCATTCTCGACGATGAGCAGTTCGTAATTCGCATAACTGGAATTCGCCAACGACTCGACGCAGCGGGCCAGCATCTCCGGGTGATCCTTATTGGGGATCACAACGGTCAACAGCGGCTGCGTCCGGAGATGGTGAACGACGTGATACATGCCGAGCTGAACGCCGTCGTGCACCGAGGCATCGACGCCGACGCGCTGCAGGTGCTCGACCAGAGCCCGTTTGCCGGCGTCGAACGCGTAGTTCTTGCTCGACTTGTTCGATGCGGTCGAAGCCGCGTGCATCCGCCAGTGATAAAGGACCGCGGGAATATGCACGATCCGCTTGGCACCCTCGGAAGCCCGGAGCACCAGGTCGTAATCCTGCGCCCCGTCGAAGCCGGTGCGGATGCCGCCGAGTTGTTCGACCAGACTTCGCTTCAGTGTTGTGAGGTGACAGATGTAGTTGCGGCTGCGGAGTGTCTCGGGCGACCAGTCCGGCTTGAAGTACGGCTCGCAGCGTTCGCCGACCGAATCGATCTTGTCTTCATCCGAATAGAGAAAGTCAGCATCGGGATGGTCGTTGATTGCCGTCAGAACTTCGTACAAGGCAAACGGCGCCAAGGTGTCGTCGTGATCGGCGAAGGCGAGGAATTCCCCCGTCGCGGCGGCGATCGCGGCATTGGTGTTGCCGGCGATACCGCGGTTTTCGGGAAGGAGCACGACACGGATGCGCCCATCCGCGACGGCATGCCGGTCCAGCAGTGCCCGCACCGTCGGCGACGTGCCGGCATCGGCGAGGATCAGTTCCCACTTCGGATAGGTCTGCTTCAGTACCGATTGAATCAGGGCTTCGACGAACGCATCCGGCGGGTTGTAGACGGGGACGACGATGCTGACGACCGGTGAACGGCCGAAGTTTCGAACGCGCTGCGCCGCGAGGGCGGCAGCGTTCGGTTCCTTCCGGGCGATCCAGCGGCGGTACTCATCCGCCGGGGTCGCTTCACTGAGCCGACGGGCCTCGGGCGGTGGGCCGTTCTTGGCTTGGCGTGCGTTCAGTACCCAGCCGACGGCGCCGAAGCAGGACCGCAACGCCCACTTCACATAAGCGCGGCGCCGAGTATGAATCGGGAAGAAGCGGTTGAAGGCCTTCTGGCTGCCGTGGGCGACGCGATAGATCTTGGAGCCGCGCATGGCGGCAAGTTCGGCCTGCTTCTGCTCGAGCAACTCGGTGCGGCGCATAAGCGCCGCCTCAAGCTGCTCGATGCGTCGCCGCGCCGTATCCAAATCGCGCTCAGCAGCCATCGACGTGACCTGCTTGATAAGGCGGAGAAAGAGCATGTCAACACTGCGACCGCAGAAACCGCGGGGCAACTCGATTGCTCGGCGTTCTCTGCGGTCGCAGCGCGGAATTTCTTACTTCTTGGCAGCTTCGACAACTGGGGCGGATTCCGCCTTCGCGGCGGCTTCGTCCTTGCGGATCAGTTGCAGCATGTGCTTCTTATGGCGCTTTTCACGCTTTTTCTTCAAGACGCCTGCGGGGTTACCCATGATCGGCTCCGTTACAGTTTACCCAGGTTATCGACGGATATCGGCACTCTAAACGATTCAGCTAATTTAGCGTGGTCGGGCAAAAAAACGAGGCGAGATGGTCATTTCCCGCGCAAGAACCGTCCGATGAATCATTTGCACGGTGAAAGTCAAGACGATTTTCCTCATTGCCTCAAAACCAGAGCCGTTGCAACCCGGCTCTCCCGCACGGAAGCACTTTCGGAGGTGCCCCATGATTCGTCGAACGCGCCCCAGTCGCACCAACGCCGACCGCCTCCCCTCTCGCCGCACGCAGCTACGGCTCGATCGCCTCGAAGCGCGGGACGTTCCGTCTTCCGGCTTCGAGGATATTGCCTCGCTGCCGGACTTCGACGGCACGCCGACCGATTACCCGACCCTCTTCACGGTCGATGAACTCGCCGCGATGACGGGGGCGCCGTCGACCGCGTTGTCGCTTCGGGAATCGTCGCGGGAACGCTTCGTCGTCAGTACCGGACCCGGCGAACGGACCGCGGTCAACGTCTACGATTCGAGTACCAACGCCCTCATCGGGATCATCACGCCCTACGGTAAGGATGCGACCTTCGGCGCCCGCGTTGCCGTGGGCGACGTGACCGGCGACGGCGTCCAGGACATCATCACCGCCCCCGGAGCGGGTTCCGCGCCGCTGGTGAAGGTGTTCGACGGCAAGACGCTCGTGGAAATCCGTTCGTTCCTCGCCTACGAGGAAGCCTTCAGCGGGGGCGTCTTCGTCGCGGCCGGCGACGTGCTCGGCAGCGGCCGGGCGGACATCGTCACCGGGGCCGGGGTCAACGGCGGGCCGCGCGTCCGCGTCTTCGCGGCCGACGACGTGGCTCCCAAGGGCGAAGTGCACGTGGCCGTGGAACCCTATTCGCGCAAGGACTATTTCGCCTACGAAGCCGATTTCCGCGGCGGCGTCTCGGTCGCCGTGGCCGACATCAATGGGGACGGCTTCGCGGACATCGTCGCCGGGGCCGGGCCGGGCGGCGGACCGCGCGTCATTGTGGTCAGCGGCAAAGACGACGCGCAACTGGCCAACTTCTTCGCCTACGACTCGTCGCTGCGAAGCGGCATCAGCGTCTCGGCCGGAGTGTTGTCGCTCGGTGCCCCGGCGACCTTCGTCACCGTCCCGCAAAACGGCGGCGGGCCGGACGTGCACCTCTTCAACTTGGCAACCGGCGACAGGCCGATCGCCCAGTTCGCCCCGTTCGCGGACGGGTACTACGGCAACGGCGTCGCCGTCCGCGATCTGACCGGCGACGGCCGCGGCGACCTGATCCTGACCAACGGCCCCGGCACCAAGCCGCGCGTCATCGTCCTCGACGCCGAACTCGGCATCAAACTCCGCGACTTCCCCGCCTTCATGCCGGAATATCTCGGCGGCCTTTACGTGGCGTGATCGGCGCTGGACAGGTAAGCCGACACGAACGCGAGATGGTCGAACAACTCGCAATGCGCCGGGCGTCGAACTCCGACCCCGGATTGTTGGTGACGAGTCAAGGTGAAGACCCGGCAAGCTGAACCAACGATAGTCGTTCCGGCCGTTGCGCCCGCAGCAATTCAACCTTGGGCAGTGCGATAGCAATACCGTTTCAACCTGCAGCGTGCTCATCTCACACGTTTGGCGTTTCCCATGAAACAAGATGAATTTGGTCGACCAATCGACGGAGGCGTCCGCCGTCTGCTTGCTGTCATCAAAAGCCGCGTCCTAGCCCGCAGTTGATCGAGCAACTTCGGCGATTTGGTTCTATGGGACTTCGGTGAATTCGCGGTCATTTTTGATTTGACAACCTGCGCGGAACTGACGAGTATGGTCAATCAGACTCGTGTTGATGCTTCTCATTCGTTAGCAGCGTGTTCTGGATCAGAAAGAAACGCCGTTCGGAACAGACGGAAATTTTTCTGTCTACTTTATTTTTATGGTTCGGCGGCGGAGGGCTTCGATGAATGCGGTCGTTGATGGCGTGGTGCATGACCTCGGCAAGCCCTACGCGGACGGCACCCCCCGCCTCGAAATCCATGTGCCGATGGGCCGGGCCGCGGGGTTGCCGGTCCAGACCGGAGAGCGGGTGCCGGTTCGCCTGCATGTCGCCGGGGCCGAGTACGCTGCCGGGTTGCGGGCCACCCCGGAGAACAAGTACGCTTGGGTCTGCCCCGAGGTGACCGGAACGGGCGGCGAGACCACGACCCTGGGACGGGTGCTGACGGCCTTTTCGCTCAGGCCGGCTGCGGCAACGGCACCATGCGGTCCTTCTCACCCTTAGCCGTCGCGGACCAAAATCTGATGCCGAGCGAAGTCCACATCTTTCACCCGCAACCGGCAACATTCCAGAATCCGCAGGCCAGACCCGTACATCAACTCGGCCAAAAGTCGATGAATGCCGAGCATTCTGTCCAGTATGGCTCGCACCTCATCCACGGCCGGCACCACCGGCAACCGCTCCGGGCGTTGCGCGCGCAGAAACTCGACCTTAGGCAAGTCGATTTCGAGCACCTTTTGGTACAAAAACACGATCGCTGAGAACGCCTGGTTCTGCGTACTGCCCGCCAGCTT
>Ga0105047_10011271_pt1 | contig 14517 bp, 5 predicted proteins | sample MAT04_FD_78384 | JGI IMG/M metagenome (GOLD analysis project Ga0105047, IMG submission 78384) | Freshwater microbial communities from Lake Fryxell liftoff mats and glacier meltwater in Antarctica - MAT-04 (megahit assembly) | ecosystem: Environmental > Aquatic > Freshwater > Ice > Liftoff... | reverse complement strand
CGCTTCGCACCCTGGAGAGGGTAGCGCTTCGCACCCTGGAGAGGGTAGCGCTTCGCACCCTGGAGAGGGTAGCGAGGCTGCTGACGAGGACGCCGAATCGCCGAGGTTAGCGTTGGTCGAAGCGGCGGATCAGGCGATAGCCTGGGTGTGGCTGTTCCTGTTTATCCTGGTCATGATTTATCCGCAGCGCCAGACGGCGGACCTGGCGTATGCCGTGGTGCCGCTGCTGGCGCTGGGCGCGCGGCAGGTGGTGCGCGTGTTTCCGCCTTTATTGGGCCACAGGACGGTTTACATTTATGCGCTGCTGGTGGCGGTACTGGGCGTTTCGATCTGGATGAGCTTTTCTGGCTTCACCAACCTGGCCACGCAGGATAATGCCCTGCGCTGGGGTGGAATTGCGGGTGCCGGATTTTTGCTGCTGGCAAGCCTGCTGTTGGTGGGCTGGGGCTGGGATTGGAAAGCAGCCTGGGTGGGGTTTGTGTGCGGCTTGAGTGCTGTGCTGCTGGTGTACACTCTGGCGACGGCCTGGAGCGGCGCTGGAATGAATAACCGGCCAAGCAATGAAATTTGGGTAAATAGCGCATATCCCATAGAACAAAACCTAGCGCTCAAGGTGTTGGGGGATGTGTCTGAGTGGCATACCGGCAGCCGCGATGGGGTTGATGTGGCTGTGAGCGGGGTGGATACACCTTCACTGCGCTGGGCTCTGCGCAATTTCCGCAATCTCAACTTTATTTCGGCATTGGCGCCCGATGCCAAGACCAGCGTGGTGATTACCCCCGAAAAGCTGGGCGCGAATTTGGGCCTGGCGCTGCCGTATACCGGACAAGGCCTGGCATGGAGTCAGTCGGTGCTGTGGTCTGAACTGCTGCCGCAAGATTGGTTGGGATGGTTTTTCTACCGCGACCTGGCCAGCCGGCCAGATATTCTCAACCGGCAGGGGCTGATTTTGTGGCTGCGCAGCGACTTATTCCCGGCGGCGGACAAGACCGGAGCGGCTCGGTAAACCTAGTACACTGTCAGCCATGCTTTGGTATGTGAGCTGGTATATATTGTCTCTGGATAAAGGAGACTGGGATGGCGAAGAAGTAATCGGGCTCAACATGGCGGAGATCGAATTCAGCGTTCTCAGGCACCCATGTTGGAGTGGACATATCCCGAATTGAGAGTTTTGGTTAGCGACACGTCTGCGTGGCAAACCGAATGCAATACCAACCATGCGACAAAAGAAACCCTACCCATCAAACCATGATTTACAGACTACTAGGAGAAGAATGCCTTACCCACGAATTATTGCGATTGATGGCCCGGCTGCCTCGGGAAAATCGACGATAGCAGAACTCCTGGCCCAAAAATTGGGGTACCTGTTTTTTGATACCGGTCTGATGTACCGGGCGGTGACCTGGGCGGCTTTACAGCGCCTTAAGGCGGTGGATGAAGAAGCGGCGGTAACGGCTTTGGCCAACGCGGCGGAAATTGATGTGCGCCCGGCCGGCGTAGACGACGAGCGCAAATGGGTCGTGCTGCTGGATGGACAGGATATCACCGGGGAAATCCGCCAGACCGAGGTGGAGACGTATGTCTCGCAGGTTTCAGCTTATGCCGGTGTGCGCAAGGCGATGACCACGCAGCAACGCAGGATTGGCCAGCGGGGGCAGGTGGTGATGGTGGGGCGCGATATTGGTACGGTGGTGCTGCCCGAAGCCGAATTAAAAATCTTTCTGGATGCATCGGTGGCAGAACGGGCGCGCAGGCGTTATGAAGAAGTACTGACCCGCGGGCTGCCTGCCGATTATGCCCAGATTCTGGAGGCAATGCGGCGCCGCGACCAGATCGATTCGACGCGAGCGATTGCGCCGTTGAAACCGGCCGCGGATGCAGTGCTGGTCAATACGGATGGGCTCACTATTGAGGAAGTGCTGTATAAAGTGGTGCAGTTAGTGGAAAAAAAATAGGTAACGAACAGACCGGGTGGGCGCTGGAAGCCACCTTTCTTAGGGTGGAAGCCACCTTTCTTAGGGTTGTTCCAGGGAGCGGGAAAGGGAGAAATGTCCGATTTATCCTTAAGTGATACCAACTTCTCGCAGGCGCTGCTCGACACAGTAGGTGCGCTGATTACGGTGCTGGACCTGGATGGGCGGTTTGTCGGCTTTAACCGGGCAAGTGAGCAGTTAACCGGCTACACCTTTAAAGAGGTGCGTGGACGGTCATACGGCATGTTTTTACTGCCAGAAGAACACGCGGATGTTTCATATGTGATTGAGCAACTGGCCGCCGGGGTTGCAGTGCAGCATCAGAATTTTTGGGTGACGCGCAGCGGTGAGAAACGCTGGATCCATTGGTCCAACACGGCTATGTTGGATGAAGACGGCCGGGTGCGTTATTTGCTGGCCACGGGGATTGACATGACCGAACAGATGGAGAATGGGCGGGCATTTCTGGCAGAAAAAGAATTGAATGAACTGCGCTCCAACTTTGTTTCCATGGTAACGCACCAGATGGGCACACCGCTCAGCACCATTCTTTCATCGGCTGAGCTGTTGCAGAATTATGCGGATCACTGGCCGGTGGAACGCCGTGAAAAACATTTGCAGCGCATCATCGAATCGACCCAACGAATGGACCGGATGATTCGTGATATTCTGGAATTGGGTCAGGTCAACGCAATGGTGGAATCCAGCCAGCCGGTGCCCGTAGATTTGACCCATTTTTGCCAGCGAATAGTGGAAATATTCCAGGTTTCGGATCACTCCCGGCATGAAATCGTATTTACTGGGCCTGACTTAGCGCCAGGTTCTCTTCAGGGCGCGGCGCCAGTTTGCGGTTGGCTGGATGAAAACCTGGTGGCGCCTATCCTTGAAAATTTGTTGTCGAATGCACTGAAATATTCGCCGGAGCACAGCCGGATAGAATTGGGCCTGGCAATTGAGGAAAACTGGCTGATTTTTTGGGTTCAAGATGAAGGGCTGGGCATTCCGGCTGAAGAGCTGCAGCGGGTGGGGAAGCCTTTTTACCGGGGCAAAAATGTAATCAATTTTCCGGGGACCGGGCTGGGATTGGCAATGGTCAAGCTTAGCCTGAATGCGCTTGGCGGAAGTTTGAAAATCGACAGTGTTGAAAATATGGGAACTAAGATTTGGGTAAGACTGCCTTTCCGGCGGGCAGCGCTTCGACGCCTCCGCAGGGGGGCAGAGGCGCCTGGCCTGGATGGGGATGAAGCGCATGAGTAAAATACTGGTAATTGAAGACGAAAGCGCGGTGCGCGAGAACTTGATTGAATTGTTGAGTGAGGAAGGGTATAAGACCATCGGCGCACAAGATGGCGAGGAAGGCCTGCAGCGGGTATGGGAAGAACTGCCAGATTTGATTATCTGCGATATCACAATGCCGAAGCTGGACGGCTACGGAGTACTGGCGCGCATCAACCAGGATTTGCACCTGGCTAATATCCCTTTCTTATTTATTACGGCGCGCGTGGCGCGTGAAGATTTACGCATGGGCATGGGCATGGGCGCCGACGATTATATTACCAAGCCTTTCCTGCGCAGCGAGGTGCTGCAAGCCATTACCACGCGTTTAGGCCGGGTGCGTCGACTGGAAGCCCTGACCGAGAAGAAACTGGCAGACCTGGACAGCCGCGTTACCACGGACTTGCCACACGAATTGATGGCGCCTTTAAGCATCACCATCGGTTATTCGGAGGTGTTGGCCGAACAAGTGGATCAACTGGAGAGCAAAGAAATTCGCAGGTTGGCCAGGGATATTCACCATTCAGCGCAGCGTTTGATGCACCTGGTGGAGAATTCGCTGCTGTATGCCGAACTGCGCGCGCAATACAGCAACCCGGAGCACAATGAAGCGCCTCGCACCCTGCACCCTGGAGAGGGTGCGAGGCCTGCGCCGCTATTAGAAATTATGGAGAACACCGCGCAGTTGGCGGGCAGAGCCGGCGACCTGGTGGCACACCTGCAGCCGGTACGTTTGCTGATCAACGAGCAGTACCTGGAAAAAATTCTGGATGAAGTGTTGGATAATGCGTTCAAATTCTCAAAGGCCGGGTCGCAGGTGCGGGTGGAAGGGGCGCTGCTGCCGGGAAACCCCGCGCTTTACCGGCTGGAGATTAGCGACCATGGCCGGGGTATGACTGCCGAACAGATCCGCCGCATCGATGGTGCGATTTCATTTGACCGGCATGTGTATGAGCGGCAGGGCCTGGGGTTGGGGTTGGTGCTGGTGAAACTAATTTGCCACCTGCCCCTTCGGGCACCCGAAGCGGGGTTGGTGCATGGCAGCCTGCGCATTCAATCTATTCCGGGTGAGGCAACGCGGGTAGAAGTGCTGCTGCCGGTGCAACCCTGAGGTGGTAGGTTACTTCACAAATATGTAAGACCGGGGCCAAATGAGACGGGTATGCTATAATTTTACAATCCTTTTTTAACGATCTTTAGATGCCAAACACAACTGTCACCTCACTGCCACCCATCTATATTGACTTACCTTATAACCTGTTGGGTGGGGTGGGTTGGTTGGTGTTAATGGCGCTGGTGGTGTATCTTAATTGGCGGCTGTGGGAGGGCCACTCGGATCGCAATAATCAGCGCTGGATGGTGTTTATGGCGCTGGCCGTGGCGGCGCCGGTGGCCGCACTGGTGTTGCGAGTGAACATTCCGTTTGATCAGGCGCTGCCGGTGCCCGGACTGCCGGCAGATCTGCGTTTGCCGGTGATGTTTGTGCTGGCGGGTCTGCCATGGGTTTTGGCCGCGGGTTTGCTGCCGCCGGCATGGGCATGTGGGATTGGCGCGCTGATCGGGCTGATGATTGGGCTATTTGAAACGCACCAGTTATTCACCGCGCTGGAATATGCCGGTCTGGCCACTTTGTTCAGTGCCGCGGTGCGCCAACGCTACCGGACGCGACTGTTTGCTTTTTTACGGCATCCGCTGGGTGCGGCGGCAGTGCTGGCGGTGATGTATGCCCCGGTGTACATCCTCAGCGCTTTTTTTGCCACCAATGGAGCCGCTGTAGCGCGTTTAGATTATGCGCTTACGCAGACCTGGCCGATTATGTTGGCGCGCGGCGGCGAGCTGCTTTTGGCCAGCCTGGTGGCCGAGGTGTTATACCGCATCCGTTTTCGCGGATGGGGCCGGAATGAACATCTGGCGCCTTCTCCGCTGGAAATCAGCCTGCAACTGCGTTTCTTTGTGATTACTTTTTCGATGGTGTTTGTTCTGGTACTGACCCTCACCATTGGCGATTGGTTGGTAGCCGGCAAAGCGGCGCGGGATATGATTGAATCGCGTCTCAGTAATACGGCGCAGGTTGCCACACAGGGCTTACCTTATTTCCTGGAAGCGGGTCAAAATTTGTTGGTCAGTCTGGCGGAGCCCAATCTGTTGCAAGTGCCGCCCGATCAGGCGCGGCTGGCGCTTACCAAAGCCCTGCAATCGGTGCCCTATTTCCGCCAGCTCTTTTTGTTTAACGGCGCCGCGCAGGCCGTCACCGGTTACCCGACGGCAATCCTCGCGGAGATTGATGCCACGGACGAAGAATTAGCCGGGATCGAGCTGGCATTGAAAGGGGTGATGGTTCAAACCTATATTGTCCCGCGCCAGGCGAATGAAACAACCGTGCAAGTTTCATTCATAACCCCCATTCACGACAGCAGCAATCAGATCCAGGGGGTTATTTTGGGGCGAACCGATCTGAACTCCAACCCATTTACCCAGCCCGCCTTGCAAGCCATTCTGGCTATGGCGGATCTGGGCGGCGAGGGATATATTCTGGATGAAGAAGGCCGGGTGTTGTTTCACAATAACCCGGAGATGTTGATGGCGAATTATCAATTGTTGGGCCAACTTCCGCAAAGCAAACAGTTTTTTGATGAAATTTCCGGGCTGGGCACAAGGCGCCTGGTGTATTACCAACCGATGGAAGGCAAACGCTGGAGCGTGGTGCTTGCAGTGCCGGCCGAGCGCGCCCAAACCATGGCGCTGAATATCGCCATTCCACTTTTAGGCATTTTGCTTGGGCTGACTCTGATGGCTTTTATTGGCCTGCGCAGCAGCCTGCGCGGTGTGGCCAACTCGATGAAAACGCTTTCCCGAGAAGCGACACTGATTGCGCAGGGTCACCTGGAGCACGGATTACAAACGAAGAGTGTAGATGAAGTGGGCCAGGTGAGCCGGGCATTTGAGCAAATGCGCGTCAGCCTGAAGGCGCGCCTGGAGGAATTGAACCGGCTGCTGCGCGTGAGCCAGGCGGTGGTGGCCAACCTGGAAACTGGCGATACGATCCGGCCGGTGTTGGAAGCGGCCATGTTTGAAGGCGCAGCGGCGGCGCGGGTGGTTTTACAACCCGAAGTGGTGCATGACCTGAGCGCCAACCGCCAGGTGGTGTTTGGTGTGGGACCCTCGGCAGAGCGTTTCAGCTATCTGGATGAGCAGATATTTGACCTGATGCGCACCGAAGAAATGCTGACGATTAACAATACCACGCGCATGCGGCGCATCACTTTTCGGCCGGGTGACGCGCAGCCGGGGGCATTGATGGCTCAGGCGCTGCGTCACGAAAACCGTTACCTTGGGGTGATGTGGGTGGCATACCAGCAAATGCGCTCTTTTTCGGAAGATGAAGTGCGTTTTCTGGGAACCCTGGCCAGCCAGGCAGCCATCGCGATATCGAATGCCAGCCTGTATACCTCGGCGGAAGTGGGCCGCCAGCGCCTGGAAGCCGTGTTGGTTTCTACGCCGGAGCCGGTGCTGGTATTTGATGAGGAGACACACCTGCTGTTAATCAACGCCGCGGCGCTGCAAGTGCCAGGCTTGATCTCCTCCGCGGTACCGGGACGTTCGATTGAGGATTCGGTAGCGCATAAGGAACTGGTGACACTGATCCGCCAGCCCCTGCAAGGCCAGCTTTCATCGCGCGAGATCACCCTATCCAATGGGTTGGTATATTTCGCCAGCGTATCGCCGGTCAATGCGGATGGGTGCTCGGTGGGCAAGGTTTGTGTATTGCAAGATATCACCCATTTTAAAGAACTGGATAAGTTGAAGTCTGATTTTGTAGCCACGGTCAGTCATGATTTGCGTTCACCGATGACCCTGATGCGCGGTTATGTAACCATGCTCACGATGGTGGGCGAATTAAATGATCAGCAGAAGAACTATACCCAGAAGATAATTTCTGGGGTTGAGAATATGACACGCCTGGTGAATAACCTGCTGGATCTGGGGCGAATTGACGCCGGGATTGGCCTGCAAGTGGAACGGGTGATGGCGCAAGATGTGGTGGAACAGGTACTGAGCTCGCTGCAGCCCCAGGCGACGCAAAAGAGCATTCATCTGAGCCATGAAGGTCTCGAACAGCCGCCGATCATCCTGGAAGTGGACCGGGCATTATTCCAGCAGGCGATCTACAATCTGGTTGAAAATGCGATTAAATATACGCCATCGGGCGGGAAAATTCGGATAAGACTGAACCCACAGGTCAGGCATGTGGTGATTGAGGTGCGCGATACGGGGATTGGGGTTGCGCCGTTGGACATGCCGCGCTTGTTTGAACGTTTTTACCGCAGCGCCCGGCGCGAGGCGAATGCCCAGCGCGGCACGGGGTTGGGGTTGGCTATTGTAAAATCGATCGCTGAGCGGCATGGCGGGCAGGTGCGGGTGGAAAGCCAGTTGGGGAAAGGCAGCACATTCTACATGGAGATCCCGTATAATGTGCAAAACGGGGAAAACTCTCAGAAAACATTAAGCAAACCAGGCGGATTTGTGATATAATTGCGGTTTGCATGTATATACGTTTTCGACAATAACTCAATAAAAGCGCTCGGAAGAACTTCTCCGGCGCTTCGTTCGGTTTTATCCGCGGGTCACAATTCAGGAGGCGCTTAGTGGAAACAAAAGGATTAGTCGCATTACGGATTAGCCTGGCTTCACCAGATACGATTCGAAGCTGGTCGTATGGTGAAGTGCTAAAGCCGGAAACGATCAATTATCGCCGGCTGCGGCCAGAAAAAGACGGATTATTTTGTGAGGCCATTTTTGGCCCGACTCGCGATTGGCAGTGTTACTGCGGAAAGTATAAAAATCCGCGGTATAAGGGCATTGTTTGCGATAAATGTGGTGTGGAAGTCACGCGTTCATCGGTTCGCCGCGAACGCATGGGGCATATTGAACTGGCGACGCCGGTCGCACACATCTGGTACACCCGCCGCATTCCTTCTTACCTGGGGCTGCTGCTGGATATTTCCCGCCGAAACCTGGACCGGGTGCTGTATTTCGCGCAATATATTGTGACTTATGTGGATGAAGACGCCCGTCAGAAAGCGCTGAAGCGCCTTGAAGATGAAATCAGCGTCACCGAACGCGAACAGGCCGGACAGATCAACTCCAAAATTTTGGAAGTGAAGCAGGGCCGCGATCGCAAAGTTGCAGAACTGAACCAGCGGAAAACCGATATGGAAAACCGCGCCGACGAGCAGATTGCGCTGCAGTTGGAACCGGTGATTCAAGAAGGTCAGCGCCTGGAACGGCAGCTTCAGGAAAAAGTTAATACGCTGAATCACAACCCGATCATCTTCACCTCGGCCAATCTGGTCATCGCTGAATCGGGCGATGCAATCACCTCCAGCCACCTCTCCAAGGTGCAGCGCATCGTCAAAGAGCGCCTGGAAGAGATTGAGAAAGAAGCCAAGGCGCAGTTGATCCGTGATTTGGAACAGATCAAGATGCAGATCCAGACGCTGCGGGCTGAGGCCGATGAGCAGATGGAATCACTGCGCAACCAGTTGGAAGACCAGTCGACCGTTTCGCAGAATCAAAACGCGCACCAGCGCGACGAACTGCTTGAGCTGCGCCCCTTCTCCTTCCTGAGCGAAAGCCGCTACCGCGAGTTAAAAAGCCGCTGGGGACAGGTTTTCCGCGCGGATATGGGTGCGGAAGCTTTCTATGATATTCTGCGCCGCCTGGACCTGGATAAGCTCTCTGAAGACCTGTGGATCGAGGTACGCACCTCCAAATCCAAGCAGAAACGCAAGAAGGCCACCACGCGGTTGAAGGTGATTGAAAACTTCCGTCGCTCGGGCAACCGCCCGGAGTGGATGATTTTGACGGTTTTGCCGGTGATCCCGCCAGACCTGCGCCCCATGGTGCAGTTGGACGGCGGTCGTTTCGCGACATCGGATTTGAATGACCTTTATCGCCGTGTGATCAACCGCAACAACCGCTTAAAGCGGCTATTGGAACTGGGCGCCCCGGACGTGATCGTGCGCAACGAAAAACGCATGCTGCAAGAAGCCGTGGACAGCCTGATCGATAATTCGCAGCGCGGCAAGGCACTTTCGCGCCGCGGTCGGCGCGAGCTTAAGTCGCTGAGTGATATGCTCAAGGGCAAGAAGGGCCGCTTCCGGCGCAACCTGTTGGGCAAGCGCGTTGACTATTCGGGCCGTTCGGTAATTGTGGTCGGCCCGACCTTGAAATTATTCCAGTGCGGCCTGCCCAAGGCCATGGCGCTGGAACTGTACCGCCCGTTTGTGATCGCGCGCCTGGTGAGCCACAATTATGCCGCCAACGTGAAGGGCGCGCGACGCTTCATCGAACGCAACCGGCCCGAAGTTTGGGAGGTGTTGGAAGAGGTGATTAAGGAACGGCCCGTGCTGCTCAACCGTGCGCCGACCCTGCACCGCCTGGGTATTCAGGCCTTTGAACCGGTCCTGATCGAAGGCAGTGCCATTCAACTGCACCCGCTGGTGACCACCGCTTTCAATGCAGACTTTGACGGCGATCAAATGGCTGTGCATGTGCCCTTGTCGGAAAAAGCGGTTTGGGAAGCGCGCAACCTGATGCTTTCTTCCAAGAACCTGCTCAAACCAGCCGATGGAGAGCCGATTATCAGCCCGTCCAAAGATATGGTGTTGGGTGTGTATTACCTGACGATGATAGACAGCCGCCAGCATAAGGGCGAGGGGCGCATTTTTGGCACCTCAGATGAGGTGGAGCTGGCTTATAATCTGGCCGATGTGGATTTGCACACCAATATCAAACTGCGCACGCTCACCTGGTATGATGAAAAGCATGAACGCTTGCTTGAACCCAAGGTGGCCATGCTCGAAACCACTGTGGGCCGGGTGATTTTTAATCACATTTTGCCGGCGGAAACACAGTTCGTGAACCATGTACTGGACAAGGGCGGTGTCAAGGACCTGATCGCGGAAGTGTATGAAGTTTGCGGGCAGGAAGTGACGACTGAAGTCGCCGATGCTGTGAAAGATATTGGCTTTGAATTCGCGATGCGCTCGGGTTCCACGATCGCGGTGGCGGATATCACCATCCCGCCGCAGAAGGTCGAAATTCTGGCGAAGGCTTCGGGTGAGGTGGAAAACGTCAACCGCGCCTTCCGTCGCGGCCTGCTGACCGAGCAGGAACGCAACGAACGTGTGATTGATATCTGGCAGGCGACCACCAAGTTGGTAGCCGATTCTGTACGCAAGGCGATGGACCCGGATGGCAATCTATCGGTGATGGCCCAGTCTGGCGCTACCAAAGGTGGTTTTGGGCCTATTGCCCAACTGGCCGGTATGCGCGGTTTGATGGCTGACCCCTCAGGACGCATCATCCGCCTGCCGATCACGTCGAACTTCCGTGAAGGACTGACGGCGCTGGAGTACTTTATCTCCACCCACGGTGCCCGCAAAGGCCTGGCGGATACCGCGCTGCGCACCGCCGATGCGGGTTACCTGACCCGCCGCCTGGTGGATATTGCCCAGGACATTATCATCAATGAGGAAGACTGCGAGACTGAAGACGGCCTGTGGCTGCGGAAATCGGATGATGTGGCCGGACAGCCCTTTGGCACGCGTCTGTACGGGCGTTTGCTCGCCCAACGGATTGTAGATCCACTGACCGGTGAAATTTTGGCTGAGCGCAATGACGCATTGGATCATGTGCGGGTGCGCAAGATTGTTGACGCCAAGGTAGATACCGTGAAAGTGCGCTCCCCCATGACCTGTGAATTGATCCACGGGATCTGCGCCAAGTGCTATGGGATGGACCTGGGCCGTGGCCGGATGGTGGATCATGGTTCAGCCGTGGGAATCGTGGCAGCCCAATCGATCGGTGAGCCTGGCACGCAGTTGACCCTGCGCACCTTCCACACCGGTGGTGTGGCCTCCGGCGGTGATATTACAACCGGTCTGCCGCGCGTGGAAGAGCTTTTTGAAGCGCGCCGCGCGCCGAAAGGCGAGGCCGTGATCACGCGCATTTCGGGTGTTTCCAAGATCCTGCAATCGGAGCGCGGCATTGAACAGCGCTCGGTGCGGGTGGAACACAGCGAAATGGTCAGCGACGAATATGACGTGGCGGAAAGCTGGACCCTGACCGTGCGGGACGAAGGCAGTGTTTCACTGGGTGACCCAATTGCCACGCAAGGCGAAGCCGGCATCACCGCCCAGCATACCGGGCGGGTGCGGGTCGAAGGTCGCAAGGTGATCGTTTCGTACGAACTGCGTGAAACCGAAGAATACGACATCCCGAGCACATCGCGCCTGTTGATCAAAGATGGGCAGCATGTGGAAGCCGGTGAGGCGTTGACCGAAGGCTCATTGAACCCGCATACAGTGCTTAAAATTAAGGGCCGCGATGCGTGCGAAATGTATTTGCTGACGGAAATTCAAAAGGTGTATCGCGCCCAGGGTCAGAACATCAACGACAAGCACTTTGAGGTGATCATTCGCAAGATGATGGGCAAGGTGCAGGTGCTGCGCCCCGGCGACAGCTCGTATCTGCCGATGGATCTGGTGGACCGGCTTGAGATTCGCAAGGTTAACGATCGGGCCATGGTTGAAGGCAAGCAGGCGGCAAAGTATACCGAGGTGCTGCTGGGTGTAACCAAGGCCTCCCTGTGCACCGATTCCTTCCTGTCGGCCTCCTCGTTCCAGCACACCATCAAGGTGCTGGCAGGCGCGGCGATCGCTTCCAGCGAAGATCCGCTGTTCGGCCTGAAGGAAAATGTGATCATCGGCAAGCTGATTCCGGCCGGCACCGGTTTTGTGGCCGGGCGGTTTGATAGTGTGGCGGCGGGGATCCCCTCTTCGGTAGCCACGCTGCCCGAGGACTAAGAATTTTGGTTTGAGCCATCTGGCCCCTCCTCTTTCCCGCGTGGAAGAGGAGGGGCTTTTCTATACGTGTATCGCGGGTTGGTGTTAAAATCGTTTCACCGTTGACGGGATGGGTATTTCGCCGTAAGATAGACATTATGGAGCAAACGTTCTAACATGGAGAGAATTGCATGGAGTTAGGGCTAATTCGCAAGGTGGATATCGACTCCGAAATGCAGCAGGCCTACCTGGATTACGCGATGAGCGTGATTGTCTCCCGGGCGCTGCCGGATGCGCGCGATGGGTTGAAACCAGTGCAGCGCCGGGTATTATATGCCATGTATGATATGGGGATGCGTCCGGATTCGGCTTATAAAAAATCGGCCAGAATTGTGGGCGAGGTGCTTGGCAAATACCACCCGCACGGCGATGTGGCGGTTTATGAATCGATGGCGCGATTGGCGCAGGATTTCAGCATGCGCTATATGCTGGTGGATGGGCAGGGCAACTTTGGCTCGGTCGATGGCGACCCGCCCGCGGCGATGCGCTACACTGAAGCGCGCTTGAGCCCTTTTGCGATGGAAATGTTGGGCCAAATCGAGCGGGATACGGTCAATTTTTCTGCCAATTTTGATGGGACCCTGACCGAACCGACCGTGCTTCCGGCGGCCGCCCCTAATCTGCTGGTCAATGGGGCCACAGGCATCGCGGTGGGCATGGCGACCAATATTCCGCCGCACAACCTGGGCGAAGTGGTCGATGCGTGTGTGCTGATGCTGCGTGAATGGGAGCGATTGGATGATCTTTCGATCTCAGACCTGATGCAGCACATTCAGGGGCCAGATTTTCCCACCGGCGGACTTTTGCTGCAGGAAAATGGCCAGAATGAACTGCTGCAGGCTTACGCTTCGGGGCGCGGGCGGGTGGTGGTGCGCGGGCGGGTGCAAAAAGAGGATATGGAGCGAGGAAAAAGCCGCCTGATCGTGTCTGAGCTGCCTTACCAGGTGAACAAATCTGCCCTGATCGAGCGCATTGCCGACCTGGTGCGGGATGACAGCCTGGAAGGGATCGCCGATTTACGCGATGAATCGGACCGGCAGGGCATGCGGATTGTGATCGAATTGAAGGCCGCGGTCGAAGCCGAACAGGTGCTGCGCCAGCTCTTCCACCGCACCGCGTTGGAATCGACCTTTTATATCAATTTACTGGCGTTGGTAGAGAATGAGCCACGTTTGCTGTCACTTAAGCAGGCGCTGCGGGTGTACCTGGAACACCGCCTGGTGATTATTAAGCGGCGCAGCGAATACGACCTGGCACGGGCCAGGGCGCGGGCGCACATTCTGGAAGGGCTGCGCATTGCGCTGACCAACCTGGATGAGGTGATCGCGCTGATTCGGGCGGCGCCGGATGTGGAACAGGCGCGCGAGCGCCTGATCAAACGCTTCAAGCTGAGTGACCTGCAGACCCAGGCGATTTTGGATATGATGCTGCGGCGCCTGGCCAGCCTGGAGCGAAAGAAGATTGAGCAGGAATATAAGGAGCTGGCAGCGCGGATTAAAGAGTTGGAAGGGCTGCTCAATTCACCCAAGATGATGCGCCAGACGGTGGAAGAAGAACTGCTGCTGCTGAAAGAAAAATTTAACGACAAGCGCCGCACCCGGATTGTGAATCTCAAGGAAGGCGAATCGGCCAAAGAACTGCTGACCACCAATGACCTGACCCCGGCTCAAACTGTGTGGATTGGCATTATGGACGATGGGGTGATTGGACGAGCGCATGAGGACGCACTGCCGCGGGTAAGCGGGCGGGCTGCGCCGCGCTGGCTGCTGCGGGCCACCACGCACCACACGCTGTACCTGGCCAATGAAGACGGTCGGGCGGCGGCGATCGCGGTGGAGGCGATCCCGGAGGTGGAGAAATTCAGCGACGGGGTGCCGATCAATAAGGTGTCGCCGTTGGAACCGGGTGAACCGTTTGCCGCGGCGATTACGCTGCCGCCGCGCGCCCAATGGGGCGGAGAACATTACGTGATGACCGTTTCGCGGCTGGGAATGGTGAAGAAAACGGCGATTGAAGAACTGCCGGGACCATCTACCCAGCGCTTCATCCTGGCAAAAGCCAACGCGGGCGACGCGGTGGATTGGGCATTTTTAACCGATGGCAAGTCGGATATTTTGCTGGTGACCGCGTTGGGGCAGGCCATCCGCTTTGCGGAGCAGGAAGTGCGCGTGATGGGGGCGGTGGCGGCCGGGGTGAATGGGATTAAGCTGGGGCCCGGGGACCAGGTGATCGGCGCGGGGCGGGTTACCCCGGGCCTGGAAGTGCTGGCGCTGGCCTCTAACGGCAAGGCCTGGCGCCTGGAAGCCGGTGAGTTTCCGGTGCAGGGGCGCTACGGCCAGGGAGTGGGGCTGTGCAAGTTG
>Ga0105047_10011270_pt1 | contig 14519 bp, 9 predicted proteins | sample MAT04_FD_78384 | JGI IMG/M metagenome (GOLD analysis project Ga0105047, IMG submission 78384) | Freshwater microbial communities from Lake Fryxell liftoff mats and glacier meltwater in Antarctica - MAT-04 (megahit assembly) | ecosystem: Environmental > Aquatic > Freshwater > Ice > Liftoff... | reverse complement strand
GTAGTCCGCGTGGCCACTCGACCCGCCGACTTGAACGCATGGAAATACGACGCACCACGCATGCGTCGTGCAACGAACTCACACTGAACTCGTATCGGGAGATTAAATACAGATCGTTTGCGAAAACAATCATAAGTTGGCAGAAAAGTCATCGAAAGCCCAAAAATCTTTCAATGCAGGCGTGAATTCAATCTTTGGCCGGTTGTAGCGTGATGACTTCGCCGTTTGCCAATGCATCATACTTCACTTCGTTGTTCGCAGACTCGACCACTGTTTTGCCCGCGCCTTGAGCGACAAGCACTTTATTCCAGCCAGCCGGCACCTGCGTGACCAGCGTGAGCGGCGCGTCATACAATTGCGGATCGGCTTTGCAGCGCAGCTTCAAGCTGATCTTCGTCGCGTTGGATTCTACGCCCTCCACTTCGGCGCTCATGCGCTCGGTCTCATACTTATGCACGGCGATGTGTCCGGCGATCCAGAGCTGCTCGCGCTTTTCGACAAGGCCGGTGATGAATGTTTTAAAGACCGGCAGGCCAATGCTGAGCCACTCGCCGCCGACGCCGTGAAACGCCACGCAATCCTTGCCGCCGTCAGCAATGTTCTTATCGACAACCTTCAGCATCTCTTCAGCCGTCTTCAGATGGATCATCGCGAATCGTCCGTTCACATTCAGGCGCTGAATCAAATGGTGCTTGGTCTGCAGTTCCTTGACCTGATCGTCAGTGATATTCCAAGCGCCCTGTTTCACGCCGGGCGTCCCGAACGAGATCAGGAAAGGACGCTTGATATCCGGATGGACCGCCGCAATGGCGTCGTTGCATTTGCCGAATTCTTCTTCAGCGTCGGCCATGTCCTTGACGCCTTTGTGAGTGAAGGTGTGATTGCCGTACTCAAAACCCGCAGCCGGAATCTCCTTCTCCCATTTATCCTTGAAGGCCGCCCATTCACCCTTGCCGGGATTGACGTAGAACGTCGCCGTCAAGCCACGCTCCTTTAATTCCGGGATTACGTTCTTGACGTGGCTGGGCATGCTGTCGTCGAACATCAAAATGAAGGCGGCTTTCTTATCGTCTTTCCATTTCGCAACGCGCGTCTCGCCCGGTTTTTCCGCACCAGAAATCATTGGCGTGCCTGCCAGAAAGAGAGCAGTCGCGGCTACAGAAAAGAAAGTTTGAAATGAGAACGTGCAGCGCATTAATTGTTTTCCTTTAGTGTTCGACGATTGAAATACACCGCGCAGCCGTCGAACGCGAGCCTCTCGTTTGATCGGCGAATTCCTGCGCCGGAGCTTTGTCCACGGGTGTATCCTTGTCTAGTGTTTGCCTGTCAACTTTGCGGCCTTGTTTTTTGGAGTGAAATCCGAATGAGTCAGGAAATGCATCGACGAGACTTTTTGAAACGGACCGCGCTGCTTGCGACCGCGGCGGGGATTACCCGTCTGGGTGCTGCCGAAGAAACGCCGACGGTTCCGAAATCAGCGACGGACAAGTTAAACGTTGGTTTCATCGGCGCTGGCGGAAAGGCCGAAGGCAATCTCGCCGGAATCGGAGCGACGGGATCGAACATCGTGGCGCTCTGCGATATTGACTCCGTCCGTCTGGCCAAGTCGGCTGCAAACCATAAAGGAGCGCAGACCTATACTGATTTTCGAAAGCTGCTCGAACAAAAAGACATCGACGCGATCATTGTCACGACGCCTGATCATACGCATGCCATCGCCGCCATGAGCGCGATGAAAATGGGCAAGCATGTGTACGTCGAGAAACCGATGTGCAAAGACATCTTTGAAACGCGCACGCTGACCGAGGCCGCTCGAAAATTCAAGCTGGTCACGCAGATGGGCAATCACGGCACGGCCTCAGAATACATTCGGCGCCAGGCGGAGTGGGTGCACAGCGGGGCAATTGGAACGGTGAAGGAGATTCACTGCTGGTCCGACCGCCCCGGCAATTCCTGGCCACAAGGCATGAACCGGCCTGTCGAGACGCCGCCCGTTCCGGCCAATGTGGCCTGGGACCTCTGGCTGGGCACCGCTCCGGAGCGACCCTACAACCCCGCGTACCATCCGTTCAAGTGGCGCGGATTCTGGGACTTCGGCACCGGCGCGCTCGGCGACATGGGTTGCCACATCATCAATTATCCGTTCTTTACCTTCAGGCTTCCCGCGCCGTCGTCGGTTGAATGCGTGGGTTCGGAAGGCCTCACCGCGGAGTGCCCGCCGAAGTGGTCGATTATAAAATACGAATTCCCGGCGAGCGGCGACCGGCCGTCGACAACGCTGACCTGGTACGATGGCGGAAAGAAGCCAGAGTTGCCAAAGGGCATTAAAAAATTGACGGCCAACGGAACGATTTACGTCGGAGACAAAGGCGTGATCTGCGCGCCGTATGATCAACCGGCGGAACTGGCCGGCGAACCGGATAACCGCGGCCCGAAGCCGTCATTGCCGCGCTCGCCGGGGCACTACAAGGAGTTCGTCGCGGCCTGCAAGGGCGGCTCAGCGCCGGGAGCGAATTTCGATTACGCCGGTCCGCTCACTGAACTGGTGTTGATGGGCAACGTGGCGGTGCGCGCGGGCAAGAAACTGGAGTGGGATTCGGCGAACCTGAAGTTCACCAACGCTCCCGAAGCCAATCAGTATCTGCGCCGTGAGTACCGCGCAGGCTGGGCTCTTTAATTTAAATCATCGTTCAAGAAAAAAGGCGGATCTGAAATCAGATCCGCCTTTTTTAGTTGAGTTGCTTTAGGCGATCACAAACTACACCAGGATTGGCTTCACCACTTTCCCATGCACGTCCGTCAGCCGGTAATCGCGCCCGCCGTGGCGGAAGGTGAGCCGTTCGTGGTCCATGCCGAGCAGGTGCAGAATCGTGGCGTGGAAGTCGTGGACATGGACTTCGTTCTCCGCGACGTAGTTTCCATATTCGTCGCTCTTGCCGTAGGTGATGCCGCCTTTGACACCACCGCCGGCCATCCATGACGAGAAGACCGAGGCGTGATGTTCGCGCCCCTTGGCGTCCTTGGTGCTGTTGAACGGCGTGCGGCCGAATTCGGTCGTCCAGACCACCAGCGTATCGTCAAGCATCCCGCGCTGCTTCAGGTCCTGCAGCAATCCGGCGATGGGCTGATCGACATTCTTCGCCAGCGGCGCGTGCGTGGTCATGTCGCCGTGCGCGTCCCAATTGTTTGACGAGCCCACGTCGATCAATTCGATGAAGCGCACGCCGCGTTCGGCCAGACGCCGCGCCATCAGGCACTGCCATGCGAAGCCCTTCGTGCTACCACGCTGCAGGCCGTACATCTTCAGCGTCGAATCGCTCTCCTTCGAAAGGTCGAAGGCTTCGGGCGCCTCCTTCTGCATGCCGTACGCGGTCTCGAACGATTTGATGCGCGCGGCAAGCTTCGAGTCGTCGCCAGAGCGGAGCAGGTGCTGCTTGTTGAATGCATTGATCAGCCCCAATTCCATGTCCTGCAATTCCGGCGATGGCATGCGGCGGTTCATGTTCGGGATGGGCTCGGCGCTGGGCATCACGCGCGTGCCCTGATGGCTGCCGGGAAGGAAATCGGAAGCCCATACCTGGCTGCCCGCGTAAGGAAGCTGCGGCGCGAGCACCACAAACGAAGGCAGATTCTGGTTGAACGTCCCCAGTCCGTAACTGATCCATGATCCCATACTTGGCCGGGCGAAGCTCACCGATCCGGTGTGAATGCCCAGCGTGGCTTCGAAGTGATTGGGATGGTCGGATTTCATCGAGCGGATCACGCACAGATCGTCGGCGCGGGCGGCGATGTGCGGAAACAGATCGCTGATCTCGGTGCCGCACTTGCCGCGCGGCCGGAACTCCCATTGCGGCTTCTTGAAGAATTTCTGTTCTTTGCGGTTGTCGGCGCCAAAGGCTTCCAGCAGTTCCTTGGGCACGTCATACGATTTGTTGTGATCGACGATCAATTGGGGTTTGGGATCGAAGGATTCGACGTGAGAGACGCCACCCGTCATAAATAGAAAAATGACGCGCTTGGCCTTCGCCGGGAAATGGGATGGCTTGGGCGAGAACGGGTCGCTCGCCGCAGTGCCTTCATCCGCCTTCAGCAATTCGGAGACGATACCCGGCAATAGCAGCGATCCACCCACGAGCGAGCGAAGCATCTGGCGCCGGCTGCATCCGCAATCTGTGCTCATCATCTCTCCCTTAATCCACGTACAGAAATTCATTGCTGCTTAAAAGTGCCCGCGCGAAACTGATCCACGCGTTCTGTTCCGCATCTTTCGAGGTTCCAACCTTCGCCGCAAAATTCTTCAGATACAACTCGCACGCCGCGATCTCGTCGGCCGACGGTGAGCGCCCCAGCGCAAGCTGGTGCGCCAGTTCGATGCGCCCCGCGCTCGTTGGTCCGGACTTTATCAAGCGCGCCGCGAAGCGCGCTGCCGAATCGTGCACGAACGGATCGTTCATCATGTACAGTGCCTGAATCGGAGTGGTGCTCTCCGACCGCAGTCCCGTGGTCGCGTTCGGATCGGCGCCGTCAAAGAGCGCCAGAAACGGATGCTTCTTAATGCGCTGCTGCATCAGGTAAACGCTACGTTTCTTCGAATCGTACACAGCCAAAAACGGCACGTGCTGCGTGAAGGTCCAGGTATTTTCGGCAGGGAAGGGATGCGCGCCTTCGGGCGGTGGCTCCAGCGCGCCGCTCACTGCCAGCATCGCGTCGCGAATGCTTTCTGCATCGAGCCGCTGGCGATTGAATTTCCAGAGCCACTCGTTGGCCGGATCGGCGACCGCGTTTTTAGGATTGTCTGCACTCGCGAGCTGATACGTCTGCGACGACATGATCAGCCGGTGCATTTTCTTGATTGACCAGCCGTCCTGCACAAATCGCTGCGCCAGATAATCGAGCAGCTCCGGGTGGCTGGGCGTTGCGCCGCGCGTGCCGAAATCGTTCGGGGTCTTAACCAGCGCTGCTCCGAAATGATGTTGCCAGATGCGGTTCACCATCACGCGTGCCGTCAGGGGGTTGGACGGCTCCGTCAGCCACTGCGCCAGTTCCAATCGCCCGCTTCCCGCATCCTTGGGAAGTTGCTGCCCGCCGAGTATCTTCAGGAACCCGCGCGGAACTTCGGGCCCGGGACTCTTCGGATCGCCGCGCTTGTGAATGTGGACGTTGGTTGGCTTCGCCTCCGCGACGGCATACGCCTTTTCGAGCACCGGCATCTTCGCCGCTTGAGCGTCGCGCCTGGCCTTGACCCGGGCGCTCTGCTGCACCAGCTCTTTTAGTTTCGCCGGAGCACTGCCAAGTGCGGGCCGCACCTGCAGCGTCCAGTCAACGCCATCGCCGCCGGACGCGTCGGCATCGCTTACAGTGCCCTTGATTTCAATGCGGCCGGTCACCGCGCTGACCCACGATAATCCAGCCGGGCCCTTCGGCGATGGATGGATGGCCACGGCGCGCGCCGGCAGCATCACAGTCGTGAAACCAGCCGGCTTCGAATTCGCATTGATAATCGCTAACGGCGTCTCTTCAGAATTCTTCCAGATGTAAAGTCCTTTTACTTTGTTCGTATTCGCATCGAACGTCGCGAACGGAAGATAACCATTCTGCGCATCGTAGAAATGCCACGTCTCCGCCCCGGCCGTGTCTTTCTGCGGATTGCTCTGGCTGCCGGCGTCGATTCCGGCAAGCACCTCGCTGGTTACATTCCAGCGCCGCGTCCCCCCAACTTCGGCGATCTCCAGTTCCACGGTGGTCGAATCGGCGCCCTGGTCCTTCTTGGGAAAGACCAGCAGCTCAAGCATCTCTCCGGCCTTGATCTCCACGCTGGCGAGCGTCTCGCCGCCCTTGCCAGCCGAAAAATTCTGCTTGCCGCCGTTCTCGAATCCGCCCGAGGCCAGCACGCGTTTGCTCTCCGACCACGTCTTGATCTCTTTTTCGATGGCCTTTTTCGCGTTCGCCAGTTCTGCAATTTCTTTGTCGATCGGCGCGATCACGGCCTCGATGTCCGTGCGCTGTTTCTCGGTCACGGCGCTGCTGACCGAGATCAGATCCATCTGCCGGTTGTTCAGCTCCGCGCCGGGGAAGGGGTAGCGCGTGCTCTCGAAGATTCCATACAAGCTGTAGTAATCGGCCGTGCTGATCGGATCGAATTTATGATCGTGGCATCGCGCGCAACTCATTGAGAGCCCCATCACCGAACGGCCGATGGTATCGAGCGTGTCCTCAATGGTGAGATGCTGCGGCTGCTCTATCCGGTTGGAACCGAAGCGGCGCGAGAGAGCCACGAAACCGGTGGCGATGATGTTGTCGCGCTTTTCGCGATCTCCGCTCGCGGTCAGCAAGTCTCCAGCGATCTGCTCGCGCAGGAACTGATCGTAGGGCTTGTCCTGATTGAATGCCTGGATCACATAATTACGATACAGATAAGCCTGCGGGATCGGAAAATCCGAATTCTCGCCGGCGGTGTCCGCATAGCGTGCTACATCCAGCCAGTGCCGGCCCCAGCGTTCGCCGTAGTGGGGAGAACTCAGCAAACGCTCGATCAGTTTTGCGTAGGCATCCGGAGATGCATCCTTAACGAACGCATCGATCTCGTCGGGCACCGGCGGCAGGCCCAGCAGATCGAACGAAACGCGCCGAATCAGCGTGCGCTTGTCGGCTGGAGTTCCGGAGGCCAGGCCTTTTTCTTTCAACTTCGCCCCGATGAACGCATCGACCGGATTCTGTGCCGCAGCTTGAGCTGGGATTTGAATCTTTGCTGCGGGCGGCTTGAACGACCAGAATTTCCGGCCTTGTTCATAATCAATCTTGCTGGCGACCACCGTCGCGTCCGGTTTATCCCGCGGATCGGGTGCGCCCATCTGAATCCATTTTTCAACATCCGCGATCTGTTCAGGCGTTAGCTTCTTCTTCGGCGGCATCTGCACGTCTTCGTCGCTGCTCTGCAACGCCTGCAAAAGCAGGCTCTTCGCCGGGTCGCCTGCGACGATGGCCGCTCCGGTCTTTCCTCCTTTAAGGAGCCCATCGCGGAAGTCGACGCGCAGTCCGCCCTTGAGCTTCTCGGCATCGGGGCTGTGACATTTGTAACAATGTTCGATCAGGACCGGCCGAATTTTGGCTTCGAAGAATGCAATCCCCGTCGCGTCGCGAGGCGTCTCGGCCGCCCATGCCATTGAGGGCAGCAGCAATATCGCCAAAACTACGTAGCTGTCAGGTCTCGCCATTACATCAGCCCTGCCTGTATATGCGCACGCCATTACTACTCGATACGGGAACATGGACGAGCAGCAAAGGTCACAGACAAGTTACACTTTTAAACGAGCCGCGCTGAAGAGACATTCCTAACGCTTAAGGAAATATTCCTAACGGCGCAAAAACTCTGATTCTCGCTCGACTTGATATTGACCGGCTATGAAAGCAGCTCGGTGATGGGCTTCTCGCCTTTGTCGATCAGGCGCATGGGCCGCCCGCCCCGCGTGGAGAATTCCTTGTTGCAGTCCACGTTCAGAGCTTTGCAGATGGTAGCCAGGAAGTCTTTCGCGCCTACGGGGCGATCTTCGACGGTGCCGCCGGTTTTGCTGGTTTTTCCGATCACCTGTCCGGTCTTCAAGCCGCCGCCAGCGAGCACAGAGGTCCAGGCCTTGGGGTAATGTCCGCGCCCGCCGTTCTTCACTTCTGGAGTCCGCCCGAAGTCGCCCATCCAGACGACCAGCGTGTTCTCCAGAAGGCCGCGCGTCTTCAAATCGTTGATCAGCGCCGACATGCCCTGGTCGAGGTGTTCGCTGAGAGTTTTCACGCGGTCGAAGTTGTCCTTGTGCGTGTCCCAGCTTCCCATGTCCACTTCGACAAACGGTAATCCGATCTCGACCAGGCGCCGCGCCAGCAGGCAACCCTCGCCGAATTTTCCGGCGCCGTACGAATTACGGACCGATTCAGGTTCGAGATTCAAATCGAAGGCTTTCACTTTGGACGAATGCATCAGGCGCATCGCCGAGCGGTACGATTCGCGATGCGATTCGGCCTCCGTGGAGTGCTTGCGGTCTAGGAAACCTTTCTCCATTTCGTCGAGAACGCTGAACTGCCGGTCAAGCGTCTCGAGCGGGCTGCTGTGCTTGAGATTTGAAATGCCGGTCGCCGGGTCGGTCACCTTCAGCGGCGAGTGCACCGGTCCCAGGTATCCCGAACCGAGAAAACCTTTTCCGCCGCCGCGGCCGGCCGTGCTGATCGAGACAAAATTTGGAACATCGGATTCCGGATCGCCGTTGACGGCCGAGGCGATCGAGCCGAGGGTGGGGTGGGTGACCCCTCCGGCCTCGCGGTAGCCGGTGTGCATCATGTAGCGCGCGCGCGCGTGGCTGCCTTCGCTGGTCGACATGCTTCGTATCAGGGCCAGATCCTTCATTTGTTTCGCCAGACGCGGAAGGTGCTCGCTGATCTGGATTCCGGGAACCGCCGTCGGGATGGCGTTGAATTCAGTCTGACCGGCCTTGGGGTCGAAGGTGTCGACGTGGCTCGCCCCGCCGTTCATATAGAGGAGGATGCAGTTCTTGTGCTTGGCGCCCTTCTTCTCTTCTTCGGCGGCGTGCGCGGCCATGCTGTGAAACCATCCCGAAGCCGGCATCGCCATGACTCCGGCGGCGGAGAGCTTTAGAAGGCTGCGGCGGGTGAGTGAGTCGTTCATAAGCAATGTCTCCTCCAAATTTTTTGATTCTGTCCGGCGGAACACGGGCAGCCCAAAAGCTGCCCGTGCCACACGCTGCCCGTGCCACACGCTGCCCTTGCCACACGTTAATGATTTAGTACGAATTCGCTGCTGTTGAGGAGCACCCACATCACACTGGCGTAGGCTTTGGCCGGCGTGGTGTCGGCAGTGATGAGCGTTCCCAGCTTCTGAATTTCGGTGCTGGTCGCCGGGCGCGAGAGCGTCGCCATAACGAGCGCCTCGATTATCTTGGTTTTATCATTGCCGCTTTCAATCAGGAGGCGCACGGTCCGGCCGCCATCTTGAAGTTCGCTGCCGTTCATCAGGCGAAGAACCTGCGGGATGCCATAGCTGTATTCGGGAAGATCGGGTTCTTCGGCCGTCTGAAACTCTTTCACGAAGCGTTCACGCGGCGAGTTATCCCGGTACATAGCCTTGGCGTTGGGCTTGGGCGCGTCTTCGGGTTTTGCATCCTTGCCTGCCTTGGCCGCTTTTCCCGCTTTGCCTTTGCCGAGCCGGCCGGCGCGCGGGCCAGCGGCAATTTCTTCGCCCAACGCGGTCGAAAGCGAATTGAGCAATACGTCGGGCGTCATCGTTTTCAAAGCCATGTGGCTGAAGAGTTCTTGGTCTGCCTTGTTGCCGGGCAGGACATCGCTTCCACGCTGATACGCTTGCGAATTGCAGATGCAGCGAATCAGATGCTTGAGATCAAATCCACTGGCGGTGAATTCCGCGCCCAGTTGCTTGAGCAATTCCGGATGCGACGGCGGATTGTTCTTCCGGAAATCGTCGACGGGATTGACGAAGCCGCGGCCGAAGAAATGGCCCCACGTCCGGTTCGCCGACGCCATGGCGAACGGTTCGTTCTGTGCGGACGTGCACCAGGCCGCGAAATCCGCACGAAGGCTATTTCCCGTGGGCGTGTACTTGGTTCCGTCGGGGAATTTGGCCAGCACCACTTCCTTGGCTTCACTCTCGGGAATCTGAATCGACGCCACTTTGCCGGCGGGGAGTTCTTTTACTGTTGGAATCGCGCCGCCGTTCCTGATCTCCTTTTTCCTGGCGTGATCGAGGTCCATCTTTCCGAAGAACGCGGCCATCGACCAGAATTCACTCTGTGTAAACGTATTGAACGGATGGTCGTGGCATTCGGCGCACTGATGCTGCGTGCCCAGGAAGCGCTGCGTCGCCATGCCGATGGCCTCGGCGGGCTTGACTTTTGGATTCTTCGCTTCCTCGACATGGCCGAACCAGAAGACCGTCGCGGGATTCTTCTCGGCAGACCCTGCCGCCGTCAGGATCTCGGTCACGATCTGATTCCAACCCGGATTCTTATTGAACTGCTCGCCCATCCATTTTTCGAACGAACGGTTGAGCAGAATGCGGTTGTCGTCGTTGGGCAGCACCAGCAGGTCGTACCAGATCCCGCCGAAGTTCCGTCCATAGGCGCTGTCAGCGAGGAGTTCGTCGATGGCCTTCTGACGTTTGCTCGGAGTCTTGTCCGCGAGAAACGCGCTGACTCTTGCGGCACTGGGAATGTTGCCCACAATATCAATGCTGGCGCGACGGAGGAACTCGGCGTCATTCGCCACTGGCGACGCGGGGATATTTCCGTCCTTGAGCGACCGATCGATCTCGCGGTCGATCGTCGCGGCCATAGCCAGCGGGTCACGCGTGGGTGCCGCCGCTGGCCAGCAGGACTGCGCCAGCGTCAGAGCCGCCAGGCAGAGCAAAAGAAAGTGTTTTTGCATGTGTTGGTCCTCTATTCCCAGATCGCCAGAGCGGGCTGCGTCGTGGGCGCAGGCTGATTTTCTTTCATCAAGAAGACAATCTCGCGCGGCGCCAGAGCGCGATCGACGATGAACAGTTCATCCATCTCACCCTTGAAGCGTTCGCGGCGCTGCTGCGGATTGCGGAAGCCGCGCCCCATGAAGACGACTTCTTTTTCCGACGCACCATCGCTGTCGTCATCCACCGCGCGGCGCTGCTTGCCGGGCTTGGAGGTCAGTCCTTCCAGACGTCCGTCGACATACTGGCTGACATGCACGGGGTCCTCCGCGCGTGCGCCGGGCACGAAGACCACGGCGATGTGGTGCCATTGGCCATCGCGGAGCGGCGTCGCGCCGATGACAAAACCCTTGCCCAGTTCCGTTCGTAGCGCGCCGACGGCGCCTTGGCCGGGATTACGGTTCCATCCGATCTGTACGGCGTGCTTGCCTTCCTTGCGATCGCCGCCGGAATCCCAGGCGATGACCTGCGACGCATCCGAGAGCGACGCGTTCGCTTCCAGCTTCATCCAAAATGCAACGGTGCGCGGAGTATTCTTGGAGATGCCGGGGAAGGGTGCGGCGGCGAAGAGTTGCCCATCGAATTTTAATGCGCGCTCGAAGTGCCCGCGGCTCTGAACGTTTGCCAGCGCCACATCTGAAACGCCCTGCAATCTTGCATCGAAGGCGGAGCTGGGTTCGCCGGAGGTCTGCGCCCTAAACGTCCGTCCGTTGAGTTCGTCAAACGTCCAGTGCACAAACCCACGCGGAGCGGCGAAGCGGTCCAGTTTCACCGGCCGGCTCCAGCGCAACACTTTGCGTTCGCGGTCTTTCACCTCCGAAGAGCCCGTGCGGCTGAAGCGGCGCGCCTCTTTTTCGCGCAGCACGACTTTCTCCTGCCGCGTTTTGGTCGTTCCAGTATGCACGGCTTCGACGGCGCCTTTGAGCACAAAGACTTCGGTCGCGCCTTTCTCGTCGGTGATCATGCTGAATTCAGTGCCCGAATCGACGACATCGACCGAGGCGCTGGTGATTCGGAATCCGATCGCCTCAGGCGGCACGCTGGCCTTGAGCACGCCGTTGCGCAGACTGGCTTCCCAAGGCGAGTTGATATCGAATGCGGCGGGACCTTCGAGCAACACCTGCGCTCCGCAGGCGAAGGTCACTTCGATCGACCCGGCGGTGAGCTCCAGATGCTGCCCCGGCCGAAGGTGATCGCCCAGTTGAAGCGGCGCAAAATCTGCGGCCCATGTGCATTCATGTGCTCCGCTGATGCGCGCGGCGAACGAGTCTGTGTTCACTTCGGCGGCGGCGGTTTCCTCCGTCGGCGCGGGATTGTAATAAAGGAAGGCGAGCGCCAGCATTGCGGCTGCGGCAGTCAATCCAATCAGGATGCGCGTGATCGTCGCGCGGCGCATGGGCAGAGGGGTGATGGCGCTGCGGGCCGCGAGCCGTTCGGGCTGAACTGTGCTCAATCCGCCGAGCACGCCGTGCTGCCATTGCAGCATGGCGTGCATCTCGCAGTATTCGAAATAAAACGCGCGCGCCTCGGCATCGTTCTTGATCAGCACGTTGAACCGTTCCCGCTGCGCGTCGTCCATCGAGCCGTCAAACAGAGCGCTGAGGAGCGGCTCCAGTTCGTCCTTGGCACCTTGCTGGATCATCAGGCGTTCTCCAGAGCAAGGGTGCGTTTGACGCATTCGATCAGACTGCTGCGTGCACGAAATAAAGCCTGCTTGATGGATTCGGAGGACTGCCCGACATCGTCGGCGATGGATTGCAACGAGGCGCCGGCGCTGTAGCGGCGGCGCACCAAGTCCTGGTGGCGCGGCCCGAGTTTCTCAAGGCATTGTTGAAGCGCGCGCTGGCGCACGTCGCTGCTTTCGAGATGCTTCGAAGCCTGCTGCGCCATGTCGTTGATCATCTCGCTGTCGAACATGATCTTCTCGCGATTTTTGCGCTGCCGCTGCGCCATGACTTGAAGGAAGGCAACTTTCATCATCCAGGCCACGAAGTTGGTACCGGGTGTGAAATCGGAGGCCTTCTCCCAGAGCACCGTATTGGTCTCCTGCAGGACGTCGTCGGCCAGAGTGGGGTTGCCGACCAGCGAGAGGATATAGGCGTAGAGCCGGCTCTGATGCGAGGTCAGCAGTTGGACAAATTCGCCCGCATCATCTTCCCGCATCGCACCCACGCTTTGTTTGATCTCCGGCCTTTCGTCATAAGCAGATAACACAGACGGGGAAAGCGTAACGAAGAAAATTATAACAAGTTTAGGCATGCGGAGTGTATCGCGGAGTGACGTCGGCCGAAATCTTGAGCAGTAAAAGCTGGTGCCGTCTGTAAAATGACATCCTATTGCGGCGAGCGACTGAGCGGCAAAAGCACCACCGCCATTGAATCCCGCAAGTTTAGATGTGATTCGCAGCGGGCTCCTGCAGAGATACCCTTAGCAATATGAAGTGCTTTGAAAATCAAGATGTTTCACAAATCATGATATGAAGCGCGATTGCGATCGTCAGCGGGTCATGCGTCCGCGCTATTCCAAGCGAACATACGTAAAATGGTGTATACGAATCGGCGGCGCCACAGGCGTCTGCTTTGCATAACTTTAAACGGAGGGGAATTGTTTAAATGAAGACGAATACGCTCGCGATGTTGACTCTTTTTGTGGTGCTCGCAGCAGGTCTCCGCGCTGAAGACAAGGATGGCTGGGTCACGATTCTCGACGCGAAAACGTTCAAGGATTGGACCGTCATGCCAGGCAAGGCGGGGGTCGCGGTGGAAGACAGCGACGGCCTCAAGAAATTCGACAAGGGGCAATGGAGCTTTAAGGATGGCATCCTGAAGGGAGAAGGCGATGTCAGCCACATCTTCAGTCCGCGCGGCGACTACGAAAATTTCTCATACAAGGCCGAGATCAAAATCAGCGACAAGGGGAACAGCGGCCAGTATTTCCGCACCAAAAAAGCCAACAGCTTTCCGCCCGGCTACGAAGCGCAGATCAACAGCACGCACGGCGACACCAAGCGCACCGGCAGCCTCTACAATTTTGTGAACGTTACCGAAAAGCTCGTTCCGCCCGACACCTGGTTCACGCAGGAAGTCATCGCCGACGGCAACCACATCATCATAAAGGTCAACGACAAAGTCACCGCGGATTTCGTCGACGCCAAGAACTCGTTCATGAAAGGCCATTTCGCTTTTCAACAGCATAACCTGGGCAGCGAAGTGCAGATCAAAAACGTTCAGGTTAAAGAGAAGAAGTAAAGGGGTTTCGAATATCTTAGGGAGTGCCTAACGGGGCCGTCTGATGGACGGCCTCTTTTACAAGGCGACGCCTTTTCGCAACCGGACGCGGCGGGCATTGCCGGCGAGGCGTACAGCATTAGCGGCAATATTGTTCTACAGCGGTGATACTGGTGTGCGCCAACTTGGGCTGGAAAAATAATCAAGGGGAGTGCAATGCTTAAGTTCGTTGTCCGTGCCTGGATACTGCTGATCGCGCTGCAATTTTCTCTCGTCGAATCCCCGCAGTTGTTCGCTGGAGAGAAAACAGACGCTGCCGCGCCAGCCGCTTCGGCCCCCGTCGAGGGCCAGCGCGTCTTCATCTGCGGGCACAGCTTCCACGTTTACATCGCCAAGCCGCTTGAGGAACTAGCGAAGGCCGCCGGAATAAAAAACCATAGTAACGTCGGCGTGCAATTCATTGGCGGTTCCAGTGTCACCCAGCATTGGGACCTGGCGGACGAAAAAAATAAGTGCAAGCAGGCGCTGAAGGCGGGCAAGATCGATGTGCTCACGCTTTCGCCCAACTGGATTATTCCCGACCCCGCGATTGACCGCTTCGTCGATCTGGCGCTCCAGCAAAACCCGAACACACGCATCGTCATGCAACTTTCCTGGCCGGCGTTTGACTCCGGCAATCTATCCAACGTCATCCTGAGAAATGAAGAACGGGATAAGAAGACAGTCGAACAGTTGCAGCAGACTTCCGAACCAATGCGGCTTTTGATCGAAAAACAGGCTCGCGCCATTAACGAGAAGCACGGCAAGCAGGT
>Ga0105047_10011268_pt1 | contig 14520 bp, 7 predicted proteins | sample MAT04_FD_78384 | JGI IMG/M metagenome (GOLD analysis project Ga0105047, IMG submission 78384) | Freshwater microbial communities from Lake Fryxell liftoff mats and glacier meltwater in Antarctica - MAT-04 (megahit assembly) | ecosystem: Environmental > Aquatic > Freshwater > Ice > Liftoff... | reverse complement strand
CATAAATGTAAAAACAAACATCCCTGAGGTATTTGTGAAGGCTTTCCTGAGCCTGCTAATAATATGGACAGGTTTTTTTAAAACAACTGTAAAAACACAAACTAATCTACATTTGCAAGAAATCAATAAAAAATCCTACCACATTATATGTGATAGGATTTTATAATATTAATTTATATATATTTTTCAGTATCTTCGTTATCCCGAAGTTCATTAACTAGATGTTTAATATCTTGATCCCTATTCTTGTCCATTACCAATATAACATCTCCTGCATCTACAATAATAAGGTCCTTTATGCCAAACCCAATTATCAGTCTATCTTTACCAAATACTGAGCAGTTTTCACTCTCCTTCATAAATGTATTGCCCAAAACATTGTTGCCACGTAAATTACTTAGAAACCTTGTAAGCGCTGCAAAAGTTCCTATGTCATCCCATTCAAACTCACACTTTATAACAAAAGCCTTTCGAGTTTTCTGCATTATCCCAAAATCCACTGATATCCCATCTATATCATTATATTGTTCTTTTATCACTTCATTTTCTTCATCAGTACCAACGGCTTGATATACAGTCATTAATCGCTTATACATCTTAGGTAAGTACTTCTCCATCTCTCGTAAGAACACATCTGCTCTCCAAACAAACATACCACTATTCCAAAGGAAATTTCCTTTTAAGAGCAAATCCTTAGCTACTTCGGTGTTAGGCTTTTCTAAAAAACGTTCTACTTTGAACGTAGGTATATCGCCAACTGCCCTATCTCCCATTTCAATATATCCATAGCCAGTTTCAGGTCTTGAGGGCTGTACACCTATAGTGACTAGTCCTCTTTTTTTATTTGCGATTTCAACTGCTTGTAAAACAGTTTCTTTAAACTGCTTCTCATCCTTTATATAATGATCAGAGGGTAGCACTATCATAGTTGCTTCCTTATCCTGCTTTAATAACTTAGCAGCAGATAGACCTATACAAGTAGCAGTCTCCTTATTACTAGGCTCCACAAATATATTGGATTGACGAATTTCTGGAAGTTCCTCACAAATTTTTTGGAAATAATCCTCATTGGTAACTACATAAATATTTTCATTTTTAACCAAGCATTTTATTCTATCCACAGTGCTTCTTAAAAAGCTCTTATTATTAATAATATTCAAAAACTGCTTTGGATTTTGTGCCCGAGATAGAGGGTAAAGTCTTGTTCCTTTTCCACCTGCTAAAATTAGTACGTATAACAAAATACCACCCCAAATTATTACTCATTTCATTTTATGAACAATAAGTCCATGTTGTGAAAACAATTTACAAAATTGTCTATATATCAATGTATTTTATAAAAATAATAGTAATATGTATTACTTTTAGTATAAATTAATAGATTTTAATCCACTATATATAGTGAAAAGCAAATTTGTATAATTTGAAGCTTTTAAAATATATTATGAAAGGAAGAATTAATTATGTTGCCTAAAGATGCGCCTTACCCTTTTGATGATATGCCTAATGAAAATTATTTTGGGGAGTTTAGAGAGTTATCCAATTCTATAGGCCCCCATGCAAAGAAAGATAAGGATACAGAAAAGGATACGGGAAAGGATAATGAAGATAAAAATAAAACTGATGATGTTTCAAGTGTATTTCCAGTATTTCCTAAGTATTAAATCCTCCTTTGAAGTGCTCACATATTAACAACTTACAAGGGCATTAGTGCTCCTAATAAAATTTTCTTTAAATTCATAGTTTTTGTAAAAATAGAAAGTGTGCAAAATGAAAATTCATTTGCACACTTTATATTTAAGGACATTTATTTTTCATCAACAATACTTATTTCATCCAAAACAATGTTCTCTTTATCAAACGGAGCAATAAATTCCAAACTGTCCTCTGAACTTTTACCACCACTTTTTTTTAGCAATTCAAAGGCATCATATTCTTCAAGGCCATATTCCTTTAAAACAGAACTTACATCTCTTTTCCCATACTGAGGAATACGCTTTGAAAATATACAAAATAACTCTTCTCTAAAGTATTCTACATCTATCCTAGGTAAATTTGGCAAAGGAGAAAATCCATATTCCTTAGCCTTTTTCACGCCATCAATATCATATTTAAAATAGTATTTTTCTGATTGTCTAGCTAATTCGCCTACTTTAAAGGATTCTCCTTCGCTGTTTTTCCATGTCATCCATATTATATCTTTCATTTCGCTAGTCATCCCTCTCGCCCTCTTATTAAAAAAATTTATACTATTAGTATATTGTTGTTATGATAATTAAATAAAGAACCGCTAAGTATTTATTTACACTTGTGTTCTAAAACTACTTAGTTTTTGCGTCAATTTCTCCATGACGGCAGTAGGATTTCTGTAAAACTCACTAGCACGTATTTTATAAAACTCCCATCCCATTCTTTCAAGACACATCTGCATTTCATAATGCTTTTGCCAATTGTACTCTTCATCCTCTGACATGCCAATACATTTCACCGCTATTTTTTTATAATTATCCTCTTGAAGTTCCAAAGATAAATCTGTTTCTACAACAAAATCTATAGTATATTTTCCTACCTTAATTTTTGGAGTAATCTTATATCCGATGCCACTTATACTTCTAGATATATGCTCCTCAAAATCATTTAATAATAAACATTCTGAAGATACAATTTCTTCTTTAGGCTCATTCTGCTCAAGGCAATATTTTAATAACGAATACCTAACACATTTATTACTAAGGCTTTCTATGTCTACTGAGTAAAATAACCACATTTGATTTCTTGCGCGACTAGCGGCTACATTAAATCTTCTTATATCTGCTCCCTTAGTTAGTGCTGTAAATTTAGCATTATTTGAGATAACCATAGATAGGAACATTACATCCCTCTCATCCCCTTGAAAGGAATAAGCATCTCCACATATAAGTCTTCTTTGTAGCAATTCCTCCATGCCAAGTGTTTCTACTAACATGCCTTGTATTAATTCGGCTTGAGCATCTCCTAGAAGAGATATAACTCCCATAGTCATGCCATTATACTTCTCATTACTACAGCACTTTAGTATTGCCTCTACAACGCTCTCTGCCTCACGTACATTTAGAGCCTTAGTTTCATGCTTGCAGCCTCCTATAACTTTTGAGGTTACTATAGGGGCACCCACTTTTTCCTTAGCATCTATTCTTCTTAGAGGTATTATTTCATTAGAGTAACACAATTCATTACTAAATCCAATTATCTCTGGCACGCATCTAAAGTGTTCCTTTAATAATAACCTACTTGGAAATACTCTTAGTGCTGTATTATACAAACTAGTCTTTAAATCGAACCATTCTGCATGTGGAATATCTTCTAAATATGTATTTATTAAAGTTTCTACAACGGCTTGATCTTTTCCAATGGCTTCAGGACTTATTTGCTTTTCATCCCCTACAATAATTGCCTTCTTAGCCCTCATTAAGACCGTTATAGCTGATATGTCACTTTGACTGCTCTCATCCACAATTACCACATCAAATAAATTATCTGTAAGCTTTAAATTTTCCATAACTCTGTTTATCGGCATAATCCACACAGGAATAACATCCTTACAATTTTCCATTTCCTTTTGTGCGATTTTTCTATACTTTACTGCCTGAGTACCTGTTCCTTTTCCTATCCTTTTTATAGCTTCCATCCATGTAAATAAGCTTCTTTTTTGAACTTCAGTAGTCCGTTCTATTTGATTTAACCAGCTTCTCTTAGAAACAAGCTCCCCTATAATATGTTTTTCTTTGACTTTTTCCTGTGCTATATTTTTCTCTAAAGCCTCTACATCGACCTCTTGAAATTTACACAAAAAGTCATTCCATTTTTTCCACTTTATTGCCTTTTCCCAATCTGTATTTTCTAGATTCTTCACAATTTCATCTTCATCATTTGTGATGATTTTATTTAGCAAAGGACAATATGCTTCTAATTTTTCACTTAATTCTTTTAATTCTAAGACCTTAGGGGCTAATTTGATTAGACTTTTTATCTCCACATAAACAGCTTTTATATCCTCAACGCTTCTCTTATTTATAGCGTTATGCAATGTTTCTAAGCATCCTACACTATTAAATGTTTTCTCTATTTCTTCCATTTCATAGCTTAATTTTTTATATTTATTTATGTACCTTAAGCTCTCTAATCCACTTTTAAGATAAATATACGATTTTTTTTCATACCAGTTTAAATTTTCGGTAAAATTTTTATCTGGTAGAAAATTAATTATGTTATTTCTAAAGTGTTTGTCCCAATCCATAACTGTTTGAATATCAGCAATATCTTCAGATAGCCCAATAATATAATTCAAATCAGAATCAACTATAAGCCTTCCACCATACTGCTTTACTGTATTGTTCCAAATATTTTTAAGTTCTCTTTCCAATTGTTGCAACTTAATATATAAATCAACCACAATTATCTGCTCACTATTATTTATAAGTTCATAATCTACTTTGCAGCCTTCAGTTATATATTTAAGATTTCCATGAAGTATCTTAAACAGGCGTCCTAATTTTCCTTTTTCTCTAATTGTTTTTGCTACAATATCAAAGTCGCTTTTAAATTTGGTTATATCATCGACCTTTGGTAGATCTGTGTTATGATTGTTTAATTCTTGCTTGATTTGATTTATGTCTTTTATATATTCCTTACATTTTTCTACTAATTGCTTCCACAGACACTTTGATTCATTATTAGAGTAATAATATTTCATAACATTATTTATCCAGCTATTTTCAAACCTTCCAAGTCCTTCTATAGCATCATCTACAAGTTTTAGTAATCTCCTATTACCATAGTCTATAGAATTAGAATTAGAATTAGAATTAGAATTATTCCAATTTTTTATATTATCTTCATGATTATCTAGCTTCTGCTCTAATTCAAATAATTCTTCAACTTTACCACACAAATCAACTTCTTTAGGCAATACTTCTATGTACTTAGCTATGTTATTTATTTCATGAATTTGATCTTTTTTAATTATACTTGATAATGTTACTAGTTTTTTAAATTCTTTATTACTTAGAGGGTTTTGTTTGTTAAACTGGAGCTTGTCTTCTATCCAAGAATCATTATCTTCATTATCTTTAACCCACTTAGCCATATGCATTAAGGTATATTTTCGATTTTCATATTCTACTTTTTCATTTTCTCTGTCTTCAATGCATTTTATCTCTCCATATAAGCTTTCCTGAGTTTCATTGCACCTTGTAAGTTTATATTTTAGAAGTTTTATTTCTTTACGTAATTCTTTAGTGTCCAATGATAAATTTTCTGTTATTTTTCTAACAGACTCGTCCAATTCTTCTAGAGATTTGGTATCATTTCCTAATAAACTGATACATAATGCCCTAACTTCTTCTGGTATTTTATTAGACAATACCCTTAGTGCTCTATCTGTTTGACTTGTCACTAATACTCTTTTCCCATGAGCCAAAAGATGACATATTAAATTTGCTATAGAGTGGCTTTTGCCAGTGCCCGGTGGTCCTTGTACAACTATGCCATAGTTTTCGGCTAATCTTTTAGTTATTTCCATTTGCTCCTGATTAGCTGGAAGTGGAAACAGCACATCTTCTCCTACTTCCTTCCACTCATTAAGAGTCTCAATATCTTGTACTACTTCTTCCTCTGAAACCAAAGCTTCTATAGTTTTAGGAATATGAAATCCTGCTCTTATTTGTGTTAGAACATCATTTAATTCCATGTTCCAAAGTCTTGTGTCCAGCTTGCGGAGTATAATGCAAGGTGCATTATAGAATTGTATATTAGCTTGAATCAATATATCTGCATCACCACTTAACTCCTTAGTATAAAAGCCCTCCTTGTGAGCTTTTAAGAGCACAGCTATCTCCTCAAAAACTTTCCAAGCCATTTCTATATTTCTCACATCTATTGCCATGTCCTTTGCTTTAGTTCGAATGCTTAATAAACTATCTAAGTTAACCTCTAAGTATTCATTTAAAAACTCTAGTTCCACGTTGGTTTGGTTGTTATATGGCTTTAAGATAAATGTTTTCTTAACTAAGTCAAACTTTAATTCCATTTTAGTTGTAAAAATAGGATGGACTATTTGTTTTCCTTCTTTTTCCCAAGTTAAAAGCCCATTTGACCAAATAAATTCTAAATCTTCACTATTCTTTTCTAATTGTAAATATGTTTTTTGAAATTGACTATATAACTCTTCTGCTCTTTCATCTATAGTTAACCAATAATCCTTATTTTCATCAAAATTAAAAGTAATTCCGATAACATTTTGAATTTCCTTTTGCCAATATATTTTTTCATATTCATTGATATTTCTTATAGTTTTTTGATTCATATTTTTAATACTTAATAAATATGAAAATATTTTTTCTACTTTTTGATTAATATTCAAAGCTCTGTTACCTCCATTTTCTTAATTCACACTAATATAATTACTTAATTGTTCAAGTATCACAAAAATAAATAACAGGTCAAAAATGCTTGTATTTTTACTTAAATGAACCTTTTAAGAAATAATGTAAAAAGTCTTATTAAAACTCAATCCGTTTTAACAAGACTTATGATTATTTACAGGAGTCTCTCTCCACTATTTTATAAGGTAGTACAAAATGTTTTTCATCAACAGGTAAATCATTTATGGATTTTATAAGCATTCTCATACTTACAGAGCCCATATCATACATTGGTTGAGCTATTGTTGTAAGTTTAGGATAGAATACTGAAGCTGAATAGATATCATCAAAACCCATAACATCTATGTCTTCAGGAACTTTAATACCTCTATCTCTTAATGCATTTATTACTCCCATAGCAATTTCATCACTAGCACAGAATACTCCATCTATCTCATTAACTTTATCCAATATAGTGTTAATCCCTCTATATCCGTCTCTAGCCTTAACTCCGCCGAAATAAGTTAGTTCTTCAACAAGGTCTATTCCACTTTCCTCTAATCCTTTTTTATAACCTATGTATCTTTTAGTTAGTGCATTAATTTTATCTATGGTAGTACCTACATATGCAATTTTTTTATTGCCCTTATTTATCAAATATTTCACTGCATCCGCTGCTGCCATAACATTATCAATGGTAACACTAGGGAATATACCCTCAGTATCCGTAGTTTCTACAAGCACAATTGGCATTTCAAGTTCTTTTATTAAACTTATAACATTATTCTCTATGGAATTACTCATATATATAACTCCATCTATCATTTTTTCTTTAAGTATTCTTAATGATTCCATCTCTTTATCTACATCCAAATCTGCGTTACAAAGCATGATGTTATAGTTGTAAATATTAGCTACATCCTCACAACCTCTAACAATTTCAGGATAAAATTGATTCGATATATCTGGAATAATTATTCCTATTGTACTAGATTTTTGTGTTTTTAAGCTTCTAGCAACTATATTAGGTCTATATGATAATTTTTTTATAGCGTCTTTTACCTTTTTCTTAGTGTCTTCATTTACCACATCTATATCATTTAAAACTCTAGATACTGTGGCAATGGAAACCCCCGCTTCTCTTGCAACGTCTTTTATTGAAGCAGCCATATTTCTCAACTCCTATTTTTTATCCGATTTTATACTTATCATATCATTATACTTATAAAAGCTTCTTATTTCAAGCTATAATATGAATTTAAAACTATTAGTATAGTTATAGCATTTCCCATTAATAAGAATATTACAATAGTATCCAAACTTTATTTTTACAAAAAGAAAGTATGCGATTAGTATCACATACTTCCCAACTTATTATTATACTTTTTCTACAGCTAATTCTAAATCTTCGCCATTTATCTTAACTGCAATATATTCTCTTTTGGTATTGTACACAACTTCTACAGATAGTGTATCCCGTTTGATTTGCTGCTCAAATTTTACAATTATATTTTGAAGCATTTCGTTTCCAGAAACATAGAGTCTGATCTTATCAGCAACTTCAAATCCACTTTCTTTTCTCATGTTTTGAATCCTACTTAAAACCTCGCGTACATTTCCTTCCTCTTTAAGTTCCTGCGTAATGTTAGTATCTAAAACTACACCCATTTCGCCTTCTCCAGCAAATGCATAGCCTTCAAGGCCTTGCATTGTAACAAGTAATCTTTCACTATTTAATTCTATTTCTGTTCCATTTACATTTATAGTAACTACATTACCACTGTTTATGGTTTGAGCAAGCTCCATTTGGTTCATAGCTGCTATAGCTTTTTTGATACCCGGTATTAACTTACCATATGGTTTACCTAGCACTGGTAGGTTTGGTTTTATTTCAAATTTAACATATTTAGAAAGGTCAGCTCCTAGCTCTACTTCCTTAATGTTAAGTTCTTCTTTTACTATGTCTCCATAATATTCTGGAAGAGATCCGAGACTAACTCGCATTTTAGCTAGTGGCTGTCTATTTTTTATATTAGCAGCGTTTCTAGCACTTCTTCCAAGTTTGACAGTCTTATAAGCCTTATCCATTTCTTCTTCTAAAAGACTATCCACTTGTTCTTCTCTATATTCAGGCCAAGCACATAAATGAACACTTTTTGGTGCATTCTTATCCAAGGCAACTACAAGATTTTGATATAACTCTTCTGTTACAAATGGTATAAAGGGAGCAGCTATTTTAGCAAAAGTTGTTATAACTCTATATAATGTCATGTAAGCACCTATTTTATCATCTGTAAGAGATTCTACCCAGTATCTTGATCTATTACGTCTTACATACCAGTTAGAAAGTTCATCAACATAGGCTTCAAGCTCAAGAGCTCCTTGAGTTATTCTATAGTTTTCTAAATGGTCATCTATATTCTTAACTAATGAGTTTAATTTTGACATCATCCATTTGTCCATAACATTTTGGGATACAAAATTATCATACTTAGTTGGGTCAAAATTGTCTAAATCAGCATATAAAATATAGAATGAATATACATTCCAAAGAGTTCCTATGAACTTTCTTTGTGCATCAATAACTGCCTCTTCATAGAATCTTGATGGTAACCATGGAGCACTAGCAGTATAAAAATACCATCTTAGAGCATCTGCTCCTTGATTATCTAGCACTGTAAATGGACTTAACACATTTCCTGTATGCTTAGACATTTTAAGTCCGTTTTTATCTAATACATGACCAAGTACTATACAATTTTCGAATGGATTTGTATCAAATACAGTAGTTGATACTGCAAGTAATGTATAGAACCAGCCTCTTGTTTGGTCTACTGCTTCTGATATAAATTGAGCTGGGAAATTAGCTTCAAATATCTCTTTATTTTCAAATGGATAGTGGTGTTGTGCAAATGGCATTGATCCTGAGTCAAACCAGCAATCTAAAACTTCTTCTACCCTAATCATGGATTTGCCACATTTGGCACATTTTAAATGTACATTATCTATATATGGTTTATGAAGCTCTATGCCTTCTGGCACATCTATTCCCTTTTCATTAAGTTCTTCTATACTTCCTATCATTTCACGATGGCCGCACTCACATTCCCAAATTGGAAGTGGAGTTCCCCAATACCTTGTTCTACTTATACTCCAATCTATAACCCCTTCAAGGAATTTACCCATTCTTCCCGTTCTTACGTTATCTGGCATCCAATTAACCTTATTATTATTTTCTATAAGTTTGTCTCTTACTGAAGACATTCTTACAAACCAACTTTCTCTTGGGTAATATAAAAGTGGTGTATCACATCTCCAGCAGTGTGGGTAGGAATGCGTAAATTTCTCTGCTTTATATAAAACATTATTTTCTTTTAAGTATTCTAATATCTTAGCATCAGCGTCTTTAACAAAAATCCCCTTCCATGGAGTAACACAATCTATAAATTTACCTTCTACATCAACTAAATTAATAAGTGGTAAATCATTTTGTTTTCCAAGTATATTATCGTCTTCACCATAAGCTGGCGCAATATGAACTATACCTGTACCATCTGACAGAGTTACAAAGTCTCCATGAACTATATAGAAAGCTTTTTCCTTAGGAGTATAGAATTTAAACATTTGTTCGTATTCAAGGCCCAAAAGAGCTTCTCCTTTAAATTCTCGTACTACTTCATAATCTCCCTCTAATTTTCCTAATAGTTCCTTTGAAAGTATTAAATTTTCGCCTTCCTGTACTACTTCAACATAATCATATTTTTTATTTACTGCAAGCGCTACATTGCTTGGAAGTGTCCACGGTGTTGTAGTCCACACAAGTAAAAATTTTTCTTCATCTTTCACTTTATATTTTACATAAGCTGACATTTCTTTTACATCCTTATATCCTTGAGCTACTTCATGAGAAGATAATGAAGTTCCACATCTTGGGCAATAAGGCATTACTTTATGCCCTTTATATACTAAATCTTTATCCCACATTTGCTTTAACGCCCACCAAACTGATTCGATATAATCGTTATGATAAGTGACATATGGGTTTTCCATATCTACCCAGAAGCCTACTCTCTCAGACATCTCTTTCCACATATTAACATAGCTAAAAACACTGTCCTTACATTCCGTTACAAATTTTTCCACTCCATAAGCTTCTATTCCAGGCTTACCATTAATACCAAGTCTTTTTTCTACTTCAAGTTCTACTGGTAATCCATGAGTATCCCAACCTGCTTTTCTAGGAACATTATACCCCTTCATTACCTTATATCTAGGGATTATGTCCTTCATAACTCTTGTTAAAACATGCCCTATATGTGGTTTCCCATTAGCTGTTGGTGGACCATCATAAAAAGTAAAGGACTCTTTGCCCTCATTTAAATCAAAGTTCTTTTGTATAATGTCTTTTTCTTTCCAAAGCTGAAGTATATCTTTTTCAATATCCATAAAACTTTTTGAAGCATCATTTTTCTTGTACATAATAAAACTCCTTTCCCTACCTACTTTATTAATAGATACTTAGATTTGATTGAATTTATGGAACAATTAATTAAACCATCACTCTCACAATTATTCATCAATTTAGTAGCTGTTTATCGCCTTCAGCGCTACAATATTTCAAAATATAAAAAAACTCCACCCTTAATAGGACGAAGTTAAATTCGTTATGCCACCTACACCATAAATATAAATTAAAGTACAATCATACTTTATCCCTTAACGCAGAAATACGGATAAGCTTACTAAATTTTCAGCTCTCAGCTCCTAGGTGATTTTCTCCAAACCTTCACTATGGGTTCACAGCATTCCCCACTCTCTTTAAGTTACTTGCTTAAATACTTTTCCTAATCAAAGCATTTTTTAAGTCATATTAATCAATGTATATATCATACATTAATATGTACTTACTACAATTATATAATAATCAAATTTCATTGTCAATTTCTTTTTAAATTTGCTTACATTTACCACTAATAAAAGATATGTATCACAGAAGATTAAAATTTTTCTTAGAGAATAAATATCTTCATAAAGAGTATAATACCGAGTAACTACTCTTATAAGATACCTCAAACAAAAGTTTGATTTTATAAACATAGTATTTTCATCGAAATATGTGATACAATATAAGATAAAAATGAAGTTTTTGATAATTCAAAACATAAATAAGCACGGAATACGTTTACACAAATGAATCTTCATTTAGTTTGACTTGCAAAAAAGTGTCAATATTTTCAATAGAATTGCAATTCATGATGCTTTTTATTGACATGCCTTCATTATTATAATAAAATTATTATATTTCTAACAATACCAATGGAGTTGCATTAGTGACTTTTAAATAATACAAATACATGTTTTAAAGGAGGAAGTTTATTTTGAAAAATTTAATTTATGTAATTGCTAAAGAAAACCATTCCGAAAAAGATATCAAAGAAATCCTACTTGCCCACCTTGAGGTGAAATTTGTTTCCCTAGTTGGTATTGATTTGTCTGGGAATGACACAGATGAAAGAATTCCAATGAAAGAATTTTTAAAAGACATTTCTGGCTTTTCTAAGGGTACTATTCAAACTGATGGTTCATCTGTAGTATTGCCTGGAATCGCTACTCTAAACAATGCTAAATTAGACATGCTTGCAGATGTTGACTGTAATTGGCTTATTGACTACAATTATGAAAACATTGATCCTGAAACAAATTTACCTGTGGGTACTTTAAAAATACCATGTGTATTATTGCATGATAAGATTCCAGTAGATTCAAGATCTATCTTAAAAAAATCCGTTGAATGTTTCAAAACAAGAGTTCTTGATTTATTGGAAAAATATCCTTCTGCTTTATCTTCTTTCGATTTTGCATATGAGGATATCGATGAGCTCCAACTTACTTCTGCTACAGAATTAGAATTTTGGGTAAAAACACCTAATGACAAGGCTGATATAGAGGAATTATCCACTTCTCAAGTATTAAAAGAACAATATTGGAGTAAAACTAAAGGAAGTGTTCGAACGGCCCTAGAACAGTGTCTTATTTTAATGGGTGAGTATGGTTTTGAACCCGAAATGGGACACAAAGAGGTCGGCGGTGTAAAAGCTCAGATAGGCGAAGCTGGCAGCCTAACTCATATTATGGAACAACTAGAATTAGATTGGAAGTTTTCTGATGCGCTTCAATGTGCAGATAATGAACTTTTTGTAAGAAATTTAGTAAAAGAAACCTTTAGGCGTAATGGCTTAGATGTTACCTTTTTAGCAAAACCAGTTCAAGATGTAGCTGGAAGTGGTGAACATACTCATGTTGGAGTAACTGTAAAATTAAAAAATGGCAAGAGAGTTAACTTATTTACTTCAACCAAAAATCACTTTTTAAGCATCTTTGGTTATGCTTCCGCAATGGGCATACTTAAAAATTACGAAGTAATAAATCCATTTGTTTCTTCAACAAATGATTCTTTAAGAAGATTAAAAGTTGGTTTTGAGGCTCCTATTTGTATAGTAACTTCACTTGGTCACAGTGTAGATGTTCCTTCTAGAAACAGATCTATACTCTTAGCATTAATAAGAGACCTTGATAATCCACTTGCTACAAGATTTGAACTTAGAGCTCCATGTCCACATACTAATACGTACCTAGCTTTATCTACTTTATACATGGGTATGCTAGATGGTATTGCATATGCCATAGAAAACAATAAATCTGAAGATGAACTTTTGAAAGAATTATCTAAAGCACCAGGAGAAGATAGTGCTTATTTAGAAAAAGATAGAGCTTACAGAAGTGAAGAAGATGTATTCGAATTCTATACAGAAGAAGAGCGGGCAAAGTATTTTGGAAAAGCACCTAAAACTGTTTATAAAAATATTAATGCATTAGATGAATATCCTGAAAAACTTGAAGTTCTTAAACTTGATGGAGTATTTACTACTAGCATACTAAACAGCTTCAAGATGGCAATAACCTCTAGATGGGTTACTGAGATAAACAATAGAATATTAAATGATTATGCACAAGAAATTCGAAAATCTAAAATGATTCATACTCCTGAAATGGCTTTAGATTTAGATTTAGCAAATTGGCAGAAAATTAATGATCTAAGACATTCAATTATGAAAGACACTTATTCTAAGACTAGTTTATTTGGTAAAATAAAGGAAGCTTCCAGAGTAGAAAACTATGAAGAGCTTTCATTATTACAAACACAATTAGATGCACAAATGGAAGAGCTTAGAGTTTATTATAATAGCTATAAAAAGAATCTTTTAGATATTTAGCCTTCAAATTATATCTACAATCATAAAAAAACACCTCGATTGTAAAATTAAAATTGAGGTGTTTTTTTTATGATTATTTTAATTAAGTCACTATATTAGTTATTTCTAAACTCTTAAGAATACGCTATAGTTTATAAGAAAAATTTTAAGAATTTATAAATTATTATTAAAATTAAGTGTATTTGTTTTTTTAATAGTATATTACTCAAACAATGTGTCATAATTTAATAATACACACTCGTAGAAAATGTTCTTCTATATATAAGATAAGTACTATTTAACTATTGGTTTCAACTCGAAAATCATGAAAAAATTGTTTTACAAAAGGAGAATTCATATGGAAATAACTTGGCTAGGCCACTCATGTTTTCTGTTAAAAGATTCCATCGGAAGGACTCTTTTAACAGATCCATTTGACCCCACTATAGGATATGAAACTTATAAAGGAAGTTCAGATATTGTAACTATAAGTCATCAACATTTTGATCATAATTATACTAAAGATTTAAAAAGTGGTTATAAAATTATTGATAAGATTGGCATGTTCTATATATATGATATCCCTATAAAAGGGATCCCTTCTTATCACGACAAGAATAAAGGCTCAAAACGTGGAGATAACATAATATTCACTTTTAAAATAGATAACTATATGATATGTCATTTAGGAGATTTAGGCCATGAGCTATCCATTGATGATATAGATGCTATTGGAAATGTAGATGTATTGCTTATCCCTGTGGGTGGTAATTATACCCTAGGCGGCAAGGAAGCTGCAGCAGTTGTTAAGAAAATAAATCCGAAAATAGTTATGCCCATGCATTATAAAACTCCCTTAGTGTCTT
>Ga0105047_10011266_pt1 | contig 14523 bp, 11 predicted proteins | sample MAT04_FD_78384 | JGI IMG/M metagenome (GOLD analysis project Ga0105047, IMG submission 78384) | Freshwater microbial communities from Lake Fryxell liftoff mats and glacier meltwater in Antarctica - MAT-04 (megahit assembly) | ecosystem: Environmental > Aquatic > Freshwater > Ice > Liftoff... | reverse complement strand
GACGTCGGGATCGTCACCGCCGAACGTGCCGGCCCAGGCCCACGGGCCGTAGCCGCGGGTGCAGTGCTCACGGGCGGCGCGCATGTCGAGCCATTGGAGCTGCGGCTGCTTGTCGATCACGATGAGATTGACGTAGTTCGTGGACCGCAGGCAGTGGTCGGTGACCGACAGAAGGGTGTTGCCATCCGGCGGCAGGTACACCCGGGCCACATCGGGCTTCTTCGACACCACCGTGTCGATGAGCCCCGGGCCCTGGTGACTGAAGCCGTTGTGGTCGTTGCGCCAGCACGTGGAGGTGAGCAACACGTTGAGGGAGGGCACCGGCCGACGCCATCCGAGGTCGTCGCTGGCGTCGAGCCACTTGGTGTGCTGCACGGTCATCGACGCCGACACCATGGCAAAGGCCTCGTAGGTGGCGAAGAGCCCGTGTCGGCCGGTGAGCGTGTAGCCCTCCAGCCACCCGTGGCACAGGTGCTCACTGAGCACCTCCATGACCCGCCCCGTGGGCGAGAGATGATCGTCGTCGTCGGTGATGGGAAGCGTCCAGCAACGGTCCTCGACCTCGAACACGGCACCCAGGCGGTTGGAGTTGGTCTCGTCCGGGCAGAACAGCCGGAAGTTTCGGTCCGCGGCGTTGCGGGTGAAGACGTCGCGAAGCCACTCCCCCATGCGCCGGGTCGACTCCTGCAGTTCCTGCCCGGGCACGGGCACCTCGAAGGCGTAGTCGGTGAAGTCGGGGAGATCGAGGGCGATGGAGAGCCGGCCCCCGTTGGCCGCGGGGTTCGCACTCATGCGCCGATCGCCTCGCGGGGCCGACGCCACGAGCTCGGCAACGGGGCGGCCCTCCTCGTCGAACAGCTCCTCGGGGCGGTAGCTGCGCAGCCAGCCCTCGAGGATGGCGAGGTGGTCGGGATTCGAACGCACCCCGTTGACGGGCACCTGGTGGGAGCGGAACGTCCCCTCGATCTGCACGCCGTCCACCACGTCGGGCCCGGTCCAACCCTTCGGGGTGCGCAACACGATGCACGGCCAGCGCCAGCCCTCCGGCGGTGGGACCTCGCCGCCGGCGACGCGAGCCTCGACCTGGATGGCGGCAATGGTGTCGAGCGCGCTGTCGAGGGCCGCGGCGAGGCCTTGGTGCACCAGGTCGGGAACGTCACCCTCCACGAACCTCGGGTCGTAGCCGTGGCCCCGCAGCATCGACGCCACGTCTGCGTCGGATGTCCGCCCGAGCACGGTGGGGCCGGAGATCTTGCCGTCGTTGAGATGCAGGATCGGCAGCACGGCCCCGTCGCGAGCGGGATTGAGGAAGCGGATGCCCTTCCACGATCCCTCCAGCGGTCCGGTCTCGGCCTCCCCGTCACCGATCACACAGGCCACCACCCGTTCGGGGGCGTCGAAGGCCGCACCCACGGCGTGGATCAGGGCATAGCCGAGCTCACCGCCCTCGTGGATCGAGCCGGGGACCTCGACGCTCACGTGGCTCGGGATCCCGCCGGGCGTCGAGAACTGGCGGAACAGCTTCGCCAGGCCGCGGAGGTCTCGGCCGACGTCGGGGTAGATCTCGCCCCATGTGCCCTCGAGCCAGGTGTTGGCCACGATGGCGGGACCGCCGTGGCCGGGCCCGCACACGAACATGGCGTCGATTCCCCGCGTCACGATGACCCGGTTGAGGTGCGCCCACAGGAGGTTGAGCCCGGGTGACGTCCCCCAGTGCCCGAGAAGGCGGGGCTTGATGTGCTCGGGCCGGAGGGGCTCGTGCAGCAGCACGTTGTCGCGAAGGTAGATCTGGCCCACGGTGAGGTAGTTGGCGGCGCGCCACCAACGGTCGAGAGCATCGACGGCGTCACCCTCCAGCGGGACCAGTTTGCGGTCTGCGATCTGGGTCACGGCGCTCCTCGCAATTCGATCGTGGCGCGAACGTAGCGACGCCGACTGACCGAGGGGTGGAGCCTCCTTACCCTTTCACCGCGTGTTCATGCACAGGCTGTATGGACTTCATCCACAGCTTGACCACAGGACCCTGTTCACAACTTGGATCGGGTGAGCAGCGGATCGACGAGGGCCAGGCCCCGACCGCCCACCGAAAGGGCCCGCCCCGCCAACCCCGGGTGCTCCATGTCGACCAGGTTGGCCATGATGTCGAGCACCAGGCGCATCGTGAACCCGGTGGACAGGGCCAAGCCGAGCAGCACCCGCAGCAAGTGGGGCCGGCCGATCACCCACGCGAACCGCCGAGCCGTGGCGAAGAACTCGTCGTACTCGGCATCGAGGCGGTGCAGGTAGGCCACATCGGCGCGATGCGGCGATTCGGCGAAGCACTCGGCGGCCAGGCGTCCCGTCTCGAGGCCGTAATCGATGCCCTCGCCGTTGAAGGGGTTGACGAGCCCGGCGGCGTCGCCGATGGCCACCCACCCGGGCCCACCCCGATGGGCCACGTGCATGGGCAGCCTCCACGCCTTCGGGCGGGCCAGGAACTCCCCGAGACCCCACGACTCGCGGATCTGGTCCATGTAGTTGGCGAGCATGCGGTTGAGGTTGAGCTTCGAGAAGTCACGCATGGTCGACAACGCCCCCACGCCGACGTTCACCATGCCGTCACCGGCCGGGAACACCCAGCCGTAACCGGGCACGATGGCGCCGTCGGGGCCCTTGACGGTGAGGCAGGCCTCCATGTACCGGTCGTCGGCGCGGGTGGACGGCACGTAGGCCCGGATGGCCAGACCGAAGGGCGACGACGGCACCCGCACCGCGCCCAGCGCCTTGGCCGCCGGCGAACCGGCCCCACTGGCGATCACGACGAGATCGGCGTGGACATCGCCCGTGGCGGTGCGCACCCCGGTCACCCGGGCCCCGTCGACGATGGGCTCCCCCGGCGTGTGCTCCCGGAGATCGGCGCCGGCCTTCAGCGCCGTCTCCATCAACAGAGCATCGAACTCCGCCCGGGGCGCCACCGCCCCGAAGGGTGGAAACGGTCCGTCCGGCCACAGCACCTCACGCTCGGTACGGCCGGCCTGGACACGAAGGCCGTCGATGCGGTGGAACCCGCTCATGTCGACGCCGAGGCGTTCGAGCTCGGCGATGGCCCGGGGCGTGAGACCATCGCCGCACGACTTGTCGCGGCCCCGCTCGGCCTTCTCGAAGAGCACCACGTCGGCGCCGTCACGGGCCGCCCAGGCGGCGGCGGCCGACCCGGCTGGTCCCGCTCCGATCACCGCGACGTCACAACGCTCCATGACCTTGATTCTCTCCCCGAATCGTCCAGAATCCCCCATCCGGGGCGAGACGCGTCACGGGCGCCGACCGCAGCCGACGCCCGTGACCCACGTGCTCGGGGGGGAGGACTCGAACCCCCAACAGCTGGACCAGAACCAGTCGTGTTACCAATTACACCACCCCCGAAGGGCAGGCCGAGGGTAGTGGTTGAGGGAGGGCGCGACCAACCTCACGAGAGCAGTGCAGAGAGCCGGCGGTAACCGACGATGCGCCCCACCGCGACCGCAGCCGTCTCGCGGGCCAGCCCCCTGATCGACGTCTGGGCATCGGTGGGCGACACGTGGGCGGTGAGCCCCAACTCCGCGGCGATGGCCTCGGACCGTTCGGCGTGGTATGGGTCGGTCACGATGAGGATGTCGCTTCCGAGCTCGGCGCGGCGCAGGATCAACGCCGACGCCGACAGCTCCTCGTAACTGTTGGTGCCCTCCACCTCGACCTTGATGACCTCGTCGGGCAGGCCCCTGTCGCGCAGGTACTGGTAGCCGCTCACCCCCTGGGTCACCACGTCGCCCTCCTGCTTCCCGCCGGTGACCACCACAACTGGCGCAGCTCCGCCCTGGTAGAGGTCGGCGGCGTGGTCGAGCCGGGCCTGCAGCACGGGTGACGGCTTGCCGTTCCACTGCGCCGCGCCCATCACCACGATGGCCGAGGCGGGTGTCGTGTCGTCCTGGTTCGACGCGTACCAGACCTGCACGAACGTGACGCCGAGATAGATCACCCCCAGGGCCACGACCCCCGACACCAGGCGGATGCCCCAACGAATCACGGCGACGTCACCGAACCTGCCGATCGCTCACAGCCGGTCCTTCGCCGCCCCGATGCGGCGCAGGGTCTCGTCCCGCCCGAGCACCACCAACGACTCGAACAGCGGCGGGCCGACACTGCGCCCGGTGACGGCCACGCGCACCGGGGCCTGCACCTTGCCCTTGGCCACGTCGTGCGTGTCGGCATAGGAGAACAGCGCCACGTCGAGGTCGGCCACGGTCCACTCGCAGTCGGCGAAGGCCTTGGCGGCGTGGTCGAGGACCTCGACGGCCAGGTCTCGGCCCTTGACCATGACCTTGGCCCAGGACGCTTCGTCGACGACAGGCTCGGCCAGGAACACGAAGTCGACGTACCCAGGGACCTCCGAGAGCAGCTTCACCCGCTCCTGCACGACGGGGGCCAGCGCCTCGAAGGCGTCGACATCGAAGCGATCGGCCGCCCACGGCACGTCGGCGGCGAAGAGCCACGGCGTCGAACGCGTCACGAATTCGGAAGTGGGGAGCCCGCGGATGTACTCGCCGTTGAAGTGCTGCAACTTCTTCACGTCGAAGAAGGCACCGGACCGGTTCACGTCAGCGAGCCGGAAGGCGGCCACGATCTCGACCAGCGGTCGGATCTCGATGCCGTCGGGTGGCCCCCAACCGAGCGTGGCGAGATAGTTCACCATCGCCTCGGACAGGTAGCCCCGGTCGATGTAGTCGCCCACCGAGACGTCGTCGCGTCGCTTCGAGAGCTTCTGGCGCTTGTCGTTGACGATCAGGGGGAGATGGGCGAACACCAGCTCCCCGGGCACGGCGAGCGCGTCGCGGAGGAGGAGCACCTTGGGAGTGACGTTGATGAGATCCTCACCGCGCACGACGTGGGTGATGTTCTGAGCGGCGTCGTCGACGGCGTTGGCAAGGTGGAACATGGGGGCGCCGCTCGAACGCACGACGACGAAGTCCTCGAGGTTGGCGTTGTCGAACGAGACCTCCCCCCGGATGACATCGTCGAACGACGTGGAACCCTCGTCGGGCACACGGAACCGCACCACCTGCCCGACACCGGACCCGAGGTCGAGGTCACGGCAGTGCCCGTCGTATCCGGGGGTGCCGCCGCGAGCCTCGGCCCGGGCCTTCACCTCGTCGGGGGTGCACGCACACCAGTAGGCCGCGCCCGACGCCAGCAGTCGATCGACGGCGTCGCAGTAGGCGTCGCCGCGCTCGGACTGGTGCACCGGGGTGTCGTCCCAGTCGAGACCCAGCCACTCGAGCGCCCGGAAGATGACATCGATCAGCTCCGGTCGCGACCGCTCGGCGTCGGTGTCCTCGATGCGCAGCAGGAACTCCCCACCTTGCTGGCGGGCGAAGAGCCAGTTGAACAGAGCCGTACGCGCCCCCCCGATGTGCAGGTAACCGGTCGGGGACGGCGCAAAGCGCACCCGCACGGCAACCGGGGAATCGGTTGGGGCCGCGGGCGGAGAGGACACCGGCCGATGCTACCGTCGACGCTCATGCTCTCCCGTGAACGGCCCTTCCTGCGCCTGGCGGCCGCCGTGACCGTCACCCTCGGTCTCTTCGCCGGCGCCTCCGCGTGCTCGAGTGGCGACCAGGCCCAGGTGGTCGGCGTCAACGAAACCACTGTCACCACGGTGGCCGCCGACCCGACCGTCGTGGTCGTGGCCACCGCCAAGGGCAAGGAACTCGAGGTTGTGACCACACCGCCCGGTGTCGGAGCTCCTTCCACCACGGTGACCACCGCCGTGCCCCCGAAGTCGGTGCAGGCCATCCCCCGTGTCGGCCTCAACTCCGCCGGCAGCCGCAAGACCCCCGACGGCTGGGCCTTCGAGAGCCCGACCTACTTCGAGAACCCGTTGGTGATGGTCGTCACCGACCGCTCGGGCGACTGGCTGCGGGTGATGCTGCACGCCCGCCCCAACGGCATGCAGGGCTGGGTCAGAGCCGACCAGGTCGAGCTGACCTCCCACTCCTACCGGATGGAGCTCAACCTGTCGAAGTTCGAGCTCACCGTCTACGACGGCGACGAGGTGATCGAGCAGACCGCGGTGGTCATCGGCAAGGACGCCACCCCCACCCCCGTTGGCGAGTTCTTCCTGAACGAGAAGGTCGCCGAATCGAACCCCAACGGGGCCTTCGGCCCCTGGATCCTCTCGACCAGCGGCTACAGCGAGACGCTCGAGACGTTCGACGGCGGCCTCCCCGTCATCGCCTTCCATGGCACGAACCAACCGAACCTGATCGGCACGAAGGCGTCGAACGGCTGCATCCGTATGCCCAACGACGTGGTCACCCGCCTGGCCGACACCCTGCCGGCGGGCACCGCCATCACCATCGTCGCCGAGTGAGCCCCGGCCGGGTCAGGCCCGGTCTGCTGGCGCCACCACGGCGGCACCGCTGCGAACGGCCTTGGCCACCGCCAGCAACCGGCGCGGATCGGCATTGGCCACGAGGGTGACCTCGGCCGGCGACATCCGTAGCACCTCGGCCGGAACACCGTCGACCAAGGCCCGCCGCTCGGAGTAGTGATGGGTGCTGGCCACGCCGGCGAACACTTCACGGCGGATGGCGGCCAACTCGACCGGCGGCTCGATCAGGAAGCCCCAGATCGTGAGGGCCACGGTCAGATCGTGAACCGACGGCGCCCGGCCGAACAGGGCCGCACGGCGCATGGCGAGGGCCATGCACCCGGAGAGGGCGTCGTCCTCGTGTTCGCCCGGGGTGAGCACCAGCCGCCCCCGGAACTGGTTGGCCAGCTTGAGCGCGTACCCCTGGTCCGGCCCGGGGCTACCGAGTCGGGGTCCTACCGGCTGGCGGCCGTCGAGCTCGGCCGGCCGGTCGGCCATCCACGAGTCGGGCCGCCACGGCGGCGACTCGTACACGCGGGGCTTGTCGTCGGTCGGCTTCGGGACGTACTCGGGGGCAGCCATCGCTACTCACGTTAGTGGGGTGGGCCCGACCGCCCGGCGTCGACGGACGTTCAGGAGCCGTGGAGGAGCCCGAACTCGATGGAGTCCATCAGCGCCTGCCAGGAGGCTTCGATGACGTTGCTGTCGACACCCACCGTCGTCCACACCCGCTCGCCGTCGGTGGAGTCGACGAGGACCCGCACCACCGCCCCCGTGGCGGCACCACCGTCGACGACCCGAACCTTGAAATCGGTGAGGTGGATACGATCGAGTACCGGGAAGCGCCCGTTGAGGGCCCGGCGCACGGCGGCGTCGAGGGCGTTGACCGGGCCGTTGCCTTCGCCGACCGCGGCCACCCGACGCCCGTCGATCCACAGCTTCACGGTGGCCTCGACCGTGACCTCGATCTCACCGTCGGGCATGACGGGCCCCTCACGGTGGTAGCTCGACACCCGGTAGGCCTCGACCTGGAAGTAGGGCTGCTCCCATCCGGCGGCACGCCGCATGAGCAGCTCGAGGGAGGCATCGGCGGCCTCGAACAACCATCCCTGGCTCTCGAGCCGCTTGAGCTCGTCGCTGAGACTCGCGGCGGCGCGGTCGTCGAGCTCGAGACCGAACTCGGCCGCCTTCATCGACATACCGGCGCGGCCGCCGAGGTCGGACACCAGAACCCGCGTGTGGTTGCCGACCACCGCGGGGTCGATGTGCTCGTAGGTGGCGCTCCCCGCCCGACCGAGCGCCGAGGTGTGCAGACCGCCCTTGTGGGCAAAAGCCGACACGCCGACGAAGGGGTCCGACGGCTGCGGGGGGAGGTTCACCAGCTCGGCCACCCGGTGGCTGACCACGGTGAGGCGTTCGAGGCGGCCCTCCGGCAGCGTGGCCACACCCAGCTTGAGGGTGAGGTCGGGGATCACCGTCATCAGGTTGGCGTTCCCGGTGCGCTCTCCGTAGCCGTTCACCGTTCCCTGTACCTGAACGGCCCCACCGAGCACGGCGGCGACGGTGTTGGCCACCGCCGATCCCGAGTCGTTCTGGGTGTGAATGCCGACGGCGACGTCGGTGCCGAAGTGGGAGGTGACCTCGGTGGTGATGCGCTGGACCTCGTGGGGCAGGGAACCGCCATTGGTGTCACACAACACGACGACGGCCGCACCATTGACCGCGGCCGCTTCGAGCACGCGCAGGGCGAACTCCGGGTTGGCCTTGTGGCCGTCGAAGAAGTGCTCGGCGTCGAAGAAGACCCGAAGGCCCTGGGCCGCCAGGAAGGCCACCGACTCGCCGACCATGGCCACCCCCTCGTCGAGAGTGGTGCGCAAGGCCTCGGTGACGTGGAAATCCCAGCTCTTGCCGACGATGCACACAGTGGCCGTACCCGCCCCGACGAGGGCGGTGAGGGTGGGGTCGACATCGACTTTGCCGGCCGGGCGCCGGGTCGACCCGAACGCCACGAGATCGGCGGTGGAGAGGTTCAGCTCCGACGGGGCCCGTCGGAAGAACTCCTCGTCCTTGGGATTGGCCTGCGGGTACCCGCCCTCGATCCAACGCACCCCGAGCCAGTCGAGCTGCTCGGCCACGCGGAGCTTGTCGTCGACGGTGAGTGAGATGCCCTCGAACTGGGCGCCGTCGCGCAACGTGGTGTCGAAGACGTCGACCGCGGTGGGCATCTGGGCCGTGCCGCTGGCGGTGGCGCCGGCACGGGGCGCGACCGGTTCAGTTGACATACTCCAACCAGTCCTTGTACCGGTCGACCTCGCCGCGCACGGTGCGGGCGTACTCGGCGGCGATGGCCGTGGTCATCGGGCCGGGGCAAGGGATGGAGCGGTCGTCCACGGAGTTCACCGCCGAGACCTCGGCCGCAGTACCGCACACGAACATCTCCTCGCACACGTACAGGTCGCTACGGGTGAGCATGTCGAACCGGGTCTCGAAGCCGAAGTCGGCGGCGATGGCCATCACCGTGTCCTGGGTGATGCCTTCGAGGGCGCCGGCGGCGACCGGCGGGGTGATCAGCACGCCGTCTCGAGCGGCGAAGATGTTCTCGCCGGTGCACTCGCTCACGAAGCCCGCCGGGCTGAGCATGATGGCCTCGTCGTACCCGGCCTTGAGGGCCTCGACCTTGGCCAGCGACGAGTTCACGTAGTTGCCGGTGGTCTTGGACGCCGGCGGCATGGTGTTGTGGTCGTGTCGGGTCCACGACGAGATCTTCATCCGGACGCCCTTGCTGGCGGCGTCCTCGCCCAGGTAGGCGCCCCACGGCCAGCAGGCGATCGACACGTCGACCGAGCAGGGCAGAGTGTTGAGGCCCATCTCGCCGTAGCCGTAGTAGGCGATGGGCCGGATGTAGGCCGACGGCAGGCCGCTGGCCCGCACGACGTCCTTGGTGGCCGTCACCAGTTCCTCGACGGAGTAGGGCAGATCCATCCCCATGATCTTGGCCGAGTTGTGGAGCCGCTTCATGTGCTCGGTGAGCCGGAAGACCGCCGGGCCGTCGGCGGTCTCGTAGGCGCGGATGCCCTCGAACACCCCCATTCCGTAGTGCAGGGTGTGGGTGAGCACGTGGATGCGGGCGTCGTCCCAGTCGACGAGCTCGCCGTTCATCCAGATCTTCTCGGTGGGTGTGATGGGCATGGGTTCCCCCTCGCTACAGGCGGGCGACGACGATGTCGCCGACCTCGGTGGTGGAGCCGGTCAGCGTCGAGGTGTCGGCGCAGGCGGCACGGATGCGGGCGGCGGCGGCGGCCTCGCCCAGGAAGTCGAGCATCATGGCCGCCGACAGGATGGCGGCCACGGGGTTGGCCTGGCCGAGGCCGGCGATGTCGGGGGCCGAGCCGTGAACGGGCTCGAACATCGACGGGCCGGTGCGGGCCGGATTGAGGTTGCCCGACGACGCCAAGCCGATGCCGCCGGAAACGGCGCCGCCGAGGTCGGTGAGGATGTCGCCGAAGAGGTTGTCGGTCACGATCACGTCGTAGCGCTGAGGGCTCTCGACGAAGTAGATGCAGGCGGCGTCGACGTGGTTGTAAGCGGTCGTCACGTCGGGGTACTCGGTGGCGACCTCGCCGAACGTGCGCTCCCAAAGGTCGCCGGCGAAGGTGAGGACGTTGGTCTTGTGGACGAGGGTGAGGTGCCTGGCGTCGCGGCCTCGGGCCAGCTCGAAGGCGTAACGGATGCACCGCTCGACGCCGAAGCGGGTGTTGACCGAGCCCTGGGTGGCCACCTCGTGCGGGGTTCCCTTGCGCAGGAAACCACCTTCACCGACGTAGGTGCCCTCGGTGTTCTCGCGGATCACGATGAAGTCGTGCGAACCATCGGGAGCGAGGAACGGCCGCTGGTTGACGTACAGGTCGAGGTCGAAGCGCATCTTCAGCAGCAACCCACGCTCGATGAGGCCGGGGGGCACGTCCGGAGTGCCCACGGCACCCAGCAGGAGCGCGTCGAGGGACCGCCACTCTTCGACCGTGGCGTCATCGAGCACCACGCCGTCACGCTGGTAGCGCACCCCCCCGAGGTCGTAGTCGACCGTGGCGAGCTCGACGCCGGAGGCGCGCACGACCTTCAGGGCCTCGGGAATGACCTCGAGGCCGATGCCGTCGCCGGGGATGACTCCGATCCTGTGACTCAACGTGTGCTCCGAGAGAAGGGGGTGAGGGTGGCGCCGGTGGGATGGGTGCCCGGTGTCTGCGTCGGGGCTGTGCGGCACCGCCAGCCCCCGGAACGACAAAGCCGCCCACCAGGTGGACGGCCGAAGAGCGCACACCGGGCGGGCGTGCGCTACCGAATGATCGCTACCGGGGTTGCGAGGGCGGCATTCACGGAGATGAGTGTACCCGGCTGATCGATGGGGTGCGTGAGGTGTTGCGCGAAGGGCCGGTGAGTACGATTGCCGGGTGCCTGACGTCCATCATCTCTCTCAGACCGCCCACGACCGCCTGAGCTCCGAGTTCGAGACCCTCACCACCCACGGCCGGGTCGACATCGCCCGCAAGATCCAGACGGCCCGCGAACTGGGAGACCTCTCCGAGAACGGCGACTACCACGCCGCCAAGGAGGAGCAGGGGAAGATGGAGGGCCGGATCCGGCACCTCAAGGCACTCTTGCTCGACGCCCAGATCGTCGACGCGGGTAGTACCGACAAGGTCGCCCACGGCGTGATCGTCTCGGTCAGCTACGAGGGCGACGAGGAGGTCGAGAAGTTCCTGATCGGCTCGATCGAGGAGCGCTCCGGTGACGTCGAGGTGGTGTCCCCTCGCTCCCCGCTGGGCGAAGCACTCATGGGACATCGCATCGGTGACGTGGTGGCGTACGAGGCTCCGGGCGGCGAACTGCGGGTCGAGATCGTCGACATCGAACTCTGATCGTGGGCCTTCGATGAGCGCCGTCGAGCCGTCAGGTCGGCCGGTCGACGGCGAACTGCCGGCCCCCTTCCCCACCCCTGGGCTCCCCGAGGGTCGGGTCGTGGAGCTCCCTGGGCGCGGGGCCACGTTCGTACGCGAGGTCACCGGACCACCCGGAGCCCCAGTGCTGGTGCTGCTTCACGGCTGGACCGCCAACGCCGCGCTGAACTGGTTTCCCGTGTACCAACCCCTCGGTGAGCACTTTCGGGTGATCGCCCTCGACCACCGCGGGCACGGACGCGGCCTACGCACCTGGCGGCGCTTCCGCCTCGAGGACTGCGCCGACGACGTCGTCGCCCTCGCCGATGTGCTGGGCGTGGACAGATTCGTGCCGGTCGGCTACTCGATGGGAGGTCCGATCGCCCAGCTGATCTGGCATCGCCACCCGCTGCGGGTGCGGGGCATGGTGCTGTGCTCCACCAGCCGTAACTTCAAGAGCCATGCCAGCGAGCACGCGGCGTTCGGGGTCATCGCCGGACTGACCTACGCCGTCCGGGCCACTCCGCCCCATGTGCGCAAGCGGGTGGCCGACCGCGTGGTGGTGGCCCGCTACGACGACAACCCACTGGGCCGATGGGCGCGCGAGCAGAGCCGGCTCAACGACGTCCGGTCCATCCTCGAGGCCGGACAGGCGCTGTCAGGGTTCTCGTCCAAGGACTGGATCACCGACGTCGACGTGCCCGTTGCGGTCATGGTGACCCGGTTCGACACCACCGTCCCGGTGCGTCGGCAACGGGCGCTGGCCGATGCCATTCCCGGCGCCCGGGTCTGGGAGATCGACGGCGCCCACGACGTGTGCGCGACCGACCCACCGGCGTTCGTCCCGTCGCTGCTCGAAGCCTGCCGCCACGTCACCACCCGCTGAGACCGGTGTCGGGTCGGACCTCAGACTTCGGTCGGATCGCTCACCCGAAACTGCCGGCGAGATCGACCAGGATGTGGCTGGCGGAGCGGGTGTAGACGCAGACGGTGCCGTTGGGAGCCACCGGCACCGTGACGTGCGCGGCACGCGTGTCGCCCGACGCCACGTTCAGGTTGGAGGTCTGCTCCCCCGGCGAGCCGGCCGCTGAACACGGGAACACCGACAGCCAGCCCGGACCACGGACATCGGTGGCGGTGAGCGTGAGGACGACCGAGTTGGTGCCGTTCGGAGCTCCGATTCCGCCCACCACCGGCACAGTGATCGTCTGGCCCGCCCCCACGGGCAACCCTGCGAGGCGAGTGTCGAGCAGGCGGACGGGAGCGCGAGCGCGCAACAGGCTTCCGGTTGGTCCCGTGAACCCGAAGACATCGACGACGACGTCGGTGGGTGACTCCGCGTAGACACAAACCGAACCGGCACCCGACAGGGGCACGACCGCAGCGTTGGCGACGGTCGCGCCCGCGTCGAAGTTCACGTTCGACACGACGGGGCGCGACGCGGTGCACGGCCAGGCCGTCAACCAACCGCCGCGAGTCGCGCCGGTCGCGGTGAGGTTGAGCGCCACCGCGTTGGCATTCGCGAGCACACCAGCCCGACCGCGAACCGGTATCTCGACCACCCCGCGCGCAGGAAGACTCGGGGGGAGGGAGCGTGAGTCGAGAAGTCGGCTCGGGACGACGCCCGTGAAACCACCCGATGCCGACGTGTCATAGCCTCCCTGCAGATCGACCACCAGGTGGGCGGCGCCGTAGGTGTAGAGACACACCCGCAGCGTCGGGCTGACCTGCACGGTGACCAGGTCGGCCACGACCTGCCCGGGCGTGTAGTTGAGGTTCGAGGCATTGGGCGGCGTACCGCACGGATACGCGGTCACGAAGCCGTTCCCCTGCGGGTCGACGACAGTGACGTTCAGGACCACCGCGCTCGTGGTGGGTGCTATCCGACCGGACAGATTTAGGGCGAAGGCCTCCCCCGCTTCGAGGCGTCGCGGCGATGTCGTTCCGAGGCCGCTGCGCGTGTCGAGCAGGCGCACGGGGGTCGTCGGGACGTAGGCGGCCGGCGCAGCGGGACCTGCGGGCCCGGGTTGTCCGCTGATGACCAGGCGCCCGTCGACCTGGCTGACCCGCTCGACGGTCAGCCGACGCTGGTTCGCTGGGTAACTGGCAGGGGCCCCCTCGCCCCAGGAGTGGGTGGCGAGGAGCAGTTCCCCGTTCCTGCCCCTGACCGCTGACGGCCCGCCGATGGCCACGCGACCCGGTCGCCGAGCCATGACGGGGTCGGCGGGAACCCGAGTGCACTGCGGCGTCGGGGTGAAGCCGACGTCGGGGCACACCGCCAGGCCGGTGGCGTAGCGATCCGAGTCCCATCGATTGCCCGAGTAGAACAACCCGAGCGATCCGTCCGGGAGGCGGGCCAGGGTGGGGCTCTCCGAGACGTAGGCCTCCCAGGTGTTCTGCGATTCGAGCAGGAACTGCAGCTCGCGGCCTGGGGCAGGCCCCACCGTCGTGGCGTTGACCAGTGTGATCGCCCGTGCCCAGATGCGTTGTCCGTAGCTGCCGACCACGCCCTCGTCCTTCCAGACCAGCGAGGTCACGCCGGTGACCGGATCCGTGAACGGCTGGGGGTCGATGCTGCCGAGGGGGTCACTCGAGCAGCTGAACCGCTTGGCGTCGCCGAACGGACCGGCCGGGCTGGCGCTGGTCGCGTAGACGAGGCACCGCCGACCCGCCTGGTTCTCGCGCAGCGCGTAGAACATCACCCAGCGACTGCCCAACTTGATGACCCCCGGTGCCCACAGGTCGTCCGGGAAGCTGGCGTCGCCGGTCTGCCAGGGCCAGCCCGCCGGCGAAGGGTCAGGGAGAGCGTCGTGGTACTCACCGTTGGCGTTGGGGATCGTATGAAGAGGGGCGGCGGTCCACGTGACTGCGTCAGGTGAGGTCATCACGGGCACGTTCACACCACCAGTCGTGGTGGCGTACGCGTAGTAGAGATCGGTACCGGGATCGAAGAGAATCGACGGATCCGGGAAGTTCTGCGTGTAGACGGCCCCCGGGGCGAAGTACGGCGCCCCGACGTAGGCCGGTGTCGCCGGCTCGCCCTGGGCCCTGGACTCGGCGAACGGCAAGACCGCAACGCCGGAGAGGAAGGCGAGCAACACACACAGGGCGCCCGCTGGGATTCGTCGAGGCATCGCCATTGCCGAACGAGTGTATTCACGGGAATCTCGTCACCGCAGTGCGCACGGGCCTGCCGGGGACCCG
>Ga0105047_10011265_pt1 | contig 14525 bp, 12 predicted proteins | sample MAT04_FD_78384 | JGI IMG/M metagenome (GOLD analysis project Ga0105047, IMG submission 78384) | Freshwater microbial communities from Lake Fryxell liftoff mats and glacier meltwater in Antarctica - MAT-04 (megahit assembly) | ecosystem: Environmental > Aquatic > Freshwater > Ice > Liftoff... | reverse complement strand
GGTCGACGTCGGCGACGAGAGCCCCACCATCGAGACCTGGACCAAGGTCTACGCCGGTGCCGACTGGCACGAGCGTGAGACCTTCGAAATGTTCGGCATCAACTTCGAGGGCCATCCCGGGCTGCGCAAGATCTACCTGTCCGGCGATTTCGAGGGCAACCCGCTCCGCAAGGACTTCCCCTTGCTCGCCCGCATGGTGAAGCCCTGGCCCGGCATCGTCGATGTCGAGCCCATGCCCTCCACCGGCGACGACGAGGCCGACGAAGCAGCAGGCGACACGGCCGACAGCACCGCCGAGAGTGCCGAGGGGACGTCATGACCGCAATCAGCGACCGCCAGAAGCTCGCCTACATCGCCGCCCAGGCCGCCGACGCCCGCGTCAACGTCGAGCTCGAGACCGAGGGCATGATCCTCAACATGGGCCCCCAGCACCCCGTCACCCACGGCACGCTGCGCATCGTCGCCCGCCTCGACGGCGAGCAGGTCATCTCGGCCGACCCCGTCATGGGTTACATGCACCGGGGCTACGAGAAGCTCGTCGAGGTGCGCACCTACCCCCAGGTCACCACCCTCATCAACCGCATCGACTGGCTCGGCAGTTTCGCCAACGAGGTGCCCTTCATCCTCGCCGCCGAGCAGCTCATGGAGATCGAGGCCCCGCCCCGGGCCCAGTGGATCCGCACCATCCTGTTCGAGCTCAGCCGCATCTCGAACATCACGCTCTTCCTCGGTGACATGGCCGCCCAGCTCGGCGCCCTCACGCCGCTGTTCTTCGCCTTCCGCGACCGCGAGTTCGTGCTCAACCAGATCGAAGCCGTCACCGGTGGCCGCTTCCACCCCAACTTCGACCGCATCGGCGGCATCAAGGACGACCTCCCCAAGGGCTGGCTCGCCGAGACCAAGTCGGCCATGGTCAAGATGCGCTCCTTCTGTGACGAAATGGAATTGCTGGTCCTGGGCTCGGAGATCTTCGAGGCCCGCGCCCGGGGCGTCGGCGTCATCCCCGCCGATGTCGGCCTGCAGTACGGCCTGTCGGGCGCCAACATCCGCGCCTCGGGCGTCGACTGGGACATCCGCCGCGACAACAACATCGGCCTTGCCTACGACCAGATCGACTGGAAGGTGTGGACCCACACCGACGGCGACAGCTTCGCCCGGTTCTGGGTTCGCCTCCAAGAGGTTCGCGAAGCCACCCACATGGTCGATCAGCTCTGCGACGGCCTCCCCAAGGGCCCGATCATGGCCAAGGTGCCCCGCATCATCAAGGTGCCCGCCGGCGAGGCCTACGTCGCCACGGAGAACCCCCTCGGCGAGATGGGTTACTACATCGTTTCCAAGGGTGACCTCACCCCGTTCCGCGTGCGCATCCGCACCGCCAGTTTCAACAACGTCTCGATCGCGCCGTGGATCCTGCGTGGGGTCTACGTGCCCGACATCGTCACGATCCTCGCCTCTCTGTACTTCATCTTGGGAGACATCGACCGATGATCCTCGGCCAGCTCGCCTTCTGGCAGGAGACGACCATCAAGGTCCTCCTCGCCGCGATCGTCGTGCCCACGGGCGCGGCCATCGCCGTGTACCTGTTCCTGTTCAAGCTGATCTCGTTCATGCAGTCCCGACTGGGACCCATGGAGGCCGGCCCGCACGGAACTCTGCAGCTCGTTGCCGAGGTCGGCAAGTGGCTCCAGAAGGAAGACATCATCCCGGACAAGGCTGACAAGTTCTTGTTCAAGGTGCCGCCGTTCATCGTGCTGGCCACCACCTTCCTGCTGTTCGTGGTGATCCCCGCCGGGCCCAACGCCGTCGTCTCGAGCCTGCCGGTCGGCATCTTCTACGTGCTGGCGGTGTCGTCCATCTCGGTCATCGGCACGCTCGTCGCCGGCTGGGCCTCGGCCAACAAGTACGCCTTCATGGGTGGCCTGCGAGCCGCCGGCCAGCTCATCGCCTACGAACTGCCCATGGTGCTCGCCGTCATCGGCGTGGTCATCCAGGCCGGCACGCTCAACCTCCAAGAGATCGTCTACCAACAGACGAACGGCTCGATCTTCGGCTTCGACTTCATCGGCAACCCCTACATCCTCACCCAGTTCGTGGGGTTCGTGATCTTCATGATCGCGGTGCAGGCCGAGCTCGGCCAGACCCCCTTCGACATGCCGGTCGCCGAATCCGAGGTCATCGGCGGCTACATGGTGGAGTACACCGGCATCCGGTTCCTCGTCTTCTTCCTGTCCGAGTTCGCTGCCGCCGTCGGCTTCTCCGCCATTGCGGCCACCCTGTTCCTCGGCGGCTGGTCGCTGCCCGGCGCCTGGGACATCCCCCGCACGGCGATGCACTTCATCGGGCCGATCGTCATTCTGACCAAGGCCATGGTGTTGACCGGCGTGATCTTCTGGGTGCGCTTCTCGATGCCCCGTCTCCGCGAGGATCAGCTGCAGAGAATGGCCTGGAAGTTCCTCATCCCGGTCTCGCTGTTGAACATCACGATCACTGCGATCCTGAAGGTGGCCCTGTAATGCCTGCTCCCAAAATCCCCGGTTTCCTCAAGGGTCTCGGCGTCACCGCACGCACCGCCAAGGAAACGATGTTTCCCGACGGCCTGAAGAACCCGGTGCCGCACCCCACCAAGGGCGCGGTTACCGTGCAGTACCCCCACGCCAAGGAAGAGCCGACCCCGCGTTCGCGCGGCGTCATCTCGCTGCAAGAGGACAACTGCACCTCGTGCATGCTGTGTGCCCGCGAATGCCCTGACTGGTGCATCTACATCGAGGGTCACAAAACCCTCGCCCCGCCCCGTCGTGAGGGCGGCAAGCCCCGCTCGGTCAACAAGCTCGACCGCTTCGACATCGACTACTCGCTGTGCATGTACTGCGGTATCTGCGTCGAGGTCTGCCCCTTCGAGGCCCTCTACTGGTCGCCCGAGTACGAGTACTCCGAGATGCGCATCGCCGATCTGCTCCATGACAAGGAACGCCTCGGCCAGTGGTTCGAGACCGTCCCCGACTTCGAAGCCCACGAAGCCGGCGCCGAGGTCAAGCAGAAGCCCGTGTCGAGGAAGGGCGCCAAGTGATCGGATCTCTCCTCGCGGCCGAGGTCTGTAAACCGAACGAGTGCTTTGCGGTGCCCGCGAACATCGCGTTCGGCATCGGCGCTGCGTTCATGATCTTCTCGGCCATCAAGGTCGTCACGACCAAGAACATCGTCCACGCTGCGTTGTACCTGGTGCTCGTGCTGGCAGGCGTCGGCCTCAACTTCCTGCTGCTGCAGGCCGAATTCCTCGCCGTCACCCAGTTTCTCGTCTACATCGGCGCCATCGTCGTGCTGTTCCTCTTCGGGATCATGTTGACCCGGGCCCCGCTCGGCGTCTCCGATGACCTCGACAACCCCAAGGCCAAGGTCGGCGCCATTGCCACCGCCCTCATCGTGCTGGCGGTCATGGCCGGATCGCTCATCGCCAGCTTCAAGGACACCAAGCTCGCCTTCACCGCCCCCAACTCGGTGGAGGCCCTCTCCGACTCGATCTTCAGCCAGTATCTGATCCCGTTCGAAATGGTCTCGGTCATGCTGCTCGCAGCGCTCATCGGCGCCATCGTCTTGGCGAGGAAGGACTGACCCATGCTGATCAACCAGTTCCTCCTTCTCGCTGCCGTGCTCTTCTCCATCGGGGTCTACGGCGTGCTCGTGCGCCGCAACGGTGTGCTCGTGCTCATGTCGATCGAGCTCATCCTGAATGCCGTCAACATCAACCTGGTGGCCTTCGGCGCCCAGCACGGTGTGTCGGGCCAAGTGTTCGCCCTGTTCGTCATCGCCGTCGCCGCCGCCGAGGTGGGCGTCGGACTCGCCATCATCCTGCTCATCTACCGCAACCGTCACTCGATCGACCTCGACGAGCTCGATGAGTTGAAGGGCTGAGGGCCACTCCCATGTTGCACCACGTCTGGATCATCCCCGCGCTCTGCGCCCTGTCATTCGTCCTGACCCTCATGTTCGGCAAGCGCACGCCGGGCCGGGGTCACTGGATCGGCATCACGTTCGTCACCGCCGCCTTCGTCCTGTCCCTCGTCACTGCGGGCCAATGGATCCAGCGCAGTGGCGATCACGTCGAAACGCAGGCGCAGGCCCTCGCCGATGTCGACCCCAGCTGCTCCACCACCTCGGCCGAGCTGGCCAAGAGCGGCGGCACCGACGAGGGTCACGGCGAAAAGGCCGCAGCCGGGGCCGCTGACGACGGCCACTCCACCGAAGCCGCCGCCTCCGAAGGCGAAGGCCACGGAGCAGGCGCCGAGAAAGCCGAGAAAGAGGAACACTTCAGCCGGCCCATCGTCGACTGCGTGCACTGGTTCACCTCGGGCGGCATCGACGTCACCGTCGGCACCATGGTCGACGGTCAGTCGGTGCTCATGTTGGTGGTCGTCACCCTCATCTCGCTGCTGGTGCACGTCTTCTCCACCGACTACGTGGGCGGCGATCGTCGCTACACCCACTACTTCGCCTTCCTGTCGCTGTTCACCGCCTCCATGTTGTTCTTCGTCCTGTCGGAGAACACCCTGCAGATGATCGTCGGATGGGAGTTGGTCGGCGTCTGCTCCTTTGCGCTCATCGGCCACTGGTGGGAGGAGAAACCCAACTCTGACGCTGCGCTCAAGGCCTTCATCACCAACCGCGTTGGCGACATCGGCCTCCTCGTGGGCGTCATCACGCTGTTCTTCGTCTCGGGCAGCCGCTTCAACATCCTCGACATCAACACCGCGGCGAACGAGGGCTCGATCAGCCACGGCATGCTGCGCATCGCGTCGATCTGTTTGATCGCGGCGGTCATGTCGAAGTCGGGTCAGTTCATCCTGCACACCTGGCTGCCCGACGCCATGGCCGGCCCCACCCCGGTGTCCGCGCTCATCCACGCCGCCACCATGGTCGTCGCCGGCATCTACATGGTCGCCCGCCTCTACCCGGTGTTCTTCGAGGGCCTTCAGATCGGCGGCTCGTCGGTCAACCTGCTCGTCGTCGTCGGCTCGGTCACCGCGCTCTTCGGCGCCCTCTTGGGCTTCGTGCAAAAGGACATCAAGAAGACGCTGGCCTACTCCACCGTCTCCCAGCTCGGCTTCATGGTCGCCGCCCTCGGTGTCGGCGCCTGGACCGCAGCGCTGTTCCACCTCTTCACCCACGCCATGTTCAAGGCCTGCCTGTTCCTCGGCGCCGGCTCGCTCAGCCATGCCAACCACCACAGCTTCAACATGGTCGACGACATGGGCGGTATGCGGAAGGTCATGCCCCGCACCTTCGCCACGTATGTCATCGCCGCGCTGTCGTTGTGCGGCATCTTCCCGCTCGCCGGCTTCTGGTCGAAAGACGAGATCCTCGCCGGCACCGGCGGCTGGAACTATGCCAATGGCGCCTACACCTTCTCGATGATCATGTTGCTGGCTGCGGCCTTCTGCACCGCCGCCTACATGACCCGCACCGTGTGGTATGCCTTCCTCGGCGAGTACCGCGGCCATCATCACCCCCACGAGTCGGGGCCCCGCATCACCATCCCGCTCATCGTCTTGTCGGTCATGGCCGTCATCGCCGGCTTCGCCAACATCCCCGAGGGCTTCCGCATGGGGCTCCCCGCGAGCTGGGCGCTCAAGTTCGAGCACATTGTCGAACCGGTCGGAATCTTCTTCCCCGGAAAAGAACAGGGCTTCACCCATGCCGAGTTCAACGGCAAGTTGGCGCTCGTGGCCACGCTCGTCGGCGTGCTCGGCATCGTCATCCCGCTGGCCTTCTACTACGGCAAGCTTCCGTTCCTCGTAAACCTGTCGAGCCGGGTCAAGTTCTTCGGGTTCCTCAAGCGAATCCTTGAGAACAAGTACTACCTCGACTGGTTGTACACCGACGTCATCGTCGGTTTCGTCAAGCTGCCGCTGGCCAAGGCGACCTACTGGTTCAACCAGAACGCCATCGACGGGGTCGTCAACGGCGCCGGCAAATCGGCCGCCGCCACCGGGCGTTGGGTCTACAAGTACATCGATCAGGGCGTCGTTGACGGCACTGTGAATACCATCGGTACGGTCGCAGGATCGTCGGGCGAAGAGCTCCGACGGTCCCAAACCGGCCATGTCCAGCAATATGCCGCGCTGTTCTTCGCAGCCGCAGCCCTTCTCGCCGGCGTCATCGTTGTCGTCGTCGGTGGCTGAGACCAGTTAGGGAGACAAGGAACACTTCATGAATACCTGGCTGAACCACTGGAGCCTCGCTCTGGTCACCTTCCTGCCGATCGCCGGCGCCATCGTGATGATGGCGTTGCCGAAGGGCAACGAGACACTGCACAAGGCCTTTGGCCTCGGCACCACCTTGTTGACCCTCGCCGTCGGAATCTGGATCTTCGCGAACTTCGACTACGGCAACGGTGGCTTCCAGTTCGTCATTGACCGCAGCTGGATCGACACCATCAACAGTCGCTTCATCATGGGCATGGACGGACTGTCGCTGCCGCTGTTCGGCCTCACGCTCGCTGTGGTGCCGCTGGTCTTCATCTATTCGTGGAACCACATCCCCGAGCCGGGCAACGCCAAGGCGTTCCTGGCGCTGATGCTGATCCTCGAGACCGGCATGATCGGCTCGTTCCTCGCCGAAGACCTCATTTTGTTCTTCGTCTTCTTCGAGATCGTTCTGCTCCCGATGTACTTCATGATCGGTGTCTGGGGTGGCCCCGACCGCAAGTACGCGTCGATCAAATTCTTCGTCTACACGCTGTTCGGGTCTGCGCTCATGATCCTGAGCTTCCTCGCGCTGTACTTCCTCGCCGAGACCCCTGGCGGCGAGCTCGCCCGCACCTTCGACATGCGGGCCCTGCCCGACCTCACCTCCAACATCGCCCACGGCACCCAGCTGCTCATCTTCGGCGGCATGTTCGTCGGCTTCGGTATCAAGGTGCCGATCTTCCCCTTCCATACCTGGCTGCCCGACGCCCACACCCAGGCCCCCACCCAGGGCTCGGTCATCCTGGCGGCCGTGCTCCTCAAGCTCGGTACTTACGGCTTCGTGCGCATCGCCATCAACATCCTCCCCGAGGCGGCCAAATCGTGGGCCCCGTGGATCGGCGTGCTCGCGGTCATCGGCATCATCTATGGCGCCCTCGGGTGTCTGGCCCAGACCGATATGAAGCGACTCATCGCCTTCTCCTCGGTCGCCCACATGGGCTACGTCATGCTCGGCATCTCCACGCTCACCCGGCACGGCATCAACGCCGCCATGTTCGGCATGGTCGCCCACGGCCTCATCACCGGCATGTTGTTCTTCATCGCCGGCTCGGTGAAGGAGCGCTACCACACCCTCGAGATCAACCGCATCAGCGGCCTCTTGGTGCAGGCTCCCAAGCTGGGCTGGATCTTCGGCTTCGCCACCATGGCATCGCTCGGCCTGCCCGGCCTGGCGGGATTCTGGGGCGAGTTCCCCGCCATCCTGAGCACCTTCAACCCGGCCGACGGCCTCAACGTCGCGCTGTACCGCACCTTCATGGTCATCGCGGCGATCGGCACCGTGCTCGCCGCGGGCTACCTGCTGTGGCTCTTCCAGCGCACCGCCTTCGGTGAGCCCACCGAGGAATTCGCCGACGACCCCCACATCGTCGACGTGCAGCCGCTCGAGTGGATCGCGTGGACCCCGTTCCTCCTCGCCATCGTCGTGTTCGGCGTGGCTCCCGGCCTCATGTTCGACATCACCGAGAAGGCGCTCGTCGCCTTGAACCTCGGGAGCTGATTGATGCTCGCGTTCACCACACCCGTGCTCGACTTTCACGCGCTCGCACCCGAGATGGTGCTGATCGGCGTGATCTGTCTGATGCTCATCTTGGATGTGGTCATGCTGGAACGGGCCCGCCCGCTCATCAGCAGCTTGGCCGGCCTCGGCCTGCTCGGCGCCATCGTTCCGCTGTTGACGCTCGCCACCTCCGACAACGAGGTGCGCACCATGTTCGGCGGCGCTTACGTCGTCGACAACACGTCGCTGCTGCTCAAGGCACTGTTCCTGGTATCGGGCTACGTCATCATCCTGCTGTCGACCAACTACGTCGCCGAAGGTGACTACTGGGAGTCGGAGTACTACACGCTGATGTTGTGCTCGATCCTGGGCATGACGGTCATGGCCTCGGCTCGCGACCTCATCACCATCTTCGTCGCCCTCGAGCTGCTGTCGATCCCGGCGTACATGTTGGCCGGTTGGCGCAAGCGTGACCCCAAGTCCAACGAGGCCGGCCTCAAGTACTACCTGATGGGGGTGTTCGCCTCGGCGGTGCTGCTCTACGGAATGTCGCTGCTCTACGGCTGGTCCGGATCGACGCTCCTCAGCGAGATCGGTGACTCGATCGCCCGCAAGAACAGCCCGGCCGTCACCCTCGGCGTGGTGTTCGTCATCGTCGGCTTCGCTTTCAAGGTGTCCGCCGTGCCGTTCCACGCCTGGGCACCCGACACCTACGAGGGCGCTCCCACGCCGGTGACCGCGTTCCTGGCCGTGGCCTCCAAGGCCGCCGGTTTCGTCGCCATCATCCAGATCTCCGCCAATGCCTTCAGCGTGCCCACCGGCGACCTGTACAGGGTGACCACACCAGTGTTCTTCATGCTGTCGGCACTGTCCATGACCGTTGGCAACCTCATCGCCCTACGCCAGACCAATGTCGTTCGCATGCTCGCCTACTCGGGTATTGCGCAGGCGGGCTTCATGCTGGCCCCGTTCGTCGTGTTGCGCCGTGAGCAGGTCATCGCCGAGATCGTCCCGTCGGTCGTCACCTACCTGCTGATCTACGCCGCCATGAACCTCGGTGCGTTCGCCATCGTCATCGCCGCGGCCCGCAAGACCCGCTCGGCCGAGATCAGCAGCTTCGGCGGCATGTTCCACTACGCCCCGGGGCTGACCGTGGCCATGACGATCTTCCTGTCGTCGCTCGTCGGCATTCCGCCGCTCGGTGGCTGGTACGCCAAGTTCAGCGTCACCAAGGTGCTCATCGGGTCCGAGAGCAAGTGGGGCCTCGCCCTGGCTGTCGTCGTGGCGGTCAACACCGCCATCGCCGCCTACTACTACCTCAATGTGGCCAAGGCGATGTGGTTCGATGATGCGCCCGATGGCGATGTCACGCCCATCAAGATCGCCCCGTCGGTGGGGGCGGCCATCGCCATCACGCTTGCCGCCACCATCCTGTTCGGTGTCCTGCCCGGTCTCATCTCCGACGCCGCGCAGTACGTACCGTCCATCGCCTCGGGGATCTGATCCCCGCACGCTCGTGATGGCGCGCGCTCTTGCTCGGGTCGCTCCGTGACCACTGCCCCGTGACCACGGAGCGCTTCGACGACTACATGGCGCGCTGTCTCTACGACAGCGAAGCTGGCTTCTACACCCAGCACGGCAACGCCGGACGGGGCCGTGGCGACTTCGTCACGAGCCCCGAAGTGGGCCCCTTGTTCGGGCTGGTGCTGTCTCGGGCGCTCGACGCCTGGTGGACCGAGCTGGGCCGGCCGGACCCCTTCTGGGTGGTCGAGGCCGGCGCCGGGCGCGGTGCCCTCGCCAAGGCGGTGCTGGCGGCCTCGCCCGAGTGTGGCGTTGCCGGAGCCCTGCGCTACGTGACGGTCGAGCTGTCGCCTCGCCTGCGGGCCGAGCAACTCGAGCTGCTGGGTGACAGCGTCGCCATCTGCGCCACCCTCGACGACGCCGCCCAGCTGGCGGGGCAGTCGGCGGCGGGGGAGCGGTTCACCGGAGTGATCCTGGCCAACGAGCTGCTCGACAATTTGCCGTTCCGCATGGTGTCGCGCTCGGCCGATGTGGATGGCGGCGGCTGGGACGAGGTCGTTGTGATCGACGGCATACCGGCCCTCGCCGACCCCGACGAGATTGCCGGCCCCATTGCTCGTGCTCTGCCCGACGCCCCGGCCGGCGAGCGGCTGCCGGTGTGTGAGCAAGCTGCGTCGTGGGTGGCCGATGCCGTGTCCCGACTCGAGCGTGGTCGGGTCATAACGATCGACTATGGCACGCTCACCTCCGGCGAGTTGGTCGGCCGTCGCTGGCTCCGCACCTACCGCGACCATCAGCGGGGCGCCGATCCGTTCGAAGCCCCGGGACGTTGCGACATCACCTGCGACGTGCCCTTCGATCAACTGCGGCCGGCGTCGCTGCTCGAGACCCAGGCCGAGTTCCTGGAGCGGTTCGGCGTCGCAGAGTTGGTCGCCGAGGGCCGTCGCGTCTGGGCCGAACGGGCCCATCTCGGAGACCTCGTTGCGGTGCGCGCCCGCAGTCGGGTGGCTGAATCGGCCGGACTGCTCGACCCCGACGGCCTCGGCTCCTTCCTTGTTGCGCACTGGATCGTCGACGGCTCCGCGCCAGCCGAGACCCCCTGAGACTGAACGTTTTGTGGCGTAGACCTCGATAGAAACGTCGAGTTCCACGCCACAAATCGCTGAGTGTTCTAGCGGCTCGAGGGAGCGCGTCGGGTGCGTCTGTATCGGCGCGAAGCCGGCCGCTCCGCGTGAGCAATGGTTCCCGCTAGGTGGTTGTTCCTATGGAGACATTTGGCACTCACTGGAAGTCTTCGTGGGCGGCTCGGGGAATCGACGACAGCGGCGCAGGAGATCCCTCCATCTCCCGGCCCGTCGACGCGCGACGACAGAGCCGCACTGAACCAAGTGGAGGGAACACACATGACACAGACCAAGGCGCCCATATGGCGTCGCAAAGCTGGCACCGGCCTCGCAGCGATGCTGGCCGTGGGCGCACTCGGGCTCGGCTTCGCGCCGAGCGCCAGCGCGTTCACGATCACCAGTAATGACAGCGGCATCTTCGGTACCGGGGGCAATGCCCTCGATGATACGAACACGGGTGGGGGCGGTCTCGGCAACGTCAACGGCGGGTTCTTCAACATCATCAGCAACTACGAGGTGGCCAACTACCAGCTTGTCGTGGCGGTGAATGGCGTCGACGTGCCCGACGGCTACAGCCTCAAGGTCGGTGACGTGGTCACCTGGCGATGGACCATTCGCGACACAACCACCAGCGAGGAGCGGTGGTACGGCGAGACCGTTGGCAACGTTGCCGACCACGCCGCCAACGTGAAGATCCGCGTGGATCTCCCAGCTGCCACCGGCTCCTACCTCAGCGCTCCCACAGTGGCGATGCAGCAGTATGACGAAAAGGGCGCCGCCGGCGGCTTCCTGGGCGTCGATCCGCTCACCACGGTCACCCTCGGTGCCGGCGCGGTCGGCAACTCGCAGATGTCGGCCACGCAGTCGGGCTCGACCATCGAGGCCAAGTGGGATCGCCCCCCGATCTCGAGCGTCGCCGCCGTGCACGAGATCTGGACCGGCCAGGAACTGGTCATCTCCCAGACCGTGACCGATCTGCCCAACGTCACGGCGCAGAACGTCGCCTACGCCAACCCGCTCGCCGGTCACTTCGGTGACACGAGCGGTGGTGGCTACCGTTCATGGGTCGGCGGGGCGTCATTCCCCGGCACCTACGGCAACTTCAACCTGGTGCTCCCGGTCGGCCAGGTCGACCTCGGTATCACCGTCACAGCGAACCCAGCAGCGGTGTGTGCCGCTGACGGACCCGACGTGGTCACCTACACCGTGTCCGCCACCAACTCGACGGGCCTGATCAACCAGGACAACGCCGACAACGTGACGGTCACGACCCCGCTCGGCAACCTCACCGCCGCTCGGATCGCTCCCGGCGCCACGGCGTCGACGACGTTCAACGTCACGGTCCCGCCCGGTGCCACGTCGCTCACCGCCAACCTCACTACCGTGAGCCCCAGCGACTCCAACCCCGCCAATAACTCGGCGACCGGTTCGGTCACGGTGCTCACCGATGCTGACGGCGACGGACTCTGTGGCGGTGCCGGTGGCACCGACCCCGACGACGGCAATGCCTGCATCCCGGATCCCAACGATCCGTTGTGCGTCAAGGTGGCCGATCTGATCGTGTCCAAGACTTCGGACACCCCGGACGGTACCGAAATCGGTGACCAGGTCACGTACACCATCGTGGTGACCAACGACGGTCCCGACACGGCCATCAACACCCGGGTGACCGACCTCCTTCCGGCAGCGGTCACCTTCGTGAGCGCAACGCCCAGCGTTGGTGCGTTCAACTCGGCCACCGGTGTGTGGACCGTCGGCGACCTTGCTGATGGTGCTGTCCAGTCGTTGCAGATCGTCACCACGATCAATGCAGCCGATGAGACCGGTACCGAGATCGCCAACCAGGCCTGTGGCGTGAGTGACACCAGCGATCCAGTTGATGCCAACAACTGCCAGACGGCAACCTTCACCGGTACGCCGTTGGTCAACCCGATGATCGCCGGTGCGGTGCTCCTGCCGTTCGCCGGCGTTCTGATGCTCCGTCGTCGTCGCCGTAACCAAGCGTAGACGAGCTGTTTGAGAGGGCCGGCCGACCGACTTCAACACTCGGGGCGGCCGGCCCTCCCACCTACGAAAGGCAAATGAATGTATGACTCCATTGCGGTGCTGAGTGCCGGTCAGTCGGCTGGCGTCCTCGGGGCCACCGCCGCACTTGGTGCCGGTGCGAACGGCACCGGTCTGGCCACAACGGGAACGTCGGTGGCGGCGCTCTGCATCGTCGCCTCGCTTCTGATCATCGTGGGGTTCGCCTTCGTGCGCCGCTCCAAGCGCATCAGGACTGTGGTCGAGGCGTGAACACCCTGGGGCGCCGACGAGTTCACCTACCGATCGCCGTGGCCTTCGCCGCGGCGTCGGTGGCGTCCTTCACCGTGCTGTCCGACAGCATCCGGCAAGGCGAAAGCGACCTTGCCGGATGGGTCGGCGGCCTGCTCACCGGCTCCGACATCCGTCCCATTCCGGGCATCGGCGCCATGTTGGTCCTGCGTGACAACGAAGTGATCATCGCCAGCGTCACCTACTGGTGCTCGCTGTCCACGGTGCTCGGAACGCTCTTTGCCGGCGCAGCGCTGCTGTCGCTGCTACGCCGGGCCCCACTCGGCCGGCTACTCACCGCAGTCACGGCCGCAGTGACCGTTGTCTTCCTCGTGAACCAGATCCGTCTGGTGAGCACCGTGCTCAGCGGTCGCCAATGGGGCAACGGTGTGATGACGACAGTGCACGACTATCTGGGCACTCCTGTCTCGATGCTCGGATTCGGCATCGCCACGTTCCTGCTGGTCGGTTGGGCCATGGGTCGTCGAGGTTCCCGTTCTTCTGGCGTTCCCTCCATTCCCGACCCCGCCCTCTGAGGTCCCTGTGTTCGAATCGATCCTCCGCACCCTCACCCTCGTGTTGGTCACGACCGGCCTCACGTACCTCTTCACGTCAGTGGGCCTTGGGCTGAGGATGAACCGCCGATTGGCGAGGGGCACCGTTGTGCTGCCGACTCCGCTTGCGAACGCCTCGGTGTTCGTAATGATCCCCTGCCTCGACGAGGAGGAGGTCATCGGAGCGACCGTCTCAGCGTTGCTCGCCCAGGAAGGATCCGAGCGCGCCACCATCATCGTGATCGACGATGACTCGAGCGATGCCACTGCCGACATCGTCGAATCGTTTGCTGACGCCAACGTGTTGTTGTGTCGGCGCCGCCTGCCAGCCGCCCGGCTCGGCAAGGGTGCTGCGCTCAACGATGGGCTCGCCCTGATCAAGCGCCTCGCCGCCCAGCGCGGGCTCTCCAGCGATTCGGTCATCGTGTGTGTGCTCGACGCCGATGGTCGTCTGTCCGACGGAACTCTGGCCCGCGCCGGCGAACCCTTCGGCGACCCCAAGGTCGGTGGCGTGCAGCTGGCCGTGCGCATCCGCAATCGCACCGGACGTAACCCCCTGCCAAAGATGCAGGACCTCGAGTTCTGGGCCTTGTCGGCCACCACCCAGGCTGGACGCATGGGCACTCAGACGGTGAGCCTCGGCGGCAACGGTCAGTTCTCGCGTTTATCCGCACTCGATTCAGTGGGTGACGCTCCATGGTCCGATGCCCTCACCGAAGACCTCGACCTCGCCGTCAGCCTCGCCATCCGCGGCTGGAAGCTCACTTCGTTGCCCAATGCCTACGTTGATCAGCAGGGCCTCACGAGTACCAAACTGCTCTTCAAGCAGCGCACCCGTTGGTTTCAGGGTCACATGGCCACGGGCAAGCGCATCGCCGAGATCTGGCGCTCACCCCAGATCGACAACGCCGCTGCTCTCGAGTTGTCGACCTACCTGCTCGTTCCCTGGGTGTTCGTCCTGCCGTGGTCGATCGTGGGGCACTACGCGCTCTATCAATCGCTGCGGCTGTTGTTTCAACCCGTCGCCGACAATGCCGTCGGAGGCCGTGTCGTGGCCCAGGTGGCTCTGGTGGCGTTCTGGTACGTCACCGGGTTCCTCCCCAACATCATCTTGGGCTGGATCTACTTCCGCCGCGATCGCAAGGTTGGTCGGCTGCGGGCGTTCGCCCTCGCCCACCTGATGATCCCGTACAACTACCTCGGCTACGCCGCAGCGTGGCGGGCTTTCTGGCGCATACTCACCCACAAGACGGGCTGGGCGAAGACGGCTCGC
>Ga0105047_10011263_pt1 | contig 14526 bp, 10 predicted proteins | sample MAT04_FD_78384 | JGI IMG/M metagenome (GOLD analysis project Ga0105047, IMG submission 78384) | Freshwater microbial communities from Lake Fryxell liftoff mats and glacier meltwater in Antarctica - MAT-04 (megahit assembly) | ecosystem: Environmental > Aquatic > Freshwater > Ice > Liftoff... | reverse complement strand
GCTTATTGCTTATTGCGAGCTCCTCTTCATTAATTCCGAGTTTCTATTTTGTAGTTTGTAGCCCCGGGAGGGGCGTCTAATGTTGGGCAGAAAGAAAAAACAGCCAATTGATCCGGCTGCTATTGCACAGCAGCAGCACGCCCGTGAGGAGCAAGAGGTACAGGCCGCTTTCCAAAAAGGCGTAACCGCGCTCCGGGATTTTATAGCCCCAAGCTCGCTTGAATTTAGTAGTACACACTTTCAAATCGGCACTCGTTACGCACGAACCTACTACGTCTACGGCTATCCTCGACAGCTCTACACTGGCTGGTTGAGTGGCATGGTCAACCTTGATGAGGTTTTGGATATGAGCATGTATATCTATCCCGTAGAAAGTGAAGTTGTCCTGAAAAATCTTCGAAAGAAGGTAACACAGCTTGAGGCTGGGATTCAGATCGACAACGAAAAGGGACGGATCCGCGACCCGGGTAAAGAAGCATCGATTCTTGATGCCGAAGAAATTCGAGACAAACTACAGGTTGGTGAAGAACGATTCTTTCGGTTTGGCCTGTATTTTACGCTCTATGCGTCAAGCCTCGAAGAGCTTGATTATGTGAGTAACAAGGTTGAGTCGATGCTTGGTCAACAGCTAGTCTACAGCAAGCCAGCCAGCTCACAACAAGAGCAAGCACTAACAAGTTCTGTGCCGCAAATGGTTGATCAGCTCCAGATACGCCGCAACATGAGTACTGGCGCATTATCTACAAGCTTCCCGTTCACTAGTGCAGATCTAACCCAAGACAGTGGGATATTGTATGGGATCAATATGCATAACTCAGGACTAGTAATTTTTGATCGATTCTCTCTTGAAAATGGTAACGCCGTTGTATTTGCTAAGTCTGGTGCCGGTAAAAGCTTTACGGTAAAACTCGAAGCATTACGAAGTATGATGTTTGGTGCTGAAGTATTTATAATCGACCCCGAAAACGAATATCAGAGGATGTGTGAAGCGGTTGGCGGTGCATATGTTCGCCTTAGCCTTAACTCTGCCACCCGAATTAACCCTTTTGATCTACCTAAAGTTGTCGATTCCGAAGAAGCAGATAATGCGCTCCGTAGCAACCTAATCACACTTCATGGCTTGCTACGACTAATGATGGGCGGAGCGCAGACACAGATGCAGTCAACGGGCGGACAAACTAGTATGCCGGCACTCGCACCGAGTGAAGAAGCAGACTTAGACGCTGCGCTTATCGAAACATATGCCAAGGCTGGAATTACCAATGATCCTTTGACGCACACCGGTATTCCACCAACAATTCTTGATCTTTACGATACGCTTTTGCATATGGGTGGTACTGGGCCGCAACTTGCACAGCGACTGCGCAAATATACCAGTGGTACGTTTGCCGGTATCTTTAGCCAACAGAGCAATATAGATATTAATAACCCTATGGTTGTATTTAACCTGCGAGATCTAGAGGACGAACTTCGCCCAGTTGCAATGTATATTGTGCTGAATTACATTTGGAACAAGACTAAATCCGACCAAAAACGTCGCCTCTTGGTTGTCGATGAAGCCTGGCAGCTTATGAAGTATGAAGATTCAGCAAACTTCCTATTCTCTCTGGCTAAACGAGCTCGCAAATACAATCTTGGCATCACCACTATTACTCAAGATGTTGAAGACTTTATGGGTTCACGAATGGGTCGTGCGATTGTCGCGAACTCAAGCATGCAATTTTTGCTTAAGCAGTCCGCGAGTGCCGTGGACATTTTGAGTGACGTATTCAAATTAACTGATGAAGAAAAGAAACGTTTAAGTCAATTCCCGGTTGGCCAGGGGTTGTTCTTTGCTGGTCAAAGTCACGTACACATTCAAGTAATTGCCAGTCCGACCGAGACTGAGCTTATTACCACTAATCCGCAACAAGTTCAGGAGATCGAGGCGTCCGCAGCGAATGAGGCTGGTGGTCTTGCCGACCAAACAGGCACAATCGATCTAAGCAACAGACTCACCCCTGGCAGTATGTAGATCTGTTCACTCCGTATATGTATAGAGGTGGTACTCCTGACGAAAAACTTGTATAATAAATGTTAGCATAAGAGTTTTAAAATCAACATGTCCCAGCCAAACACAGCATATGACAAAGATGATAAGAAGGGGGTGCCCCATAGTCTTCCCAATGAAGATAAACCTGCTGGTAATTACTCTGATCCAAGGAGTGCATATAATCCCCAAACCTCTCCAATGGGCGATAGCTCGGATCCGACAGCCGTTTTACGGAAGAAGGAAGAAGGCGCTGGGATGTTTAACAAATCCGGGGATGGTGGTAGCGCTATGTCTGGAGCATCGGGCAAGCTGGGTGGCGGAGCCGGCGGACTAGCCTCTAAGGCTAAGGGCTCATTATCCTCATTTTTTAGCGTGCCTGGAAGGAAGAAAAAGGCCGCTATTGGTGGCGGAGCGACTGTCGCAACCGTCACTGCCGTTGTGGCCTTTATGGGTCTCATATCTGGGCCACTTGAGTTCGTCCATCTGGGCCAATTATTAGAAAAGTTTCACTTTTCTTCTCAGGAAGACATGGAAGATGGACGATTAACCAAAATTGCTCGCTATATTCGCGATCCAGGCGACCCCAAACGAACACGCTTGGGAGGTTTAGGTAATGATGTAGCCGATGCATTGGAAAAAAAGATGAACGGCAGGGGAATAACCTCTGACTATACACCAAATAGAGGCTACGGTGACGGTTACACCGTTGATATGAACAATGAACGCTTTAAAGATAAGTCCACAAAACAAGTCCGGGAAGATTTGGCGAAAGATTTAGGAATAGACGCTGACAAGCTTCAACCCTCTGTAGACAGCAGCGGTAAACAAACGCTCAAGATAGACAGTAAAAGCCTGAGCTATAGGCAGCAGGTAAAACTTAATAGAAGCCTGCTTAAGGATGCGGGATATGGCAAAATATCCTCAGCTATCGGGTCGCGGGTAATGGGTAAGCGGGCAGCTCTAACTTGGCATCCTATCCAGAAACTCGACCAAAAAGCGCTGGAAGCAGGAAGTACAAAATGGAAACAATACAAGGAGAAATTCAAAAAAGATCAAGCTAAGTATATTAGCGAAGGCGCCAAGCCGCCCACTGCGGACAGCAAAAAAAAGGTTAAAGTTGACGAAAATGGAGACCCTGTAGACCCGGCAGATGTGAGCGAAGCCGATCAAGCCGATCAAGCTATTAAGGACACTCAAAGTGCGAGCGAAGAAGCAAACACTGCAGCTAGTGACGGCGACCCTAACGCATCGAAAACTCTAAAAGAAAAACTTAGCAGTAATATGAAGGTTAAGGGTGGTGGAGCTTTAGCTATTGTAGGTGTCGCGTGCATGATCAGAGGATTAAGTAAGAACGTAGATAGCTTGAAACAAGCGCAATTAGTACTACCCATGATACGCATGGGCGCACAAGCAATGAGTCTTGGTAGCCAAGTAATGAGCAATGAAGATATTAGCTTAGAGCAGTTGGGTCTTTTTAGTGATCTACTGCACACAAAGGATGAAAATGGACGAAATAAAAAAGGCGGAGACGTTGATTGGAATCAAGCAAAAAGCATTCAGTACGAATCTGGTGTGAGACAAACCGGTCCCGACATACCCGACCAGGCGAAAGCTTTTAATCAGGGTAACCCTTTAGATTTTTTGGATAGCGCTGCTGGCGTATTAGACCCCGTGTGCGAAGTAGTTGGAAGTACCGTCGGAACAATACTTGGCTTTGCTCTGAGTGGAGGACCGATTTCAGCTGTAGCACAAGAAGTAGGTAGCAGGTTATTAATAGGGCCTGTTATGGAAAAGGTTGCCGCATGGCTCGCAGGCGCACCAATAAATGCTCTGGCAACTGGTGCAGAGCGCGGTAATTATATGAATTTTGGAGGACGCCTGGCTGCGAACGACCAGGCCGTAGCGTCTGGTGGTGCCGAACTTACCAAAGATGAAGAGCTCGCGCTGAAACATGATGCAAATGCAGTGCGTGATGATGAGTTTAGGTCACAAAGTTTCGCCCATCGTATTTTTAGTCCTACTGATAGCCAATCGCTACTCGCAAAAGTTATCGATAATAATAGTTCGGGCACCACCCAAACAATCACTAATACGACCAACAATTTCGCAAGTATTTTTGCTGCCGCACTTAAAACACCCGCCACATTCCTCACTAGACCTGCGCTAGCTGCAAGCGGAGATTATGATTATGGTTTCCCTGCCTTCGGATTCAGCCAGGCTGAGCAGGCAGACCCAGCCATTCAAAATCCTATGAAAAATGCGATAGCTGCTGCCGATATTTTGGCCGGTTCTAATGGCGGCAAGATGAGAGATCGTGCAAAGAAGTGCCTTGGAGTTACAATCACCGATTCTGAACCATATGATGTTCAGGGAGGCGACGAGACAACAAGCTTGTACAGCAAAGATTATCCTAGCGAGTGTAAAGAAAAAAGTACCGACTGGCTCTCCATCAGAACATTTGTAACCGACACAGGTGTTATGAAAGCATATGCCTGCTTCGAGGGCGACGACGAAGCCTGCACCGATCTAGGCGCGGGAGGTGGTGGCACCAGTAGTAGCACCTCGAGCGGCACAGTATCGGGCGACTCTCAAGAACTGGCACAACAAATTTTAGATAACAAAAATGTAACCTATCCTCTTGTTAGTGGTGGTCATACTGCGGACGACGTACTAAAAAATGTAGTAAAGACAGGTTACGGATTTGTTGATGGTGACAATGCTCCTAGAACTAAAGTAAAGCTTAGCGAGAAAATGTTGAAGACAATATTGGAATATGCGCAAGGTGGTGACAAGGTCGGAATCAACTGTCTGAGCAATTGCACACATACGACTTCATCTTCAGAGCACTATACGGGCCAAGCCGTGGATTTTGATTGCTCGGTTCCGCTCAACGAAAGCAACTGGAATAAAATTATGAAGAAATACGGCGGTAGTCTCGACTCAGGCTATCCTGAAATTTGTCCAGATCAAAGCCATTGGCACTTTAGGTTTCCTAAGAGCGGAGAATGATAAAGATGATGGTTTTTTAATGCAGTGTACATATCGGTATACTTGGTTGATAAAGAAGTCACGACGAATACTGTCTATCGGTTTGATGGCATCGATTATCGTGGTCTTGTTGATACCCTCCGTTGCCTCAGCTTTGTCTCCGGAACAAAAAAAGCTATATCAATCTGGGGTTAAGTATTTTGACATTTGTGGTGAAGGTGGTAGCTCCGGGGGTGGTTCAGTTGCAACTGGTTCCGGTATACCCGATGCAGATATTCCGGGAAAAGATAATCGGGAAAAGATTTGGAACTATTTGCGTGCACTAGGCCTCAACCCAATAGAAACCGCAGGAATCGTTGGCAACATCGGAGCAGAAGGTGTATATGATCCACAGAGTATCGAAGATGGTAATGAAAAGGTGGATCCAGATACAGGCAAGTCGGTTGGACGCACAAAGAACTACGCGGTATTCAAGCAACTCACCACGTCAGGGCAAGACGGCTTCGGCTTAATTGGTTTCACGCCTGGTTACTCTCTTATGAAGCCGAATATTGGAGGAGGTGCTGATTGGTCTGGAATTGCGAAGGTAAAAGTAACTGAAGATAATTTTTATCTGATCTCTACTCAACTAGATGTTGTATATGGATATATGAAGGAGTCTTCGGGGATGCTTAATCAGTACAAGAGAGCGGCTACAAATACTGACGCGGCAGCACTTTCATTTATGGACTTAGTCGAGAATCCCGGGGTGCTCGCTCTTGATAAACGCGGTGATGAGGCAAAAAAAGCTTTAAATGATTTCAAAAATAATCCTGTACCGAAGATTGATGCGTCGGGTGGTGGTGGCGGGTCAGCGGACACCTCTGGCGGTGATTATAAATATATTAAGAAAGGTAAAATTCCTAAGGATGGTCTCAAGACTGGTGCTTCAATATTTGGTGGAAGCTATAGCGGTGGCAAGTGGACTATTAGCAATCAACACCAAATAGATCTTATTAACAGCGGCAAGAAGACAGCTGCAGACTACGATGCAAGGGTTGGTAGTGGTGGTGACGATAACGGCCTAGGAAATGGTAGCGGATCGCCAGATGGTAAGGCTGCGTATGCAGAACTTAGCAACGGAGCGGGTACTGACTTCTCGGCTCTGGGCGACCTTCCACAAAAGACGAAACTAGAAATTACGTATAAGGATAAGTCGATTATTGCCGAAAAGCTCGATGTAGGTTCTGGGGGTGGTGACGTTAAGGGTAAACCAAGAACTATTGATTTATGGTGGGAAGCTGCCAGATTGCTTGACTTCAAGCAGGGTACCGACCTCGTTACTCTCCATGTAGTTCCAGATGACACACCTACAACATCAGTCAACGGTACTGCTACGGATTCTGCCCAGGATATCGGTAGCTCAGATAGTACAGCGTGTTGTGCTAGTGGCGATAGCGGAACGCAAACTGTATTGTCCGGAGATGATGCAAAAGCGCAGATTTGGAATTTCTTTATTCAGGAGCTTGATCTTACTGATGTTCAAGCGGCTGGCTTCATGGGCAACATTCAACAAGAATCCAATTTTGACCCGAATGCAATTAATGAGATCGGGGCGACCGGTATAGTTCAGTGGTTATTTGGGAGAAAGATTGCACTAGAGAACCTGGCTGCGAGTAAGGGTAAGCCAGTAACCGATCTTGGCGTTCAACTCGAATATCTTAAAAGTGAACTTGAAGGAAGCTATAAATCGACCGTGCTCACACCGTTAAAAAATGCAAAAAATATCGAGGAAGCAACTAGAATTGTTTTAGAGCGTTTCGAGATACCCTGTAACCCAGGAGTTGAGTGTGACCCAGAGATGGCGATACGCGTGCCAAACGCGAAAAAAATATTGGAAGATTTTGGTGGTACGAGCGGAAGCAGCAGTTCGTCAGACTCAAGCTCAGGAGGGTGTGGTGGTGATACCGGCGGTGATGCAAAACTCGAAAAAACTATTACAGTCAGTACACCCGGCAAGTATATTAAAATGCCGAGAAAATACTCTTGCCCGGGACACACCACGGAAATAGATTCTCGTATCGCAGCTGCTCTAGCGTATCTTATCGTAACGTACAATATGTGCGCAACTGATGGATTATCACCAACGCACTTAAGTCATGGTGCTGGTTTGGGTGTGGATTTGATACCGAAAAAAGGGGTAGGGAGCACTAAAAAGGATTGGATAGATTCAACCGAAGCAGCGGCACGAGCGATTGGCTGGTATGGTGATAGCGCTACTGATCCTCAAGGGTCCAAGAAAAGTTGTGCATATTACGACGGTGACTGGGGTAAATGCATGCACGTATCCGAGCCTGATCGTTTTCCTAAGTGGATGCGCTGGATGGGGTATAACGGCGCTACAATTCACGGCGATCCGTGGCACATAGAAAGCGGAGCATCACCACATCTTCATCTTGGTTGGGACACCCCGAATAATGACGGCACCGCAGGAGAAGTCGTTCCGCCACGTGATTCTGTATACACCTTCGAAGCGCCGATTCCTGATGACTTGAAAGACTTAATTAAGTAATTATGTTGTGGATTTTTTTAACTGCTTCGGTATGCGATGGTTTATGTGTGATAATTAAAATGAGGTCTTTATGTTGCTAGAATTTTTTCAGAAATACAGTTTAAAAAAGATTGTGGCCGTCTTTACGCTTGTTGTGGTTGCCGTAGTTTGCGTAAACATTCTTTATAGTTACTTGTCTTTTGGTAAAATAATTGTCAAAACAAATGACGAACAAAATATTATACGTATTCAAAATATAGAATCTGAGGATAATAGCGCGTCGGCTTTGGATAAAGAGCAAGTACAGGGTGACAAGCTTACAAAAAAAGTAAAAGCTGGTAATTATCAGGTTTATGTCAGTAACAAATCGGGTCGCTATGGCGTTACTAAAACTGTTGTCGTGAAAGCGCGGCAAAGTATTGTTCTTAATTTAAATCCTGGCAAGGCAATTATTAATCCTGAACCGGTGTATGGTCACCGAGCGACTGATGTTGTGGCCGATCAGGCAAGCTTAACATTCTTTGATAGGACGGATAATAGAATAAAGCGCGCGACCGGGTCTGGTTTTGTAAGCCCGTTCCCCACCTACCTCTTTAGTAAAATTGTATGGATGAGTCCTGGTGTTGGCGTAGGACAGACAGCTGATAATAGACTGTACTCTCTTCGTGGTGACTCCGCCACTACGATTAGCCTGCCTTTCGATACTAATCAGTTAACTGATTTTTCTATCTCTAACAATGGTGTACTTTATTTGAGTAAGGGTAAAGATGTCTACTCGGGAGTGATTGGTGGTCAGTATCAGAAAATATATACTGCCAAACTAACTAACCTCAAATTATTTGCTGGGAATAAAGGGGTGGCTGTGGTGGAAATCGAAGGTAATGGTATTAAAAGTTCTGCTTTGGCTATTGTTCTTGAGGGTAGTAAACCTGTTAGGAAGAACATTAATGTGCGCGACGTGGCCTGGTCTCCGAACGGTAGCAGGTTCATTACCAATTCCGGGGGACAAAATATTGTTTTTGACGGCTCGCTGAAGCAGATTGAGACATTTCCGGCCCCGCAAAGCTCATCATTTACTTGGCAGGATGAAAGTTCGTTATTCTATAGCATGCGGAATCAATTGTGGTTACGAAACATTAAAGCAAAATCTTCCCGTCAAGTTACTGCGATTGGTGTCGGACAAGATTTATCTGGTCTCTATTTGGACTCTGGTAAGTCGTATGTGTATCTTTCTGGTGACGCTGACGATTCAAAACTTTTCCGTGTTGCCATAAACGGTCAAAACGGTGACCAATCCTTTGTAGCCTTGTCCGCATTCTTGCCAGAAACTATCGGAATCTGCATGTTTAACTATATTAATTTTATTAAACCAACTATGCTTATCTCGTTCGACGGGTCTTACTCATATCCAGAAAACTGCATCAAAGCCGGTAGTAAAGAACTGAAGTACTATGATCTTGATTCAACTAAATTCCAATACACGGTTATCCCTGTAACCAATAGTAGTTATTAACCCATATTACAGGGGTATAATATTGCTTTTTTGAGCAAAGCTTTTGATTACGAGGTCGGCGTCGGTGGTGGTTATGAAGGTTTGGTAGGGGGCTAGGTAGTCGGTGAGGGCGTGGCGGCGTTTTCCGTCGAGTTCACTAAAAACGTCGTCGAGAAGGAGTAGGGGGGTAGTATCTCGCGCCTGTTCGATGATTTTTAGTTCGATGGTTTTGAGAGCTAGGATTGTTGTTCGGGCTTCACCACGTGATGCGGTTTCTTGGGCGGGGTGCTCATCAAACAACACAACCATATCCTCGCGGTGCGGACCCGCAGACGTGAAGCCTCGTTGTGTATCGGTGCTGAGGTTTGATTCTAGCTCTTTTAGTAACTTGGTTTCGTACTGGTCTGGTATCCATCGGTGCTGGTACTCGATGCGGACTTTTGTTTTGGAATGTGAAAGCTCTTTGTAAAGGCTGGTTATGTCATTGTTGATTTGGGTTGCAAGCTCGCTACGAGCGCGCACAATTTGACCAGCAAGTTGGCTCAGTCGAATGTTCCATGGAAAAATTGCAGTAGTTTTATCACTTGTTGGTTGTTTGAGTAGGGCGTTGCGTTGGGCGAGTGCTCGACCATATTGTCTACGTAGTGTGCCGTAGCCTGGTGTAGTTTGTTCGAGAAGGTCATCTAAGTAGCTGCGCCGACGTTCGGGTCCACCAGACAACAGTAGGAGGTGGTTTGGCTCAAACAGCACGACCGGTAGGCTCTGTGTGTGCGGTAGCCGTTTATATACTTTGCCTTCAAGATCGTATAGTTTATTTGGTATTTGGTCGCTGAATAATTTAATAGTACGCAAGCCAGTGTTTTTAGTGTGACCATCAATTCGCGCCCATGGTTGGTCGAATTGAATTAACTCGCTGTCTTTTACTCGGTATGAATTACCGCGAGCTAAAACGAGTATGGCCTCTAGTAGGTTGGTTTTGCCGCTGGCATTCGGGCCAACTACAATATTTACCCCTGGACTCAACTCAAAAGACGAATCTTCGTAGGATCGGAAGTGTTGCAGGCGTAGATCAGTGATCATACGTCTATTGTATCGCTGTTTAGCTCTTGAGGGGCATTATGATGTGCTTGTAGTCGTCGCCTGCTGGGTCGCTTAGTAAGGTTGGTTCTAGTTTTCCATTAAATCCAAACACCACTTCGTCGCTTGAAAGAGCGTTAAGAGCGTCGAGTAGGTAGCGAGAGTTGAGGGTTATGCTACCGGTTCCCGTTATTTTTGCTTCGGCTGTTGCTGTGTTTTCGCCAAGTTGAGAGGCAACAGATCGAATACTCAACTGTTTTGACTCTTCGTTTAATTCAATCGTAACGCTACCGGCGCTTTCACGAGCAAACAGACTTGAAACTTTTGTTACATTCACTAGGTCGGTACGCTTGAGGGTAGCTTTTGTTTCAAACTTCTCGGGAATGAGCTTCTTGTAATCTGGGTATTTTCCATCAACTAGACGAGTTACTAGTTCTACATCACCAACCTGGAATAATACCTGTTGTTCGTCGTGGGTTATTTGAACCTCTTCTTCGCCGTCCCCAAGTACTCTCAACAGGTCTTGCATTGCTGATGCAGGAATCAAAAGATGTATATCATTCTTATTTGCACCGAGCTGTTTTTCGGCGAGACGATAGCTGTCAGTTGCTGCCATATAGAGCTTTCCGGTTTTGGTTTGGAGTAATACACCGGTTAGTACGGGGCGAGTTTCGTCGCTTGATGCTGCAAAAACGACCTGCTGAAGTGCTTTCTTGAACGCTGAACCAGCTGTTTTCCAAGTGTTTCCTGAACTAATTGCCGGCATAACAGGGAAATCATCAGCCACAATACCGTTTACAACTGATTTGTATTGTTGGGTTGATACGTGGAGTTTTGTTTCTTGTAGATCGAGTTCTATAACTCCTTCAGGGAGACTACTTACAAAATCTTGCATAAGCCGGGCTGGTACAGTAATTGAACCTTCTTCGGTAACTTTAGCACCAATATAGTGGGTAATTGCGATGTCTAAATTGGTTGCGGAAATGCTTAGTCGGTTATTACTAGTTTTAATTAAAACATTAGCAAGTATAGGTAGGGTGCCTCGTGTGTTTGCAACACGAGCAACAGCGTTTAAAGCACGGTTTAGATTGTCTTGGGTTACTTGAAGTTTCATAGTTTTGCTCCTAAGCAATTAATAAGTAATTAACTTTAAATTTCATATAGTTACCTTTATAGGTCTTGTGTATTGTGGGTAGAAAAACTCTACTAACAGATGTAAAAACGCTCAAAAACTTGTGGGTAAACTTGTGTATAGACTTTGTATAAAGACTAGTAAAAATACCAGACTTGTCAACACCACGAAAATTAATAGTAACTTGTGTGTATAAATAGGCTTGTTTTACTAAAATTCTCCACACGTTGTACGTGGGTTTTACGAGTTTAATAAACAACTCAATAAGTAATAAAAAATAAGTAATAAAACCAATAACGGAGTTTATTGTGATTTGTTTATTGTTTATTAACCCACTACGCATATAAATACTCTTTGATATCAGAAATAGCCAGTCGCATTGATGCATCAGAGCGCGACTCTCTTTCAATTTTTTCAACAGAATGAATAGCGGTAGTGTGGTCTTTCCGGCCGAGTTCACGGGCAATCTTAGGGAAACTGAGGTGCAACTCGTTTCGGAGGATATACATGGCAATCTGGCGGGGTACTACAATGTCTTTATCGCGTTTTGGGCCAACTATGTCGTCAAAAGGTATTTGGAAGTGACGCGCGGTGCGCTCGATGATCTGTTTTGCACTCAAATGTTTCGGCCGTGACTTGTTTACGCTTAGTAGGCTAGAGGCGATCGCTAGGCTAGGATCTAGTCCGCGCATTTCACAGAATGCCAAAAGTTGATTAAGTCCACCCTCTAACTCCCGAATATTAGTCTGAATATTATTGGCGAGGAACTCAACAACGTCTTGGGGTAGTACTGTGTCATGTTCTTGAGCCTTAGTCTGAACAATTGCACACCTGGTTTCATAATCCGGCATTTGCATGTCGATATTCATGCCGCCACCAAAACGCGAGCGTAGTCGATCTTCTAACGTAGGAATATCCTTTGGCGGTTTATCGGAACTGATAATAATCTGTTTGTTGGCTTGGTGGAGGGCATTGAAGGTGTGAAAGAACTCCTCCTGCATCTTGTCTTTGCCAGCTATAAATTGAACATCATCAACAATTAACACATCCGCCGTTCGATAATAACTGGCAAAATCAGCAGTTTTACGAAAACGAAGCGCGTCAACAAACTCTTGCACAAACTGCTCTGTAGAGATATATAGGATTTTAGCTTTAGGATCACGAGCAGCCAAGGTGTTGCCAACTGCCTGAATAAGATGCGTCTTGCCGATACCAACACCGCCGTATAGAAAAAGAGGATTGTATTTGGTGCCTGGGTGCTGAGCGATTGATTGGCAGGCGGCAAACGCTAGTTCGTTGCCCGCACCCACAATAAAGCTTTCAAATGTATAACGCTCGTTCAACCCTTGTCTATAAGAATGAGAGAGGCTGTTACTGGATGTAACTCTTTGAGTCGACGGCAGATTATTTAAACTTCGAGTTTCACCTGAACTGGTTTGAGAAACAGGGTTAATTGTTTCTTCTGGTTGAACAGGGCTGCTGGCAACAGAAGAAATTTTATACTCGATAGTTTCGGCTTCTATGCCATTCTTTTTGAGTGTTTCGGAGATAAGGTCGTTGTATTTGCGTTCAAGCTGTTGCTTGATGAAGATATTCGGAACCCCGACAATAACTAAAGGGCCTTCTTGCTTCAAAAGACAGGTGTTTTTGAACCAGGTCAGAAAGTTGCCGCGAGAAACAGACAGTTCTATTTCCCCCAAAACTGCTTGCCACAAACTATCCTGTTGCATTGATACTCCCATAACGTGTACGACCTAATATACCCGACCTGTGGAAAGTTTTCCACACCCATTATTTATTAAACGTTTCTGAACTACTAAATAGTGTCTACCACTGGTTGGTTTATACACAGACCCGATCTCTATCTGGAAAACTGTGGATAGCTCGAATATTTAGGTGGATAACTTTTCGTTTTTTGCGGGAAACCATTGTTAATTTCACGTAGCTACAGCTCGTTACCCACAACATAGCTACCAAGCAATACACAAATAATAATAAATAATGTTCATCTGCGCGGCCTTTTATCGAGTATTTCTATTTGTTTATTTAGTCCAAATTTACAATATAGGCGTTAACAGATATACTACCCAAGAATACCAGTACTAACATAGCCCAGAGGATCCAATGCCAAAACGAACCCACCAACCCAAAAAACGCTCACGAGCTCGTGTTCATGGCTTCATGAAACGTATGTCTGACAAAGCCGGCCGTAATGTTTTGAAGCGCCGACGTACTAAGGGTCGCGCTAAAATCTCAGCCTAAACACTTAAATTATCCTTAATAAAGGTTCTAGTTACTAGGTTATAGTAGCGGCGTGCCGTTACAGTCTTTCAAAGATCTGATAGTTTGGCAGAAGTCCTTTCTGCTCGTTAAGTACGTCTATGTTCTGACTGCCTCGCTTCCTGTGTAAGAAAAGTTTGGACTATCAAGTCAGCTGCAACGTTGGGCTGTTTCTATACCTAGCAATATTGCGGAAGGGCAACAACGTAACAGCATTCGAGAGTATCGTCAGTTTCTAGGGATCGCAAAAGGATCATCTGCAGAACTAGAGACCCAACTAATGATAACCAGGGACGTTTATCAAGCCGATGTCGCCAAATCCTTACCTCTTAACGAGGAGGTCCAAAAGATGCTCAGAAGTCTATATGAGAAACTGGAACCTAAAACCTAAAACCTATACCCTATAACTATGATTGGTCGCGCCCATCGTTTTCATGGTTACGGAAGCCTTCGTTCTGTGTATCAACACGGAAAGACTGTTCGCGGCTCCGTTTTGAGTCTTAAATACGCCAGCCGTGGCCAAAAACCATATCGAATTGCCGTGGTTGTAAGCAAAAAAGTACACAAATCAGCTGTAGTGCGTAATCGCATCAGACGACGCATATACGAGATCTGTAGAAAACAAGAAGCCGTAGACTTAACAGGTCTTGACCTAGTTTTTACCGTATTTAGTGATCAGGTCGCAGAACTCGAGGCTACGAAACTACAACAATCAGTCCACGTTTTGCTCAAAAAAGCCACCCAAACACCGGTCAACCGTGGTATAATTTGATCGATAAGGAAAATTATATGACGAACTCGAGTAAGCCTGCTTTGAAAAGGTAAAAGCGAACTCGGCGAGAAGCTATATAGTGGAACAAGTTAACACCGGGAAATAAATCTTAGAACTATGTTTACGACACTAATTGTCCAGCCAATCTTTAACCTGTTAGTACTCATTTACGGTCTGTTGCCGGGTCATAACTTTGGCGCAGCTCTTATTATTTTCACGATTG
>Ga0105047_10011261_pt1 | contig 14526 bp, 16 predicted proteins | sample MAT04_FD_78384 | JGI IMG/M metagenome (GOLD analysis project Ga0105047, IMG submission 78384) | Freshwater microbial communities from Lake Fryxell liftoff mats and glacier meltwater in Antarctica - MAT-04 (megahit assembly) | ecosystem: Environmental > Aquatic > Freshwater > Ice > Liftoff... | reverse complement strand
CTACATCGGAGCCGTTGCCGACGTGCTGCGCCTGGCTATTCCGCCGCGGCACGCCAAAGTGGAAAACGAACCTGCCGCAGCCATGGATGCGGAGTCAGGATTCAGCCCTGAGCCAGGGGATCTCTCGGCGTGGAACGACTTTCCAAGCGGCGTGGCGTTCATGCATCAACTTGCGTCTGGCGCGCCCGTTCGGGCGGTGGCAACGGCGCCGCCCGGCGCGGCTTGGTCCACTCTTGTAGCGCAAGCAGCGGTTGCCGTGCGCGGTTCTGACGCGAATCACATCGGCCGATCGGTGCTCATCGTGGTGCCTGATCATCGCGATGTCGCTGAGGTTGTCGATGCCCTCGCCATTGGACTCCCTGAGCGCACAGTCACGACGTTGTCCTCTGACCTTGGGCCTGCGAAGCGCTACCGAGCTTGGCTTTCAGTGCTGCGCGGACAATCGCGCATCGTCGTCGGCACTCGGGCGGCCATGTTCGCTCCGGTTGTTGATGCAGGACTTGTGGTGGTGTGGGACGACGGCGACGACTTGCACGCCGAACCCCGCGCGCCCTATCCCCATGTGCGCGAGGTACTGGCCATGCGTTCGGTCGTTGAGGACTGTGCGTATTTGGTCATGGGGTGCATTCGAACGGCAGAAGGTGAACGACTCGTGCGCAGTGGTTGGGCGCAGCCACTTGATCCAGATCGGCAGCGAGTTCGATCTTCAGGACCGGTTCTGCGCACGATTGGTGCCGACACGGAGTTGGCGCGTGACGCAGGTGCAACGGCGTCGCGACTTCCAGGCCTTGCTCTGCGTGCGGCGCGCGAAGGGTTGCTGTCGGGTCCGGTGTTGGTCCAAGTGCCGCGGGCCGGCTACGTGCCGGTTGTGGCCTGCCAGGACTGCCGTGAAGTGGCGCATTGCACGCGATGTCACGGACCGCTGCGCATCGCATCAGCCGGTTCGGCTCCGGTGTGTCGTTGGTGTGGCAGCCCCCGAGTGGATCATCGCTGTGCGGCCTGCGGCAGTGCCCGTCTACGCGCGGTGCGCACGGGGTCCATCCGCACGGCCGAAGAACTCGGTCGTGGATTTCCCGGCGTTTCCATCATCACGAGCGGACGCGAGGGTGTGGTGGCGACGGTTCCCAATCGCCCCGCCCTGATCGTGGCCACTCCAGGTGCTGAACCATTGGCCATCGGTGGGTACGCAGCGGCTTTGTTGCTCGACGGTGATCAGTTGCTGCACCGTGCCGACCTACGCGCCGACGAAGAAGCCCTGAGGCGGTGGATGAACGCGGCGTCGTTGGTTCGCCCTGGTGCCTCTGTCGTCATCACAGCCGACCCAACCCACGCGGCCGTTCAGGCCTTGGTGCGTTGGGATCCCCAGGGTTTCGCTGAGCGGGAGTTCGATGCGCGTGCGGCGGCCCACCTGCCACCGGCTGCTCGTGTGGTCAGTCTCGATGGCTCACCGGCAGCGATCAGCGAGATCGGCACCGAGTTCGCGCTGCCGACGGGGGCCGAGATTCTGGGACCTGTTCCACTCCCGCATTCTCTTGAGAATCAGGGTGTTCGCGAGAACGCCGATCCTGCGCACGAGCGGGTGCGACTCATCCTGCGGGTGCCGATTACGCAGGGAGCGGCCTTGGCGGCCGAACTTCGGCGGGTGCAATCGGTCCGGTCAGCGCGCAAGAGTCCTGAGCACGTCACGCTTCGGGTCGATCCGCTCGAACTTCTCTGAGCCAGGTGGCCGAGGTCGAGCAACCCTTGCCGACGCCTGAGGCAGCCTTGCCTACGATGGGCACACGCGACCGCGCGAAGCACCACCGCGACCGGCCGTTGAGCATTGACCATGACCATCAGCAAGGGGCGCTCCGTGTCGATCCAGCCGATCCGATTGTTCGGCGATCCCGTGCTGCGCACTCCGGCTGACGCGGTGGTCGACTTCGACAAAGAATTGCGCAACCTGGTCAAAGACCTCACCCAGACGATGCTCGACGCTGGCGGCGCCGGTCTAGCCGCACCGCAACTCGGGGTGTCGCTCCGTGTGTTCACCTTCGACGTCGACGACGAAGTGGGTCACCTCATCAATCCCGACCTCTCGCTCAGCGATGAGGAACAGGACGGCGAAGAAGGGTGCTTGTCTTTGCCCGGCTTGGCTTTCCCCACCAAGCGATCCATGCGCGTGGTGGCCAAGGGATTTTCCATGCACGGCGAACCACTGGTGATCGAGGGCACGGAGCTGTTGGCCCGTGCGGTTCAGCACGAGACCGACCACCTCGACGGCATCCTGTTCATTGACAGGCTCGACGAAGTCACCCGCAAAGAGGCGATGAAGGCGATCCGCGAAGCCGAGTGGTTCGGGGATCAACCTCCGATCGTCAAGGTCAGTCCGCACCCGCTTTTCGGCAAGGCGCTCTAAGTGCGCATAGTCTTTGCTGGCACTCCAGTACCCGCGGTGCCGTCGCTGCAAGCACTCATCGACTCGCGTCATGAGGTGGTGGCGGTCATCACGCGGCCCGATGCTCCGGCCGGCCGCGGCCGCACACTGCACTCCAGTCCTATCGCCGAACTCGCAGTCTCCGAAGGCATCGACGTGCTCAAGCCGACGACTCCACGCGATCCTGCGTTCATCGACGCGCTGACGGCGATTGCGCCGGACTGTTGTCCGGTGGTGGCCTACGGAGCTCTCATCCCTCGCCGAGTGCTCGACATCCCCACCGTTGGTTGGGTGAACTTGCATTTTTCCTTGCTGCCCGCCTGGCGTGGTGCAGCGCCGGTTCAACATTCGCTACGGCATGGCGATGACGTCACCGGTGCCACCACCTTCTTGCTCGAAGAGGGAATGGATACCGGACCTGTCTTCGGCCTGATCACCGAGACGATTCGACCCACCGACACCAGCGGTGACCTCTTGCAGCGGCTATCGATCAGCGGGGCTGATCTGTTGGTGCGAACCCTCGATGGCATCGAAGACGGCACCTTGACCGCTATTCCCCAGGCAGCCGAGGGCATCTCGATGGCCCCCAAGATCAGCGTCGACGACGCACGCGTTGATTGGACGCATCCGGCCATGGGCATCGATCGGCTCGTGCGGTCGTGCACACCTGCGCCGGGATCATGGACCACCTTTCGCGGCGAGCGGATCAAACTAGGTCCCCTGACTTTGGTGCCCGATGTCACCGACCTATCTGCGGGGCAACTACGGGTGATGAAACAGGGTGTGTGGGTAGGAACCGGTTCACATGTGTTGTCGCTGAATCAGGTTCAGCCGGTCGGCAAGAAGATGATGAGTTGGCGTGACTGGAGCAATGGTGCTCGTCCGACCGACGGCGAGTTGTTCGCATGACCGCTCGAGCAGGTCGACGGATCAAGGCCGATGCACCGCGTCTGGCGGCCTACGATGTGCTGCGAGCCGTGGCCGAGCGCGATGCGTACGCAAACCTCGTGCTGCCCTCCCTCTTGCGCGAGCGCGGCATCGAGGGGCGCGACGCAGGCTTTGCCACCGAGTTGGCGTACGGCACCTTGCGTTGGCAAGGTTTGTACGACGCCATCCTGGCCACCTTGGTGAGTCGACCCTTAGCCGATCTGGACGACGGCATCCTCGACATCTTGCGCTTGGGTAGCCATCAGATCTTGATGATGCGAGTGCCTGAACACGCTGCTGTGTCGGCGACGGTGGATCTGGCGCGAACGGTCATGACGGCCGGGCCCTCGGCGATGGTGAATGCGGTCTTGCGCAAAGTGACGGCTTCCACCGCGCAGGAGTGGGCGCTCAAGGTGGCCCCTGACGCAAGCAAGGATCCCTTAGGACATGCCTCGATCAGGTGGTCTCATCCGCGATGGATCGTGTCTGCGTTCAACGACGCCCTCGGCGGCGATGCCGAGCAACTCGATGCTTTGCTGGAAGCGAATAACACGCCAGCGGCCGTCACCCTCGTAGCCCGACCTGGCCGAGCCGACCCCTCCGTGTTCGATGAGATCGGTGCCGAACTCGGGCGTTGGTCCCCGCTCGCAGGGATTCTGCCTTCGGGAGATCCCGGCGCTTGGGAGCAAGTGCGCAGGGGCGACGTGGGAGTACAGGACGAAGGTTCACAGCTAGTGGCGTTGGCGCTGGCCGCTGTCGAACTCGATACCCCGTCAGGTCGCGAGACCGCGTGGCTCGACATGTGTGCTGGGCCCGGTGGCAAGGCGGCACTTCTCGCGGGGCTCGCCGATGAGGCAGGCGCCATGCTCACCGCCAACGAAGTGCGAGAGCACCGGGCCGTACTCGTCGAACGCGCCTTGATGAACGCCCCTGGCCATCACCTCGTCGTTGTGGCCGATGGCACCGATGGCCCCTGGAGCCCTGAGTCATTCGATCGCGTGTTGGTCGACGCGCCGTGTACAGGTCTGGGCGCTCTACGAAGACGCCCTGAAGCGCGATGGCGACGCAGCCCAGGCGACGTGGCCTCACTGGTCCCGCTTCAACGAGCGTTGTTCATCGCTGCCCTTGACGCCGTGCGCCCAGGTGGCGTTGTTGCTTACGTCACGTGTTCTCCGCACATTGCTGAGACGGTGATGGTGGTGGCCGACGTGATGCGCGGTCGTGAGGATGTTGAGCAGCTCGATGCACGTCGCTACCTGCCAGGGGTTGATCAACTCGGTGATGGCCCCCATGTGCAGTTGTGGCCCCACATCCATGGCACCGATGCGATGTTCCTCGCGTTGGTGCGTCGTCGGCCTCAGCAGATCTCGTCCGGTCAGTAGAGTTCACGCGTGGGCCCTCAGATTTCTCCGAGCATCCTGTCTGCTGATTTCGCCAATCTGCAGGCGCAGGTCGAGGCTGTCGCCAACGCTGACTGGGTGCACGTCGATGTGATGGACAACCACTTCGTGCCGAACCTGACGATCGGAATTCCGGTCGTCGAGTCGTTGGTCAAGGTGTCGCCGCTGCCCCTTGACTGTCACCTGATGATCGACAATCCCGATCGGTGGGCTCCGCAGTACGCTGACATTGGTGCGCACAGCGTCACGTTTCACATCGAGGCGGCCAACGATCCCCGCATGTGCATCAAAGACATTCGGGCGGCGGGGGCGCGCGTGGGAATGGCGCTCAAGCCTGGCACCGACATCGAGTCGTATGCCGATTTGCTTCCCGAGATCGACATGCTCTTGGTGATGACCGTTGAACCCGGTTTCGGCGGTCAGTCGTTCATGGCCGACATGATGCCCAAGGTGCGACGCGTCAGGGAGTTGATCGGTGACGCACCCGATTCAGTGTGGCTCCAGGTCGATGGCGGCGTGAGCGCCAGCACCATCGAGCAGTGTGCCGAGGCAGGCGCCGACGTGTTTGTGGCCGGATCAGCGGTCTTTGCTACGGCCGATCCGGCAGCCATGGTGGATCGATTGCGCGCACTCGCCAGCTCGGCCGTTCACCACCACTGACGTGTCGCACTCGACGCTGAATGGGCGCGAGAGCCGGCCCCTCGATCGGTACTCAGGCAGCCGCCGACCTCAAGTGGGAGACTCTGCCCATGGCAACCCCGCGCGAACTTGAGGCGATGGACCTTGCGCTGACGTTGGCCGCGCGGGGCCTGGGCACTGCCTCGCCCAATCCGGTGGTGGGCTGCGTGTTGGTCGGCGCCGATGGAACCGTGGTGGGGAGCGGCTGGCATGAGCGCGCCGGACTGGCTCATGCCGAGGCACTAGCGCTCGCAGAAGCTGGGTCAGCAGCTCGCGGGGCCACTGCGGTGGTCACGTTGGAACCGTGTGCCCACACGGGTCGCACCGGACCATGTGCGACCGCCCTGATCGACGCGGGCGTGGTGCGCGTGGTGTTCGCAGCAGCCGATCCAGGGTCGATCTCGGGTGGGGGAGCAGAGGTGCTTCGCGCTGCGGGGGTGGACGTGGAAGGCGCTGTGCTGGTGTCTGAGTCGGAGTCCATCAACCACGCGTGGTTTACGGCTCAGCGACTCGGTCGACCCTTCGTCACGGTCAAGATGGCGACGTCACTGGATGGTCGGATCGCGGCGGTCGATGGTTCGAGTCGGTGGATCACCGGTCCGGCTGCCCGCGCGGACGCTCATCGCCGCCGCGCCATGGTCGATGCTGTGATCGTGGGCACCGGAACGCTTCGTATGGACGACCCCGAATTGTCGGTGCGCGATGTCGCCGACGACATCGCCTTCGATGCGCCCTTGCGGGTGGTGATGGGTCGGACCGAGGTTCCCTCTCAGGCTCGGGTGCGAGGCAACGGCGAGGGCTTCGTTCACTTGTCCACGCACGACGTTGATGCGGCCTTGGCACAGTTGTGGGAGCTTGACGTACGAAGTGTGTTGGTAGAAGGCGGACCCACGCTCACGACTGCATTCCTGCGTCACGGCGTCGTTGACGAAGTGGTGGCTTACGTCGCTCCGGTACTCATCGGCAGCGGCGGCCATGCCATTGGCGATCTGGGTGGTGTGAGCATCGACGATGCGTCTCGGCTGAACGTGGTGAGCATCGATCGGCTGGGCGACGACGTGCTCATGGTCGGTCGCTTCGACGGAACAACTGGCCACGCACCAGTCGCAGGAGGAGCCTGATGTTTACCGGCATCATCGAAGAACTCGGAACGGTGCGCGCCATCGAGCATCTAAGCGACGCGACCCGCCTGACAATCGGCGGACCGCTCGTGGTGTCCGATGCTCAACACGGAGCCAGCATTGCCGTGAACGGGGTGTGTCTCACTGTCGTCGAGTTCGATGACCAGGGATTTACCGCCGACGTCATGGCTCAAACGCTGACGAGCAGCGGACTCGGCGCGCTTGAGGTGGGAACGCGCGTCAACCTCGAGCGAGCCGTGCGCGCTGATGGTCGGCTGGGCGGACACATCGTTCAGGGCCATGTCGATGGTGTCGGCCGCATCCTGTCGCTCACCCCCGGCGACCACTGGACCGTGGTGAGCATCTCCCTTCCGCGCTCGCTCGCCGCTTACGTCGTCTCGAAGGGCTCGATCACTATCGATGGTGTCTCACTCACCGTGGCCGAGGTCAGCGCCTCGGGGACGACGGATCCGTGGTTCTCGATCTCGCTGATTCCCACCACCTTGGACCTCACGACACTCGGCGTCGCCCAGCAAGGACAATCAGTGAATCTCGAGGTTGATGTCTTGGCCAAATACGTCGAACGCATTGTCTCCGAAAGGACCTCATGACAGCCCCAGCCGACGACACCGTCGTGCTCGACACCATCGATGTCGCCATCGCGCGGATCGCCGCAGGCGGCATGGTCGTGGTCGTCGACGACGTCGATCGTGAGAACGAGGGCGATCTCGTCATGGCTGCCTCGAAGGCCACACCCGAGGCGATGGCGTTCATCATCAAACACACCAGCGGCGTCGTCTGTGTTCCCATGGAGGGCAAGGATCTCGATCGTCTGAAGCTTCCGCCGATGACCTACGTCAATGAGGACCGCAAAGGCACCGCCTATTCCATTTCGGTCGATGCCCGCGATGGAGTGTCCACCGGCATCTCCGCCTCAGACCGATCGCAGACGGCTCGCGTACTAGCCGATTCAGCGACTGAACCGCATGAAGTCACCCGTCCTGGCCATGTGTTTCCTCTCCGTGCCGTCAGCGGCGGCGTGCTTCGTCGCCCTGGCCACACCGAGGCTGCTGTCGACCTTGCGCGGTTGGCTGGATTGTCATCGGCTGGTGTGATTGCCGAGATCGTGAACGATGACGGATCCATGTCGCGCTTGCCTGACTTGATTCCGTTCGCGCGTGAGCACGGATTGGCGCTCATCTCGATTGCCGATTTGATTTCGTACCGCCGCCGCCACGAGACGCTGGTCGAGCGCGTGGCCGACACTGTTCTGCCGACGGCGTTCGGCACCTTTCGTACCATCGGTTATCGCAGTCTCATCGACGGTCAAGAAATCATCGCGCTGATGGCTGGTGAGATTGGCGATGGTGAAGACGTTCTCGTCCGCGTCCACTCTGAATGCCTGACAGGTGATGTGTTCGGCAGCCAGCGCTGCGATTGTGGGCCGCAATTGGATGCTGCGCTCGAACGAGTCCAGGGCGAAGAGCGTGGTGTGGTGCTCTACGTGCGAGGCCACGAGGGCCGGGGGATCGGACTGCTCCACAAGTTGCAGGCCTACCAATTGCAGGATTCGGGCAGCGACACCGTCGATGCCAACCTCGAGCTCGGGCTTCCGGCCGACTCGCGTGACTACGGCACGGGCGCGCAAGTCCTTGCTGATCTGGGTGTTCGCAGCATGCGGCTGTTGACGAACAATCCGGCCAAACGAGCAGGACTCGAGGGATACGGGCTCACCATCACCGAGCGGGTGCCCCTTCCCATTCATCCCACCGAACACAACGTCGACTACTTGCGGACCAAGCGCGATCGAATGGGTCACGATCTTCCCTCTCTCGAAGATCTCCCGCCGACTGCGTCAGGTCGCAGGCCGCACAAGGTGACCGAGTCGATCCCGGGCGATGCTTCCGCTCGTGAGGCACCGCACAGTCAGGGAAAGCCATGAGTGGGGCGGGTTCGCCGGTTGCTGACCTCTCGGGGTGCTCCGATCTGCGTGTGTGCGTGATCGCGGCCTCATGGCATGAACGCGTGATGGCCGGACTGATTGCTGGCGCGGACCGTGCACTCGAGGACGCTGGCATCGTGGGGGCACCGCTGATTCGCGTTCCTGGTGCCTTCGAATTGCCGGTCGCGGTCATGGCAGCGTGCGGTTCGGGCAACTTTGATGCCGTGATTGCGCTTGGTGTCGTGATCCGAGGGGGAACACCGCACTTCGAGTACGTCTGCAGCGCTGCCGCGAACGGACTGGTCGAGATGTCGATCCGCACGGGCGTTCCGGTGGGATTTGGACTGCTCACCTGCGAGAGCGAGACACAAGCCCTCGATCGGGCCGGCCTCGAAGGTTCTCGTGAAGACAAGGGTCATGAGGCCACGGCTGCCGCACTGGTCACGGTGCGAACGCTGCGCCAGTTTTTTTAGACGCGACTGGCCGTGGTCGGGGTCTGGAGGACGCCGGGCCTAGGCTGACCCTCATGAAGACTTTCGACGAGCTCTTCGCCGAGCTTCAATCGCGCGCCCTGCACCGTCCGGAGTCATCGGGCACGGTCAAGGCTCTTGATGCCGGCGTCCATGCGATCGGCAAAAAGGTCATCGAAGAAGCTGGCGAAGTGTGGATGGCGGCCGAGCACGAAGGTCGTGAGCGCACCGCCGAAGAGATTGCCCAACTGCTGTATCACGTGCAGGTGCTGATGCTGGCCTGCGATTTGACGCTCGACGACGTCTACGCCCGGCTGTGACGGCCCAGTCACACCTGTTCTCTGCTCTTTCACTGAGCTATCTCGTACCGAGTTAGCTCTCACCGAATAGGACGACCGATGCTGCGAGTAGCGGTCCCCAACAAGGGGTCACTGGCCGATGAAGGCTTGACGATGCTGCGCGAAGCGGGCTACCTGCCGCGACCCGTCGGACGCTCATTGGTGGTGGCCGATCATCAGAACAATGCAGAGTTCTTCTTGCTTCGTCCCCGCGACATCGCTACCTATGTAGGGGCGGGCCAGCTCGACGTGGGTATCACCGGCCGCGACCTCTTGCTTGATTCCGGCGCTCCGGCCGACGAGATCCTCGAGTTGGGTTTTGCTGGCTCCACCTTTCGCTTCGCGGCTCCTTCGGGCAGCGCTGCGTCGGTGTCGGATCTGCAAGGGCGCCGTATCGCGACCTCCTATCCCGGCCTAGTCACCTCCCACCTTGCTGAGCAAGGCATCACGGCCGACGTCGTGCGCCTTGATGGCGCGGTTGAGAACGCAGTGGCACTCGGCGTCGCTGACGCGGTCGCCGATGTGGTTGATACCGGTGCCACCTTGCGTGCGGCCGGTCTCGAACTGGTGGGCGGGCCGATCCTTGAGTCAGAAGCCGTACTCATTGGTCGGCGCGATGTCCGCGGGTTACCTGAGATCGAGCAGTTCATCCGCCGACTTGAGGGTGTCATCGTCGCGCGGACCTACGTGATGATGGATTACGACGTCCACACCGATCTGGTCGAACAAGCGTGCGCACTCACGCCGGGAATCGAATCACCGACCGTTTCTCCGCTGCGCGAGCAAGGTTGGGTCGCGGTGCGCTCCATGGTGCCTCGTGCCGATCAGCACCGAGTGATGGACGATTTGTGGCAGCTCGGCGCCCGAGGCGTCATCGTCACCGACATCCATGCCTGTCGGCTGTGACCCCCGCCGACTTCGATGAAACCGCGTCTGATCGCCGGTTCGAAGGTGCGGATATTCCTGTCTCCGCACACCAGGGTGACGATGGTTCGGTCGATCCTGTCATCGCCGAACTTCTCGTTGGCCTCGCGAAGGGCACCGTCGATCACCGGTCGTTGCAGCATGCACTTGTAGGCGCGCGCGTGCTACTTCCCACCGCCGCCTTTCTGGATGAGTCGGCAGTGAGTGAGTCGACCGGCCTTGAGCATGAGAAGTCCAGCCACTTGTCAGCCGCCGTTTTTCGCGCAAAAGCGGGGTGGAACGGGTTGCTCGTATTCACCAGTGTCGCTTCCTTGAACGCCTGGGATACACAAGCTCGACCGGTTCCCATCACGGCCGATGAGGCTGCGATCGCCGCCCTCGAAGAGGGGTGCGAGGTGTTGGTGCTCGACTTCGAAGGCCCCGCGCGCGCCGTGCTGGCGGGTTCGTTGCTTCGCGCGCTGGCTCAGTCGCGCAAGGCGCTGCCACCGGCGCACGATCCGGTGGTCATTGAGACGATCACGGCGGCCGGCGACGCGATCGATGGGCTGGTTCGCGTCGATGTACACGAGATCGAGACGGTGCCGGAACTTCTCGTCGAACACGGCGATGACGCTTCAGGCGAATCGGTACCAGACGCTGTCGTCTTGCTCACGCCGAGCGAGGGCGCAGATGCGCAGGCTTTAGCGGCGGAGTTGGCTGCGGTGTTGTCGCGTGAGCCGGTCTTGCGCGATCGGCTCGATGGTGGACTTGCGTTTGTCTTGTCGCTTTCTGACGGCTGAAACACGCTGTGCGGCTTCCCCGCGATGCGACACGCCGACTGAGTTCGGCCGTAGGCACCACACCCCGTGGGAGCGTGAGAAACCGCTTCTTTGATGTGTCCCGGAGGTTTGGAATGGCGCGTCGACTCGTTGTCGAATTCCTCGGCACCGCGATTTTGGTTCTTGTCGCTGTCGGAGCGGCTGTCGGAGGTCTGAAGTCAGGGACCCAAGCGGCCCCTGTGGTGAGCGTGGTCGGGGTGGCACTCGCCTTCGGGTTGGTGCTGTTGGCGATGGCGTACGCCTTTGGGCCCATTTCTGGGTGTCATGTGAATCCGGCCGTCACGATCGCGATGATGTTCACGCGACGCCAAGACATCCAAGAGGGATTGGCCTACATGGTCGCCCAGTTCCTCGGTGCTCTCGCAGGCGCCGGCCTCTTGAAATACTTCGTGAATCAGGGTTTGCCAGACACCACAGGCGGCCTGGGGACGAACTCCACCGCGACTGTGGGTACGGGCGCGACGTTCATTTTCGAAGTGGCTGCCACCTTCATTTTCGTCGGTGTGATCTTGCTCGTCACCACGCGTGCCGCGGCCCCCGGCTTTGCCGGCCTGGCCATTGGCCTTGCGCTTGCGGCAGTCCACCTGGTGGGAATCCCGATCGATGGCACCTCGGTCAACCCGGCACGATCATTCGGACCGGCAATCTTTGAGGGCGGCGATGCCCTCAGCCAACTGTGGGTGTTCATCGCAGCACCTTTGGTCGGTGGCCTCCTGGCCGCCATCGTGATGCCCTGGCTCAACGCAGGAGCCGAAGCCGAAGCCGACGAACGCCTCGATAAGGCACAGGCCACCGCCTGAGCGTGCCGCGCTACTCCTGGCTTAACTCGTGATTCCCCCTCACGGCGACCGGTCCCGTACCCCTTCGGGACCGGTCGTCGGGGTTGCGGGGCAGTAGTGGCCGGGCCGCTGGTAGCCTCTGGGAGACCCGTTGGGGCCGCTTGCGGCCTCCAGCGACAAGTGGAGCCTCTCCCACCCGCATCGATTTCAGGATCGTCGGGTCCGGTCGCACCTTTCGGGGTGCCGTGCGCTGCGTGGCGTTGCCACGTGGTGCTTACCGCTTCGGCGGTAAGCGTCTGCGCACGCCGGTGAGGCCTCCGCAGGTTCGACAGCGGAGGCCTTCTTCGTTGTCGTAGGTCGATTCTTGATCGACGAAGGAGCCAGGTATCAGCGCTGAACCCCGCGTGAACGAACGGATCCGGGTGCCCGAGGTTCGACTGGTCGGCCCCGCCGGCGAACAGGTCGGCATCGTGCGCATTGAGGACGCCCTGCGATTGGCCCAGGAATCTGACCTGGATCTGGTCGAGGTGGCCCCGATGGAACGGCCTCCGGTCTGCAAGCTCATGGACTACGGCAAGTTCAAGTACGAGTCGGCGATGAAGGCGCGCGAGTCGCGTCGCAACCAGGTGAACACCGTCATCAAGGAGATGAAGCTTCGCCCGAAGATCGATCCGCACGACTACGAGACCAAAAAGGGTCACGTCGTTCGGTTCCTGAAGATGGGTGACAAGGTCAAGATCACGATCATGTTCCGAGGTCGCGAGCAGAGTCGTCCCGAACTCGGTTACAAGTTGCTCCAGCGATTGGCAGAGGACGTGGCCGAACTGGGCTTCGTCGAATCCTCGCCCAAGCAGGATGGCCGCAACATGATCATGGTGTTGGGTCCGAACAAGAAGAAGGCCGATGCGAAGGCCGAACGCGAAGCTGAGAAGGCTTCGCTGTCGGCCGACGACGCCACCGACAGCACCACCGAACAGGAGTAGGCGCACCATGCCGAAGAACAAGACCCACAGCGGTGCCAAGAAGCGCTTCCGCGTTACCGGATCCGGCAAGCTCATGCGTGAGCAGGCCAATGGGCGCCACCTCCTCGAGAGCAAGTCGAGCAGGCGCAAGCGTCGGATCTCCGGCGATGTCGAGCTCAGCCCCGGCGATGCCAAGAAGGCCAAGAAGCTGCTCGGCATCTGAGCCGACTCACCCCCCGACCGGATTCCCGGCGGCCTGAGGCCGAGCCGGTTCCACCAGCAAGGAGCATTTCGACATGGCACGCGTAAAGAGGGCAGTCAACGCCCACAAGAAGCGTCGTGAAGTTCTAGAGCGCGCCAGCGGCTACCGCGGCCAGCGCTCGCGGTTGTACCGCAAGGCCAAGGAGCAGGTCACGCACTCCATGGTCTACAGCTACCGCGACCGCAAGGCTCGCAAGGGCGACTTCCGCCGGCTGTGGATTCAGCGCATCAACGCTGCTTCCCGCGCGCAGGGTCTGACCTACAACCGCCTCATCCAGGGACTCAACCTGGCCAATATTGAGGTCGACCGCCGCATGCTCGCTGAGCTTGCGGTCAACGACGTCGAGGCGTTCAACACGATCGTCGAGCTCGCGAAGGCGGCCCTCCCGGCCGACCGCAACGCGGCTGCCTGATCCGTCCATCGTGGCCGGACCAGAGCTGACGTCCCCGCGCACTGCGCAGGTGACGGCAGCTCGACGTCTGACCAAGCGAGCCTTCCGGGCCCGCGAGCGTTCCTTCTTAGCTGAGGGTCCGCAAGCGGTCCGGGAGGCTGCTGCTTTGTCCGGGGTCTTGACGCAGGTGTTTGTCACCCCTGCCATGGCGCTCAAGCATGACGACATCGTTGCCGCAGCCACGGTCGCCGGTGCCGTGGTGCGAACCGCGACCGAGGCCGTCATCGACGTGCTTGCGCAGACCGTCACCCCGCAAGGCATCGTCGGTGTCTGTCGATTCGTCGATGTCAGTGCCGAGCAATCCCTGACAACAGGATCCTCGCTGGTGGCGATCCTGGCCAACGTCCGAGATCCCGGGAATGCCGGAACCGTCATCCGGACCGCGGATGCAGCCGGAGCCGATGCCGTGGTGCTCGCGGGGGAGTCGGTCGACCCCTACAACGCGAAGTGTGTGCGGGCCAGCGTCGGCAGCATCTTCCATGTACCGATGAGCGTCGGTATGCCTGTTTCCGACGCGATCGCGCGTGCCAAGGACCTTGGCCTCACCGTTCTTGCCGCCGACGGCGGCGGAACTCGCGATCTCGATGCGGCGATAGACGACGGTTTGCTGTCCGCTCCCACCGCGTGGGTGTTCGGCAACGAGGCGTGGGGCTTGCCCCCCGATGTGCTGCGCTTGTGTGATGAGGTGGTGTCCGTTCCCATCCATGGCAAGGCTGAGAGTTTGAATCTGGCCACGGCTGCCGCCATCTGTCTGTACGCGTCGGCGCGCGAGCAGCGTCGAGCCAACCGCTGACTCACTAGACTGCCGGGGATCGAGGTTCGGCCAGGTCAACGCGCGTAGTCGTTGATGGTGTCGGCTGGCCTTGGTCGCTCCCGCCCGTGCCGATCCCCGGAGACCACGTCGATGTCTGCTCCCAACCAGAGCTTCGACCCCGTGCAGGTGGCTGCACTGGAACCGAAGGCAATCGACGAAGCGGTGGCCGCCGCCCTGACTGCCATCGCCGCGGCCACAGACCTGGCGGACCTCAAGACCATCCG
>Ga0105047_10011258_pt1 | contig 14530 bp, 10 predicted proteins | sample MAT04_FD_78384 | JGI IMG/M metagenome (GOLD analysis project Ga0105047, IMG submission 78384) | Freshwater microbial communities from Lake Fryxell liftoff mats and glacier meltwater in Antarctica - MAT-04 (megahit assembly) | ecosystem: Environmental > Aquatic > Freshwater > Ice > Liftoff... | reverse complement strand
CACGGCGAGAACGCGCCCGAGCCGCGATCTTCGCAGTACATCGCGTCGGTGCCGGGATACACGATGCCCTCGCGCGTGCGCACCTCACGGCCCGAGGGCAGCACCATCTTCTGCGGCGCCGTGAAGTAGAAATATTGCGACTCGCACTCGGTGATCAGCCGCGCGGTGTGCACATTCGAGACGTCACGCGCGGCCTCCGATGGATAGAAGACTGGGTCCTCCGTCATGTCGCTCGCGCTCATCGTGGTGTAGAGGCGCGTGAGCTTGGCGTGGCGCTCCACGATCTCCTGCGCGTGCGCGCGCGGCGTGACGATCGCCTCGTTGAGCGCGTTGACGAACTCCTCTGGACGGAAGCCGAGCGCTGCGAGATGCGCGTCGTATTCGCTGCACCAGCTGTTGATCAGACAGTTGAAGAAGTTTGTCGGCTCGGCGCCCTCCGGCGGCGGAATGAAGCGCGCGAGCAGCGACAGCAGCTGACTGTCGCCGGTGAAGCCGCGCATCTGCAGCTGCGCGAGGAACGCCTTGGGATCGCTGACTGTGCGCAGATCTTCGATCGCCATGATCTCGAGAGAGAGCGTCGGCGTCGGCCCGAGATAGTCGGTCACGAACGCGCGACCGCCAGCGTCGTCGACGGCGTTCGTCACCACGCTATCGTACGAGCGCGTGCCGAGGAACAGGCCCTCGTCGTCGGTGAGATCCGGCGTCAACATCGTGTAGTTGGTCGAGCGCATCGCCGTCGACGCGAGGAAATACGCGCGGATAGGCATGTCATCGACGGTCGCGATGCGCGTGAGCCGAATCGGGATGCACGGCTCGCCGTTGGTGTAGTGCAAGACGATCGGCTGGATCTCGCCGACCGCGCGATCCTTCTGCAGGCGCAGCGCGACGAAGTAGCTGCCGCCCGCGATGTACGTGTCGATCTCCGGGCGCGCGCTCTCGGGGATCAGATAGTCGTATTCGTTGAGCCACGTGTAGAGCGCGTCGACGTCGGTCGCGCTCAGCACCGCGGCGTCGTACGGGCCGACGTTGCCGCGGAACACGACGTCGACTCCGCGCGCGGCGTCGATGGCCGCACCGCCATCGGCGAATCCACCCGCGCGCGGTGGTCCAGCGGCGTAGTCGCTCTCGTAGTCCCACGCACACTCCGGCTCTTCGCGACAGGTGCCGGTCTGCTCGTAGTTCATCTGGAACTGCGGGCGTGTCGCCTGATCGAGCTGGCGGAACAGCGTGTCGGTGCCGACCGAGATCGTCGGCGCGCTGGGCGTCGGCAAGATCCACGCGAACTCTTCGCTCGGGCCCTGATAGAGGATCTGCACGTGCGCCTCGATCGAGCCGTCCGCCTCGACCGAGAACACGATGTTCTCGCCGGACTGGTCGATCGGCTGGCTGCTGCAGAAGAAGCCGCCGCACGCCGAGGCTGGGGATGGCAGCACGAGGCCGAGCAGCCCAAACCCCGCGGTACCGAAGGCGACCGCGCTGGCCGAGAGCCGAGCAAGCGAAGTGAAGCGTGTCGTCATGATGAGTCCCTCGATCGGCCGACTTCGCAATGATCGTGCCTGGTCTGCGCCAGCGAAAAGACCTGCGTTTCAACGATTTGGCACCTGGCTCGCTGTGACGAGCCGTCACGTCTGTGCCGAGCTGTGTCGAACCTCGGCGGCGATCTCCCCCGTTGACGAGCGGACAGCCGTCCAGAATGCTCAAGGCGTATGTCGCACCGCGCCATGTCTTCGCTGGTCACGCGGCGCACGCTGCAGGCTGCGCTCGGTGTCGTCGCGGTGAGCTGTCTCGCGCTCGCCGCGTCCGCGCAAACGCCGCCGACGAAGCGCGCGCCGACACCGTCGAGCACCACCGCGCCGAGCGGCGCACCGACGACGTTCACCGTCGACATCCGCATGAAGGGCCTGCACGGAACCCGCGGCTTGGTGCGCGGCGGCATCTACAACGGCACCGCGCACTGGCCAGAGGCTGACGGAAGCATCGCGAATTGCGCGGTGCCCGTGCGCGGACGCGAGGCGACCTGCACGTTCTCGATCCCGCCGCGCCCGGGCGTCTACGCTGCGGCGTTCTTTCACGACGAAGACAGCGACCGCGAGTTCGACACCGGCTTTCTCGGCATCCCGCTCGAGGGCTACGCGTTCTCGCGCGATGCACACGCCGCGCTCTCCGCGCCGAGCTTCGCCAGCGCGGCGTTTCGCGTGCCGCTGCGGACGCCCGTCTCGGCGACGATGCGCTACTGAAGAGCCGCGGCTCAGTGTTTGCCGGGCGGCCCGAGCCAGCGGTTCAGCACTTTGGGGCACCACCAGTTGAGCTCGCCGAAGAGGCGCATGGTCGCCGGCACGACCAATACGCGCACGAGCGTCGCGTCGATGGCGACGGCGATCGCCAGCGCGACGCCCATCGCCTTCACCGCGACGACTGACGCGAGCGCGAACGCGGCGAACACCGCGACCATGATCGCGGCCGCGCTGGTGATGAGCCCAGCGGTCTGCGCGAGCCCATCGGCGACGGCCTGGGTGTTGTCGCGTGTGCGCACGTACTCCTCATGCATGCGCGTCAGCATCAGCACCTCGTAGTCCATCGACAGGCCGAACACGGTGCAAAAGAGCAGCACCGGCAGCGTCGGATCGATGGGCATCGGCTCGAAGCGCAGGAACGACGCGAGGTGTCCGTCCTGAAAGATCCAGACGAGCGCGCCGAACGACGCGCCGATCGACAGGAAGTTCATCACCACGGCCTTCAGCGGCAAGAGCACCGAGCGCAGCAGCACGAACAGCACGAGGTACGTCATCAGCACGACGAAGCCGATCGCGTAAGGCGCACGCTCGGCGATGTACTGCGTGACGTCGAGATCTTCGGCGGTTTGCCCGGTGACGAGCAGCTTGCCATCCGCGACGCTGCGGTTGGCGCGGATCGCGCGGACGATGTTGCGCGCGACGTCGCTCGCCGGCGTGGCGTCGACCAACACGGAGAGCACCACGGTCGACGGGCCCACCGTCGCGTCGCGCAGGAATTGAAGCTCCGGCGAGAGCTGATCGTATGGCGTCGTCGCGGCTGCGACGGTCGAGTCGCGATCGAACATCGAGCCGAGGTCGACGATGCTCTCGACGCCGCGCACGCCGCGCAGCGAGGCGATCGTGCGGCTGCGATCGTAGAGGCCACGCGCGCGCGCTTCGTTCAGCGGCGAGACATGAGCGCCGTTGGCGACGCCCGCCGCGCGCGGGAACTCGGCGACGACGAGGATGCGCGTCGCCGCGTGATCGGGAAAGTGTTCGACCATCAGGTCCCAGCCGCGCCGCGCCTCGGCGCTCTTCGGCAGGACGCGCACATCGGCCGTCATCAAGCGCATGTGCAGGAACGGCACCGCGCCGATGAGCAGCACCGCGAGCACCGGTAGCAGCACGATCACCGGCCGCTTCATCACCCAGTGCGCGAGCCGCTGCCAGCGACTCGCATCGGACGTATCGCGCACGCGCTTGGTGAACGGCACGCGACCGGCGTGGATGCGCGGCCCGAGCACCGCGAGCAGCGCGGGCAAGAACGTCAGGGCGAACATCACCGACAAGAACACGACGAGCGCGCCGGCAAAGCCCATCGGCGCGAGGAACGAGCCCTGCAGGAACAGCAGCCCAGAGAGCCCGATGCCAACGGCGAGCCCAGAGAACGCGACCGCTTTGCCCGCCGTGCCCATCGCGGCGACCAGCGCTTCGTCGTACGAGCGACCTGCGGCGAGTTCGTCGGTGTAGCGGGTGACGATGAACAGCGAGTAGTCGATGGCGACGCCGAGGCCGATCAGCGAGGTGACGTTGATCGCGTATGCGGCGACGTCCATCACGTTCGACAGCGCCATCACGCCGGCCATCCCGCTCATCACCGCGAGCGCGCCGACGAAGACCGGCAGCGTCGCCGCGACCAGCGTGCGGAACACCAGCAGCAGCACCAGCAGCGCGAGCGGCAGGCTCACCGCCTCGGCGATCAGCAGGTCGCGCTCGAGCGTCGTGTCGAGGTCGCTGCGGAACGCGAGATAGCCGGTGAACGTTGCCTCGAGCGGGCCCGGATGCACCTTCGCGCGCAGCGATGGATAGGCGATCGCCGCGTCGTGGTACGCGTCGCGCAGCGTGACCATCGCGAGCGCGTGGTGCGCGTCCTCGGAGCGCAGATGTGCGGCGACGAGATCGGGCGCGTCGTGTGCGGAGAGCACCGCCGCGACGCGCGGATCGTGCCGCAGCGGCGCGAGCGCGCGGCTCATCGCGGCGATGAACTCCGGGTCGTCCGCGTAGAGCGTGTCGCTCGCGAACACGATCGTGAACGAGGTCATGCCCGGCAGATCGAGCTCGCGGTCGAGCAGTCGCCGTCCGTTGTCCGCCTCGGTGCCGCGCGTCTCGCCGGAGCTGAGCGCGCCACCGCGCGCGATCACGGCGACGGAGACGACGAGGAGGAGCGCCGATGCGCCGAGGATCGTCCATCGGCGCGCGAGCGCGAACCGGCCGAGTGCTTCGAACACGCCGCGTGTGTACCCGACTCGCTTTTGGAATGCGAGGCGCGCGCGCACAGGAACGGCGCGCGGTGGAATGCATCGCGGCCACGCCGCGCTTGTGCCGGCTGGTCCGCTGAGCCAGGATCGCGCGGCCGATGGCGATCGTCGACAAGCGCGAGGCGATGCGGCGGGCCCAGAAGGCGCTCGACTCCGGCAAGCCGGAGGACGCGCTCGGCCAGCTGTGGCCGCTCATCGATCGCGCGCACGTGCTCGAGGAAGAGCTGCGCGCGTACCTGAGGCTGATGCTGCAGGCGTATATCGCGCTGCGCCGCAGCCGCGCGGCGTCGACCATCGCGCTCTTTCTCGGCGACATGGACTCGGCACAGCGCTTCGCCGAGGGTTCGCCGCTCGATCAGGCGCGCGTCTTCGTCGCGCGCGGTCAGCCGCGTGAGGCGGCGCGCGCGTTTCAAGCGGCGCGGTGGCTCGGCCACGCGGCGATTCAGCTCGAACAAGCGGGCGACGATCGTGGCGCGCGCATGCTGTGGGAGCAGCTCGCCGAAGATCCGCGGCTGCGCGAAGACCTCTACACGCAAGCGCTGGTGCGCTTCAACCTCGGGCGCGCTTGTGGACGACTCGACGACGACACCGGCGCGCGCAGGGCCATCGTGCAGAGCATGCTCCTGCTCGAGGCCGCCGCCGACGACTTCGAGACGCGCGGTCTGCGCGAGCGTGCGTTCGACTGCTTTCAGGTGCTGCTCACGCTGGGCCGCGACGGCGCGTTCGAGAACCTCGCCGAGGGCTACCTCAACTGCATTCGGATCCTGCAGGAGGACCACCTCAAGTACTACGTGCTGCAGTACTACGAGGATTTCCAGAAGCTCGCGCTCGAGCGCCGCGAGCTGGTCGCCGCTGCGACGTTGTTCCGCGAAGCGGCGGGCTTCGCGCGACGTCACGGCCTCCCGTACGCGCGCCACTACACGCAGCGCGCGGCGGAGACGCATATCGCCGCGGCGAAACACGGCGAGGCTGCCGGCGCGCCGGTCGAGCTGGTCGAGAACGCCTACGCCGCGGCGATCGACGCGTGGAGCGATCTCGGCGCGTATTCGAAGGTGCGCGACGTCTACGGCGTGCTCGCCACGCTCGCGCTGCCGGAGAAGCGCCGCGCGCGCTACACGCGCTTGTTCGAGCGACTCAGCGGCGTGCCGGACGAGAGCGGCGCGCGCACCGCGCTGCCGAGCTATCTGCGCATGGAGACTGCGTATCCGGAGATCTGGCGCCTCGACGTGATCGAGTGGGAGCAAGGCGGCGACGCGGCAGAGACGATGGGCGAGGTCCTGCTCGACGACAAGTTTCACGACTTCACCCGGCGCCGCGCGCTGCTGTGTCGTTTGCATCAAGTTGGCCACCGCTCAGCCCAGCCTGATGCCGAAGCGCTCGCCGGCCTCGCGCTGCAGCTCGGACGCACCGAGGTCTACTCCGCCCTCGCGCCGCTCGAGCGCCTCTATCAGCACCCCGACGCGCGCGTCCGCGCCGCGTGCCTGCGAGCGCTCCGACAGCTCTACTTCAAGCGCTCGTTCGTGCTCGTGCAGCAGGGCCTGCGCGATCCCGACACGACCGTGCGCAGCGAGGCGCTCGCCGCCGTCGCGCAGCTCCACTTCGCCCACGCGCTCGACCCGCTCGCGCGCATCTACCGCGAGGCGACGGACGGAAAAGTGCGGCGCACCGCGCTCACCTCGATCGGCAAAGTGCCAAGCGTCGAGGCCCTCGAGCTGCTCGTCGGCGCGCTCCGCCACGGCGACGCCGAGGAGGTCAAGATCGCGCGCGAGCTCCTGACGCGCAGCGAGCACGGAGATGTTGCGGCGGTGCTCAAACACGCCGAGGCGGCCGAGACCGGCGCCGCGCAAGCCGAGCTGGCCGCCGTGCTCCGCGCCCGCGGCGCCCGCTGAGGAGAGCTGTCGAAAAATAGGCGCGGAGCGGCTTACTCTTGAGCCGTGGGCGCGCGCTCACTCCGCACCTATCTTTGGACAACTCTCAAGCACAAGGTCTGAGACCGCACGCCTACTCCGCCAGCTGCCGCTCGCGCTCTTCGCGCTCGACGATGGCGCGCATTTCGGACTCGCTCAGCGAGCGCGCGGGTGGGGGCGGGAGCTCGTAGATGTCGATCTGCACGAGGCCCTCGCCGGCGGGGACGATCGCGACGTCGAGCTTCACCACGGCGCCGGTCGCGCCGCGCGGTGTGGCCTCGCGGAAGGTCGCGCCTTCGCCGATGCGCGTGACGCGGCCGGTGAGCAGCCGCGGTCCGAAGTAGCGCTGCACCTTGGCGATCGGGACGCGCGTCTCGTACACGTGGCGGCGGCCGAGGTCGAGCTTCTTCTCGAGGCCGCGCGGCAGGCGCAGGCCAGCGACGAGCTCGTGCCCTTCGCGCAGGTCGCCCTCCGCGTCGTAGATGCTCGCGCGCTCGGGCCCGGGCTCGGGCTGCGCGACAGGCGTGCTCGGCGGCTCGAACACCGCTTCGCCCGTCGGCTCGGGCGAGCTACACGCCATGAGACCGAGCGCGAGCCCCGCAGGGATCGCCCACCTGACCATCGAGCTCGCGCGGCGTCGTGTCACGCGATCAGCGCGAGCGCCGTGAGCGCAAGTACGACCCGCGGTGTTCTTCTCACGACGTGCGCAGAATCATGCAGGTGTCGCGCGCTCGTGCTCAGTCGATGCTGCCGGTCCACGACTGGATACTCGTCAGTGCCGTGGGCGGCGTCAACGTCCGCGTGATCGTCGTGACCGTGCCGAGCGATGCGCCCGCGCCGCCGCCTGCGCTGACCTGCGCGACCAGCTGGAACTCACCGCCGCCGACCGCCGAGTGGCGATAGCGCGTCCCGCCCGAATACGCGTCGGTCTCGCTGAGACCGCTGAAGCAGGTGGGCCGCTGCGTGATGCCGACGCCCATGATGATCGCGTTGGGGACGTCCGGCAGCTTGGCGATGAACGTGCCCGACGCCGCCGGGAACTCGATGCCGCCTGCCGGGAACGGCGTGGTCTGGCCGACGATCATCGTGCTCTTCAGGTATTCGACGCCCCACAGGCGGCTCGCGCCGATGATGCACGCGTTGCTCGGATCGCTCTGCGACGAGAACGTCGCGAAGTAGACCTTGCCGTCGAACAGCTGCAGCGGGCCGGTGACCTGCTCGCCCGCGTCGAGCCGCGCTTCCCAGTTCAGCGTCGAGGTCCACGAGCAGCTCGCGCCAGCGCATGTCGTTGTCTCCGTCAGCGAGGCGATGCGATTGGCGGCGGTGCCGTCGAGCGCGTCGATGTCGCCGCTCGCCTGGATGATGACTGGGTTGCCAGCGTTGTTGGTCGAGACGATTGGCGCCTCGAACGCGGGCTGACCGGAATCCGCCGTGCCGCCGATGAACAGATCGTAGAAGGACTCGGCCTTCCACGAGCCGATCGTCGGCTGCGCGAGATCGATGCGCCAGATCACGCCGTCCTGATCGGTCACGAACGCGCGCGTCGCGACAGTGCCGACATCACCCGGGAACAACGAGACGCCGCCCGCGAGCGGTGCGTCGAACGTCGAGCCGGTGAGCCGCGTGAGCGTGTCGCCCGTCGCAAAGTCGATCCACGTCAGGCTGCGTCCGCGTGTGCCCCAGCAGCGCTGGTTCGAGCGCGCGCTCTGACCGTTGGTCGTCGTCGGGGGCTTGCCGATGCCGCTCGCGGTGCAGCCCGCTGCGCCCGCCGCCGCACGCAGCGCCGGATCTTCGGAGCCGAGTCCACCGGGAAGAATCGCGACCGCGCGCTCCTCGAGCGAGCCGCCCGCCGTCGTCACGAGGACCTGCCCGATGCCGGGGCGCCCGTAGCTCGGGCCCATATCCGGCTGGGTGAACTGCCAGAGGAAACTCGGCACCAGCGGATCGGTGATGTCGAGCGCGATGTAAGTGCCGATGCCGCGCAGCGGCACGACCATGACCGTGCGGTAGATCGAGCCGCTCGCCGCTTGGCCCGGCAGACGCCGCAGAAAGACGTCCTTCACGATCGGTGTGCCGTCGACGAGCGGAGCGTGCGCCGACGTCGCCGAGTTGAGCAGCGGCAGCACTGCCGGCGGCACGAAGCCCCACAGCTCCGTACCCGCGGTGAGCGTCGCACCACCGCGCGTCGGGTGCGACGCGGGCACGACGAAGTCCTCGGCGACGAACGCGTGCAGCACGCCATCGTTCGAGCCGACGTAGACGACCGTCGGCCGATTCGAGACGCGCGTGTCTTGACGGAACAGGTTGTACGACTCGTCCGCGATGTCCTGCTGCCGCGGGCCGACGACGACCGGCGACGAGTGATAAATGTCGCCCATGTTCGCGCGGCCGGCGCCGTGCACCCAGTCGATGATCTCCACGCGGCGCGCAGCGGTGATCGACGAGCCGAAGTGCGCTGCCGTCAGCGCTGCGTTCGACGTCGAGAATGCGCTCAGCGTGAGCCCGCGCTGTGCCGGCGTGATCGGGCTCGCCGACGCGGTGCTGTAGCCCATGCTCGCGCCGATCAAGAAGCCGCTCACGTTCGTCGCGACCGACGGAGTGACGGTGTAGAGCGTGCGGCTCGAGTTGCTGTCGAGCAGCGTGTGGAAGCGATCTTCAGCCGCGAGCGGCTGCAGCTCTGGCTGCAGCGTCGACGCGTTGCAGACGTAGCGACGACGATCGAGCACACCCGACCACGGCGTCGTCGCTGTGCCGACAGTGAAGCCGGTCGAAAACTGCAGCTGCGTGCCAGAGCCCGACGACGCGGCGAAGGCCGGCACCGTACGCGTGGTCACACCGGTCGCCGCTTGATCGAGCGCCGCAGAGAGCGCCGCAGCGAGTTCGGCGCGATTGCTCGCGAACAGCGCCGCATTCACGCGCGGTGGACCAGGGTTCGACGGGTCGGCAACCAGCCGCCGCGGATCATCCGTGCCGCCGCGCTGTGCGATCAGGTTCAGGCGCGCGACGTTGACTGGATCGGTGACGCTCAGCCCGATCACGAAGATGCCATCGACGAGGCGATTGGTGCCCGTGCACTTGCCGGTCGCCGCGCTCGCCTGGCAGAGCTCTGCAGCGAGCTCTTCGGCGCGCGCGTACGGACACACGCCGCCGGCCTGCTCGCAATTGACCGTGCCACTGCGCTTGTCGCTGTCCGGGTAGCCGTCGGTAATCAACATCAGGTAGCGCGGGCGGCACTGATAGAGCGGGTCGCCGCCGGTCACGACGCGCGGATCGGCGACGTCCGGGTCGTTCTGCAGCCAGAACTTCGCGTCGTCGAGCATGCCGGCGATCGGCGTCGCGCCGTACGGGCGCGTCGCGAGCAAGCGCGACTGAATCTGCGCGTTGATGCCGCGGTAGTCCGCGACGTCGTCGCCGACGCTGACGAGGCCACCGGCGAGCGTGTCCTTGCTGCGCGCGCCGTTGTTCATCATGTAGGTCGCGCACGGCGGCGGATACGAATACGGGACGTTGCGCCCGTACGAGAACATCCCCTCCATCGAGTTCGCGCGGGCGAGCGACGCGGTGTAAGTCGCCACGTCGACGTCGGTGGTCAGATAGGGAATCGCCGTCGGCACCAGCGTGCCAGCGCCGTCGAACGTCATCAGGCCGAACTTCACGCGATCGACGTAGCTGTCGAGCACGCCGTCCTGCAGCTGCGTGCCATTTGGCCGGTGATACGGCACCTGCGCGCGATAGTCGTATTGGCCGACATACATCGCCGTCGTGCGAAAGCCGCTCGCGTCCGACTGACGCGTGCAGGTGAACGGATCGAACGTGCCAGTCAGCGCCTCGAGCGTCGTCGTCCAGCGATTCTTCTGATCGCTCGCGCCGCCGGTGCACGCGGGACACGCGCCCGCAGTCGCACAGCCGCCCGACGCGCCACTCGGCACGTAGCTCGACATGTATTCCATCGACAGCGAGCTATCGACGAGCAGCATCACCGCGGGACGAATCGAGCGAATGTCCGGATCGACCGCGTGCGCCGTGCCGAGCGGGCCGGCGACGAACGCGAGCAGCGTGCCGAGCGCGACCAGCGTCGCGAGCGGCGTAGCGAGCGCGCTGCGCATGCGAGCGCGGTTGTTCGGGCGGATAGGTTCGTTGCGCTTGACCATGGGGGCTCCGATCATCGTCGTCCGTAGGGTCCGAGCACGACATAGGCGCGCGCATCGGCCGCGCCCTCGAGGTAGGGGCGCGTGTCGCCGGTGGAGCGCGGCACATCGGTGCCGACCGCAGCAGGCACGCGCGTGCGGCCGCGCGAGGTGTACGTCGCCGCCATGAACTGCAGCGAGCCAGCGCCGTCCGAGCGATGACCGGCGATCGGCGCCGTGTAGATGTGGTCGTCGTTGATGTCGACGATGAACCACGGCGCGAGCGCGGTGCGGCCGAGCGAGAGACCGCGCGCTGCGTCGGTCTCGATCGGGAAGCCGGCGGGCGCGGCCGACGTCGTCATGTCGCTCAAGTAAAGACGGTAGTTGTGCTTGCCCGCCTGCAGCTCCGGCTCGAAGAACTGCGACATATAGGGCGCGCCACCCGGCACGCTGCTCTGCAGCGAGTGATCGACGCCGGCTGGCTGGATGATGTCGCTGTAGGCGATCGCCGCGATCAGCCCGGACTCCGCCACGTATTGTGTCTGCAGCGCCTGACGCGCCGCGCCCGCTGCGCGAATCTCCGACGTCGTCGTGTGCACCGCGAAGATCGCCACGCCCGTCGTCATCAGCAGCACCAGCATCACGACGAACATCGCTGCACCTTCGCGCTCAGGCGCGGGACGCGAGGCGACGCCGCGCTGGCGCCCCGAGGCCTCGCTGCGCTCGGGCGCGGACTGCGATTTCGATGCTGTGTGGGGCGCTCTCACGGACTCACCTCAGGTTCGAGAGCTGGACTTCGCTGGTCAGCGAGCGCACCCGCGCTGCGCCTGGGTATGCCGCGTTGACGGTGACCTTGAATCGCGTGAGCGGCTGGCCGGCGCCGCGCAAGACATAAGGGAACGACGGATCTTGGTCAGCCGTGCGTCCCGAAATGGAGACAATCGCGCTGCGCGCGCGCTGCGGCGCTGCGCCCGCTGCGCCGGCCGCGATGCTGCCGAAGAGCGGCGCGGCGAGCATGCCAGTCAGCCGCTGCAGGTTCGCCGGCAGCGTGCGATTCGGCTCTTGGTCGACGACGAACTCGAGGTTGAAGTCGACGACGTTCTCGAGCACGACGCGCTCGCTGTTGGCGATCGCCACGCCCGCGAACGTCACCTCGCGGCGCAGCAGATACGAGCGGCGGCCCTCGATCACATCGCTGCTCGCCGGGTTGATCGACGCCGACGCGAAGCCCGTCCCGTCATCGACGCGATATTCGATGCGCGACAGCACCGACACGGTCGCGCCATCGCCGAGCCCGCCGATACACAGGCCACCGACGCCGAGCGCTGGCGCGAAAGACACCGACGCTGCACCGGGATTGGCGGCGGTGATCATCGTGTAAAAAACGTTGCCGGCCTGCGTGCGAATGCGCAGCACGCGGCCCGGCGTGAACATCGAGGCAAAGCCGCCCGTCGCCGTCGCGTCGATCGGCGGGATGCCGAAGTTGCGCCGAAACATCTGCCACGAGGTCTGCAGAAAGAGCGCATCGCCCGCGGCGTTGAGGCCCGTTGCGAGGAACGCGTCATTGGACGCATAGCTGCCGACCAGCGTGACGCGATCCGCAGAGACGCCGTTGAGCGCGGCGTTCGGGATCATCGCGTTGTCGACGTCGTTCTGGAACTCGACGGCCTGCAGCTCGAACGCGGGCGCGAGACAGCGCTGATCGACGAGCGAGCTCGCGGTGCCGAGATAGCCGGCGCGCGCCAGATCGCGCTGCACCATGTCCATCGCCAGGCGCACAGCCGTCTGCGTCTGCCCGACGCGCTGCTGCTCCTGGAAGTGCCGCGAAGAAGCCGCACCGATGAAATACGTGCTCGAGATGACCATCGCGCCCGCCGTCAGCGCGATCATCAGCTCGACCAGCGAATAGCCAGCGCGCCGCCGTGCGCTCGTCGTCGCTGTGCGCGTCGCAGCGCGCGTCATCGATGTGCGCGTCGCCGCGCTCGCGCTCGATGTGCAGCTCATCGCGGCACCCAGCGGACGACGGTGGAGGCGCTCACCGAGCGAATGCGCAGATCGTCGCCGACGGTCGCCTCTGCGCCTGCCGCGCAGTTCGGGTAGAGGTTGCCCGCGGCGATGCCATCACGTCCGCGGCGGTGCCACCAGACGCGCACATCGGCGCGAATCGCCTGGCCAGCGTTGACCCACTGCAGCCGGTACTGCGCGCAATACTTCGCGTCGGCGCCGACGGCGACCTCGCGGCCGTAGTGATCGAAGCTCGCGCGCGAGTCGGGGAAGACCGCCGGCGTCATCCACGCCGGCGCCGTCCCCACCGGCGGCACGTTGAGCAGATAGCGCGTGCGCGCGAGCAGCAGCGGCGCGGCCGTCGTCGAGCCGACGTTCCAGTTGAGCGAGTCGCGCTTCAGCCGCTCGAGCCAGGTCCGCGCGACGGTGGTAGCGATGGTCATTTGCCGCGCCTCGGCGTTGCCAGTCGTCGCCGCCTGCTGCAGCGCGAAGATGCCGGCCGCGCCCGCAGTGAGCAGCGCCATCGCCATCATCACCTCCACCATCGTGTAGCCGTGTTGGCTGCGACGTGCGCTCGCACTGCTCTGTCCCCGACGTGCTCTGATCGACACGCCTTGCACGCGATGCGCGCTCATCGCAGCACCCGCGCGCTGCCGCCGAGCGGGAACACCACCCGGCGCGTCGGTCCTTCGTTCGCGCCGGAGCGCTGACGCACGACGCTGAACACGAAGCCGCCGCCGAGGGCCGCCGAGTTGTTCGGCGTGAAGCGCGTCGTGCCGCCGTTCACGCTGTACATCATCGTGCCGTTCGGCTCGTAGCAGATGTCGACTGCGGGGAACGCGGCTGGCGACGTCAGCAGCGAGTCGTTGCCGCCGAGCCGATAGCGCGAGTGGCTCGCGTCGAGCTCGTCGACGCACGGCGAAGTGGCCGAGCCGCAGGTGCCAGCCGCCGCGAAGATCGGCACCCAGTTGTTCGTGTTGCAGCCGCCCGCGATGCCGCGAAACAGCTGCACGCGGCCGAACGCGCCGAACGCGCCGGCGGCCGAATAGCGCAGCACCTGCGCGCGCCCATACGCGATCGAGTCAGCGCGCGCGGCGCCCGAGCCGCACCAGATCGAGCGCGACCTGACCGGTGCGCTTCTCCGCCAGCGCGGTCGAGATGGTCGGCGCAGCGAGCGTCATCCCGACGAGGATGATCATCACCACCGCCATCAGCTCGTAGAGCGTGAAGCCTGCCTGGCGAGGATCCGGCCCGCGCGTCACGCTGGGCATCGCCTCGCGCGCACCGCGCGTCATGCGAGGCATCGGATCCGGCGGGTGGCGTCGAGCGTGCGGCATGGCCCCCCTGTTGTCTGCAATGCTCATACCTCACCCCGTACCCGATCCAACGCGCTGAGATCACGAAGGAAAGCTCGCCGGACCGCGGGCCAAGACCCCGCATCCGATGCGGCCCGTGGAAAAGTTTGCGCGGCGGCTCGATACGAGACGGCGGCGCCCGTCTCCACGCGGCTCACACGAGACCACGCGCCGCGCCAGCATCACGCACTTTGCCAGGCCGCTTCACTATCTCGTCAGGCCGCTCGTCAGGCCGCTCGTCGAGGCCGCTCGTCGAGGCCGCTGACAACCTTGACAGCGGAGCCCGACCAACGTATCCCACGCGTCCGCTTCCCCGGGAAGCATGCGAAAGTGGCGGAACTGGCAGACGCGCTGGATTCAGGTTCCAGTGGGGTAACTCCCGTGCAGGTTCAATTCCTGTCTTTCGCACCACCTGTGATTTCAAGTAGTTAGCTCGTGTTTGGCGGCCCCCCCAGGAAGAGGTGCCAAGAGTTGCGGTGCAGGCTATCGCGCGGTCCCGCGCCGATGACGCGCCACGACGAGGAAGACCTGACTCCCATGGCGGGACGGGGTACGGTTTCGGCCCTGACCATGATGCAGTTCGACACCCAATCTTCGCGCGAGGTG
>Ga0105047_10011257_pt1 | contig 14532 bp, 17 predicted proteins | sample MAT04_FD_78384 | JGI IMG/M metagenome (GOLD analysis project Ga0105047, IMG submission 78384) | Freshwater microbial communities from Lake Fryxell liftoff mats and glacier meltwater in Antarctica - MAT-04 (megahit assembly) | ecosystem: Environmental > Aquatic > Freshwater > Ice > Liftoff... | reverse complement strand
TCGCGGGCCCGCCTTCCCACCACCACATCAAGGTGCAGAACGCGCCCCGCCTCGCCAAACACGACTACGTTCTCAGCCGAGGCAGCTCACTCAATCGAGCCGCCTCAAAGTGATCTCGCACTCTGTTGCGTCGGAGTGCGCGACCAGATTGAGATGGCGCGTGCGGCGCCGGCTTCATCGGGCGCGGCGGTGGCTCGGCCTGCGCGGTCCACGCCGAAAGAATGACGGCGGCCACCATCGCGTCGTCGTCGCAGACACCCGTCGCCGCCACTTCGCGCGACCGCACCCGCTTGTCGGTTCCCATCAACCGAACCTTCAGCGTGCCATCGTTGGACGAGAGCTCGAAGCGATAGGCGGCACGCCGCCCGGCAGAAGTGAGCGTCGCCAATTGCTGCCAGACGTGACAGAGCTCGTGCACCAGCACCTCGGCGCCCAGCGGCAGAAACTCAGGCGGGATGTAGAGCGTGTTCTGGATCACGAAGGCGCGACGGCTGATTCCCAGCAGCCCGTTCACCGGCGCCCGCACCCGCACCGGGTGCACGCCAGGCTCGAGAGAGACGGCGAGAAAGCCCACGCCGTTCGGCTCGTATTCCTGCCGCAACGCTTCGAGCTCGGGAAACTCCCGGGCGCAGCCGCAGCACCGAGAGCGAGCCGAGCAACTGCGGGCCGCACTCCAGCACCGACACGCGGTCTTCCTGCAGGTCGCGGTTGGCCGCCGCGATGGGGATCGAGCTGCTGACAGAAGAGCAGTACCGGCAATTGCAGCAGCTCGGGGAGTTCGACCTCAAAACCTCGAGTTGGGTGAAGACACCGTCAGACTCGAGGCCAGCGACGCGGCCGCCTTCGAGCGCCGAACCGCAAACCCTGCGCCGGCGACGAGAACGATCGCCATCACCGCCCAGACCCACGCGGACCTTCGAAGCATCGGGCCCGCGTCGGATCGCGTCGTGCTCCCCAAGACCCACGCGCCCAACAACATCGGCGCCGGAAGCTGCATCACCGCATCGAGCGCTCCGAGCGCGCAGAGCACCATCATCGTGCCTCTGCGCAGCCACACGTTCTCGCCGCGCGTGCGCCACACCATCACCGCCAATGCGGCGAGCACGAGAAACGACAAGGCGCCGCGTTCGGCGAGCGTCCCGAGCAAGTCCGAATTCGGCACGCGGTTCGTCGGCCAGTAGCCGGTGTTGACGGTCGGATCTCCAGCGCGCGCAAACGAAAGGCACTGACCCGCCCAGTTCCCCGGGCCGACGCCGAACATCGGATGAGCGAGCCACATCCGCGCGGTGGTGTCGTACTGCACCAACCTTCCCGCTCCACTCTCCGAGTCCGCATCGACGAGTTGCACGAGCGTGTCGCGGTACGGATGAACGCTGGACCACGCCAGCGATCGCGACAGCCATGGAGCCACGGCCACAGAAACCGCAACCGCGAGAGCAAACACCCCCGCCCGCTTGCGAAGCTCCGGAGTCCGCCCCGCGAGCACGAGCCCAAACGCCACGAGGGGAATCGCCGTGAGCCAGACGCCGCGCGTCCGCGTCAGCACGCACACCGCCGCGGCCACACAACCCACGACCCACGCGCCCGCACGTCGATCTCGAACTGCGAGCGTCGCGAGCAACGGAGCCCCGATCAGCAGAACTTCCGCGGCCAGGCTCCGTTCACCCAGCACATGACCCGGCTGCGACAGCCCCGTTAGCGGCCCGAGCGCCTCGAGCAACGCAGAGCCAGCGACGACTCCGAGCGCCACGACAACGCCCGCGCCATCGCCCGACCGCGCGACGAGAAACACCGCTGCTCCCGCGAGAAACAGCGTCGCCGAACGAAACGCGAGCCAACCATTCGCAGACTGCGCGCAAGAGACGAGCTCGAGCACCGCCAATCCACCAAACACGGCGAGCATGCGGTCGCGACGCAGCGGCACGCGCGCCCACGCGGCCAACGCGACGAGCACCGTTGCTCCCGCCGCCAGCAGCGCTTCCTGTACCAACACGACATGCGCGTGTCCGCCGGCCGGATGACGAAACGGCGCGCGTGCAACCACCACGAGGCACAACAGAATCGGACCCGACAGTGCGAGCGCCCGCGCCCGCCGCGCGTCTACCTGCAGGCTGGGTCGCACGAGATGCTCTTGCTTTCGCAGGGGCCCGCGCACGCAGAGTTGCACTCCATCTCGGTCGTGCAGAACACGTTCTTGCCGGTTGTCTTCTCGTTCTTGCAGAGCGCTCCGACCTGCTTACCGGTCGTGCAGCTGCCGAGAGGCCTGGCGCGGCTCTCGTTGAAGCGGCTGATCGCTGCGTCATCCAGGGTGCCCTTGCACGAAGTCATGTTCCCCTTGGTGCTGACCGTCTTCCCCATACACGCTGCGAGGTGGCACACGGTCGCCAGGTCTCCAAAGCATGCGTACTCGCACCCGTAGACCTGGTCGATGAGCCGCATGTCGGAATCCAGCGCGGCCGATTCGAGATCCGGGTCGTGGATTTCAGTGAAGTGCATCAGCTCGTGAAACGCCGTCCCGGCATGCTCGGCATCGTTGCCGCTTCCCTTGTTGAAGAAGACGTCTTGAAAGACCAGCCTTGCCTTCCCCGGAAAGAGGTTGTGGTACCCGCGGTCGTTGACGGAAACCACGCCAGTGCCGAGGTCCGATGCGCATTCGACCTTGAAATCGTTGCGCACGAAGTTGTGAAGCACCTCGGTCGACTTCGCATCGAGGCCTGCGCCGTTCAGACACCTGGCTCCCTTGATGACGCCTTCGTTCATTGCGTCGCGGGCCGTCGTGAGCTCCGTCTCCAGACACGCGCGGGTGTTGAGGGTGGCGGGCTGCTTCGTCGTGAAATCGATGGGTGCAGGCTTGTCCTCCGAGGGCCGGCACGTTCGTTGGACCAGAGCGCTCGAGTAGCTGGCCTTCACGCCCAAAGTCCCCGACGAAGCGTCCTCTTCCTTCACCTCGAGGCTGCGACCGTCGCTCGAGACCTTCACGGTTTTTCTCGCGATGACGACGTCGTTCGACGGCGCATGCTGTTCGAACACCGCGCTTTGTTCGTAGACCACCTTGCCGCGGGTCTCGAAGAACTGGTCAGTGTCGCTGTCGATGGTCAGCGTGTAGCCCGTGCTGGCGTACGCCCAGATGCGGCTCGAGAAGAAGAAGCCGTCTTGAGTTGGATCGTTCTTGAAAGGAGGCGAGAACATCAGCTCACTGGTGATGACGCCTGCGTCAGATCGATCGATCAGCAGCCGCGTGCAGCCCGACGGTGAGATCGCGATGTCGTCTTTTCCTGCAGCGAATGCCTGCTGGGCCGCCAGCAACGAGGCACGTACTGACTACCCGCCGATCAATTCCTTCACGAGCTTGATCAGGTAATCGAAGTCGAGCGGCTTGTGCACGATGTACGCGGCGCCGAGGCGGTTCGCGCGATCGTGCGTGGTCGGCCCCGGGAAGCCCGTCGAGGAACGGACTGTTGCGCATTCCATTTGGCATCGAGGCCCAGGCGCAAGACCTGGAGGCGCTGATGACGCGGTTCTCCAGCGTGCCGATGTCTCTGGCCGACGCTTGCGTCGGCCGACTGGTCGAGCTGATGCCGGACGCATCGGTGTTTACCTTCGACAGTGACTTCACGATCTACCGGACGCGGAAGGGCCGGCCGATTCAGCTTGTCGACTACTGAGTCGAACAACGCGGTGAGCACGAGGCGCGACCGTCACGCGCGTGATGCCTCGAGCTTTTTGAACCGGGCGACCCACCTGGCACTTGGATACACGGGTCGTCGTGCGCATCGGATTCATCGCACTCGCCCTGCTCAACACCGGCTGCTTTCAGCCGGTCGAGTCACTGTTCCCGGTCGTCGTCTCCTGTCACGGCAGCTGCCCGAGCGGCGAGTGCGACGAGGGCTGCGCCGAAGCTCCAGACGCCGGGTGCGACACGCCGGAAGCCTGCCTGCGCACGTACGGTTGCTCGAAATCCCCGTCGCAGCACTGTTCTGCATACGTCGACGCCGAGCCGACCTGCGCGCAGAACGGCGAGTATTGCCTGACCTCGATTGCCACCGCGGGCGTGTCGAAGAAGACCGCCGTTCGCTGCGCTGACTCCGGTCGAACGGTGACCGAGTGCATTCAAGTCGGTGACCCCTGCTCTGACGCAGGCTCGTACCCCGCAGAGCGCACCGCCATCTGCGGCAAGCGATACTGCATCCGATGAACATCGCCATCGTCGGAGGATCCCCCTGTGTCAGGATTGGGGGCGCGTGCCCACGCGTCAACCGTGAAGGACGCGGTCGCGAAGAGCGACGTGGTGGTCCTCGCGACGGTGGCCGGGTCGCAAGAGCCTGCTCGCGGGCGAACGCGCAGAGGCGATCCGCGCCGCGGCAGAAAAGGATGGCTCGTCACAGAGCGTGAACTTCCTCGAGATCCCCTGCAGCACGAAGGCAGAGTTCAGCCCTTGGGAGGGCCGCTGTCCCGGTTTTCGTCGAGGGCCGCTGCGGCGACTGGGCCCCGCTCGAGCGCCGCGCCAGTCAGCCCCGGCTCGTGCAGTGGTGGCCCGAGCTGCTGAACCGTCTGCGAGGACGAGACCGTGGGCCAATCGCCGCGCCAGCCTTCAGGCGCCGCGTCCTCTTTGTAGGCGATTCGCACCGGCATCTGGCTCAACCTGACGTAGAGGCGGGCCTCAGCGCGAATGGGCCACCATCCGTAAAGAAAGATTTCCACCGGCCGCCACATTGCGACCCAGCCAATGATCACTACGCCCTCCCGGAGCAGCTCGCCCAGGCGCTGTCCCTTCATCGCGCGCGCGATCAGATCTCCGATGCCGAGGGCCATGGCGAGAAAGGCCACGCCAACGAGGAGGCTGATCTCTCCGATTCGCAGGAGCTGGCGCAGGCGGGCGCGCGAAGCCCGTGCGCGATGCGAAAAGAAGTCGTGAATGGCGTCGCGAAGCGCAGCAGCCTCGTCAGCTGGGCCAGGTGCCCGGTTGAGCTTCACGAGAAGCGCCAACCGCGAGCCACGGGGCGCCTCCCGCGCCCAGCCGACGATGAAGGCCTCGGCGTCGGGGTCGAGGTCGCGCTCTCGAAACGGTGACCCGTCCATCGCGTTGAAGATCCGCCGGAGCTCGTTGACGCGGACTTCGATGGGCTCGCTGTTCGGCGGCAGAGTGTCGCCCGCGAATCGATCGTCATTCACGTGAACCTCAAGTCGAGAGCCAACTCGGCGGCGTCTGGCTCACCGCCGACCTGCCCGTGATTTCGGGGTCGCCAGGCGGCTCAGCTGCTGGCGGGTCAGGCTGGTCGCGCCCTTCGCGCCGTCGAGACTCTTTCGGGTCGACTTGCGTGACGGCTTGCCGGACTTCGAATCCTCCAGCACCCGGCTCGCCCTCTTCAGGTGAGGGGCGTAGCGGTTGCGCTCGCTGGTGGATGCCCCGCCTGCCTTTCGGTCGGAGGCGCTCACGCCTTTCTTCGAGGTGTCGACGGGTGAATCGCGCCTCGCGGGCTTCGGCCGGGGCGCCTTCTTCGGACCGCTCCGCTCTTGCTGATTCTTGAACTGCTGGGCTCGGGTTGCCATGTTCGCTCCTGAAGACTGCGGGGTGAGCCGAACCACCAGCACGGGGCAGTTGGCACTGTGGATGATTTTCCTCTGCGACACTGCGTTGCCGCCGCAAGACCAGATGAGCGCCGGCCGCGAGCCCCAGTGCAAGGAGCGCGCTGACCGACAGAGCCATCCGGTGACCAACCTCTCGAGGCCATGGTGGTTCGAGGGAGGACCTGGTCGCGGCTCGCTGCCGTTGGCTAACCCCAGAGGCCGACCCGGCTGCTCCTATTTGCCTCAGTGTGCCGAACGCGCCACATGCCTGGGTGGTTAAACGTTATCGAAGCGCCCATGGCGTTCATGGGCACGACGATCATGAACGGTCGCGGCCAGCTTCTGGTGACGGGCACCGGCGTCGCGACCGAGATGGGAAAGATCGGCGTCCTCATCGACGAAGCCACGAGCAACGACACACCTCTCGAGAAGAAGCTGGCCCGGCTCGGTCGGGTGTTGCTCGTGATCGTGCTGGCGGGTGGGTGAGGGTTCAGCAGTCCAGCTCGCGCTGGGGCGGGTCTCGCGCCGGGGCGAGCGCGAGCGGGTGGGCGGGGAGCCCCAGGTGCGTGAGAATCAAAGGCGGTCACCATCGACGAGAAGACGCACGCCACCACGCGTCGCTTCCCTCCGCACCTGGGGCAGGTGAGCAAGTCGACCGACCAGATTCTCTTCAGCAGGTCGGCCCACGGAATTCTCGAGGGCGGCCGCACGGAGGGCTGCTCGTCGCGGGGCAGCGGCGAAGGCGTCATCGTCGGAGTCGGCGGGCGTTGCGGCGGCACCGGCGGCGGAAATGAGAGGGTCCACTGCCTGTATGCCGTGTTGGGCAGGACTCGGTCGGCAACGTGAATCGCGGTGTCGTGGGCACTCCGGCCCTTGCACGAGTAGGGGACCAGCTCTTCCTCGTTGCACTCAGCGCAGGCGAGCCGAGAAAAGCCATGGGCGAGGACGCCGCACTCCAGGTAGCGCTGGAAGTCGCGCGCGACGAAGCGCGGCAGGCCGCCGTTGTCGGCGTCACATCCGGTGCTGCTCTCGCAATTCCTCGGCAGGGCCGCCCGCGCCGAAGCGATCACCCTGCGAAGCCGCTTTTGGCGGTTTGCTTGATCAACGCCGTCAGCACCTTCACATCGAGGTCCTGCAGCTTCTTGAAACGCACGCACGTCTTGCCGACCTTCGCCTTCGGCAGCTGGTCTGCGTACCGTTCGGCGACGTAGCCCTTCTCGTCGATCGCCAGGAGGTACAGCGAGATGTAGTTGGCGTTGCTCGCGATCGCGATTTTCGCTGCGTCGCCTTCGCGGCCTGACGCGTACTTGTAGTGAAAGGGTCCGAACCCGAGCATCCCCGAGTAGATGAAGGGCTCGAGCTTCGGAGCGGCCTTTCGCACCAGCGTCTCCAGCGCCACCACTTCGCTGCGCCGGGGTTCCTTCAACGCCGCGATGTATTCCTTCGGGGTCGTAGCCTTCAACTGCCCTGACATTTTCATCGTCGTCTCCTCATCCAGCTTCTTACTGTGAAAGAAAGCGCCCATGAGCGCCCCCTCCGACCCGCTGGCCGAGCTTCAAGCGCGCCTCCACGCCCTCACCGACGAAGGCCGGCCGGACGCAGTGGCGAAGCGGCGGAAGACGGGGCAGCGCACCACCCGCGAGAACCTCGAGCACCTGCTCGATGCCGGCAGCTTCGCCGAGTACGGCGGCCTCGCGCTCGCCTCGCAGCGCCACGCGAAGTCCGTCGAGGAGCTCGTCAAAGCAAGCCCCGCCGACGGCATCGTCTGCGGTCTCGGCACCGTCAACGGCCACCGCACCATGGTGCTCGCCTACGACTACACCGTCTTCGCCGGCACCCAGGGTCTCACCAGCCACCGCAAGCTCGACCGCATGCTCGCGCTCGCGCACCAGTGGAAGGTGCCCATCGTTCTCTTCGCAGAAGGTGGCGGTGGCCGCCCCAACGACACCGACGTGCTCACCGTCGCCGGCCTCGACACGCCCAGCTTCCTTTCCTTCGCTTCGCTGTCCGGCCTCGTGCCCCGCATCGGCATCGTCTCGGGGCGCTGCTTTGCCGGCAACGCCGCGCTGCTCGGCTGCTGCGACGTCATCATCGCCACCGAGGGCAGCAACGTCGGCATGGGCGGCCCGGCGATGATCGAAGGTGGAGGCCTCGGCAAGTTCACCCCCGAAGAGATCGGCCCGACCTCCGTGCAGACGAAGAACGGCGTCATCGATGTGCTCGTGCCCGACGAAGCGGCGGCGGTCGAAGCGGCGAAGAAGTACCTGTCGTACTTTCAGGGCGCCTCGGCCCAGTGGTCGTGCGCAGCGCAAGAAGCCCTGCGCACCGCGCTGCCCGAGAACCGCCGCCGCGCGTACAAGATCCGCCCGCTGATCGACGCGCTCGCCGACACCACCAGCGTGCTCGAGCTTCGCCCTCTGTTCGGCCGCAGCATTGTCACTGCGCTGGTGCGCCTCGAAGGCCAGCCCTTCGGCCTCCTCGCCAACGACACCTTTCACCTCGGTGGAGCGATCGACGCCGACGCCGCCGACAAAGCCTCTCGCTTCTTCCAGCTGTGCGACGCGTTCGGCCTGCCCATCGTCTCGCTCTGCGACACGCCCGGCTTCATGGTCGGCCCGCCCGCGGAGGCCACGGCCCTGGTGCGCCACGCGTCGCGCATGTTCATCAACGCCGGCAGCCTCACCGTGCCGTACTTCACCGTCGTGTTGCGCCGCGGCTACGGCCTGGGCGCTCAGGCGATGAGCGGCGGTCACTTCCACGCGCCCTTTTTCACCCTCTCGTGGCCCACTGGTGAGTTCGGCGGGATGAACCTCGAAGGCGCGGTGCGGTTGGGGATGAAGAAGCAGCTCGAAGCCATCGAAGATCCCACCGACCGCGAGTCGATGCTCACCGCGATGGTCGCCGAGGCGTACGCGCGTGGGAAAGCGGTGAACCTCGCCTCACTTCTGGAAATCGACGCCGTCATCGACCCCGCCGAGACACGCACCTGGATTCTACGTGGGCTGAACTCCGTGCCGCCGCGAGAGCCCCGGCGCCGGTTTATCGACGCGTGGTGAGTCGGCACTCACCCAGCTGTACGACGAGAATGATGCGGGCGCGAGACCCGGCGTCGAGGTAGAAAGGCGCGTTCGATTTGTGAGCTTTTTATGCTGGCCGGGGGGCCGCGATGTCCGACTCGAATTCACGCGACACGATGAACGCGAGGTCTTCCTCTGGGGAAGTGCCGACGCCGTGCGCCTCGCTTCCCTGGGGCGGGCTGCCTGGCTTTTCGAGCGCCGGTTGGGGCCCCGAAGGCGATTCTGTCGGAAGGATGGTGACGGAAAAGCCGTGCCTGGTCGCGCCTACCTCGCCCGGCTTTGACGCATGGTTCGTTCGCTGCCAGTTTCCATTGCTCGAAGAAAGGGTCGACGGGAAGCGCGTCGTCTGGCTCGACAACGCGACCACTACCCAGAAGCCGCGCCGAGTCATCGACCGCCTGACGCGTTTCTATGAGCACGAGCACGGGCTGCCGGCACGCGCAGCCGTCGCGCTGGAAGCCGCGCGCGAGGCGATGCGGCACCTGATCAATGCGGAAATGGCCCGCGACGTTCGGTTCGTCAACGGCGCCGCGGAAGGCGTCCGGGCAGTCGCGCAGCGGTGGGCGGTGACGCTTTCTCCTGGCGACGAGGTGCTGGCGGCCGGTGGAGCTCACCTCGGTTGCTGGCAGGCCGTCGCCGCCTCCCGCGGAGCAAAGGTGAAACTCGTGCCCTGCGACGACGCCGGCGTCGTGCACATCGACCTGTTCCGCCCTCTCGTCACCTCGCGCACGCGCATCGTCGCCTTGACGCACGTCGCGTCCGCGGCTGGCACCCTCGCGCCCGTCGAGCTGCTCACGTCGATCGCCCGGCGCGCGAGAGCCCGCGTCCTCGTCGACGGCACGCAGGCCATCGCCCACGTCCCCGTCGACGTCCAGGCGATCGGCTGCGACGCGTACGTCATCTCTGGCCAGCATGCGTTCGGGCCGACCGGCAGCGGCGCTGTGTTCTGCCCCGATGACGCGGCGGACGATGCGGGCCTCGTCGCCGACGCCGTGTCGCTGGGCGCTGCCGCCGCCTGGCTGCTTTCGGTGGGGATGAAGAACGTCGCCGCCTTCGAAGAGCAGCTGCTCGAGCACACCGCCAGTCGCCTCGCCGAAGTACCGGGAGCGACCGTGCCCAACGGCGCCGCCGGGAAGATCGGCGTTCTTCCCGTCTCGTTCGCCGCCATCCCCGCCGAAGAAGTGGCCGCGTCGCTGGCGCGCGACGGAATCTTTACCAGCACCTCCGCGGGCTGCCTGCGCGTCGCGGCCGCCGTCTACAACTCGCGCGAAGACATCGACGCGCTGGTCGAGGCGCTGAAGGTGCTCCGACCCGCCCGGTTGCGCCTCGTTACTGAGGGCTGACTTCCCAGAATTCCGCCGACGGCCGCCGTACCGGTGAAGAAGAGCGCGAGCGTCAGCAGCGATCCGTTGGCGTTGATCGACCCACGTTGAAGTCAGTGAACGAGAGCGCCCTGCGGCGCAGACACTTCGGAATCGGTGGTCGCGGCGACGTCCTTCGGTGCGCCGAGGATCAGCACCGCCATCGCGACCTGGCAGACGGCGACGACGATGCCGATCGACCAACCGAGCGGCACACCGCCGTGCTCGGACATCGCGGCGATGCCCATCGGCACGAACGCGGCCGGCAGCGCGCCCACGTGGTAGACGATGCCGACCGCACGGGCGCGAAGCCGGGCCGGGAACAGTGACGTCAGCAGCAGCGGCGAGACGCCCGAGTAGCCGGCGCCGCACACGCCACCGAGAAAAGCGCCGACCAGCAGGAAGTTGGGCGCCCAGCCGACGTACAGCGGGGTGAGCACCGCCATCAGCAGCGCCGGCACCGAGACTGCCCAGACGACGCCCTTCTTCATCGCCAGCCAGCCGCAGACGACAGCGCCGATGAGCATCCCGATGTTGAAGAGCGCGACGTGCAGCGCCACCGTCTGCATCGAGAAGTTGAAGCCCTTCATCAGCAGCACGGCGTAGTTGCCGGTGAGCGCGTAGTAGCCGCCGAAGCCAGCCGACATCGCCAGCGAGCCCCACGCGAGGCGCTTCACCACGCCGGGCGTGCGGAACACTTCAGCCCATGACACCTCGGCGACCTTTGCTGCCTTGCCCGCCTTCCATTCGGGGCTCTCAGGGACGAAGTAGCGAATCGGCAGCGCGAGCAGGGCCGGAATCGCGGCGACGATGAACAGCGCGCGCCAGCCCCAGACGGGCACGATGAAGGCGGCAGCGACGGCGGCGAGCAGGTAGCCGACCGCCCAGCTGCCCTGCAGAATTCCCGACGCGATGCCGCGGCTGCGGGCCGGCCAGTTCTCCATCGCCAGCGTCGCGCCCGACGTCCACTCGGCGCCCATGCCGAAGCCGAACAAGGTGCGAAGGACGATGACCCACATGAAAGACGGAGCGAAGGCGATCAACCCGTCGCACACCGCGAACCAGATCACCGACAGCATCAGGGGCAACTTCCGGCCCCACTTGTCTGCGGCCCAGCCGGCGACGAGCGCGCCCAACAGACGCATCATCAGAGTGAGCGCGATGGTTCCTGCGGTCGACGTGTAGCTGACCCCGAACTCCTCGGTGATCTGCTTCATCACCAGCAGGAAGACGGTGAAGTCGAAGGCATCCATCACCCAGCCGATCCACGCGGCTGAGAACGAGGCCCACTGCCCTTTCGTCGGTTCTTTCCACCACGGCCCCAACTTCGGCGCGATCGCTGCAGTCGTCATGCGTTCCCCGGGCTCCACTTGAAGATTGAGGCGGCCGGCGACCTCAACGCAGACAGGACCACTGCCCCTGCGCCGTCGGCGAACAGCGTGCAGGCGCGGCCGGTGCTGGCGATCACCGCGTGCCTCACTTCTTCGCCCCGGCTTTCTTGAGGCGGCGCGAGGAGAGCAGGCCGTTCTCGACGAACTCCATCACTTCGTCGACGACGCGATCGAGGTGCTCCGGGCTTTCCCAGATGACGAAGCGCATGCCGAGCATGTCGGCGATGCCCATCAGCGCGTACGCCATCACCTCGGGGTCGAAGTCGCCGATCTCGCTGCGCTCCATCGCGCGGCTCAGGCCCTTCGTGTACGCGGCGGCGAGGCTCTTGTAGTAGCGGTGGTAGACCTCGACGTCGACGAACTCGGCCTGGCGAACGATGCGGTAGAGGTTGTGGTGCTTGCTCGCGAACTCGAAGAACGCCTTGAAGCCCGCACGTTCCATCTCGAGGCGGTTCGTCGCCGACTTCACCTTTGCCGCCAGCGCCGCCCGCAGCCGCGACCCGAGCTCGTCGACCAGCTGGGTGAACACCGCCAGCTTGTGCGGGAAGTAGATGTAGAAGGTGCCCAGCGCGACGCCCGCCCGCTTGGTGATTTCCGAGATCGACGCGTGCTCGTAGCCGACCTCTCCGAACACCAGCTCGGCCGCCTCGAGCAACTGGGCGCGCGTCTTCGCTCCACGCTGGGTCAGCTTCTTCGCCGGGGCTGAAGGTGAAACCTGATTCATGTCTCAGTTCTGTCTCAAAAACATGAACATGATGTCAAGTTCATATTTATTTATTAGTGATTTCAGGGACTTAATCTGAGTTGTCGTGGGCTTTGCAAACATCAGGTTGGGGATGGTTCGGGTGCCCTGGGGTTCAGGCAGGGCCTAATCGGCCCGCATGAGAGCTCTTCTGGTGGTGGTGGTGCTGCGATCACCTCTGAAGGGCCGACGCCCCCAGGCGGTGACGGTGGCCTCCACTGGTGACGATGGCCTCCGGCGGCGCAGGAGCCGCGGGCTACAGCAGGCGGCCGAGCGCGACGCCGAACAGCACGAGCAAGATGCCCGCGGGAATCAGCCAACGCGGGTAGGCGGTGCGGGGCGTCTCGGGCATCGAAGGCGGCTGCCACGGCACCTGGGGTTCGGGGCGGGCGAAGACCTGGGGCGTCTTCGCAGCGCTGGGCAGCGGCGCCGTGCCCGACTCGGACGCGATCACCGCCATCGCATCAGCGAGAGGATCCGTGCGGCCGCTGCGTCGGGAAGACATCGCGCGAGACTCTACGCCTTCGCCGGAGCGACGTGCTCGGTGTAACCCGGGTCGCGGTGGTTGAAGTCCGGGTTGTGCGCGTCCCAGCAGTCGTGCGAGCAGAACGTCAGCTGCGTGCGCTTGCGATTGCACGTCGAGACCGTGCACCGCAGGTACGGCCCACCAAACGCGATCGGCTTCTTGCAGATGTTGCACTTTCCCCAGCTCGCGGCGGCGTCGGTCATGCCCGATTCCTAGACGAACGCAGCACTCGCGCCAAGCCAGACGAAGATCAGCGCGATCAGCAGGGGGAACACCCATCGCGACCGCTGCTCGAGCACCATCGCGGCCGCGAGCTGATCGCGCTCGGTCAACACGAACCCGGCGAAGGTTTCCGCCAGCGTCAGGAACAGCAGCCCGTACGTGGCGATGAAGAACTTGTCGGAAAGCACGAGGTACCCGATGTCCGGCATGTTCTGAGAGACGGCCACGTTGTACGCCATGCACGACAGCAGCGCGGTGACAGCGACGGCGGCCTTCGTGTCGAGCTGGTCGGGTGGCAGGAAGAAGACCAGGTACGCCATCGCGAGGATGATCAGCAGGGGGATGAGGATCTTGAACGCATACGACAGGTACTCGCGGTCGAAAGCGGCACGGAGCACGTAGCGCGAGTAGCGGCTGCCGGTCTTGGTGCGCTCGGGGTCGCCGAAGTTGGTGGGGTAGTTCTTCAGCTCCATCGTGCGCGTGACGTGGCTGTCATCTCGGTGACCTCCATGCGCGAGTTCTCGAAGGCGAGGCCCAGCGTCTGGCGATCGAACGGGTAGAGGCGCAGGTCCTGATCGAAGAAGAAGGTGCCGGTGACGCGGAAGCAGACGTACCACTCGCCGTCGACGAGCTTGCGGTCGACCTCGTCCTTCGACTCGAACTTGCCGTTCACGGACTCGAGGTTGTCGACGATCAGCTTGTCGCGTTCCTCGGTGGTCGAGGGGAAGCGCAGCCACAGGTAGAAGTCGGCGTAGAAGCTCTGGGCGCGGGGGTCGATGTCGCGCATCGCGACCACATGGGTGCCGACTTTGACGGGCGTCGGCTGCGATGGAGCCGATGTGAGCGCAAGTACGGCAGCGGCGATGAGGAGCACGGCGCGGCAGCATGCCAGAGGTTGGGTACACTCCAAGAGATGCGGACAGCCCTGGTCGTGTTGCTCGTCGCCGGTTCAGCGGTGGCGGCGGAAAAGATCCTCACCAACGACACGTTCACGGGAACTGGCGGTATCAACCGCCAGAGCCTGCTCGAGTACGAAGGCGGCGGCGTCTTCATCACTCCGACGAGCTACCCCGCGACCGTCACTGCCGTTGAAGTGCTGTCCGTGCCGGAAACGGGAAACACCGGCGGAGCCACCGGCGCGTACCTGCTCGACGTGTGGACGGAATCCCAGGGCCGGCTGGTCGGAAACAAGCGCGAAGATGGCGGCGTGTACCCGCCTGCGCTCACCTCGGGCGTTCAGCTCACGGCGTCGCTCACGTTGTTCAACCGCTACACGATCACGCCGCCGCTGGTGGTCACCTCGGGGAAGATGTTCGTCGCCATCAGGGAGCAGACATCGACGTCGGATGACGGCACTGCGCTCGCGTTCGACCTGGGCCCGCAGGTTCCTGGCGCGAACTGGTACTTCGATCCGAACAACGAGTTCACGCCGATCAACTTGCCTGACGGCGGATTCCAGAAGGGTGTCACGGGCAACTGGATCATCCGGGCGTGTGTCGCGACCGACGGTGGAGGCGGCCCAATCATCGGATGTGGATTCATGGGAGGAACGGGAGGTGGCTCCGGCGCAGGCGGAGGAGTCGGCACAGGCGGGGGAGTCGGCGCAGGCGGGGGAGTCGGCGCAGGCGGGGGAGTCGGCGCAGGC